>Ga0209443_1000982_pt1 | contig 18531 bp, 12 predicted proteins | sample LauGreBMM110DCMD_2_FD_187571 | JGI IMG/M metagenome (GOLD analysis project Ga0209443, IMG submission 187571) | Freshwater lake microbial communities from Lake Michigan, USA - Su13.BD.MM110.DCMD (SPAdes) (version 2) | ecosystem: Environmental > Aquatic > Freshwater > Lake | place: Lake Michigan... | reverse complement strand
CGAGCACAAGCGATTTGACCGGGCGTATGCGGCGGCCCCGATTGCCGCGCGGGAGTCGGTCGCATGTCGGGCGGGTTGCGATGCGTGCTGTCACGTCCCGGTGGGCGTGCAGGCCCACGAAGTCCTAATCGCGGCCGAGTTCATCCAGAAAAGCTTTTCGCCGGAGGAATTGGAGGCGGTGATTGCCCGAACGGCGGCGCATCGCACGGCGTTTGCGAATAAAGATAATCGGGAGCGTTCAGAGTTGAGAACGCCCTGTCCGATGCTGAAGGCCGGCAGTTGCACGATCTACGAATCGAGGCCGGAGGCCTGTCGCTCGCACCACAGTCACAGTGCGGCGGCGTGCGGGCTGAATCTCGAGCCGACGCGCGAGGAAATTGATGTCTTTGTCCCGGGGGTGCGCGGGCGGATGTTTGCGGTGATGCTCGGGATCGACCAGGCCGTGGCGGAGGCGGGATTTGACGGGCAGGCTTACGATTTCGGCTCGGCGCTGCACGAGGCTTTGACGGATAGCATGGGCGCGATCCGCTGGATGCGGCGGGAGCCGGCGTTTCCGGAGTCGTGTTGGGAAGAAGTGCCGGGGAGTTTGGACGACGATGCCGGGGTGATTCGGGCGGAAGGATTTTTTCAGTGAACGGGAGGAGTCGAAGACGGGGAACCGGGATGAAAGTTGAAATCGGACCGGAGCTTGATCCGGTGCGCGGTCCGTGTGTGCTCTGCCGGTGCTGACGACCATCCGACGAACGGAGTATGCCGAGCTGATCGGGCTTTTTTTTCTGATCGGGGCGGCGCTGGGCATGTGGTTCGTGCCTCTCAGCACGGTGCTTGAACGGCATGGATTCGCCCACATCCGGCCGTATGCTTTTGCGGTGGCGGGGGTGGCGGCGTTCGTGTCGCCGTTGTTGTTCGGTGCGGTGGCGGACCGCCATGTATCCCCCGTAAAAGTCCTGCGCTGGCTCGCGCTCGCGACGGCGGGTTCCATGGCGCTGGCGAGTGCGGCGATTCAGCACGAACTCAGCTCATGGGCGGTGCTCGCCTTGATCCAACTGCACGCGTTCTGCTCGGCGCCGACCTGGAGTATCGCTTCCACGATTGTTTTTGCGCGGCTGGAGAACGCGAAGAAGGAGTTCGGTCCGATTCGGGCCATGGCGACGCTGGGTTGGATGGCCGGTTGTCTGGCCGTCAGCGCGGTGGGGGCGGATGACTCGACGCTGGCGGGATTGGGTGGGGCGTTGGTCTGGCTGGTGGTGAGCGGAATGACGTTTTGGTTGCCGGCTTTGGCGACACCTAAGGCGGTGGCAAATCTCACGTGGAGTCAGCGGATGGGATACGATGCGTTGTCGCTGCTCAAGAACCGCGACCACCGCGTGGTCTTTCTGACGGTGGCTCTATTTACGATTCCGCTGGCGGCGTTTTATCCGTATTCGCCGCTGAATTTGCGCGCGCTCGGGTTTTCCCACCCCGTGGCGTGGATGAGTCTGGGGCAAGTCACGGAGGTGATCGCGATGCTGGCGCTGGGTGCGCTGATGCTGCGGTTTCGATTGAAATGGATCATCGTAGGGGGGCTCGCGATCGGGGTGGTGCGATTCGGTTTGGCGGCGACCGATTCACCCTGGGGAATTTTGGCGGCGATCGTGCTCCATGGCGCATCGTTCACGTTGGTGTCGATCACCGCGCAGATTTACATCGATGAGCGGGTGGATCCGGCATGGCGGGCGCGGGCGCAGGCGTTGATGTCGCTCTTGAACGGTGGCATCGGAAACATGATCGGCTACCTCGGCTCCGGTGCCTGGTTCGCCGCGTGTTCGGCGGGAGGGACGACGCGCTGGCCGATGTTTTGGAGCGGTCTTTCGGCGACGATGGCAGCGGTCCTGATTTTCTTTCTGCTGATGTATCGGGGCCGGGGCGCGCGTGACCTCAAGGTCGTCTAGCGCTGGGTCGCCGCGCGAGTCGACGTAGCCTCACGGCGCCTGGGTGGCTGCCGCCGGCAGGCGGAGCGGGCCGGGCAGGGGAGCGCTCGGTTCGGAGGCGATGAACGCCAGCCGGGCGGATAGTTTTAGGCGCGGAGAAGGAGCAAAGTGGTCGGACAATTTTGGGTCAGTAGCCGGCTCACTTGCGCGGGGCTTGACCCTCCGGGCGGCCGGCGTGTGAATCGCGGAATGGTTCCCAGCGTGCTCATCGTCGACGACGAGAAACACACCCGCGAGGGTCTGCAACAGGCCTTGGCCGACGCCTACGATGTGTCCATCGCTGCGAGCGCCGACGAGGCGTTTAACCTGCTCGACGCGCAACCCTTCGATGTCGTGCTCACCGATCTGCGGATGCCGGGGAAATCCGGGCTCAAGGTGATCGACAAGGCCCTCGCGCTGCCCCAACGGCCGGCGGTGCTGATGATGACGGCCTACGGGAATATCGATACCGCCGTCGAAGCGATGAAGCGTGGCGCGGTCGATTTTCTGACGAAACCCGTCAATATTGAGCGGCTCGAAGTTTTGATCCAGCGCGCGTTGAAAACGAAGACGCTCGAGGTCGAGGTCCAGCAATTGCACGAGCGCCTCGATGAGAAATTCAGCGTCAACGGGATCGTCGGGCATTCGCTGAATCTGGCCGCCGTGCTGGATCGGGTGAAACTGGTCGCGCCCTCGCGGGCGACGGTGTTGATCGACGGCGAATCGGGCACGGGCAAAGAACTCATCGCGCAGGCCATCCATCAGGCCAGTCCGCGTGCGCGCGCGCCGTTCATCGCCGTCCATTGCGCGGCGCTTTCGGAGAATTTGCTGGAGAGCGAGCTTTTCGGGCATGAGCGCGGCGCGTTTACCGGCGCGACGGAGCGGCGCATCGGGCGATTTGAGGCGGCGGTCGGCGGCACGTTGTTTCTTGATGAGATCGGGGAGATTTCGCTTTCGACCCAAGTGAAGCTCCTGCGTTTCCTTGAGACAAAAGCGATCGAGCGGGTCGGCGGTTCCAAGCCGATTGATCTCGATGTGCGCCTGGTTGCTGCGACCAACCGCCGGCTGGAAGCGCTGGTGCGCGAGGGGAAGTTTCGCGAGGATTTGTTTTTCCGGCTCAACGTCGTCCGGATCGAGCTGCCGCCGCTGCGCACGCGGACCGATGACATTCCGCTGCTGCTGGCGCATTATCTAAAGTTGTTTTCTGAGGAGAACGGCCATCCGCTGCTCTCGCTTGAGCCGGGAGCGATCGCGACGCTGCAAGGGTATGCTTGGCCGGGAAATATCCGCGAGCTGCGCAATTTCTGCGAAAATGCCGTGGTGCTGCGGCGCGGCGGCAAGCTTTCCGAATACGATCTTGATCCTAAATTTCGCGGAGTCGCTTCGGCGGCGGACTTCACCCGGATCGTGATGAGCCCGACGTCGCAGCCACCCACTGGCGGCGGTGCTTCCGGCCCGATGACCAACGCCGAGCCCTCGCTCTCGGTGGAGGATAATGAAAAACACCTGCTCCGCGAGGCGTTGATCAAGTCACGGGGCAACCGCACGCAGGCGGCGAAATTGATGGGCATCAGTCGTCGCACCCTGCATCGCAAGATTGCGCAATGGCCCGAACTCGACGTCACCGACAAATGAGCTTCTGATTGGGGCGCGCGACCGGGCCCAAGCGGGGCTAGTTTGGACTGATGTTCGAACCCCGGCTTACCCGCCCAACGAACATGAGTTGCAAGTTGGTTTTGCCTGCTGCGGCTTGCGCGCCGGGTGTTTTATCGGCGCAAAATATTACGGCATCTGAGCGAACGGTGTTAAAGCAGCTGGCGAGTGATACCGTCGTCCCTTGATTTCTAGACGTTGGTCATGGTGAGAGCAGGTGCGCGAAGCGCGCCGCGGCAATCCAGTTGGAGTGCTTCGTCGCTGCGCTTCTCGCAATGACAGGCCGTTGATCAAGGGACGTTGGGATGAAGCCGCGGTGGGGCGACGATTTGCTGCCGGGTGGGTTGCCTTGCTGGCCGAGGCCTGGAACGAATGAGCCCAAGTAGGCGTGCCGGAGGGAAAACCGAGGAGTGAACTCCCGGAAAAATAGCTGTTGACCGGGCCGCTTCGCGGCCTACTTCTTGCCGCTCAGTTTGCGGGTGTAGCTCAGTTGGTAGAGCACTTCCTTGCCAAGGAAGATGTCGAGAGTTCGAGTCTCTTCGCCCGCTCCATTTTAATGGAAACCACTTTTAAATAAAGAGTTAGCTGGGCTTTTAGTTTCAAGAAAGGCAAAAAGTCCTAAAAGAAAAGGGCCAAAGTCCTGATAGAACGCCAATAATCGCCACAGGTTGCCGACGACGCGGAGGGCGAATTTTTCCAACCGTTCGGACCGACAAGATATTTTTAAAGCCAGCCGCGATTTTTGCTCCTAGGTCTCTTAATCCATCGCGCGCGTTGAAGAAATGAATCGGAAGCGGCGGATGGCGATCGCCGCCCCATCGATGGTTTTTGTCCCTTTTTTCCCGGCTTTGCCTACGATTTTGCGGGGTGGTTTCAGGCGGAGAAGGCGGAGGGAGCTTTGGTTTGACCGACGAGGTGGCGGCGGTAGGGTGCGGTCATGGAATTGGTTCTCACCGTCACACCTTGCGCCGAGACGGGCGGCTTCGTGGCCAGGTGGGACGATCCGGCGGGCGGTGGGATTTGCACGCAGGGCGACACGCTCGCCGATTTGCAAACCATGGTGACGGATGCGGTGCGCGGGTATTTCGCGGGCGAGGCTTTGCCTTCGGCGGTGCGACTCCATTTTGTGCAAGATCCGGTGCTGGCGGTGGCGTGAAGATCCCGCGCGATGTCAACGGGGCGGAGGCGGCCAAGGCGTTGGGCCGACTCGGCTTCGCGGTGAGGCGGCAGACCGGTTCGCATCTGATTATGCGGAAGGATGCCCGCACCGTCGTCGTTCCCATGCACAAACCGATCAAGCCGGGCACGCTGGCGGGACTGATTGCGCAGGCGGGCGTGAGTGTCGAAGCGTTTTGCGCGGAGCTTTAGGCCGGCGTGACTTCATGCGGAGGCCGGCGTTGATAGCGGGCGCTTTCCGTGCGGAGCCGATCTTGGCCGGAAGCGGCGAGCATGGCGGAGACTTCAATTATTAGATTCCGACCATTGGGCCCAATGTTTGGACGTCCTTGGCGTTGATGTAGAAACCTCTATCTCACCGCAATAAGCCGGCGGTGCCATGCCAAGATTCTGTCGAGTGTGACGATGGGCGAACGTGAGATCGGGAGGAAAGTGAAACGGTAGGCAGGCGAAGCGGCTCAGAATGGAAGCAGCCGTTGAGCGTCGCGGATTGGGCGCTCAACACTCCAACCGGGACACCAAACAGCCCGAGCCCGCTTCAGGTCCCGAGGCCGAGCAGTTTCTTTACGAGCGGCTCGAGCTTTTCACCGCGGGCACTCGTTTCGATGAGCTTCCCTTCCTTATCGAGGATGAACATCGCGGGGATGCCGCGGATGTTATACATGCGGCCATACTCGTTTTCCCAGTAGTTGCCGTCGAAGTGCTGGGGCCAGGGCATGTTCTTCTCCTTAGTGAACGCCAGCATCTTCTCCTTCGCCTTCGTTTTCTTCTCGGCGACCTGCTCAGGGGTGTCGGCGGACTTGCCGGCGTTGCGAGGACTCTTCAACGCCGCTTCGTCAATGATACCCGAATTTTCAAAGGAGATGCCGACGATCTCAAAACCTTGGTCGTGATAGGCGTTGTAGACCCGGGTGAGGTTCGGCAGTTCGGCGATGCACGGGCCGCACCAGGTGGCCCAAAAATCGATCAGCACTACCTTGCCGCGCAGCTTGGCCAGGTCGACCTCGCGGCCGTCCGCGGCGGTGAACTTGATCTCAAGGGGCGTCGAGCGCATCTCCGTCACTCGCAACTGCCCGGCGGCCTGCTTCGCCAACTCAGCGTTTGAACCGCTAGCAAGTTTCTTGAGATGCGCGGCGCCGGCGGCGGGATCGGACTTGGCGAGCAAGTCACCGAATGCGAGTTCGGCCGAGGTGAGCTGACGCGCCTGAGGGTAGGCGGTGGCCAACGCATCAATCTTGGCCCGGACCGCGGCGACGTCAGGCTTCGCGGCGCGCTTCTGCACGGTCATGAACTGCGCGTAGTCGGCCGCCATCAGTCCGGCCTTCAGGGCTTCGGGTAGGCCGGCTTGGGCGAGCATCTGGGCGATGCGCGCGGCCAGCGCCCCTTGGTAGGCGACCTTTTCCGCATCGTCCTTCATCTGGTAGTCTAGGCCCTCGAGGCCAGACACCATCATAGCTGAACGTGGCGTATCCGGAAACTTGAGCGCCGCGTCGAAGGCGCCGTTCATGACCGACAGGGCGTCCATGGGCTTCTGGCGCGAGAGCGCCATGACGGCGTCCCACGCCATATCGGAGGGAGATTTTTCTTTGGCGGCCGGGGCCGCGGGAGTGGGAGCTTCAGCCGCGGAGGTGAACGAAGCGGCCGCGAGGGCCGCGAGGAGGAGGAGGAGGCGTTTCATGGGAGGAGTATTTCGAAATAGAGAAGACATTTTGACCAAGGCTTACACGAATTAACACCGACGTTGAGCGGGATCCGGGTCTATCGGTGAGAGCACACGTTGATTCCGCCGGGCAGGATCACTCACGGTGGGCAGAGGTTCTGGCCTTGAATTCGGCGAGGCGCTGCTCCTCCGCGGCTTTGGCGTAGCCGGTGGCAAGTGCCGCGGCTTTCGTCTGGATATCGACCGCCGCCTGCGTGTCGCCGCGGGCGAAGGCCACCTCCGCCCGGGCGGAGAGCGCGACGGGGTCGATGTTTTGCGTGAGCTCGCACGCGAGCTCGGCCATTTCGGCGAGCACGTCGAGTGGCAGCCTGAGCGCGGTCATTTCGTCTTGCTCGCGCTGCTTCGCGCGGGCGGGCGCGGCGGCCTGACGCTCACGCTGCTTCGGCGTCATACTGGCAAGGAACTGCTCCCGCTGCTTGACCCGCGCGGCTTCTTGCTCGTCGCGCCGTTGCCGCTGCTCCGGGGTGAGGGTGCTCGGATCAGGGGGCGTCGCGGGCGGGGGCGGAACGGCCCGAGGACGGAGTTGCGCGCGAACAATGGCGCTGATCTCGGCCGAGTTGCCCTCTTCGCGGGCGGCGGCGAGCAGGGCGTGGGCGGTCGCGGTGAATTCCTTTTCGTCCCGCGCAAGCCGGGCCTTGCCGAACTTCACCTCGAGCATTCGATGGGCGAGGAACGGGAACTCCCGCTCCATCGTGGCGTAATTGGCCTGAAATTCCACGTAGCTGCTGGTGTCGAGCACGTCGCTGTAAAGATCAGCGGAGCGGCGGAGCTTCTTGTGGCCTTCGGTGTTGTCCCACGTGCCGGCGAGCACCTGCTGGATCGCGTCATCCATGTAGTAGGGATGGAAGTTCACCGCCAGTCGGCCGGCGCGATCGATAAGGAACGCATGCGGGATGCCGCCGATCGTGTTCATCCACGATTTGTAAGTGGCCTTGTCGGGCGTGTCGTAAGCGACATGGTAATCCATGCGATCGCCGCGGCCGGCGACGAATTCTCGCACCATGGCGAGGGTGTTGTTTTCCTTGCGCTCCGTGATTTCGCCGGCGGCGGTACTGGGGTTGCTGAAGCCGATGACGACGAGGCCGTCCTTACCATATTTTTTCTGAAGTGCATTCAGGTGTGGGATATTTCCGATGCACGGTCCGCACCACGTGGCCCAGAACTCGACGAGGTAAACCTTACCCTTTTCGAGCTGTGGAATAGGAGCGCCCTTCACCCACTCGCCGACGCGGAGCGGCGGAGCCATTTCGCCGGCCTTGAAGCCGGCTTCGCGTTTCGGCGGCGGGGCTGGAGCGGCCGGAGTGGCGGCGGGAATCTGAGCGAAGGCAGACGAGGTCGCGCACAGCAACGCGGCGGCGAGGGTGAGGTTTTTCATAGTAGGGTTCTTATCATAGCGATCACCTAGGCAGAGAGGAGGTCACAAAGGGACGGATGTTTCTCGGTGCACGCTGCGAGATAGGTTGAGTTGAATCCTGCGGTAGCCAGTGCTGCTGTCTATAGGCTCTTCTTCATCTGCATGTAGAGGTAGCGTTGGCGGGGGTCGGCGTATCGGCTGTAGAAGCTCGTGCCGTCGGAGACCAACGGCGGTTCGCGGTCGAAGACGTTGAGCACGCCGAGGGTCCACCGTGTGCCCGTGACCCAATTGCGCCAGCCGCCGGAATCGGCCTTGAACGGAATGTTGTAGCCGAGATTGAGGTTGAAGGTGACCGAGGATGGGATGTAGGCACCGTCGACGCCGGTGGCGGTCGGGAAAAGCGCGGAAGCGGCGGTGGTGCCGTTCTTGAATTTGTCGGTGTAGTTTGCCTGGGTTCCGATATTCCAATTGCCGCGCAACCACGTGAGTTGGGCGTAGCCTTTCCATTTGAGCGGATTGTTGCCGCTCGCGGCGCCCACGGTGTTGAGCTTGGGCCCGTTCGGGAGGGCTTGGGTGCGATAGGAATTGGTGAACGTGGTGTTGGTGGTGAGATCCAAATCGCCCCATTCGGGCTGCGGCAGCTTGAGGCGGTAGCTGAGCCGCGAGTCGAAGCCGTCGGTGTTGGCTTGGGCGATGTTGATGCGGGTGAGATTGACGCTTAGGATCGGCCCGCCGGTGTAGCCTAGCGCCCGGTCTTCGGCTGTAAGCGGTCCGCGCACGAGGCGATCCGGGTAGTTTGCGGGGGTCTGGAGGATACCGGCGAGAGTGGGCACGGCGTTGGTGTTAAACTGTTTGATCCGCCAGTAGTCGATTTGCCACGACAGGCCCGGCAGAAAGCGCGGGGTGAGAATCACGCCGAGGTTCTTCGAACGGCCGGACTGGGCTTTGAGGGCGGGATTCCCGCCGGAGATTTGGGTGGGAATGACAATGGTCTGCGTGTTGTTGCCACGGAGGGGATCGATGACCGAGGTCGTGACATTGAAAATGGTCGTGGGCGGGGCGAAGTTGGAGGCGGAGAGCAGCGAGTAGCCCTCGGTGAGGGACGTGCGGAAAGCGATGTCGCGCGTCAAACCCAGCGAAGCGGAAAGGGTGCTGGTATCGGCGGCTCGAGCATGGTTGGGGCGGTCGGAGCGGGCGCTGGCGCCCAATTCGAGCGAGTGAAGCGGCACCGGGCGGAAGCTTTTGCCGATGACAGGCACGGTCGTCTCGAAGTAAAACGCCTTGTTGGTGAGCGAGGCGGGTGACTTCTGGTTCTGGAAACCGTTGTTTGAAGCGAGCTGTCCGTAAATGGCGGGGTCGGTGAGGCCGGGAGCGAAAAAGCCGAACTGGTTGACCTCCTCGTCGATGAACTGAAGATCGAAGCCGGGTGAAACCAAAAGAGGGCCGGCCGGCAGCTCGACGGCAGTGCCGACGACGCGACCCTCTAGATTGACGGACCGTTCGTAGTTGGTGGCGAGGCGGTCGGCGAAGAAATATTTCGCGACAGTCGCAGCCGAGATCGGAGACTGGTTGTGATCGATGAAGGGATTATAAACGTTCGTCCAGCGATACGAAATTGAGGTCGTCGGCGCGATGGGGCCGCCGGTGACGACGGCGGTGCCCAGATAGCCGGGATCGGTCGGGCCCGCGCGCGTCATGATGGTCGAGAGGTAACTGTCGGGCGATTTACCGGAGACGTAGGTGCGCGTGTATTGGCCGGCGGCACTGAGGGTCCATTCCCAACGCGTGCCGATTTTCCCTTTCAGCCCAAGCACGGTGCGGGCGTCGTCGCGGTCTTGGGTCGTGGAGGCGAGGGGAATGTCCGGATTATCGAACCGGTACGTGACGGGCACGCCGACGAAACCGGGCGTCACGCCGGTGCGAAAGGGATTGAGCGGGTGGGTGGCCGAAAGCGCGATGCTCAGGAATTGGGGATAGGATTGGCGGAGCCGCGCGGAGCTGCCGCTGAACTGGAAAAACAGGGAGAGCCGGTCCGGTTTAAAAATGTGTTCGTAGTCGACGTTCCAAGCGTAGGTCTCGTTTGGAGTGTAAAGATTCAAGTTGCCGAAGCGGGGCTTGCCGCCGACGCCGTTGGCGATGCCGGCGGTGGAGGTGAAGGACGCGGGCGTGAGCGCCTGGGCCTGGGCGTCGTTGAGGCCGAGCGGCACGCCGGCGAAGCGGGCGGTCGGATTGCCGGGGATGTTCAACTGGGTGCCGGAGGCGGCCGTGGGCAGTGCGGAGGCGATTAACGTGCCCGGGGAACTCGCAAAGCTCGGGATGATGTAGGCCTCGTAGGCGCTGACCCCGGTGGCCGTCTTGAGCGGGGTGTTGGCGGGGTATTTCGCTAGGGCGCGTTTGTAGTAGTTGCGTTGGTAACCCTTGATGGCTTCACGGTGGCTGTAGTCGAGCGTGACAGTAAGTTGATCCTTGCCCTTGTTGAATGTCTGCCCCTGCACGTAGGAGAGGCGATACTCCGTGCCGCCGCCTTGCGTAGATGAGCCGAAGTAGGTGGTGAACTCTTTTAGATTGTAGCTCTTTTTCAGGATGACGTTGATCGCGCCGCCGATCGCGCCGCCGCCGTAGATGGCGCCGGCGGAGGCGGGCAGGATCTCGATCCGGTCGATCATCGCGATCGGAATCTTGCTGATATCGGCCGCGAAAGTGGCAATGTTGTTGAGGCCGAGCACGCCGTTGATGCGGCGGCCGTTGACGAGAACGACGGTCTGGCTGTTGGCGAAGCCGCGGAGGCCGGCGCTATCGTTGGAGAGCGTGTCGCCGCCGGTCACGTTGACCATGCTGGCATTCGCTTGGGTGGAAAAGCCGTAATTGGTGATCTGGGGCAGGCTGCGGAATATTTCCTGGATATTGGTCGCGCCCATGCGCTCGATCTCGAGGCTGCTGATGACGTTGTAGGGCAGCGGCGCTTTCTCGTCGGTGCGGAAGATGGTCTTGTTGTTCAGGCCGTCGACCTTGCTGTCGGTGACTTGGAATTTTTCGAGTTGAACGGTGCTCTTGTCCTTGGGCTCAGCCGTGGCTGGGGTAGCCGTCGGGTTTACCGGCGCGACTTGGGAGAACGCGAAGGAAGCCGCAGCGAAGAAAATCGCCGCGGCGAGAGCGGGCCGGGCCCGCGAAGGATATGTCATGATTTGCATGGTGTGTAGGGAAAAAATACCCGTGGCTTCACTTGATGCCCAGTTGCGCGAGGGCGACGCGCAACGCGGCTTCGTTCCCGCCGGCGGCTCGGTAGACGATCTTCCCGCTCGCATCGATCAGGATGTTCGTCGGGCATGCGTGCACGTTGTAGGGCTGGAGGCTCGCATAGTCGGCCAGCATCGCGGCGGCTCACAGTTTCAGGCCGGCCTTGGTGAGGAGCTTGGCGAGGCGATCGTCCTCGTCTCCGCCAAAGCCCATGATGCCGTCGACGATTTTGCCCTCGCGATCGAGGACATACATTGTGGGGATGCCGTTGACCTTGTACGGCACGCCTAGACCCAGGGCCCGCTGCGCGTCGTTGTCGCGGTTCGCCTTTACCCCGTTCGGATCGAAGACCTTCGGGTAGCTGGTCTTCACCTTGGGCGTGACCATCCACTGGTCGAAGGCCGTGCGGTCATCGGACACGCACAGGCCGAGCACGGTTAAGCCCTGGTCCTTCAGCTTGGTGTAGAGTTTGTCGAGCGTGGGCATCGAGCGGACGCACGGGCCGCACCAGGTGGCCCAAAAATCGAGCACGACAATCTTGCCGCGCAGGTCGGAGAGCTTCATCGGCGTACCGTCGGCCTGCAGCGCGGTGAAGTCGGGTGCCACCGTGCCCGGCGCGAGGCCGACGAACGGCCGGGGCACTGGCACGCCGGCCCGCTGCGCGGCCCGCGTGGTCGGCACGAGCGTGAGCTTGGAGCCATCCAGCGCGGCCCGCGCCTCGTAGATCACCCCGCCGAGCGCGAACGGCTTGCGCGCATCGAAGGTCTCCGTCTTGCCGAAGATGCCGTCGCCATCGAGATCGGCGAGCAGCCACATCGGGCGCTCGACTTTGCCGGGACCGGTGAGGCGGTTGTCGTCGTCGAGCGCCTTGTTGAAGAGCGCATCGTTGTCGTTTTCGATCAGGACGACCCGCACCTCGCGCCCGGCCATGGGCAGCGTGCCGGTGCGGCCGCTGCTGCGTCGGTAGCTCACGATCTGTCCCTTGTTCGGCATGCCGACGGAAACAAGCATCACGGAGTAGTCGGCGGACGCGGTTTCCTTTTCCGGCGTGCCCCACGAGGCGTGCAGCAGGGGAAATAGCGTGCCGAGGCGGGCGGCAGCGCCGCGGGCCTGGACGCTCGGCCATTTGCCGTCGCCGTCGTCGGTCAGGTCGCCGTTTTGGTTCACGTCGACGTAAATGCGGCTGAGATTCCAATCGATGGGAGGATTCGGCCGGTCGAACACGACGAGCGTCACGCTCTTCGGGCCGTTGCCCAACTTGATTTGGCCATATTCGGGCGTGCCGTGGTAGACGGGCTCTTTTTTGACCGCAGCCGGACGCTCCCTGGCCATCGGAATGTCGTCGTTGAAGAACGTGAGCTGGCCCCAGAGCGAGCCCTCCTGGGTGAGGATGGTCGTGTCGAGCTTGAGCGGGACGAAGATTTCCTGGGCGCGCAGGGCGAGGCCGGAGGCGACCGCGAGCAACAGGAGCGCACGGGCGAAGGAGCGGGGGGAGGGATTGATCATTGGGGGGATTGGACGTTGGCGGACGGAAATGAATTCACAGCTTCAGCCCGGCGGCGGCGAGGGCTTCGTCGAGCTGTTGTTTCGTGGCGTCGGAGTTGCCGACGGCGCCGAGGAGGATTTTGCCGTCGCGGCCGATCAGAAAGAAACTCGGGATGCCGGACACCTTGTAGCCGGCCGCGATGCTCTTCACGTTGTTGCGCGCCGCGGGGTCGAAGAGCTTGAGGTAGGTGGTGGTGACTTCCGGAAACAGTTTCCACTCGTCGAACTTCGCGCGGTCGTCCCACACGCAGACGCCGAGCACGACGAGTCCGCGATCCCGGAACTGCTGGTGGAGCGCCTCGACGTGCGGCATCGACGCCTTGCACGGGCCGCACCACGTGGCCCAGAAATCGACGAGCACCAGCTGGCCGCGATAATCGGAGAGCTTCACCGGCTGGTGGTCGGAGGTGAGCGCGGTGAAATCCGGCGCCACTTCCCCGGCGGCGAGCACGGGCCGTGGCGCGGCGGGCGGTCGCGTCGGCACGACGGCGCGGATCTGCTGCGCCACGCGGTCGGTGGGCGTAAAACTGAGCCGCGCGCCGTCAACCGACGCCGCGATTTCGTAGGCGGCGCCATCGAGGGCGATGGGCCCGCGGGCGTCGAAGCGCTCGCCGCGGCCAAAGCTGTCGTCGTGGTTCAAATCGATAAACAGGCTCAGCGGCCGGGCGGTCGCGCGGCCCCGGAGGGCGCGGCCCTGATCGTCGAGCGCCTTGTCGAAGAGCGCGTCGTTGTCGTTGTCGATGAGCGCGACGCGCGCGGTCCCGCCGGCGAGCGCCAGTTTGCCCACGCGCGCGCTGGTACGCGTGAACGTAAGCGCATACGCCTGCCGGTCGGCCGGCGGCGCGTTGTAGAAAAACGCCACACCATAGTCGGCGGAGGTCGTCTGGTTTTCCGCCGCGGCCCACGCCACGCGCAGCGTCACGAAACTGCGCGACGCCGCATAGCCGTCCTCGCCGGGAAACAGGTCAGGCCACTTCCCTTCGCCGTCGTCGGTCAGGTCGCCGTTCTGGTTGGCGTCGAGGTAGAGCCGGCGCTGGGCGAACTGCCCGGCGGGCTCCTGGACGACTACGAGGATGAACGCATTGCGTGGGCCGTTGCCCAGCTTGATCGAGCCGTAGCGGGGCGTGCCGGCATAGATCGGCTCCTTCGTGATGGCGGCGGGGCGCTCGGGCGAGAGCCTGACCGGGTCGTTCACCGGCTGGAGCTGGCCCCAGAGTTCGTGGCCCTCGGCCAGAATCTTCGGATCGACGGTCAACTCGGCCGAGATCGGCGTGCCGACGCGATCGGCGGCGAGAGCGCCGAGCCCGCCGAGAAAAAACGAGAGAACGAGTTTGAGGTTCATGAATCAGAAAAGTTGCTCGAGGCGTAATCTGCCGCCGGACATGAGTTGATCGTCGCCCGGGCTTCTCACAGTTTGATCCCCAATTTCAAGAGTGCGTCCCGCAGGCCCTGTTTGCTCTCGTCGGTATTGCCAACGTAGCGGGCGGCGATCCGGCCCTCGCGATCGAGTACATAAAAGGTCGGAATGCCGCTGACGTTGTAGTGCTTCCGGGCGACGCTTTCGGCGACGCTGCTCCCGCCGTTCTCCGCGGTGGCGCCGGTGGGGTCAAAGGCGAGTGGATAGGTGGTGGCGACGCCAGGCTTGGCCTGCCACGCATCGAAGGCGCTCTTCTTGTCCGACACGCACACGCCGAAGACGACTACGCCTTGATCCTTGGTCTCTCGGTAAAGCTGGTCGAGGGCGGGCATCGACGCCTTGCAAGGCCCGCACCAGGTGGCCCAAAAATCTAAGACGACCACGCGACCACGCAGGTCGGAGAGCTTCATCGTGCTGCCATCGGGCCGGAGCGCCGTAAAGTCGGGGGCTAGGCCGCCGGTGGCGAGCAAGGGCAGCCGCGGCGTCGCGGGGCGCGGGGCCGGGCGCTGGCCCGGGGTTTGCGCCACCTTGGTCGTGGGAGTGAAGGTGAGGCTCTCGCCGTCGCTCGCGATGGCCAGCTCGTAGGTGGTACCGCCGAGGGCGAGCGGGAGCCTGGCGTCGAAACGTTCGGCGTATGAGTCGAACTTGTTGTCGCCATCGACATCCGCCATAAGCCAGAGCGGCCGGGGCGCGTCGCCGGCTGGAGCGACCTGGTCAAAGAGCGCATCGTTGTCGTTTTCGATCAAGGCCAGGCGCACGGCCTTGCCGGCGACGGAGACCTCGCCGACGCGCGCGGTCGTACGGCGGTAAATGAGCACGTGACCGTCTTCGCGGCGCATGATCGTGTAGTAGAGCATCACGCTGTAAGCCGCGTGGGCGGTTTCCCCGGCGGGCGAACCATACGAAGCGCGCAGCACCGGGAAGGCCTGATACGAAGTGTAGGCCTTGTCCCTGACACCCTGCAGCCTGGCCTTGGGCCATTTGCCGTCGCCGTCGTCAGTCAGGTCGCCGTTCTGGTTGGCGTCGACGTAGAGAAAACAATTGTCGGCCGTCACGGAGGCGGGCTGGTCAATCGCGAGCAGGTGGACGCTGCGAGGACCGTTGCCGAGCTTGATCACCCCAAACAGCAGCGTGCCCTGGGCGACGGGCGCCTTCGTCACGCCCGCGGGCGGTTTGGACGTGAGCGCGACCGGATCGTTGAAAAAAGGCAGCTGGCCCCACAGTTCGCCGGCCTCGGAGAGGATCGTGGGATCGGCCGTGAGCCGGGCGGTGAGCGACTCAGCGGCCTGCGCGGATGCGAGCGCTGCCGCGACAACGGTCGCGCCGCGGGTGAGGAAGCATGGAATTCTCATCAGGAAGGCGGGCCGCGTCAAAACGTGTACGTAACGCTGGTGTTGTAGGTGCGCTGCTTGGCGCTATGGAAGCCGCCATCGTAGCCCCAAACGGTGTTGGCGAAGGGCGGGGCGCGGTCGAACACGTTGCCGAGGCCGCCTTGGAAACGCAGGTGGCGCTGGGGCCATTCATAGGAGCCCCCCACGTCGATCGTCGTGAAGGAGGCGACGCGGCGGCCGTTGCGGTCGAACGCGCCATTGTAGTAACAGGCCAGCGAGGCCCCGAGGTTGCCCCGGCTCCAGACCACCGAGGTGTTGCCCTTGAGGTCCTGCGGGAAACCAAACGTGCCCTTGCGCTCAATCAGAGGATTGCCGGGGTTGAACGCGATCTTGTAGGAAGCGAGGTAGGTGGCGGAAGCACGCCAGGTGAACCGGCCCCAGTTGGCCGTGCTGCGCTGGTAGTTGATGCTGTAGTCAAAGCCCTCGGTGACCACGAGGCCGAAGTTGACAAAGCGCGCGTCGATCAGAGTGACGAGGCCCGGCACGGGCCCCGTGGCTGCAGTCCGAATGATGCGGTCGGCGAAGCTGCTTTCAAAATCGAGCAGGGTCTGCGGCAGAATGCTGGTCGAGAGGTTGCGCACATCCTTCCTGTAGTAGTCCACCCCGATACTCAGTCCGGTGATTCCAGGGACATTGAGAATCGCACCGTAGTTGTAGGTCTTGGAAATCTCAGGCTCTAGATTCGGATCCGATCCCGAGGTCACCAGCATGACATATCTCTCATTGTTGCGAAGCCGGTCGATGAGAGTCTGATTTTGAAAGGACTCCGGACGCTCGAGCTCGGTCAGGGCAGGCGCGCGGTAGCCGGTGCCATAGGAGGCGCGCAGCAGCAGGGCCTTCATGGGCTGCCAGCGCAGCGCGATGCGCGGATCCGTGGTCTGGCCCGCGCCCTGGATGTTTTCGTAGCGCGCGGCGAGTTGGAGGTCGAGGCGGTGGAGCAGTCGTTTCGCGTTGTCCTTGCCAAACACCGGCACCGATGCCTCCGCGTAGGCGGCGTAGTTGTTGCGCACCTCGCGGCTGCGCGCCGGCAGGGTGGTCGTAGGGAAATTCGTGGTGCGCAGGCGGTCCTGCTGGGTCCACTCGCCGCCGACCGCCAGCTGGATGTCGCCGGCCGGAAGCCGCCAAAGCGAACCACGCGCGGTGCCTTCCGTCGTGTAGACGTCAGAGTCGGAGTTTTCGATCGTGGTGTTCACGAGGCTCTCGTAGAGGCCGGGCGGGTTCGAGGGTCCCTTGGCGTAGAAATCACCGAACACGTTGAGCGCCTTTGTTGGATCCGTCTGGTTCAATGCGGCGATGAAGGCGGCGTTGCTAGGCAGCCCGCCGTTGAGGGCGTGCAACTTCTGTCCGTAATACATGGCGGACACCTCGCCCTGCCAGCCGCGCGGCAATTCGGCTCGGGCGCCCACGAGGGCACGCAACGACTTGGTTTCGGTTAGAAGAAGGCGGGGGCCCAGCTCATCGTTTGAGAGGGCGTAGCCCAAATCCTGGCCGAAAGGATTGAACGGGTTGGTGGCCGGGATGCGGGGCAGCGTAGCGGAGCCATTGGGATTATTGGTCCCGATCGGGTTGGCGCGGGTGTCCGTGTAGTTTTTGGTATGCGCGAATTCGGAGAACAACGTCAGTCCCTTCGTCAGGGTATATTCCGCGTTCAACGTAAGGCCCCACCGCTCGGTAGGTGTAATGATGGAGTAGAGATTGGCTTGGTTATAGTAGGCGCGCTGTCCCGCCGTGGCCGCAAAGTCGGAGATCTTGAGACTGCGGCCGTCCTGACCGGACGGCACGAGAGCCTGGGTGGCCGGGGTGCCGTTGGGGTTGGTGAGGCCGCGCAGGGTCTGGCCGGGCAGGGCGAAAATGGTCGCGGGATAGCCGATGGTGCTGCGAAAATCATCGCCCCCGCGGGGAGTGTGGTTTCCAGATTTGGAGAACCAGCGCTGGCTGGCCCAGAGCGGCTCGCGATTGAACCAGTCGATGACCGTGGTGAGTTTCCAGTGATCCTTAGTGATGCCGTGGGTCAGCGTGGCACCGCGCTCGAAACCGCCGCCGTGGTAGGTGCCACCCACGCGGTAGCGCACCTCGGTCGCGTTATAGGCCTGCTTGAGGATGATGTTCACCACCCCGCCGACCGCATCCGTGCCGTAAATCGCGGACGCGCCGTCGGTGAGCACCTCGATGCGCTCGATCATGCCGAGAGGGACGGTGTTGATGTCGAAGAAGCCCTGCGGCGGCGTCGTGCCGTTGTTGCCGCGCCCGGAAAGCGGCGCCCGGCGGCCGTTGATCAACACCAAGGTGGAATTGGAGCCGAGGCCCCGCAGACTGACGCCCGACTGGCCGGCATTGCGGGCGAAGAGCAGGGGGTTTTCGTCGTTGACCGCGCCGGCCCGGCCGGCGGAGGCGCCGGTAAAATTCTGCGGCAACGTGCGCAGAAACTCCTCGGTCGTGGCCAGACCCGACGTCAGCAGATACTTCTGGTCAAAGACCAGCACCGGCGACGGCCCTTCGACATCCGTCTGGCGGATGCGCGAGCCGAGCACCTCAAATCCCTCCATCTTGACGGCCTGCAACGGGGTCGCCGCGGTTGTCTGCGTAGGGACCGCAGCCAACACCGGGGTTCTTTCAGCCTGACTTGGGCGGACGCTGGGCGCGGTCGGCGTCGCCCGGACGGTTTTTGGGCTCGCGGCCCGGTTGACGGCGAGCGCGCCGGTCTTGGGATCGCGCACGGCCACGAGGTTGGTGCCGTCGAGCATGCGGGTAAGCGCGTCGGATGCGACGAACTCGCCCTGCACCGCATTGGTGCGGATGCCGCTCACCCCGTCGGTGGGAAACACGACACGGACGCCGGACTGTTCGGAGAATTTCTTCAGCGCGCCGTCGGCGGCACCCGCGGGCACATCGAACGGTTTCTTGGCGGGCTCAGCGGCGTGCAGCAGGCTGGCGAGGCAAAGGGCTGCGCCGAGGCACAGCCAGCGTGCGGCCAGTCGGAGGAGGGGCGAGGTCAGGGTATTCGCTCTACGGGTCGTCGTCATGAGGTAGATGAGTTGAGCGAGTGTATTTCCGGGGCACAGCATGCACCCCTGCTAGGAGCAGGGGGG
>Ga0209443_1000981_pt1 | contig 18538 bp, 15 predicted proteins | sample LauGreBMM110DCMD_2_FD_187571 | JGI IMG/M metagenome (GOLD analysis project Ga0209443, IMG submission 187571) | Freshwater lake microbial communities from Lake Michigan, USA - Su13.BD.MM110.DCMD (SPAdes) (version 2) | ecosystem: Environmental > Aquatic > Freshwater > Lake | place: Lake Michigan... | reverse complement strand
GGCATGAAAGACAAAACCATCCGAAAAAAATATTTGCAACGTGCTTTAAACGGAGTCGAACGATTGGTATATATTGTTGAAGACTTAGATACTATATCAAAGCTTGAAGTAGCTGACGAGCCAATTACGATGTCTCCTTTTGATATTGTTGCGCTCATTCAAAATGTTATGGATTTATTGGAATTGAAAGCCCATAAAAAAGATATTTTAATGACTTTTGATGACAAATACAATACGCCAATTTTAGTTTATGGAAACTATGATAAAATCCAACAAGTAGTTACCAATCTTATTGAAAATTCTATCAAATACGGAACAATTGGTGGATCTACAGAAATTGGTTTTGAAGAAGTTGTCAACAATCGGATTTTAATAAACATCTCCGATAATGGAGAGGGAATCGATTCCAAAAACATCCCAAGATTGTTTGAACGCTTTTTTCGTGTGGATAAAAGTCGCTCAAGGACTGAAGGTGGATCGGGGCTTGGACTTGCAATTGTGAAACATATCATTGAAGCCCATAACGAAAAAGTATTCGTTGAAAGTGAACTTGGAAAAGGCTCTGAATTTTCGTTTACCCTTCAAAAGAGTGAAGAAATAGATTCCTAAAATCTATTTTATCCTATTTTATTACTTATTTTTGCCAAAATATAAAACACATTGTGGGAAGTAAAAATAAGTTAAAAAGGTTCAAAGAAAACGATACATTCAATAATGTTTTTCAACCTACAAGAGAAGAAGTTGTTGGGGATTTATTTTCCCTAAAAGGAAAATGGAATGCAGATTTTTTCAAAAATGACAATCCAATTGTTTTGGAATTAGGTTGTGGAAAAGGCGAATACTCTGTTGGGTTGGCCCAGATATATCCAAATAAAAATTTCATTGGTATTGATTTAAAAGGAGCTCGTTTTTGGCGTGGTGCAAAAACTGCTGTGGAAACTGGCTTGCACAATGTAGCTTTTATTAGAACCCAAATCGAATTGGTAAATCATATTTTCAATGAAAATGAAGTTGATGAAATTTGGATTACTTTTCCAGATCCACAAATAAAATACAAACGAACCAAACACAGAATGACTAATTCTGAATTTCTGAAATTGTATAAAAAAATCCTTAAACCAGATGGAATAATGAACTTAAAAACCGATAGCGAATTTATGCACGGTTATACTTTAGGATTGCTTCACGGTGAAGGACACGAGGTTTTATATGCCAACCATAATGTGTATGTAAATGAAGGAAGTCCAGAAGAAGTTACTGGTTTTCAGACTTTTTATGAAAAACAATATTTAGAAATTAACAAAGCAATTACGTATATTCGTTTTAAAATTAAATAGAATTTGGAATTCATTGTGCCTTTATTATTAGGTTTTGTAATTGCGTCAATTGGAATTATTCCTCCAGGTTTAATCAATATGACAGCTGCAAAAGTGAGCGCTGTTGATGGAAGAAATGAAGCAATTTCTTTCGCAGCTGGCGCAACGGTTATTGTTTTTATTCAAACGTATATTGCCTTACTATTTGCTAAATTCATTTTTAGCCGACAGGATATAATTAATATTTTACAGGAAATTGGTGTGGTTCTTTTTTTAGGACTTTCTGTTTACTTTTTTTGGTCTGCACGAAAACCAAAAAAAGAAAAGCAAGAGGTAAAAATGCACAGTAAAGCAAGTAGGTTTTTTCTAGGAATGTTGCTTTCTGCTTTAAATTTATTTCCAATTCCGTATTATGTTTTTGTAAGTGTTACCATGTCCGCTTATGGTTATTTTTTCTTCAATTCCTTTTTTATTTATTCCTTTGTTCTAGGAGTAGTTTTAGGTTCTTTTACTATCTTTTACCTTTATATTCTATTCTTCAAAAAGCAACAAAATAAGACTTCCTTCCTAATTGACAAAGGAAATTATATCATTGGTTCTATAACGGGATTGGTTTCAATAATTACTTTTTTGAAACTCATTAAAAACTATTGGATTTAAAATGACCGATATAAACGATAATTTTTTTGAACGCGTTTATGCAGTCGCCCGAAAAATTCCTTACGGAAAAGTCACTTCCTACGGCGCAATTGCTAAAGTTCTTGGGGCAGCTCGTTCGGCAAGAATGGTAGGTTGGGCAATGAATGCCTCGCATAATTTGGAAGATGTTCCTGCACATCGCGTTGTAAACAGGATTGGATTACTCACAGGAAAACATCATTTTGACGGAACCAATCTCATGCAACAATTACTTGAAAGCGAGGGAATTGAAGTAATTGATAATCAAATTATTGATTTTGAAAAGCATTTTTGGATGCCTGAAATGGAAAAACAATAGTATTTTTATTTCAAAAAAGGAGTCCTTTTTTTATACTTTCAATCTATCTTTGCACTACTAATTTTCCAGTGTCACTTCTTATTTTAAATATGCTTCAAGTTCAAAATATCACCTTTGGTTACAATGATAAAAGTGTCATTAAACAAATAGATTTTACAATAAATAAAGGTCAAAATATTGCAATCATTGGCGAAAGCGGTTGTGGAAAAAGTACGCTATTAAAATTGATTTACGGCTTATACGATTTGAATGAAGGACAAATTTTTTGGAACGAAACCGAAGTTTTGGGAACAAAATTTAACTTAGTTCCCGGAATGTCTTTTATGAAATACTTGTCACAAGATTTTGATTTGATGCCCTATATTACCGTTGCCGAGAATGTAGGAAAATATCTGTCCAACGTTAATTTAGAGAAAAAACATCAACGGATAAATGAATTGTTAGAAATTGTTGAAATGACAGAATTTGCTACAGTAAAGGCAAAATACCTTAGTGGCGGACAACAACAAAGAGTAGCTTTGGCAAGAGTTTTGGCATTGGAACCAGAAGTTTTATTGTTAGACGAGCCGTTCAGTCAAATTGATAATTTCAGAAAAAATGCCTTGCGCAGAAACTTGTTTGCCTATTTAAAATCAAATGGAATTACATGTATAGTTGCCACGCACGATAGCACTGATTCACTTTCCTTTGCCGATGAAACTATCGTTTTGCAAGATGGAAAATTAATAGCAAAAGCAAATTCATTAGAATTATATAAAAAACCATCAAATAAATATATTGCCTCACTTTTTGGTGAAGTAAATGAATTAAAATTATCGCAATTCAAGAAAATCGATGGCGACGACGAACTGCTTTTACGTTATCCACATCAATTAAAAGTAGTCGAAAATGGACTATTTAAAGTCATTGTTACGCAGTGCTATTTTAAAGGAACTCATTACTTGATTAAGGCAGTTGCTAATGGAAAAGTTATTTTCTTTGATCATAATTCGGAATTGAAATTAAAAACAGAAGTTGCTTTAGGACTTCAAGATTAAAATAATTTCCGTTTGTGTCACTTTTGCTTAAAAGTATTCTTAATTTAGCATTCAAATAAAACTAATTAATACTCTTAGATATGTATCATTCTAAAATATCAGGATTGGGATTTTATGTTCCTGAAAACATAGTTACAAACGATGATTTATCGAAAATTATAGATACAAATGACGATTGGATTCAAGAAAGAACAGGGATTCAAGAACGCCGTCATATTATCAGAGGACAAGACACAACAACTTCTATGGGCGTGAAAGCTGCTAAAATAGCCATTGAACGCTCAGGTCTTTCTAATGATGACATTGATTTTGTTATTTTTGCAACTTTAAGTCCCGATTATTATTTTCCTGGACCTGGAGTTTTAGTGCAACGCGATTTAGGTTTGAGAACCGTGGGCGCATTAGACGTAAGAAATCAATGTTCTGGTTTTGTCTATGCTTTATCCGTTGCAGATCAATACATTAAAACAGGAATGTATAAAAATATTTTAGTAATTGGCTCGGAAGTTCATTCTACAGGATTGGATATGACTTCTCGTGGTCGCGCCGTTTCTGTTATTTTTGGCGATGGAGCAGGAGCGGCAGTTTTAAGCCGAGAAGAAGATTTGACAAAAGGAATTTTATCTACTCATTTGCATTCTGAAGGACAACATGCGGAAGAATTAGTGGTCAAAGCACCAGGAATGGGAGGCCGATGGATTACAGATATTATTGCTGATAACGACCCAAATGACGAAAGTTATTTTCCCTATATGAACGGTCAATTTGTATTTAAAAATGCTGTAGTACGCTTTAGTGAAGTAATTAACGAATCGTTGCAAGCCAATAATTTAGAAGTTTCGGATATTGATATGTTAATTCCACACCAAGCTAATTTGAGAATTGCGCAGTTTATCCAAAAGAAATTCGGATTAACAGATGACAAAGTTTTCAATAATATTCAAAAATACGGTAACACAACGGCTGCATCTATTCCAATTGCTTTGACAGAAGCTTGGGAACAAGGAAAAATTAAATCTGGAGATACGGTTGTTTTAGCAGCTTTTGGAAGCGGATTTACTTGGGCAAGCGCCATAATAAAATGGTAAATAAGTGCATTATATAGATTTAGCTATTTTTAATGATATAAGAAATAGCTGCCTCTTTATCTTCTTGAATTTGGTTTTTTAATAATTCAATTGAATCGAATTTTTGTTCCTCACGAATACTCTCCAAAACAGAAATTTCTATTTTTGAATGGTATAAATCGCCGTCAAAATCAATAAAATGGACTTCAATAGATAATTTTTCCCCATTTACTGTTGGATTTGTTCCAATGTTCAGTATTCCAAAAACTGTTTTTTTATTGATGGTACTTTTCACAATGTAAACACCATTTTTAGGAATAAGTTTATATTCTTCTTCAATTTTTAGGTTGGCAGTTGGAAAACCAATAGTTCTGCCCAATTGTTTTCCTTTTATTACTGTTCCGTTTAAAACGTATGTATAACCCAAATATTCATTGGCTAAAGCCATATGCCCGTTCAGAATAGCATTTCTAATTTTAGTAGAACTTATCGAAACATCATCAATTTCTTTTGCGGATATTTGCTCTACTTCAAAATTATATTGCTTTCCATAAACAATTAAATCGTCAATGTTGGCCGATCGATTTCGTCCAAAGCGATGGTCGTAACCGATAATAATTTTCTGGATATTCAAAGCATCTACTAATATTGTTTTCACAAATTCTTCAGCAGTTAGTCTAGAAAATTCTTTGTTGAAAGGGTGAATTATTAAATTGCTAAGTCCCGTTTTCTGAATTAAATCAGCTCTTTCTTCAATTGTATTGAGCAGCTTAATTTCTGATCCTTCTTGCAAAACCATTCTCGGGTGTGGAAAAAAGGTAAGAATTAAACTTTCACAATTGTAATCTACAGCATTTTGAATTAGTTTTTCAATGATTTTTTGGTGACCAATATGAACGCCGTCAAAAGTGCCAATAGTAACAATGGTTTTTTTTGTTGGTTTGAAATCGTTTATGGAATTAAAAATTTTCAAGAAAGTAATTTTAATTTTTGCAAATTTATACTATCTATTTTGAAAATATTTAAAAATAACAATAATCTTGAAGAATATTATTCCTATTGTTTATTTACTATAAAGGAATAATTAAATAATCAAAAATTTGAATGTTAAATAATTGATATTTATTTATTATTCTTTTTTTTTATATATTTGAAGGCTTTTTAAAAAACTAATAAACTAAACTAATGAATAAAAAATTACTAATTGCCTTAACATCTGTTTTTATTTTTTGTAATTTACAAGCTCAAACAGATAAATTATGGAGTAAACACAAAGGAACTACTTTGGTTACTTCAAAAAACATTGAAAGACCAGATTTCCCAATAGACTTTGATTTGTATGATTTGAATTTCAATTCAATGAAACAAGTTTTATCAAGCGCACAAGATCGTTTTGCATCAAAAAACGGAGTTGTAATTTCTTTGCCTAACAAACAAGGTGGATTAGAGCAGTTTGAAGTTTTTGAAGCGTCAAATTTCACACCCGATTTTCAGGCACAAAATCCAGACATTCGTGCTTATGCAGGAAGAAGCTTACAAGATAAATATGCAATCCTTAGAATGAGTATTTCTCCACAAGGAATTCAAACAATGGTTTTTAGAACAGATACCAAAAATGAATTTATGGAACCTTATTCTGCAGATGGAAAAGTATATGCTATTTATAACTCATCTAACAGAAAAAGTGGTTTTACTTGTCGTACTGAAGACAATGGAATTTCAGAATCGGTAAGAAAAGAAATTGCCAATACCCAGCGTTCAAGCAATTCAGAATTGTTAACTTTTAAATTAGCTCTTGCTTGTACTGGAGAATATGGAACTGCTTTTGGTGGTTCTGCAGGTGCATTGAATCAAATGAATGCAACAATGAGTCGTGTAAACGGTGTTTTTGAAAAAGATTTTACTATTCATCTAGAAATGATTCCTAATAATGACATTCGTTACACTAATGCTGCTACAGATCCTTTTTCTCCTGCTTCAGCAATGGAAAATTGGAATAGTGAATTACAAGCTGATTTAACCCTTAAAATAGGTGAAGCAAACTACGATGTCGGACACTTATTTGGTGCTTCTGGTGGAGGTGGAAATGCAGGATGTATTGGATGCGTTTGCGTTGACGGACAAAAAGGAAGTGGAATTACTTCTCCTGGATCAGGATCTGCAATGGGAGACACCTTCGATATTGATTACGTAGCGCATGAAATGGGACATCAATTCGGAGGAAATCATACTTTTTCTCATAGTGCTGAATCAAATGGTGTGAATATGGAAGTAGGTTCAGGATCTACAATTATGGGTTATGCGGGTATAACTGGTTCAACGGATGTTCAACCTAATTCAGATGCTTATTTTCATTATGCCTCCATTTTTCAAGTTGAAAATAATATGATAGATAAAACTTGTCCTACAAGAACTCCAATTTCTAATTTAGCACCTGTTGTAAATGCGGGAGCTGATTATACAATTCCAAAAGACACCCCTTTTATGTTGACTGGAACGGGAACTGATCCAAACGGAAACACACTTACTTATTGTTGGGAACAAATTAATAATAAAGATTCAGCTCAAACAACAAGTGCTGCAGCAGCAACTAAAGTACTTGGTCCAAATTGGAGGTCATATACCCCAGTTTCATCTCCAGTAAGATACTTTCCAACAATGAAAAGTGTTGTTGCCAATTCAGCAACTACAAATGCTTCTAGTTCAACTTTTAAAGTTGAAGCTCTTAGCTCGGTGTCAAGGTCACTAACTTTTGCTTTCACAGGTAGAGATGAAGTAATTAATGGCGGGTTAACAGATACTGACGGAATGACGGTTACAGTTAGTGCAGCTCCGTTGTTAGTTCCTTTCAAAGTTACTTCGCCGACGGCAGCAAATTTAACATGGATTGTTGGGAGTAATCAAACGATTACTTGGAATTTTAGAGGATCAACTACTAATGGAATTAATGCCGCTTATGTTGATATTTATCTTTCAACGGATGTTAATACCACTGCTGGAACTTTTTCTTATCCTATATTATTGGCTAGTAAAGTACCTAACGATGGTTCTGAAGTAATTACGGTTCCAAATAATGTAGGTACTTCAAATAGAATTTTGATTAAAGGATATAAACATATTTTTTACGATATATCTGATAATAACTTTGCTATAACGGATGCTTCAAGCGGTTTTGCTATTGGCTTCAATGGTATAGCAGAACAACAAACCAAACAAGCGTGTCAAGGAAGTAGCGCAACTTATACTTTTCCTTATTCTACTTATGCAGGATTTACGGGAACAACAACTTTTAGTGCTGGGACATTGCCATCAGAAGTTTCTGCCTCATTTTCCCCAGCTACAATGACTGCAAGTGGAAATGTAACAATGACTGTTACCACAACAGGAGCTGCACTAGCTGCATTAATTCCAATTACTGTTACTGCAACTTCGGGAGCAACTGCTATAACTGCACCATTTTATTTAGAATTATTTAGTTCTAATTTTGGAACTCAAACGCTAACTAGTCCTGCTAATTTAGCCACTACAATAAACCCTTTATCATCAACATTAACTTGGACTGCAAATGCAGCAGCAACGACTTATGATGTTCAAGTAGCAACTGATATAGCATTTACAAATATCATTAGAACGGCAACGGTAACTTCTAATAGTTATACAGTTACAGGATTATCGGTTTCAAGTAACTATTTTTGGAGAGTAATTCCAAAGAACCCTTCATGTACAGGAACCTACAGTGATGGTTATAAATTTACAACGGGTCAAATTCTTTGTGATACATATGTATCCACTAATGTTCCTATTACAATCCCTTTAGTAGCAAATACAACACCATTTATATCAACATTAAATGTTCCTTCTACTAATGTAATCTCAGATGTTAATGTTACTATTAATATAAGCCATACCTGGGTAAATGATATGACAGTATCATTAATCAGTCCCGCTGGAACAGAAATTCAATTAGTTACAAGACCTTGTACTAGCTCTGCTAGAGCAAATATTACGGCAACATTTGACGATTCAGGAATGTCTTTAGTATGCGCGACGAACCCAGCAATTTCAGGAACAATCATCCCTTTTCAACCTTTAACGGGTTTTAACGGGCAAACCATGAATGGAACTTGGCAATTAAAAGTTGTAGACCCTTACAATGAAGATGGAGGAGCAATAAATAGTTGGAGTTTAAATCTATGTAATGTTCAACAAGCAACAATGGGAATTTCAGATAATTCATTGTCTAATTTTGTATTGTATCCAAATCCAAATAAAGGAAACTTTACAGTTCAATTCAATTCTACATCGAATAAAGAAGTGTCTATTTTAGTTCACGATATGAGAGGAAGAACAATTTTGAATAATAAATATAGCAATACGGGATTATTCTTTCAAAACGTTCAACTCAACCAAGTTCAGGCTGGTGTTTATATTGTAACTGTTCAAGATGGAGACAAAAAAGTAGTTAAGAGAATTATTATCGAATAATATTTTCTCAATATTTTATATAAAAAGGGATTGTTTTATAGCAGTCCCTTTTATTTTATATTGAATACACAGTCGGGATTAGTAATTTATTGGCACAACTTTTCCTTTATCTTGATTTTTGATGGTTTTAATTATAATTTGATAAATTTCACATCAAAGATTTACTATTAATGATATATTTATAAAACTGCACATTTATATCATTCAATTTAATGGGATTTGTATAGAATTACTTAATTTTGCACACTTATATTTATAAATCATTTGATGCAAAAGTCACTCAAAATTGCAATTGTTGGTTCTGGATTAGTCGGATCGCTATTGGCAATTTATCTCAAAAAAGCAGGTCATACCGTCCATGTTTATGATAGAAGCCCGGATATTCGTAAAATCCGATTTTCTGGACGTTCTATAAACTTGGCAATGTCAAATCGGGGTTGGAAAGCTCTTGACGGCGTTGGAATTGTTGACGAAGTTAGAGAAATTGCAATTGCAATGGACAAACGTGCAATTCACCTTGTTGACAAGCTAAATTTTCAAAATTATGGTCAAGAAGGACAGAGTATCTATTCAATTTCAAGAGGAGCATTGAACAGAAAAATGATTGATTTGGCGGAACAAGCTGGAGCAGCATTCTTTTTTGAACAGAAAATCTGGGATGTTACCTTGTCAACTGCAACCTTACATATTGGAGAAGAAGAGCGGGGAGAGTGGGAAGAATTGAAGTTTGATATGGTTTTTGGCGCCGATGGTGCTTTTTCAAGAATCCGTCATAGAATGCAACGTCAAAGTATGTTTAACTATTCGCAAGAATTTTTAAATACAGGTTATAAAGAATTAAATATTCCTGCAAATCCTGACGGAACGCATAAATTAGATAAAAATTCCTTTCATATTTGGCCTCGAGGGAAATACATGTTAATCGCCTTGCCCAATTTAGACGGAAGTTTTACTTGTACTTTATTTATGCCATTTGAAGGGGAAAACTCTTTCGCCTCTTTAACAGATAGAAAATTGGTAGAAGCATTTTTCGAGAAATACTTACCCGATACGATTGATGTAATTCCAAATTTAACCGAAGATTTCTTTGCAAATCCAACGAGTACTTTGGTTACAATGAAATGTTTTCCTTGGACGTATGAAGATAAAGTAGCCCTAATTGGCGATGCTTCTCATGCGATTGTGCCGTTTTACGGTCAAGGTATGAATGCGGGTTTTGAAGATATTTCGGTTTTATATGAATTGATGAATCAATATGGCTTATGCCATTTGAAGGGGAAAACTCTTTCGCCTCTTTAACAGATAGAAAATTGGTAGAAGCATTTTTCGAGAAAAACTTACCCGACACGATTGATGTAATTCCAAATTTAACCGAAGATTTCTTTGCAAATCCAACGAGTACTTTGGTTACAATGAAATGTTTTCCTTGGACGTATGAAGATAAAGTTGCCTTAATTGGCGATGCTTCTCATGCGATTGTGCCGTTTTACGGTCAAGGTATGAATGCGGGTTTTGAAGATATTTCGGTTTTATATGAATTGATGAATCAATATGGCGACGATTGGAAAACAATTTTTTCAGAATATGAAAAATCTCGAAAACCCAATGCCGACGCTATTGCCGAATTATCATATCGTAATTTTATGGAAATGAGTTCGAAAACTGCCGATGAAAAATTTCTCTTACAGAAAAAAATCGAAAAACATTTTGCTGAAAAACATCCCGAAAAATGGCTGCCTTTGTATGATAGAGTAACATTTAGTCACCGTCCTTATTCTGAAGCATTAGCGATTGGCGATTGTCAAAATGCAATTATGGAAGAAATTTTGAAAATTGAAAATATTGAGAATATTTGGGACAGCGAAGAAATTGAATATAAAATTTTAAACTTATTGGTATAATATTTAATTATCGTATTGCTTTTCCGAATACTAATTAAAATTTAAATAGCGTTTAAATCAAAATTAAATTACTTTAAGTCATTAAATTTAAGAACAATTCAATCGTTTTCGAAGTTTCAAATAGTTATTTATAATTATACATACTAAATATATTTAAATTAACGTTTTAGTTTTACGAAACAATGGTAATTACTCTTAAAAATTTGCTTTTTATTTAATAATGTACAATTATCATAATTAATGATAATTTAATGTAAAAAATATTTTTTTATTTGAACTAAAAAATTAAATTTGCTCTTGCTCAATTTTATAGCAACTATAGAAATCAAAAAAATTATTTAAAATTATCAAAAATCAAAAAAAATGGCAAACGTTAAAAAAGAAGGTGGTTCAAAAGTAGGAGGTATGATCTCTGGAATCATAATTGTTGCATGTGTATTTGTAGGTTATTTAGTATGGTCTCTATTAATGGGAGATGCATCAAACTTTGAAGGTGGAGATAGTGAAAAAGGACATCCATTGAATACATTAGGAATGGTTTACAAAGGTGGATTTATAGTTCCAGTATTATTAGGAATGTTATTAATGGTAATAGTATTTTCTTTTGAGCGTTTTGCAGTAATTTCAAAAGCAGCAGGAAAAGGAAACTTAGATGCTTTTATGAAAAGTGTTCAAACAAGTGTGAAAGATGGAAAAATCGAAGATGCAATCGCTACTTGTGACAAACAAGAAGGTTCTGTTGCAAACTCTATTAAATCTGCATTATTGAAATACCAAGACGTTAAAAAAGAAGGATTCAATAGCGAAGATGCCGCAGAAACAATTCACAAAGAAATTGAAGAAGCAACTTCACTTGAAATGCCAATGTTAGAGAAAAATATGACTATCATTTCTTCATTAGTTTCTTTAGGAACACTTGGAGGTTTGTTAGGAACAGTATCTGGGATGATTAAAGCGTTTGGTGCATTAGCATCAGCTGGAACTCCAGATCAAGCAGCTCTTGCAACTGGTATTTCTGAAGCGTTAATTAACACTGCAACTGGTATTTCTACTTCAGTTTTGGCAATTATCGCTTACAACTTCTTTACTTCTAAAATTGACGATTTGACGTACTCTATTGATGAGGCAGGTACAACAATTGTAAATACTTACAGAAAATTCAGAGGTAGCTTAAAACAATAATTTTTGATTTTTAAATCAAATAATATACAAAATAATGGCTAAAATAAAAATGAAAAAAAAGTCAACATCGACGGACATGACCGCGATGTGTGATGTAGCTTTCTTATTGCTTACTTTCTTTATTTTGACAGCTACAGCGAAAGTGCCTGAGGCATTACCTGTAGATACGCCTGCTTCAACAGTGCAAACAAAATTGCCTGAAACAGATTTGGCAACGATTACTATAGGAAAAGGAAAAGTTTTTTATGACCTAAAAGGAAGAGAAGTTCGTAAAAGAACACTTCAATTAATGGGAGATAAATACGGAATTAAATTCACTCAAGACGAAATGGATAAATTTGCTTTAATGGAAGGATTTGGCGTGCCAATTCAAAGTTTAAGTCAAATTATCGCCATGAAAAGCGCGGATAGAAGTAAAGCAGACCAACCTGGAGTTCCTAAAGATTCTTTAGATAATCAATTGAAAGAATGGATTTATAATTCTCGTATTGCGAATATTGAAAACAATGACAAAGAATTGCAAATTGCTATTAAAGGAGATGCAAAAGAAGAATATCCAGCCATCAGAAAAGTTATGGATATTTTACAAGACCAAAAAATCAATAGCTTTAGCTTGGTTACTGGTTTAAGAGGAAAAGATTTTTAATTAAAAAAGAGACACTAAAATGGCTGAATTAAATACCGACGGTGGTGGCGACAAAGGGGGTAAAGTAAGAAGTAAAAAGCAAAATTCAAAAGTAGATTTAACTGCTATGGTGGATTTAGCGTTCTTGCTAATCACATTTTTTATGCTAACAACCACGTTGTCAAAACCACAATCCATGAGTTTGGGGTTGCCAGATAAAGATGAGGATCCGACAAAAAATAAGGATGTTAAAGTTGACGAAAATCGAACAATGACTATTTTATTGGGAGATAATGATAAATTGGTTCGTTATGTAGGATTATTAGCTACACCAGTTGCTGGAGGAACGCCGAAAGACTTTGTGTATGGAAAAGAGGGTATTAGAAAAGAACTTATCGATAGAAAAAAGAAAGTACTTGAATATACAGGAAATAAAGACAAAGGAATAATTGTAATCATCAAACCAAGTAAGAAATCCAATTACAGAAACTTAATTGATATTCTTGATGAAATGGCAATTGTAGACGTACCAACCTATGCAATTGTTAACGATTTTTCGCCCGAAGAAACAAAATTGTTAGAAGGAAAATAAGAGCAATCTTAAGTACCCAATAACCTAATAATTAAGAAAGATGAAATTAGATATATTAAAAGATCAATGGCTTGAAATTGTTTTTGAAGGACGAAATAAAGTTTATGGTGCCTATGAATTAAGAAAATCAAATCCTAAAACTACTGTAAGAGCACTTATAATAGGTTCGGTTTTGTTTGGTCTTGCTGTAGCAATGCCCTTAATCATAAACATGATACCGGATTCTCAAGACGATGCCAGCTTAGATACTAAAATTACTACGGTTAAATTACCACCTAAGGAAAAACCGAAAGAAAATATTCCGCCACCGCCACCGCCACCACCAAAAGTAGATCAAGTGAAGTTTGTGAAACCGGTAGTTGCTAAGGCAGAAGAAGTGGTAGAAGAACCACCAAAAATTGTTGAAATTAAAGACAAGAAATTAGGTGCTGAAACTATTAAAGGGGATCCAGATGCCGAATTAACAGTGGAACCTGTTGGAAACGGTCCAGCGGATATTGTGGATGATAATAATATTTACAACACGGCAGGTATTGAAGTAAAACCAGATTTCCCAGGAGGAATGGCTAAATTCTACAAATTTGTAGGAAATAACTACAGAACACCAGAAGAAGAAGGTCTTGCAGGAAAGGTTTATGTAACATTTGTTGTAGAAAAAGACGGTTCATTAACAGATATTAAAGTAACAAGAGATATAGGTTACGGTACCGGAAAAGAAGCCATTCGTGTTTTGAAATCATGTCCAAAATGGAATCCAGGAGAGCAAAATGGTAAGAAAGTGAGAGTACTTTATTCTCTACCGATTACTATTCAATCTGCAGAATAATGTTTTGAAATCATGTCCAAAATGGAATCCAGGAGAGCAAAATGGTAAGAAAGTGAGAGTACTTTATTCTCTACCTATTACTATTCAATCTGCAGAATAATGTTGAATAATTCAACAGAAAATAAAGAGAAGAAATCGCTAAAAGAGCGGTTTTTTCTCGTTATAGGGTTGGTCTTTTTCTTAGTCTATCTGGCATTGGGATTAGCAATCATTTTTTGGAAAAAATTACCCATCGATATGAAGCCTGGTTATAGAATTGCTTTTGGAGTAGTTCTAATCGGATATTCTTTTATTCGATTTTATCGAATCGTAAACGACAATAAAGAGTAGGTTATGAAAAAGTTTACACTAATTCCGTATGTATTTTTTTTAAGTTTTATCTTAGTTTTTTTCGCTTGTAATCAGACGAACAATCAAAAAAGCAATGATGAAACCATTCTGAAAGGTTCTACTTCTATCTTAGTTGACGAAACATTATTGCCTATAATTGCGGATCAAGTTGAAGTTTTTGAAAGTCTTTATGCAGGATCTAAAATAAAGTTGATTGCAAAATCGGAAGCAGAATCTGTTTTAGCATTAGCAAAAGATACTTCTAAAATAGCCATTCTTTCAAGAAAGCTAAATTTAGCATTAGCAAAAGATACTTCTAAAATAGCCATTCTTTCAAGAAAGCTAAATCCTGAAGAGGAGAAAGTTTTTGAAAGTAAAAAAATTACGCCAAGAACAACCGTTTTTGCTATTGACGCAATCGCATTTATTTCAAATAAAAGAAATAAAGATACTTTAGTTGCGTTACAAGATGTAGTGGACTTTATGAAAGGCAATTCAAATTCTAATATCAAAGGTTTGGTTTTTGACAATCCAAATTCAAGTTCCGTTCGGTATATGAACGAATTGTCGGGACTAAAAGAAATGCCATCAAAAGGGATTTTTTCGTTTAAAACCAATGAAGAAGTAATACAATTTGTTTCCCAAAATGACGGAATGATTGGAATTGTAGGTGTAAATTGGTTGATGCAACCGTCACTGAAAATGCAGCCAATCGTGGATAAAGTTAATTTAATCAGCGTAAAAGGAATTGGGAAAACCGCCTATTATGCACCAACACAAAACAACCTTGCAGAAGGTAAATATCCTTTGGCACGTGATTTGTATATCATCAATTGTCAAGGTTATTCTGGCTTAGGAATGGGTTTTGCCTCTTTCATCGCTGGAGATATTGGTCAACGTATTATCCTAAAATCGGGATTGTTGCCAATAAAAATTCCTGGTAGAAACATCAAAACCAGAACACAATTAGAAAACAAGAATAAATAATAAATTACAACAAGATGAACAAAGTTAAAATTTTTAGTATTGCTTTATTGACTTCAGTAACACTCAGCTATGCTCAAGATTTAGATCAGGCAAAGAAAACAATTGACGCAGAACAATTTGAAAAAGCCAAAGGAATTCTAAAAGCAATTATCAATACAAATCCTGACAATGGAAAAGCAGCCTTTTTATTAGGTTCGGTTTATCTTAATCAAAATAGTGCTGACTCAGCGAAAATTTATTTCCAAAAAGGATTGGTTTCTAAATTAGATGCAAAATTCAATTATATTGGATTAGGACAAATGGATTTAGACGATAAAAATGCCGTTGCTGCCGAAGCTAATTTTGCCTTAGCAACAAAAGATATAAGAAAAAAAGATTCGGAACAATACGTTTATATTGCGAAAGCCTATATGAATGCCAACACACCAGATTACAAAAAAGCAATCGACGTTTTGAACAAAGCTAAAATCGCTAATCCGTTAGATACTAATGTTTTAATGGCTTTTGGAGATGCGTTTTATGGCGACAAAAATCAAAATGATTCCTACAAATCCTATCGCGATGCATTTGACGCCGATCCAACTTTAATTAGAGCAAAAATGCAATTGGGAGTTTTGTTAAAAGGAGCGCGAGCGTTTTCTGAAGCGGTAAAAGCGTATGATAATGTGGTGGCTACCAATCCAGAATACGGTCCAGTTTACCGAGAATTGGCTGAAACCTATTACTATTGGGGAAATACCGACTTGAAAAACTACAAAGAATACATCGCAAAAGCATTAGTATATTATGAAAAATACATGAGCTTGACGGATTATTCATTGACTTCTCGTATGCGTCACGCCGACTTTTTAATCCTTGCAAAAGACTACAAAGCATTGGAAATGGAAGCCAACGCCATGAAAGAATTGGACAAAGTAAATCCAAGAATTTTCCGTTATTTAGGATATTCTTCCTATGAAAACGGAAATGTAGATGCTGCAATTTCAGCGTTAGAAAATTTTATTGCAACGCCTACAAACAAAATAATCGCAAGAGATTACCTCTATTTAGGATTGGCAAAAATGAAAAAAGCCAACAATTTGGAAACTAAAGTTGTCGATTTTGTAGCTTTTGAAGCAGGAGTTGCGCAATTGAAAAAAGCCGTGGAAATAGAAATTACAATGACCAACGATTTAAGCGAAGTTGGGAAAAAATTCTACGAGCAAAAATTATTCAATGAAGCCGCTGCCATCTATGAAATCGCGGTTACCAACGTAAATTCTAAAAATTATTTGCTTGACAATTTCTATTTAGGAAACTCTTTATACTATAATAACACCAAAAAAGACGTTGTAAAACCAGATCCAATTCAGTTGCAAAAAGCCGATATCGCCTATGGAAATGTGATTATCGCTTCGCCAACTACGCAAGATGCATATATTTTCAGAGCCAGAACGAATAATTTGCTTGAAAATGACGAAATGATAATCAAATACTATCAAGAATACATCGACATTGTAACTGCAAAAGGCGAGGAAGAACTAGCTAAACCAGCCGTGAAAACCAAATTTATCGAGTCCTACAATGCAATAGCTGCGGCGTTTGCCAACACAGATAAAGTAAAAGCAAAAGAGTATTTCGCAAAAACATTGGCTTTAGATCCAACAAATGAATATTCTATTCAGTCATTGAAAACACTGAAATAAAATATAATTTATAGTATAAAAGCCGATAGTTTCAACGCTATCGGCTTTTTTTGGAGCATACGTTTTGTTTTTCTATCACGATTCCTCCCGTCATCCGCTATATCTCTTGCGGCGAACCCCGCCACAATAGGATGCCGCTTCTACCGGGGCTAATTATTAATTATATAATTATCTTTTATCTATTATCTTTTAATCTTTTCTCTTTATTCTCAAATCTCAAATCCTAAATCTTATTTTCACTACCTTTGCAACCTATTTTAAATTAAAAATGCTCAAAAAAGAAACACAACTAGCCGTCGAAAAAGGATTAATGCTTCCCTTAATGGAAGAATTCTACACCATTCAAGGCGAAGGATATCACACAGGAACAGCTGCCTATTTCATAAGAATTGGTGGTTGCGATGTAGGTTGCCATTGGTGTGATGTCAAAGAAAGTTGGAATGCCGAATTGCATCCGCCTACATCCACTGATTTAATTGTTGAAAATGCTGTAAAATATTCTGAAACTGTTGTGGTAACTGGCGGCGAACCGTTAATGTGGGACATGACCGTTTTAACGCAAAAATTAAAAGATAAAAACCTTAAAATTCATATTGAAACTTCAGGTGCTTATCCTTTATCAGGAACTTGGGATTGGATTTGTCTTTCCCCAAAGAAAAATAAATTGCCAACGCAAACCGTTTACGATAATGCCAACGAGCTAAAAGTAATTATTCACAACAAACACGACTTTATATTTGCTGAAGAGCAAGCCGAAAAAGTAAACGCAAATGCCATACTTTTTCTTCAGCCAGAATGGAGCAAAAAAGAAGAAATGACACCGCTAATTGTAGATTATGTAATGAACAATCCAAAATGGCGTGTATCGTTGCAAACACACAAGTTCTTGAATATTCCTTAATTTAATTATTAGTCAGCCTCGCCAAATAATCATAGTGGTCGCCTTCCAATACTAATTCGCATTGTAATCCATTGGCAACAGCTGCATTTTGCAACATGTTATAATCCATGTACAACCAAGGGAATGGCGCTTCTTTTTCACCTTTGTAGGTAATGGTAAATTCTAATTCCCCATAATATTTATCACCAGTAATCCACTTTCCACCGTCTTCATCTTCATCAAACATGTAGATAATATCGGAGGAATCAATCAGGATTTGACCATTTTCGGCCAATAAAGATTTTAGTTTTTGAAGGTAATTCGGAACATTTTCTAATTTTCCAAAAATCCCCGTTCCATTCATTAATAGAATAATGGTATCAAATTTTTCATCGGTTTCAAAACGCAATAAATCTTCAACTTTTGCATTTAAAACACTTCTTAATTTACAAGCTTTAACCGCTTTTTCAGAAATGTCAATTGAAGTAACCGCTAATTTTTTTTCATTCTGCAAATACAAACTATGGCTTCCAGCACCACATCCAACATCCAAAACCTTTCCTTTGGCAAGCAAAAGTGCTTTCTGCTCTAAAATTGGCATTCTAGAATAATCCCGAAATAAATACGC
>Ga0209443_1000979_pt1 | contig 18545 bp, 18 predicted proteins | sample LauGreBMM110DCMD_2_FD_187571 | JGI IMG/M metagenome (GOLD analysis project Ga0209443, IMG submission 187571) | Freshwater lake microbial communities from Lake Michigan, USA - Su13.BD.MM110.DCMD (SPAdes) (version 2) | ecosystem: Environmental > Aquatic > Freshwater > Lake | place: Lake Michigan... | reverse complement strand
AAGAAAAACTAAAAAATCTAATAAATCTAAAAGAAAAGTAAGAAAAGGAAAGAAAACCAGAAGACGTTAAATAGTAATAAAATAATAAATAACGCGTAAAACAACATAACTAAGTAAAACAATATAATAATAAGTTTTTATAATTTAATATTATATGAAAATTCTATCAATAGATGTCGGAATCAAAAATTTAGCATTTTGTCTATTTGATAAATCCCCTACAGCTGAACATTTTAAGGTAACAAAGTGGGACATTATTGATATATCTGAACAAGAAAATACTATAATATGCGGATTTGTCGAAAAAAATGTAGTTTGTAACAAACCAGCAAAATTTAAAAAAGAAGACAAATGTTATTGTTTAAAACATTCAAAAAAACAACAAATACAAATTCCAACATCAGAACAAAAACCGGCATTTATCAATAAACAAAAAATCCAAAAACTTTATGAAATAGCAGAAAATCATAATATTAAATATGAACCAAAAACAAAAAAAGCAGACCTAATTAAATTAATCAATGAACATATTAATCTAAAATATTTTCAAACAATTGAAAGCAAAAAGGCTGCTGATGTGGATTTATTTAATATTGGTCTTAATATTAAAACTAAGTTTAATACATTGTTTGAAAATGAAGCAAAGCCGGGCGAGCCTGTGGCTAAAATAGATTATGTTATTATTGAAAACCAAATTGGACCATTAGCAATAAGAATGAAAACAATACAAGGAATGATTGTTCAGTACTTTATTATGTCAAATTTAAACGTAGAACATATTGAGTTTATATCAGCATCAAATAAACTGAAAGATTGTGATGTAAAAGATAAAAGCAAATATAGTGATAGAAAAAAATTAGGTATAGCAAAATGTTTAGAAATAATTACAACAGATTTTAGATTTGTGGAACACGTTGACTACTTTAATAAGAACAAAAAGAAAGATGATTTATCTGATTCTTTTCTTCAGGGTATGTGGTTTATAAATAATAAAAAAATATAAATTTCTAATATTAATTATTAAATAATATATTTAATATTCGTAAGACTTAAAATTAAAAGTTCTAATTAATGAATAAATATAATGGCAGATATAATGGATATTACAGAACTTGAATTTGCTGACGATAATTTTGGCGGAGGATTTGGAACTAAATCTTCCAACTTTGGCGGTGGTCTTGAATTACTAATGAATGATAAAATTAAGGAAAGTAGAAAACCTACAAGTGATATTGAATTGGAAGATTTAAATAATTTAGAAAACGAATTAAACAATCTGGTTGACGATGTACCTTCTAGTAGTTATAAACCTAGATCTGACATGTTTGGAGGTCCAAATGTTTCATTTAGCGAACCTTCTATTAAATTTGGAAACGATGATAGTGGACTTGGACAATCAACGTCTCAAACCGAAAATGATAACAAAACGTGGGACGGGTATGGAAAATTTAATAACATCCCTTTAAATCCAGACAAGGTATTACCAAGTGACCCTAAGTTAACTAAAGAAGAGATGTTAAGAGAGAAATTTAAGTATTTACGAAAGTTAGAAGCTTTAGAGAAAAAAGGTGTTGAATTATCCAAAAAATATTCAATGGAATCATCTCTTCAAGAAATGATGGGAGAATATGAAACTATCATGGATGAAAAAACTAAACAAAATTCAGTTAAATTTCAAGGTAACATGCTTATGGCGGTTATTAATGGTATTGAATTTTTAAATAGTAAATTCGATCCATTTGATATTAAACTAGACGGATGGAGCGAACAAATTCAAGAAAATGTTACCGATTATGACGAGATATTCGGAGAGTTACATGAAAAATATAAGAGCAAGGCTACTATGGCACCTGAATTAAAATTATTATTTCAACTTGGCGGTAGTGCTATGATGGTACATATGACTAATACTATGTTTAAATCTGCTATGCCTGGAATGGACGATATTTTACGTCAAAATCCTGATTTAATGCGTTCCTTTCAAAATGCTGCTGTAAATTCTATGTCACAATCTAACCCTGGATTTTCAGGATTTATGTCAAACGTTATGAATCCTCCCAACAGTACCTACGGAGAGCCTCAAAATCCTTCAGGACGTGGTCCTCCACCACCAATGGCAACACAAGGACCTAATTCTGTACCACCTCCTCAAGGAAGACCTGGTAATAATAGCTATGCTAGACCTGATTTGAATTTTAGTAAAAGTAATTTTGTAGATGATGGAATTAGCCTTAGAGAGAACTTCGAAAGGCCTGACATTCAAGATAGAACTACTAGAAGATCACCGACTCCTCGTCCCGAAATGAAAGGTCCAAGTGATATTTCTGATATTCTCTCAGGATTAAAAACTAAAACAATTAATATCCAAGAATCACAACCTCAACAACAATCACAACCTCAACAACAATCACAACCTCAATCACAACCTGTAAATGATAGTAGTACTATCAGTATTAGTGATCTTAAAGAATTACAATCTGGAGGCACCATGCCAAAACGCAGCGGGCGTCGCAAGAAGTCTGCTAGTAACACAGTCTCGTTAGACATCTAAACTCATTAATTATGTTAATCTAATTTATTAATATAATTACACAAATATTATTTATAATATTTATAATATTTTGATAAATGATTTATAGGCATTAGAGCAGCATCATCATCATTATTAAAATAATTGGTTGTTTGTATCGTTGATTTTTGTTGAGTTATATTTTTATTTTCGTTAACTAATAAACTATTTTCATCCAAATTATAAATGTCTAATATTTTGCTAACAATTTTACTTCTCTCTATATCTTCATTTGTTAATTCAATCATATTAATACCATACTTTGTATTTTGATTATTTGAAGTTAAATAATTGTTGTATGACTTATATTTATTTATAAAATCATATAATCCACTATTTATTCCTCTATCAGACTGTTTTAAATCGCCTGTTATTACCATTTTACTATTATCTCCAATTCTTGTTGTTAACATTAACATTTGATTTGGAGAACTATTTTGCATTTCGTCTGCGATAACGAAAGAATTTTTAAACGTTCTTCCTCTCATAAACGCCAACGGAGAAACCTCGATGATATTATTAAAAATCATTGATTCAATATCCTTACGAGCATAAAATTCATTAAAAATATCAAAAATTGGTGTCATCCACGGATCCATCTTTTTATTTATGTTTCCAGGTAAAAAACCAATTTCCTCTTCTTCTACAGGAATAATTGGTCTAGTAATAATTATTTTTTGTATATTACCATCTTTTAATTCTTTTATTGCATGATTACAGGCTAACATTGTTTTTCCAGTACCTGCTGGACCAACCGCAAATAATAATTTAACACTCGGACTATTTAAATATTTTACATACTTTTCTTGATTAGCTGTTTTTGGTTTATAAAAATTGGATAATGACTTTAAATCAGAAGCTTCTTTCTTCATATTTACATAAGTTTTTCTTACTCCTTTAGAAAAAGATCTACTCGAAACTCTAAATGTATTTACGGTTGTTATGATAACTACTAAAGTAACTGTTTTAAATAATGAAATCATTTAACTTAATTATACTACTGTTTTTATATTCATTTATTTCATTCAATTAAATAAATAAATATACGACAATTAATAATAAGAATTTAAAAAAGGAATATATCTATACCAATAAGGATAAGAGTAGCTATAATTTGAATCATCGTAAATATATACAGGGTTATAGCCATATCCTCCATAATATCCTCCTCCATATCCTCTGCCTCTATTACCTATACCTCTTCCACCGCGATGACCTATACCTCTTCCACCGCGATGACCTATACCTCTTCCACCGCGATGACCTATACCTCCACCACGTCCACCTCCATAACTTTCAATTGTTGTTTTAAAAGAAGAATAGTTAATTATTATTAACCCTAACAATAATAAAAACACACAACATAAACATTTTTGTATTATGCTCATTATAAATAATGTATATAAATTAATATTTTTCATTTATTTTTCTAAACACTATTTTAAATCATTTTTTATTCAACAGTAACAACCTTTGCCAAGTTTTTAGGCTTATCAGGATTTATACCTTTACTTATAGAGAGATGATAAGCCAAAAGCTGGATCGGTATAATTCCTAACAATGACGCATATGATTTATTTTCTGGAACGTAAATAATGTCACATGAAACTTCTGATGAAATTGATATATCGTTTGTAATTATTAATACTGGAGCATTTCTAGAAGAAACTTCTTGATAACAATTTAATGTTTTTGCGCGATGAGTTTGGTCCATATTCAAAATAATAACAGGAAAATTTTCATCGAGTAAAGCAAATGGACCATGTTTTAAAGAACTTGATGAATAACCTTCTGAATGAATATATGAAATTTCTTTTATTTTTAACGCTCCCTCCTTGGCAATAAATTCATCACTTCCTTTACCAAGCAAAAACATATTACTTTTATTAAATTTTGTAATGTATTCTTTAATATTTACACTACATAAATCTAGAGTTAATTTTATATCAGATGATAAATTATGTAGGTCGCTAACCATTCTCACTCTTTTTTTCTCATTTATATTTTGTAAACTAGAAAACCATATTGCCGCCATTGATAAGCATACTACTTGACTTGTAAATGCCTTTGTAGAGGCTACGCCTACTTCTTTACCAGCATTACAATATATACCACAATCAACTTCTCTCGCTATTAATGAATCAACAACATTTACTATACCAATTGTTGTAATATTATTATTTTTAGATATCTCAATACAACGATGTAAATCTTTTGTTTCTCCTGACTGAGATATTAATATAAATGCCGTATTTCCAATTATTGGAATATCTTGTTCGTTAAACTCAGCGCCATCAAACACTTGAATCGTATTAAATTGACACAATTGTTTAAAAAAAAACATACCATATAGTCCAGCAAAATAAGATGTTCCACAACCTAATATTATTATGTTATCAATATTTTTTAAATTATCAACATGTTGTTCTAATCCACCTAATTTTACTTCTGACGCATTTTTTATTCTTCCTCCTTTATTAATCGAATTTAAAATAACATAAGGTTGTTCGTTAATTTCTTTTAATGTCCAATGTTCATATGGATGTGGAGTTTGATTTGAATCAACTAATGCTACATTCTTTTTTATATAATTATGTGTTGTATTTATAATAATATTATCATCTGTTTTTGTTATAACACAAATATCATCATTATGAAGGGTTATATAATTGCTCATTTTATTACAAAACCCACTTTGTTCGGATGTTACAATTACTTCTTCTTCATTTTGACCTATTAATAGAGGTGAACCATTTCTTACACAATACAATTTATTAGGTTCATATAAACTTTGTATAAGCAACCCATATGTTCCTCTTAGTTCTTCAATTGTTTGTTTTATAATATCTGTCATGCTATTACTTTTTATATTATTTAAAATGTTATTGCTATAATTATATTGTAATAAATTTACAATGACTTCTGTATCAGTTTGCGAATTAAAAAAAAATTTTTCTTTTATTAATTTTTGTTTTATTTCATTATAATTTTCTATTATACCATTATGTACTATAACAAATTTTGCGTCACCCGATAAATGTGGATGAGCATTTATATCATTTTTTACACCATGAGTCGCCCATCTATTATGACCTATTCCAATGTATATATTATCCTTTACATCCTTAATATGTTTCAAATTTATCAATCTATCAATAGCATTTTCTTTATTAGTTGAAGCACATTTATTTACTTCAAATTTGCTGTTTTTAATAACACATACACCAGCTGAATCATAACCTCTATTCTGTAATTGAATTAATCCATTTATTATTAAATTATATATATTTTCATTATTGTTATTCAATACAATACCAAAAATTCCACACATTTATTAATATTAAATATTTTAATATTAATATTTTTACATACTATAATAAACAATTGTTGACCATCTTCCATTAACATCGTATATATATTTTACATACGATTTCTGAATATATACTCTATCAAATCCATCTATTATTCTTTTTACAAATTTTAATGTTATTTTTATATTATTTTCTGTAAATAAATACTCTACTAAATATCCACGTGGTTCATCATAAGAATAATTAATTAATTTTAATAAAAAAATATTTCTTCCTATCTTCACTGGTCTAGTAATTGTATTTAATATTTTATACCTTTCATCATTTTTTGGTATTCTATTAATATATTTACCATTTCTAAAAGTAATAATATCTGTATAGTTTATTATTTTATTTACTAATTCAATTGGTAATTTTTTCACACATTCTTCCATATTAAACTAGTTTAAATATTTTTAAATAATATTTCATTCAAAGTCGATTTTTAATTTTAAAAGATTAGGGTATTTAGTATTAATTAATTCATTTATCACATTTGCTTTTAATAATTTATCTTTTTTCAAAATTTCAGATGTCTCATAAATTAAATCTTTACTGTACATTAATATAATTTGAGCGTAATTATAGGCATTATTAATTAAATTAATAACATCATTATCTATATATTCTTTATATGTTTCACTAGAACTTGGATATATAATATTACTTCCCATTCCATAATATATTACCATTTTTTCAGCCAACTTTAGAGCTTCTTCAAAATCATTTATAGCACCAGTTGTAACGCTAACATTATAAAAAACTTCTTCAGCAATTCTACCTGACAATAGAATCATTAAATGTTCAAATAAGGCTTCTCTAGTGTAAATATTTGATGTAGATGCTTCAAAAACAGTATATCCTGGACTTTTGGGAGATGATAAATTTATGACAACTTTTGACATTTTTGAATGATATTTAGAGAGAATTCCAACAATTGCGTGTCCCATCTCATGTATTGCTATATGATCTATAATATCTGATGTAAACTCATGTTCTGTTGGTTGCCATCCAACCATCATCTTATTTAGTATTAAATCAAAATCTGTATAGCTAAATTGAGTATTGTTTATTCTTAAAGCATTTAACATTGCTTCATTTAACAAATTTTCAATTTGAGCACCAGATAAACCTTCTGTTATTTCTACCAAATCTTTTATAATAATTGAACTATCGTGCGGTTTTCCGTTAATATGAATATTTAATATAGCTTCTCTGGTGATAGTATCTGGTAAACCAATAAAAATTTTTTTATCTATTCTTCCAGGCCTTATAAGAGCATTATCAAGTAAATCAAGTCTATTTGTTGCAGCAACAACAAATATACCTGTATTATTTTTGAATCCATCCAACTCTACTAATAAAGCATTTAATGTATTGTCTCTTTCATTTGAAGAACTTTCTCCATCAGATGATCTTTTTCTTCCTACAGCATCAATTTCGTCAATAAAAATAATACATGGAATATTATCCTTTGCCAAACTAAATAATTCTTTAATTCTTGTAGGACCAACACCTACATATTTTTCTTGAAAATCAGCACCAGATACTGGAATAAAATTACATTTTGATTCTCCTGCTAAAGCTTTTGCTAATAATGTTTTTCCTGTTCCAGGAGGTCCCTCCAATATTAACCCTTTTGGAATTCTAACATTGTATTTACTATATTTTTGATAATTTTTTAAAATATCAACACATTGTTCTAATTCTTTTTTAACTAAATCATAACCACCTACATCAGAAAAAGATAATTTATAATTTTTAATAACTTCAAAATTCTTTGATTTAGTTTTTTTCCTCTCAACCCAATTTCTCCTGCCTGTTTTATCATTTTCTTCAAAATTACCACGCAAATCATCATCATCATCATCATCATTTTGAGAAGGTTGTTGTTCAATTCTTAATCCTAACGCTTGAAGTAAATTTGGATTATTTAAATTTATTCTTATTCTAGGAGGTAGAAAATTATTTAAACCATTTGTATCATTAAAAGATCCATTAAAAGATCCATTAAAATTTTCATTAAAATTTTCATTAAAATTTTCATCATTATGATCATTATCATCGTTATCATTACCATCGTTATCATGATAATAATTTCCCATTATTTCATTTGTTTGAATAGTTATATTTCTCGAATTTAATCTTTTTACATATTCCTCATAATATTTTTGAGAATACGGATATTTTTTAAAATTAAACGTTCTCGTAATTGCTCGATTTACTATTATAGGTAAATAGAAACTATGAGATAGCATAAAAAAGGTGAAAAATATATTTAAATAAATAATTGTATTCATTTAAATATATCTATTTATAAGTATTTAATACATTTTATCAATTAAAATATAAATTTGGTTAAGAGACCTAAATTATTTCAATAGTCTTATAATTTAACTTTATTTTTTTTAATAATGCCATAAATGGTGTTTGATCCTTACCATATAATAATGAATCGTGTATCAACTTAATATTACCAACTAAACTTTGTCTATTTACATGTAACCAAAAAACAAATACAATAAATAAACCGGAAGTAAAGTATATATCATTTAATTTTATTGACTCGTTGCGTAAATAATATAATGGTACAACTTTAATTAATGTATTTATTATTACAAAATAAAAGATTGTTCGTCTGCTTGTCCCGTATAATAGCATAAGAATTAACATAATTAAATTATCAATTACTCCTAATATAAGTGGAAACTTCGGCGAATATTCTGTAAATTTTAATTCATATAGTATAAACCATATGTATATCCAATAAGAAAATATTAAATCTCCTCTCAATGCTGCCATTTATATAAATAAATATAAATTAATTTAAAATATTATTCGTTTAATTTTAATATAGAAATATAATATATTTATTTAATAATGCAGAATAGAAATAAACCTTCTAATACAAAAAATAATAATGTCTCCATGACTAGTTGCCACAAAGGTGGTATTAAAATTAAGGATACTGGAAATGATAAAATTATTGATCCATTCGCAGGTGTAAATCCATTTAATATTGTTCCTGAGGAAAAAGCCGCTCCTATAACACATGATAAATCATCTTATGAAAATCTCGATTTAAATATCGATAATTATTCGAGAGAAGAACTGTTTAAACTTTTTGGTGTTTCAAATATTAGTTTAACAGAATCAGTAATGAAAGAGTGTAAAAAACTTGTTTTAAAATCACACCCTGATAAATGCCGTCTTGATGAAAAATATTTCATTTTCTTTTCAAAAGCATATAATAAGTTAAAAACTATTTATGAGTTTCAAAACAAAATTCAAATTAAAAAAACAGCAGACACTAATGAATATTTCGATTCTAATCAAGCTGACATTTTAAATAATGTATTTGAAAATAAAAAAGACCTTAAAGACCCTAAAAATTTCAATTCTTGGTTTAATGATCAATTTGATAAACACAAATTAGAGGACCCAAATGAAAATGGATATGGTGGATGGCTTAGATCTGATGAAGATATTGTTTACACGCCAAATGTTACAAAATCTAACATGGCTGCTGAAATGGAAAAAAGGAAAAAAGAAGTTCAAACTCTTACTACATATAATGGTGTAAATGACCCATATGCTTCCACATTTGGAGGCTCATCTTTAATGGCATATGACAGCAATTTTTCTTCGGGTTCTCTCTTTAGTAGTGACGGAATGGGATACACTGATTTACGTCAAGCTTATGTAGAATCTGTTATTCCTGTTACAGAAGATGATTACCGTAAAACTAAACAATTTAATAGTGTAGATGAATATAAACGTCACAGAGATTCTGTTCATACTAAGCCGTTGTCAAAAGAAGAAGCAATGCGTCAGCTCTTCAATGATAATAAGAATAAAGATGAAGAATCGGCTGCTCTAGCCTTTTATTACGCACAACAATCTGAAAAGGCTAAGTCTAACCAAGAAAATTTTTGGTCTGGTTTAAAACAAGTAACTAATTGGTAAACAAAGAAAATATTTTTTATAATTATATTATAATATGAGACCTAATAATAAAACGCAAAAAAACTTTAAAAGAAACTTTTCATCAAAACTTAATTTATATTCTACACCTCGCACAGCACAACACATGGCTTATAAATATTTAGGTAAAACCGCAAAACTTTATCCATCTAATAATCCAGCAAAAAAATACAAAATTTTTGATCCAAATAATAATAAATGGGTTAACTTTGGACAAATAGGATATGAAGATTATACAAAACATCATGATAAAAAACGCAGAAAAAATTACTTAACTCGTACAAAAAGTATGCGAGGCGATTGGAAAAATAATCGCTATTCAGCAAATAATTTAAGTAGAAATATTTTATGGTAAAAAATAAATTAATATTATAGACGTCGTTAAATTAATCGATTTATTATACAATAAAATAATAGAAAAAAATTTGACGTTAAATATTAGGAAATGTTTTAAATAATTTATTTATGTATTATATAATAATATGAGTTTAGAACCAAATAACTATGATCCAATACAAAATGTTTTTTGTAATTATCTAAAAATAAAAAAGGACTATGATGAATCTGAAGGCGATGATGAATCTAAATCCGATGATTTTGCCGATGGTATTTTAGCATGCGATGAACAAATATTATATCTAAATACACATATTGAAGATAATATATATTTAGACGATAATTTTAATTTAATACCTAATATTAGGTATACAGTTGATAGAAGAGGAGAACCAACTACGATATTATTAGATATATATAGCAGGTATTTAACACCTATTTTTACTAGTAACTTAAAAGAAGGAAATGATTCAAGATTTAGATTAATTAATAGTTTGACTAGTATAGATGTAAAAAGACTAAATTACTATGACCGTTATATTATAACATTTGCGGTAACAGCAAAATTCATAGCATTACACAATAAAAAAATTTTAATGAATGAAATGAAAGACTTATTAAGATTTATTGTAATAAAATTATATAATTGCTATAATAGAATAAATGTAACTGAAAGAATAAAAAGTGCTTTAAAAGGTGGAGCATTATACCTTTCAACAGATGAGGATATGAAAAAAATTGAAGGTCAAATAATAGTATTATATAACTTATATATAACTAACTGTTTATCAATTGAAGATTTAACAAATAAATATAATCCTACGCCACATAGTGTAGTAGTAAATTTAAGTAATATATTTGTTGCATTATTACTATCTGGCGCGATACTTGGTGCTGTAACAGCAGCGGTAGCTGTGCCGCCAGCAGGAGCAATTGCTTTAGGAGCAACTGCGTCAGCTGTTGGCATGTGCTATACTCAACATAGAGGAAAATTCCAATCATCTTATTGTACTAGTGCAGATACCAATGAAATTATAAAAAAATTATATAAAGAATTTGGTCTGACCGTTGGTGATTGTGATGATTGTGCTAAAAATATTTTAAATTCTCAATTAAGACCTAGATATAACGAAATTCAAGATAAAATTGACCAATTTGTTAGAAAGGTTAATATAAAATATGACAAGTATAATAGAATCTTTGACTTTATTATTGAAAATAACACAACTTTTTTACCACCCAATAAATGTGATCCGATTCCACTACCACTTCCTCTAAATGAGGTAGATAGTTTAATAAAAGGTTATTTAGATATACTAAGAACCGTTGTTGAAACACCTAACAATACATGGGCACAAAATACCGATTATACTAATGCGATAGATGGAATTATTCAAAATTTTCCAGGACAAACATGTTCGCGCCCTACCAGAAAAGCGGAATTGAGAAGTTTAATAAATAATATAGAAACTAGACAAGGAACTGATTTACTAAATTATGTTAAACTAGGTTTATTATGTAGAGATCCATCAGTTGAAGTTGGTGGGAAAAAATCCAGAAAGACAAAAAACAGAAAAACAAAATCTAAAAAAATGAGAAAAATGAGAAAAAGAAAAACTCAAAAACGTTCAAGAAAATGAGAAACAATTAGACGTCGTTAAATTAATCGATTTATTATACAATAAAATAATAAATGGATTTAGCAGTAATATTATTTGATAAAGATGGTTTTAAATTTTCATGTCTTAAAAAAAACCATTATAGTCTCACATTTATAATGGAAAATAATAAAATCGTTTTATCAAAAATTATTGATTTTAATTTAATTAAGCTTATTTATGATTTAAATCCTGATGTTTATGAAAAAGTTAATATTGAAACACTTAATAACGATGAAATAATTTTAACTCTTTTAATGAAACATTTTTTTCAAGATTTGGGATTACCTCAAAGATATTCATTTATACATATGAAAAAACTATATGAAGAAGGTAAAATTAAATTCATTGCGCAATCAATTAAGAGTCGTAAACCAGAAGGCATGCCTGAAGAGTCAGAATTAATGGCACTTAAAAACATGTTAGCTGTTTGTGATATTATTACACCACACAAAGTTTATTTTTCATTTAATATAATTTTTGAGGATGAAATGAATGTCCCACTTTTTTCTGAAAAAATAGTTGGAATGATTTTACATAAAATATTTAAACGCGTAAAACAATTTATAGAAAACGTACACCTATAATATAATGTTTAAAACTCTAAAAGGAATTTTATTTTTAATCAATGTCTTTTTTATTTTTGGAAAAGAATACGTAATATATTTAATATTTAAAGATTATCCATTATTTGTCGAAAGAATAGCATTAGAGTTATCTTCAATTAATATTTTATGTGTTAAAATATTTCAAGCATTTGCTTTAAATAATAGTTTAATCGATGAAAAAATTAATAATAAATTGATTCAATTTACTGATAATGCTCCATGGGATTATTCCGATATTAACTTAGGCGAATTAATTGAAATTACTGATAAATATAACTTACAATTAAAAGTTGGATACGAGGTTCCAATTAACGCTGGAATGATATCTGTCGTTTTTAAAGCATATAAAAGGGTTAATTCTCTTGAGCCTGTTATAATTAAAATGAAACGTAAAAATATTCAACAAAAACTTGATGACGCTATTGATAATTTATTATTCTCAGTATATCTACTTTCTTTTATTCCAATTTTTAATAAATACCAAATATCTGAAGTTATAAATAGAAATATTGAAATTATTCGCCATCAAACAAATTTCTTGGAAGAAGTTGATAATATGACTCTAATAAAAAACAATTGTAAACACTTAAAATATGTTAGAATACCTTCAGCAAATAGAACAGTTACTGAAGAATATCCTAATTGTATTATAATGGATTATATTGAAGGTATAAAAATTAATGAAATTCAAAAGGAAGATTATGAAGGATTTGCTAAACAAATTACAAAATTTGGGTTTGTAACTTCAATAGTACATGGTGTTACACATGGAGATTTACACGGAGGCAATATATTATTCATCAAAGACAAAAATGACGCAAAATATCCTTACAAAATAGGCGTTATTGATTTTGGTATTATTTATGAACTTGACTCTCAATATAAAGGTTTGGTTTTTGAAATATTAACTCAAATATTCGATTTATCACCTAGAGAGTCAGCAATTAAATTATTAAATTCTGGTATAATTGACCCGCCAAATATTCTTCAACAAATTCCAAAAGATGACTATGAAAATATTATTGCTTTTACATCTGAAATTATTGATGAAACAATAAATACTTCCAAAAAAGCTAACCAAATGCAGATTTATAAATTCATAACAAAATTAAAAGAATATTTAAATAATTCTGTTCTTTCAAAAATTGGTATAAGACCTAGTGATAATTTTGTAAAAACTCAGCTTGTATTGGCTATGTCACATGGCGTAACTCTCACGTTATGTAATGACGATTTTGTTGGGTTAGCTGATAAAGTGATTAATGAATTATTTCATACAAATATGATGATAGAATAGATTAGTTATCATACCCCCAAGGCCATATTAATACTGTTTCTGGTAAGACATAATCAATATTTATATCTCCTTTATATACTCTTTTATAAAGAGAAATTGTTGCCGTGTAAATATCACCAACGAGTTTTTCATTTTTAAGATATTTATATGTTTCTGTCATTGTTTTACCTGATGAGACTAACTCATCAATTAAGATTATATTTTTACCTTCTAAACTTTCATCAATTCCTTCACATACAGTAAAAGTCTCCAAATCATTAAACATACGTTTTTTAACTATATCATTAATAACATTTATAGATTTTTTATTACAATTGTATTCACTTCTAGACAATTTAACTTTATAATTTGGAATGCCAAGTTTGAGAGAAATATAATCTGATATAATTGCTCCTCCTGTTTTTATCCCAACAATAGCATGATAATTTCGACCCGAGTGTCTAATTCTTTCAATAATTGTATCTAAATATTTTTCTAATTGTTCCCAAGTAACAAACGTTCTATTTTGAATAATAGCATTAGAGTATATTGTTCCAATTTTTGAATATATAGGACAGTTTTGTTTACTTTTTATAGCGTCTTTCATTTTTAGATCAACCCAGTTTGGAATAGGTCCTTTTATTTGTTTATCCAATTTGTAAATACATAATAATGCCAATATTAACCCAAGACTTAAAACAATCAAAAATGAATAAATAGAAAAATTGAAATGATGATATAAAAAAACATACATATAACCAAAAGATATACCTACTGCTACTTGAGGCAATGTATGCATATTAGACGCAATTCTTTGTCCTGAGAATATTAATATTAATATTAAACATAACCACAATGGTATGAAATTATATAAATAAAATAATGATGACAATATAGTAATTGTTTCAGCATGTCCGGAAGGCATTCCTATACATCCAAGTTGTTTACCATCTAAACAACTTGAACACTTAATTAAAGGTCTTTTTACTTCTGTATAATTAAAATACGTTTCGCTAAAAATTTTTTCTAATCCATTTTGTATTGACGCATGATAAAAACAAATCAAAATTATTAAAATAGCAATATTAAAATCTTTATTTAATTTCATTAATATATAATGATATTAAATTAGTAAATATTTTTGTCAATTGTTACCTCTTTTGCTATATTTCGGATTATTTTATCTTCCTTCTCTAAGTCATTATCACCTGAACCTCCCATAGACTCAACAACAAGTTTATTGTATTGATCAGAGTACTTTGAATGATATTTTCCACAATCAGGGTGTTCTTTTTTAAATTCAGGTAATAAGCGTTGGTTTTTACATGCTACTTTTTTTATAATTTTTCTTATCTTATTTTTCTCTTCATCTTTTTCCCATTTATCTTCATCTTTAATATACAAAACTTCTCTCTTCTTGTCAGCGCAATGTATCGGGCGTTTATTTTCTTCAAGTAAATTAAGATTTTTAACTATTATATTAGATATTCCATTAACATAGCCTATTTCGCCAACATTTTCCAAATCTGATAACTGAAGTTTAAGTGATTCAACAAAATCAGTAATATTCATAGCATCTTTACACGTTTCATTTAAAAATACATTAAGATTAAATGTTTTATTATTTGAATTAATGTTATGAGAGTTAACTGTATTAGAGATTGGTTGTATTTTTTGACATACATCTAAGACCATGGTTTTTAAATCAGAATTTTCTTTAATTAACATCATAATAAGCTGTTTATCTGACGGTTCTTCATCATCTATATTTTTGTCTTCATTTTCCTGTTTACATTTTTGTTGATGATACCAAAGACTATTACGAGCCTTATAAGTTTTTTTACAAATTTTACAAATATGGCATTTTTCGGCATTTTTTTGTTCTAAATTGTTCGATTTTGTTCTATATTTGTGTTTTGATGTGAGTATATGTTTATCAAAATTACTCTTTTTACAGCATTTAAAGTGACACTGTTCGCAATAAAAATTTTCGGCATTTTCGGCATTTTCCATTGTTCTAAATGTTCTATATTATTTGAACAGAAATTATTTCTAAACCTTTTTTTAAATTAAAATTAAAAAAATTATCGTAACAATTTTAGAATTATTTTTTTGGTACTCAGATGCTAATTTTCAATTATGGTCTCACAATTGTATTTTTGACATAAAATATCCAAGGTTTTGAAAATTGGACAAAAAAAATGTCCAAAAATGAAAACTGAGAAAAACTTTCCCCGAAAAATTTCATATATCGATACTACATGTGAAGGGACGTTTTATAGTGCTTTTTTTCAGAAATTCAGGATTTCCCCTACATCATGTAGTATAGCCTTCTTTAAATAGCGAATTTTAAAATAAATTGAATCAACTTAAAGGCGCATAAAGAAACTAATATAAGTCAAAATATGCAGCAAACGATCGATAACATTAATTACATGTTTATACCATCAAAAGTCCTGGCATTTGATGGTATAATTAGAGAAAAGAAGACGATGGAAAACGATATATATGAGAAGTATGAAGCAAAGGCAGAAATATCTGGCGAACTTATTATATGCAAAGATGTTACGCAAATGAAAAATCGTGTTAAGAAATTGGTACAAGAAGATTATGAAACGTACTTGAAAACGTTAGCGAAGAGAGGATCCAAAAAAGATATTTGGATTTACAATATTATTGACGGTATTTCAGAGCAAGAATCTATTCTATATAGAGATGACAAATGTATTGTTTTTATAAATTATTTTTGGGATGGAAAAGATATCGATAAATTACAACTACTTTGTATGCCAACTGACAGAAATTTACGTTCTATTAGAACATTAGATGCGTGTCATATATCTCTCCTTGAACATATGAAACTAGTTACTTTACAAGTCATTAGAGATAAATATGGATTAGAAGAAGGAAATATTAAAATGTATTTTCATTATGAACCATCCACATATCATTTACATATTCATTTTGTAAATATATCATCAAATCAACTACATTCTTCGGTTGAATATTCGCATGAACTAAATAGTGTTATATTTAATTTAAAAATGAATTCTGATTATTATAAAATTATTAAATTAAATATTCGAGTTTAAATAAAATATAAAATTGAAATCAATTAAATAGTATTTTTTAATGTTATAAATGAATAACTTATTAGAACAAGATATAACTACAATGGATCCTACATTTATATTCGTAGATGGAAGTTACTATAACTTTTATAGATACTTTGCTCTAATGCAATGGTGGAAGAATGCGTATCCAGATGAACCTCTTACAGACCCATTTAAAAATGAAGTATTTGTTGAAAAGTTTAAGAAGACACATGTAGAAAACTTGATAAATATGCCAAAGAAACTAAAGATTGCTAAGGATGTAAAACCAATTATTATAGTTGGTAAAGATTGTAAGAGAGAAAATATTTGGAGAAACGAATTATTTCCACAATACAAAGCAAACAGAGCAAATGGTCAAGAAGATGGATTTATGGGTGGACCTTTCTTTAAAATGGCTTATCAAGATAATCTATTTGAAAAAGGAGGAGCAAAGGCAATTCTTAAACATCCAATGTTGGAAGCAGATGACTGTATTGCTTTATCAGTTAAACATCTGGTAAATAGATATCCTAAGTGTCACATTTACATCATTACTAGCGACAGAGACTATTTACAATTAAATGCACACAATGTCGATATATTTAATTTAACATATAAAAATATTTCTGAAATCAAAGGCTCAACGGGAGATGCACACGATGACTTAGAAATCAAAATTATTATGGGTGATACGAGCGATAATATTCCTTCAGTATTTCCAAAATGTGGACCCAAAACGGCTTTAAAATGTATTGAGGATCCTGAATTCTTTAAAAAGAAGATGAATGATAATCCTGAATATTATAAACAATATAAACTTAATCAACTACTAGTAAACTTTAATAATATTCCTGAGAATCTAGTAGATGAATTCATGGAATCAATTAAGAAATAATACCTAATGATAATAATATAAATATTTTTTATACAATACTTATATTAATGGAATCTTCGAGTCTACCCGACAATAATACGAAAATCAATATTAAAAATTTTTTATTAGATCCTTTATCTGTTATAATAAAATTAGCCATTATTGGAAATAAACCTGTTGGAACAAAATTATTAATCCAAAACAATATTATTTATTTTCAAGAACCAGGAATGTTTCAGTCATTATCTCGCATCTTTTATAATACTAATAAAACTGATTTACAATATATGTATAATCCTATTCAAATAGCTTGTACTACATTTTTATCAAAAGAAAATATTCAAAAAACTCCAAGGATTAAAAATTTATTTATTTGCGCTCAAAATGGTCTTAAAAAACTTATGGAAACGTATAAATCATGTTCAATAATTACATTATGTTTAAATTATTACTACGCTATAATAACTAACTATGTAGAACAAAAATATAATGATTCTATTTTCTACAAAGACACGCTTACAGGTCTTTATACAAAAGAATTAATTGAATCATTAAATGAACAGTGGACAATTGAAAGAGTTAAAGTGGTTTTGGATTTAATTATGTTTTTAACAAATGATTCAATGGCATCTAATAATGTAAAAACTTTGGAAACTATAATGGAAAATACCGATCCAAATACTCAAAAAATAATTTCAAATTTTTAACGTATTCTACGTCCGTATCTAAATTTATGTGTATTTAGCTTGACATTAGGATTATATTTTTTAAAAGAAACGTAATTTTTGATTGTAT
>Ga0209443_1000978_pt1 | contig 18570 bp, 16 predicted proteins | sample LauGreBMM110DCMD_2_FD_187571 | JGI IMG/M metagenome (GOLD analysis project Ga0209443, IMG submission 187571) | Freshwater lake microbial communities from Lake Michigan, USA - Su13.BD.MM110.DCMD (SPAdes) (version 2) | ecosystem: Environmental > Aquatic > Freshwater > Lake | place: Lake Michigan... | reverse complement strand
TTCCACGCGGCGCGCCTTGAACAACGCAAGCGCGAGCGTCAACTCTTCTACGGAGTGCGTTTCAAGATGCACTGCAGCGTCATCAATGTCTGCAGCTTCGACCTGCGGCGCAAATCCCGCCTCTCGGAGCATCAACGCGCGGCGAGGCGAACCGCTCGCAAGAATGAGTGGAAATTTCGCGTTCACGCGATGCCCTCTTCCACAAGCGCGACGGACGAATCCGAAAGTCCCGCGAGATGCTGCGCAGCGTCGAGCGCGCTGAGCACGTCGTGGACTTCAATCCCCTGCATGATTTTGTCGCCGATGTTTCGATCACGATAGTGCCCACCGAGCGCAAGGAACTCCGCAGCCAGACGACTTTGAACGACTGACGCTTGTCGCTGAAACGGCGCCGACTCTTTTGGATCTGTCGGGCCAAACAAACTGAGCAGCGGTCGTTGCAGTCCCGCTGCGATGTGCAGTGCAGCAGAATCGTTGGAGATCACCAGCGCACTCGATTGAATCGCCGCCATCGTCATCCCTAGATCTGTGCGCCCTGCAAGATCAATCGACGACAAGCGCGCACGACCTTCTGGCATCGCTGCTGCAACTTGCGCGCGTTCACTCGCGGTTCCAGTGAAAAGGATTCGCTCGTAGCCACGCGCAAGCAGCGCCTCAGCAAGTGCTCGCCAATGCGAACGCGGCCAGTCCTTGCTCGCCCAACGCGATGTTGTTGCAAGCAGCGCAGTTCGACCACTGATGCCCTCTCGGCGCGCGAAGTCGCTCCAACGCTCTTGTGCATCTGGCGGTGTGTAGAGGCGGCTATCGCGCACAGTCGGAATCGACGCACCTTCAAGAAGCGACAACATGCGTTGCACCGCATGACGATTGGATTCCGTGGCTTCATTGCGAATCCGTTCGTTGTAGAAGATCGCAGCGCATTCCTTCGCATCGCGAAACCCAATGCGCCTCGGCGCGCGCGTCGACCACGCAAAGAGGCCGGATCGAAACAACCCCTGCGCATCAACAACGAGATCAAACTTTCCACGAAGTGAGTTCAGGAACGCGAAGCTGTCACGCAAGCCACGCGGAGTCCACCATCGCGAAAGCTGCTTGCGAGGGAACGACACGATTGCAGAGAGCGCGGGATGCGTCCGAACCACATCCTCGAAGCCGTCCTGCAGGAGCCAAGAGATCTTGGCCTCCGGATATGCGCTCCGAAGGGACACAAGCACCGGCACGCTTCGAGCCACATCGCCGAGCGCGCTAGGCCTAATAAGGAGTATCCGCAAAGGAGTCGACACGCAGAGCAGCGTAAGGGATCACGCTATCGTCTCGCCGAAGGACGAAGCGGACGAATCTCACGATGCCTTCGGATCCGCGGAGGGCGCAACGGCGTATCGACCATGCATGGAGCAGGGCGCAAGCGGTTGCGAGTTGACATCCACTGAGACAATCACCAAGATTGCCCTTTCCCCCAACACCGTGCGTGCAGCTTCTCTGTACGCGCGTCCCATTCGAACGACCCCTTTGACAACGCAAGACGGACAACCTGAGATCGGTCTGAGTGACGACGAACCGAAGCCCTCCTCCGAATCTCCGGCGGGCAATGGCTCCAATCGCTCTGCAAACGAGAGCAGTCGCTCGGCAACAGGCTTCGACACGCTCATCGGAAAGATCGTCGTCGAACGCGGCCTTGTGAGCTCGGATGAACTGCAACAGTGCGCGCACATCGCGCAAACTCGCAGCGCCGCACACGGTGTTCCTGTTTCACTCACCGAGTTACTTCTCGAACACGAATTCCTCACGAAGCGGCAGATTGACCGCTTACGCACAGATCTCGAAGCCGTCCGTTCGACGCAGCAAATCCCTGGCTACCAGATCATTCGGAAACTCGGCGCTGGCGCGATGGCGACGGTATTCCTCGCGAAACAACTCTCGCTCGACCGATTCGTTGCGATCAAGGTCTTGCCGAAGAAGTTCTCCTCGAATCCAACCTTTATCGATCGTTTCTACCGCGAGGGTCGCGCTGCAGCGAGGTTGAATGACGCGAACATCGTTGGCGCGCTCGATGTCGGTCAAGCGGGCGAGCACCACTATTTCGTGATGGAATATGTCGATGGCGACACGCTGCACGATCGAATTCTTGAGCGCAAGCGTGTTCCTGAGCGCGAGGCACTGCAACTCCTCCGTCAAGTCGCCTCCGCGCTCAAGCATGCACATGAGATGGGCTTTGTCCACCGCGACATCAAGCCGAAGAACATCATGCTCACGAAGTCTGGCGTCGCGAAACTCGCAGACCTTGGCCTTGCGCGCGCGATGAGCGATCGCGAAGCAGCGGAAGCAGAGGCTGGGCGCGCGTTCGGAACGCCGTACTACATCTCACCCGAGCAGATTCGCGGCGCGGTGGACATCGGTCCCCCTGCTGATATCTACGGACTAGGCGCAACTTTCTATCACATGCTCACCGGGCGCGTGCCTTTCGATGGAACGACGCCTTCGCAAGTGATGCACAAGCATCTCAAGGTCACGCCAACGCCTGCGGATCATGTCAATCCTTCGCTGAGCGAACCAACTGCGCTCATCGTCGAGATGATGCTGCGCAAAGATGCTCGCGATCGATATCAGAATGCGGATCAACTTCTTGTTGACATCGACTGCGCCCTTGCGGGCAAAAACCCAGAGTTCGCGCGGCCAGTGGTTGATCTCGCGAAGCTTGCTACGGAAGTGACGCCGCAGGGCGACGACGCAAAGATCGTCCGCAAGGTCGGCTCGTCGCTTTCCACTGGATTCATCGTGCTCGCTGTCGCGGCGGTCATCAGCGTGCTGCTCAACCTCGCGCTCATTGCTGTGATGAGCCTCTGAGCCTCACGCGCGTCGTCAATCGACTTCGACGAGAAACTCAATTTCAACTGTCGCGTTCAGCGGAAGCGCGTTCGTCCCCACCGCTGCGCGAGCATGCCGCCCCGCCTCGCCAAAGATTTGCGCGCACAATTCGCTCGCGCCGTTGGCAATCTTGGGTTGGTCGCCAAAGCCGTCATCCGACTGCACGAAGACGCCAAGACGAACGATCCGGCGCACCCGCTTGAGGTCGCCGCCAAGTTGATCCGCGATGACGGCGAGGCCGTTGAGCAAGCACTGGCGTGCGGCTGCCTGCGCTGCCTCGATGGACACCACAGACGGAACTGGTCCTGTGGCAAGGAGTTGCCCGTTCGAAAACGGCAATTGACCTGAGACGAAAAGTAGATTTCCTGTACGCACCGCTGGGATGTACGCCGCGACAGGCTTGGGTGCCGCTGGGAGCGAAAGCCCCAAAGAAGCGAGTTGTGCGGCGGGATCGAGAGCAGTTGGAGTGGTGGAAGACATAGGGTTCCTCTGTGGCAAATGCGGCGCGAAAGCGGGACTTGGAGCCTTAAGGCGAAGAGGCGAAAGCGTACCAACGGAACGAACTCTAAAATAAATTTTTCCAAACTCAATGAATGTGGGAACTTGACAGATCTGAGTTACGCAATACTCTGTGTTACTGACGACTGCGGAATATTCCGAGATCTGATCTCACACCGTCCTGATTGTCGGGTTACCCGACACCTCATCCGCCGCAGCCGCCGACATCTTGAACTGCCCGCACCAGTTTGCTTTGGTTGTGGGATTTCGTGCTGCGGTCAACCCTGACTTGAATCTGAGTTCGGTTGTTGACCAACGTTGGCCAAAGCTTGAGCGTTTCGGGATCGTCAATCGATCGAAGCATCTCAGTGGGCGCTCTTGAGTTTGGGCACGAATCCCCGCATCTAGTTGCAACTGACGCTGGCAAAAGATCTTGCTCCCTGCAACCATCTCTTCATTCATGGTGGCAACTGCCTTAGCAGCGCTCGAGGTCCGGCTCCGCACCCAAACTCGTCTTTCGTTTGCTTTCATGGGTTACCCTTATTTGGGTACCACTTTTTCTCAAACCGTCCAATGGCATCAATGTCTTTCGGTGCCCAACGGACAATACTCAGGAAGTCAGGAGAGTCCGCATATGCGAACCAACCGTCAGAAGAACGGGTTCACCCTCGTTGAACTCCTCGTTGTCGTGGCGATCATCGCCCTCCTCATCAGTCTGCTCCTTCCCGCTTTGAGCAAGGCTCAACGCAACGCGAAGGCTCTGCAGGACACCTCTAACATCTCGCAGATCCACAAAGCGTTTCTCACCTGGTCTAACCAGGATGACAAGGGTCGTCTTCCGCTGCCAGGTCGCATCGCACGGCTCGCGATTCCTGGTCTCGGATTCGTGTCTGGTCAGGGCGAAGAGAATCAAGCGCTGAACAACACCGCGAATCTCTACGCCTCGATGATCCAGAACCAATTCATCGATACGAAGCTCGTCGTCAGTCCCATCGATCCTAATCCAGCGGTGGCCGAAAACACGATCTACAACTACAACTTCGCTCAGCCCGGCGCGACGACTCCCACCTACTGGGATACCTCGACGACCACTGGCTTCAAGGCGAACATTCACCAAGCAACCGCTGGTGCATGCAACACCTCCTACGCGCACCTCGCGCTTGTTGGAGATCGCAAGAAGTTCTACTGGAGCAACAAGTCAGATGGCACGCGTCCAGTCATGGGCAACCGTGGCACCTATTGCGGTGCGCTTAGCGGACCCAACTACCAGAAGGCCTACTGGAATCAGGCGATCTCGCCGGACGCCACCTGGGAGGGCAACGTTTGCTACGGCGACAACCACACGCAGATCGAAAAGTCCATGATTCCTGACACCGTGCAGTACGAGTGCGGCAGCATCAATCTCCGCAAGGACAACTGCTACAAGTGGGACTATGTCGGCAGCCTCTGCAAGGGCATGACCGAAGGCGACACTTGGATGTGCATCGTCATCGGTAACCCATCAGCAACCATGGTTGCTGAGGCACCAGAACGACTCACGGACGGCACGACTCCAACCTGCCAGTGATTCTTCACTATTCACCAAACAACCATTCTCTCTCAGGAGTACACACTCATATGAATCAGAATCGAAATCCTCGAACATCGAAGGGCTTCACGCTCATCGAGCTCCTCGTCGTGATGGGCATCATCGCCCTTCTCCTCGCGATCCTTCTCCCCGCCCTCAACAAGGCACGCGCGACAACCCGTCGCGTGAAGGATCAAACGCAAATTCAACAGCTCCACAAGGGCTTCCTCGTGTTGTCACTCGACAACAACGGCGCGTTCCCGACCCCAGGTCTCAAGAACCGCTTCGGTACCGTGCCAGGTCGTGGTGCTGAAGATCAGACCAAGAATGATCACGGCGCGCTGTATTCCGTGTGCGTTATGGAGAATGCGTTCGATCCACAGATCCTCGTCTCTCCTTCTGAAGTCAGCCCAAACGTTCTCTCGATGGCGAACTACAACTACCAAGCGAAGAACGTCGCGCAAGACATCTGGTGGGATGCGAACCTCAAAGCTGACCTCACCGCCCTCTCGCATGTCTCGTACGGCACCCACCTCCTCGGTGGAACGCGCAAGGCTCGCGAGTGGAAGGACACCAAGAACTCCCGTTACGCAGTAGTCGGAAACCGCGGCGTGCAGAACGGCGATCTCACTGACGCCATTTACAACGCGTCGCGCACCCTTGGTATTCACGGTAACGATAAGTCTTGGGAGGGCGGCATTGTCTGGAACGACAATCACGTCACATACGAAGAAGGCTTCACCCCTGTTTCGCATCAGCCAGCTCGCGTCAACAACGCGAACATCGATGACAACATCTTCAAGGCTGACGAAGGCGACACCGGCGGCGACGCATTCCTCACGGTGTGCCGTGGCGTGACCGGCGGCGGAACCAGCTACACCTACAACATCACGTGGGATTGATTCTTTGGGATTGATTCTTTGGGATTGATTCTTTGGGATTGATTCTTTGGGATTGATCCCAACGGCTGTTTGAAAGTCAACTGTCTGTCCACTCCGAGCGGCGCAAGCCGCTCGGAGTTTTTTTGTGTCCTTCGTACCTTTCGTGGCTCCCACCCCGCAAGCGCGTATCCTTCTCCGCTGCATGAAGAGTCACACGCGAGAACCTGCGCCTTGGTGGAAGCAACTCGCTGTGTCGTGCGTCGTGCTGTGCGTGTGGTGCCTCGCATCAGCGCACATCCACGCACAAGGCATCGCGAGCGTGCCTTCCGACCGACAAGCCACGCAAGTTGCGATCATCACCATCACAGGCGCGATCGATGATCTCACATTGCAGTCCATTGAACGGCGATTCAAGGCTGCGCGTGAGCAAGGCTTTGACGCATTTGTCATCGAGCTCGATACGCCAGGAGGTGAAGTCGGCGCGACGCTCGACATCATTCAACGCATCCGCTCCGATGCACCCGCGAACACGATTGCGTGGGTCCATCCGAAGGCGTATTCCGCCGGCACGCTCATCGCCCTCAGTTGCCGCGAGATCATCGTGTCAACTGGCGGCGTGTTCGGCGATGCTGCGCCGATCGCGATCGGTGCATTCACTGGACTCGAAGCGCTGCCCGACACCGAGCGCGCGAAACTTGAATCCCCGCTGCTCGAAGTGCTTACGGAGGCCGCAGAAAAACGCGGCGATGACGTTCGGATGCTCAACGCGTTCGTGCAACTCGGCTCGGGTCTCTGGCTCGTGGAACGGCAGAGCGACGGTGCGCGGCGCTTCGTTGATGCTGCGGATCTCGAGCGACTCGCGCTCGATGCGAGCACGACACCGACAGTGAAGTCGCCCGCTCCATCATCGCTTCGCAGGCCTTCGCGCATGCTGAGTGCGGACTTCGACTCGCACAACACCAGTGACGCAGAGTCATGGCGCATCGTCGAAAAAATCGTCAACGCCGAGTCGCTCTTGGTCGTGCGTGAGTCTGAAGCGATGCGCTACGGACTCACCGTGGGCGTCGTCAACACCGACGCTGAACTCCAAGCGTTCTTCGGCGCGAAAACCGTTACGCGATTTCCTGAAAGTTGGATGGAGCCGGTTGCGCGCTTTCTCATGAGTTGGCCGATTCGCATCCTGCTCGTCGCTGCGTTCTTAGTGTTCGTCGCGATTGAGTTCATTCACCCAGGCTTTGGTGTGTTCGGCGTGCTGAGCGCTGCGTGCCTCGTGTTGCTCGTTGGCGCGCCCGCGCTGGTGGGACTCGCTGCGTGGTGGCACGTACTACTCGTCGCTGCAGGCGTGCTGCTTCTGCTTGCTGAAATCTTCATCGCGCCAGGCATTGGTGTTGCTGCGATTGCGGGCAGCGGCATGCTCATCGTCGGACTCGTGTTGACCTTCGCATCCACCGATCCTGAATCCGCGCCGACACGAGGCGCGTTGACAGATGGACTTGCCACACTCACCGCAGGCAGCGTCATTGGCGTGCTCCTCTTTTGGTTCATTTCACGCACGTTTCGCGAATCGCCGCTCTTTCGTCGCGCAGTGCTCACCACCGCACTCGGTGGGCCGCAAGACGGCGGACCCATCGCGCCCACGCCACGCGTTGGCGCGCTCGGTATTGCACTCACTGATCTTCGCCCTTCAGGACGCGCGGATTTCTTTGGCGAACCATTCGATGTGCAATCCACTGGTGGATACATCGAGCGCGGCGCGACTATCGTCGTGCTCGGGATGAATACAGGAACACTCATCGTGGATGCTGCACGAGAATCTTCAGAGAGCTCGCAATGACACCAGATGATTCCATGCTCCCCGCCCTCGCGCTCATTCTCGGCGGCGCAGCGCTCGCTATCTTCATGATCGAACTGTTCATTCCCACTGGCGGTGTGCTCGCATTACTGTGCGGTTCACTCGGCATCGCATCGATCATCGTCGGATTTTTGTACTCGCCGAGCTTCGGCATGATCCTCCTCGCGGTGTATGCCATCGCTGCGCCGGTTCTTATTGTGGTGGGGTTGAAATTCTGGGCGCGCTCTCCGCTTGGAAAGAAAATGATCCTGACTGCGCAAGATGGTGGGCACACGGACGTCGCGCAAGGCCGCGTTGTCGCGCTCGCACCAATTGGCACACGCCTCCTCGCACTCACCGCGCTCCGCCCCATTGGATTCGTCGACTTCAACGGCGCGCGCTGCGATGCGACGACCGAAACGGACTTTGTCGACGCTGGCGAATGGGTCGAAGTCACGGCCCACCGCGAAGGCGCCGTTCGCGTTCGCCGCGCAAAGATGCAGAATCCAACAGCGTGACTCTCGGATATTCTGCACGCTACAGATCGGAACTCCACCATGCACACACTCTCCTCCATCTCTTCACCGCTGACGCAAATACTCGCACAAACGGCGGGCGCGAAGGCTCCCACGCCAGGCGACATCGTCTTCTGGGCGGTCTTGATTGTGATCGCGATCGTTGGATTGATCTTGCTGTTCATGATCCTGCAGGTGCTGAAGCTCTATGTGCAAGCATTGCTCAGCGATGCGAAGGTCGCGCTGCTCGATCTCATCATGATGCGCTTCCGTAAAGTGCCACCTGAACTCATCGTGATCAACCGTATCAGCGCGAAGATGGCTGGTCGCGACATCGCCACGAATATGCTCGAAGCACACTTCCTCGCGGGCGGCAATGTCACGCGTGTTGTGCGTTCCATGATCGCTGCGGACAAGGCGCAGATTGATCTCACCTGGGATCGCGCCACCGCGATCGATCTTGCAGGCCGCGACATTCAAGAAGCAGTGAAGACCAGCGTTGATCCCAAAGTCATCGATTGCCCGAGCGTGCAATCTGGACGCATGACGATTGATGCTGTTGCGAAGGACGGCATTCAGTTGAAGGCTCGCGCACGCGTGACTGTGCGTACAAACATCGCGCGGCTCGTCGGCGGTGCAACCGAAGAGACGATCATCGCGCGCGTCGGCGAAGGCATCATCTCCACCATCGGTTCTGCACTCGATCACAAGAGTGTGCTTGAAAACCCTGACCGCATTTCCAAGACCGTGCTCGCGAAGGGACTCGACAGCGGCACCGCCTTCGAGATTCTTTCCATCGACATCGCCGACATTGATGTTGGCGAAAACATCGGCGCCAATCTGCAAACCGCGCAAGCCGAAGCAGATACCAAGCGATTCCAAGCGCAAGCAGAACAACGCCGTGCGTTGGCCATTGCGCTCGCGGCCGAGCATGATGCGGATGCTGCAAAGAACCGCGCGCTCGTTGTGCTTGCGGAGAGTGAAGTGCCGAAGGCCATCGCCGAAGCGCTTCGCTCTGGCAAGTTGGGAATCATGGACTATTACCGCATGCAGAACTTGCAAGCGGACACAGGTATGCGCTCTGCTATCGGCGGAAATCCGCAAGACAAGCACTGAGCCGCGCCGCGGCTGACGGATCAACGCATGCCAACGCTCTTTGCGGTTGTTCCCGTCTACAACGAACCCGACACACTGCAATCGTGCATCGATCGCGTGCTCGCGCAACAACCGCATGGGTTTGATGTGCATGTCGTCCTCGTGAACGACGGCTCGGATGCAGCAACACGCGCGGCGACCGAACGCATCGCCGCAACTTCAACGCGAGTCACGCTGCTTGTGCATGAACGCAACCGCGGTAAAGGCGCAGCAATCCGCACTGGATTCGCCGAAGTGCTTCGCCGCATGCACGCAGACGATCTCGTTGTGATCCACGACGCAGATTCTGAATACGACCCTGCTGATTGGACAGGCGTGCTCGCACAACAACGCGACACATCCGCAGGACTCACCCTTGGCAATCGCTGGGCTACGGGTGTTCCAGCGACCGCGCATCGACGACTGCATCGCCTCGCGAACGGCTTGCTCACCCTCGCAAGCAACATCATGACTGGTGTGCGCGTAAGCGACATGGAGTGCTGCACGAAGTTGTTCACGCGCGACGCACTCGCGACAATTCTTCCTGACCTCGACGAAGATCGATTCGGCATCGAGCCGCAGATCGTGAGTGCCGCAGCGCGTCACAGCATCACCATCGCACAAGCGCCAGTGACATACGCGCCGCGCGGATTCAGCGAGGGGAAAAAGATCCGCGCGAAGGACGGTGTGCGCGTGTTCGTGGTGCTTGCGAAGGAACGCGTACGAACCTGGCAACGACTCGTACCGAAGATGACAGGCGCACGAATCGTGCTGCAATTATGCGGTTTCCTGCTCGGATGCGTCCTCGTCGCATGGTGCGCAAAGCGCGCGTTCGAGGGCGGCTCGGATGGACTCACGAAACTGCAGCAAGCTGATCCGATGCTCGTCGTGCTTCTGCTCGCGAGCACGCTCGGTTCGATCATCTGCTCGGGATTCACCTTCTGGTGCCTCGCGCGCCCATTGCGTCGCTTCAGCGTGCTCGAGATGCAGTCCGTGAATCTCATGGCGTCGTTGTTCAACTACGCGCCCATCCGTCTCGGCCTCATACTGCGTTTCGTGTTTCACTGGCGCGTCGAACGCATGAGCGCGATCGACATCGGGGCATGGATCGCGGGTGTTGCGATTGTCACGCTCGGATCACTCGGCTCCGCACTCGCTGCCGGACTCATTCAAATCCCACTCGGTCGCAAAGAGATTCTCCTCGACTGGATGTGGTTCGCAACCTACGGCCTTTGCATCGTGCTCAGTTCCATCGCGATGCTCTTCATCGGTCGCACCCCACTCTTGCGTCGATTCCTCAAGGGCGGCGAGCGCGTTCTGACGAATCCACGCATCCTCGGCGAGAGCCTTGCGTTCCGCACCATCGATCTTTCGATGTGGGCGATCCGCATGTGGGCGGCCGCGAAGATAGTCGGCGTCGTACTCACGCCTGCGCAAGCCGCACTCCTCGCCGCAGTCGCAATCATCGGCGCAGGAAACCCACTCGGCCGACTCGGCTGGCGCGAAGCCCTCGTCGCATTCGTCGCCCCGTACATCATCACAAGCAACAACTCCACCGACGAACTCCACGCGCTCACCTCTCAACTCGCCCTCCTCGAAAGCGCCGGCGAAGCCGCCCTCACCATCCCCCTCGGCATCCTCGGCACCATCTGGTGCGCCAAAAAAATCGCGCGCACGAAACACGCCTGATCTACGGGCAGATGTGCACTGTTTTGTGTTTACATCTGCCCGTAGACGGGGGTTCATCCACGAACAAACTGGGTGTGCATTTGACCAGCCCCCGCTGACGCATTCCTCAAATCGAATCGCGCAAGATTCGACGCAGGCCGTCGTCGAGGCGGAGGTAGTCGAGGCGGACGCGTTCACCGACCGCGCCCAGCCACGGGGCTCGACCAGCGGCGCGATCGATGCGACCGAGTGCGTCTTCGACATCGGAGATCAGTGCGACGCTGCGCCCTTGCTTCGCGGCGCGTGCGCGTGCGACCCACGCTGTGCATGCGATGTTCAACGCGAGCGCTTGCATCCCGCGCACTGCGGGCCATCCGTAGTAGCCCGCGCCCCACGCGCGACCACCGAGCACCATTGCTCGCGCGTATCGGGAGAAGAGCAGGTCGATTTCATTTGCGTCTGGTGAATCGGACAGCGGCGCACTCGCGGCGACAAGTTCAAATCGCACACCTTCTAAGAATCCTTGCGCGACGTTCGGGATGACACCTTTGCCGCGCGAGAATCTCGCCGAGCGCAGCAACTGACCGAGCACCACGCGCAGTCGCCCCTTCGACTTTGCGCTGCTGATCTTCACATCCTCAAGTCGCGCGAACACGCCTTGACGCAGCAATTTCGATTGTCGTTTGGTTGCACGATCCACGCCGAGTTGATGCAGTTCTTCGGGTAACGCCGACGCAAGGAGTTGTACGAGATCCTTGAAACGAGTCTCGCGCACGCTTCTCAACTGGGCTCGCGCAAGCGATGTACTCAACCACGCGAATCCATCCCATCGATCGCGCAGCGTGATGTCGGTGCGCGAGAACCAGACATCCACGACTGCTTCAAGACACGCGATTTCACCAGGTTTCGCGTGCAACGCTTCCGCGAGCAAGAGCACATCCGTTGCTCGACGCGTCTCGGGAATATCTGCGCTCATGCGCTCGAGTTCCGCAAGATGGGTCGAGAGTTGCGCGCCCTTATTTTCACGCACACTCTGGCATGCGAAGCTCAGTCCAGCGCGCGTGCGTGTTTCATCAGGCACCAATACGAACGGAAACAACTGACACGCAGTCGGCTTCTCCGCGAAACCAAACTCGGCGTGGATCCTGCACTTGCCGTCCTCTTGAAGGAACACGCAGGAACCGTCTTCGCGCTGTCGAAGCCAGATGCGATCACGAAACTCGACTGTCACCGGTTCGCCAAGGCGTTCTTCCCAACGCTGCTCGCGCAACTTCTGCAAATCGCGCTCGCGCAATTGCACTGTGAAGTCTTTGCAACAATTGCCGCACCCGTGACAGCTGTAGCGCTGCTCACGCACGGGGAGTGAAAGAATGGGAAGCGGGCGATCCATGTTTTAGTGAGGTTTCAGCGACGCAGCGCCTTTGACTGGTGGCCTAGCGCCACCGCAAGAATTTGAAGCGCGACGCCTCGATGACTCCGCGCGTTCTTCTCAGCAGACGAAAGTTCCGCACTCGTTCGCCCATCTTCAAGCACGAGCAGCGGGTCGTACCCGAAGCCGTTGACGCCACGCGGTGCCGCGCCAATAACGCCAGGAAAATCCCCGCGCGCGGAGGCGATCTCTTTGCCCTCTGGTGTCGCGATCGAAAGCGCACACACGAAGCGCGCGGCTCGTTGCTTCACGGGAATGCCTTCGAGCGCGGCAAGGAGTTTCAGATTGTTCGCGTCGTCGCGCTCTTGCCGCGTGTTGCCGATGCCCGCATAGCGCGCGCTAAAAATGCCGGGCGCGCCGCCGAGTGCGTCAACTTCGAGTCCAGAGTCATCTGCGAGCGCAATACAACCACTGTGCTTCGCGTACCAGTTCGCCTTGAGAAATGCGTTGGCCTCAAATGTTGTGCCTGTCTCCTCCGGTTCGTCGATGCTCATGGGCAATGCAGAAAGCGATGTGCAGGTTATTCCGAGAGGACCAAGAACTGCAACGATCTCTTCGACCTTATGCGGATTTGAAGTTGCGATGAGAAGTGTCGTTTGCATAGAGCGAACTCTGTGTCAGAGTAGCACGCAGCCTCTCAGGAAGTTCGACAAGAAGCACAGCATGAAGCAGTTCGTTTTTCACTCAATTCTTGCGGGTACTACATGCGCGATCGTCACTAGCGCACATGCTGCATTCGTCACACTTGCCGCAACGCAGAGTGCGACCATCTATTCCGAAGACACGAACGCCGCCAATGGAAGTGGGCAGTATGTACTCGCGGGTAGAACGAATCAGGGATACACGCGCCGATCCATCCTGCGTTTCGATCTCAGTGATCTTCCTGAAGGCGCAGTCCTTCTTTCCGCGCGCGTGAGTCTTGTCGTGCTGCAAGGCAACGGCGGCGTGCGCCCGATGTCTCTGCATGCAGCAACGCAACAATGGACGACTGGCGCGAGCGATCCAAGCGGAACGGAATCTGTCGGTGTCGCAGCGTTGCTCGGCGATTGCACATGGAATTGGTCTTCTTCAGACGGCGCACTCGCTGGAACTGCGTGGAATAAAGCGGGCGGAAGTTTCGCATCCATCGCGAGCGCAACGAGTAGCACCACTGTCACGAGCTTGCAGAACTGGGAGAGCGCAGCGCTTGCTGCTGATGCGCAAGCGTGGCTGACGAACCCAACAGAAAACTTCGGATGGTTCCTGCTCGGCGATGAGTCGGCCATCGGCACAGCACGCAGGCTCGACAGCGCAAACGCTGCAGTTGGCGGCTACTTGCCCACACTCGAGCTTGAATACACGCTCATTCCAGCGCCAGGCGCACTCGCGCTTCTCGGTTGCGCGGGAATAATGCTCGCTGCTCGCCGAAGAACGAACCGCAGTTAGGTTTGAATCACGCCAGTGCGAAACGACGCTTCGCCGCCCATCGTGCCTGCAGGAGATTCAAACGGCGCCTGCGCAGCAACGCGCAACGCGAGGATCAATTCGTCGCGTGTGTGCTGTGGCTCGATGATGCGATCAACCCATCCTCGACTCGCTGCGTAACGAATATCTTGCTGCTCGTTGTAACTCGCGCTCACCGCCTTATGCAATTGCGCGCGCAGTTCGGCGTCTACGGTTTCACCGCGCTTTTCCCGCGCTGCTAAGTCGATTTGCAACAACGTGCCCGCGGCTTGCGCTGCGCCCATCACTGCAAACTTCGCACCAGGCCACGCGATGGTGAAGAGTGGATCAAACGCGCGTCCGCACATTGCGTAATTTCCAGCGCCGTAGGAACCACCGACAACGAGCGTGATCTTCGGAACCGCGCAGTTCGCCATTGCATTCACCATCTTCGCGCCCGCTCGGATGATGCCGCCCTGTTCACTATCGCGACCCACCATGAACCCTGTGGTGTCGGAGACGAAGATGATCGGCAAGCGCTTCTGATTGCAGTCCATGATGAAGCGCGCTGCCTTGTCCGCGCTGTCGTCATAAATCACCGCGGGCATATTCGCCGCAACGGATGGGCCAGCCTTGCCGCCCGGCAATTTGCGCTGCGTGAGCTTCTTCTGATTCGCAATGATGCCGCAGGGAAATCCGCCGATGCGTGCATACGCGCACACCATGCTCATGCCGTACTCCGCGCGATACTCATCGAACGCACCTTCATCAATAACACAAGCGAGAAGTTCGACCGCGTCGTACTGCGTGCCTGGTTCACTCTTGAATACGTTGTACACATCGTCTTGCGGTCGGCGCGGCGCGCGTGCAGCAAACGGCGGCGTCGCTGCAGCGGGCGAAGAGCGATTCGCTTCCACCACCTTGCGTAATCGCGCGATGCAAGCAGGATCATCCTTTTCGCGGAAATCAATCGTGCCTGCGATTTGAGCGTGCATCGCTGCACCACCGAGTTCTTCACTCGTAACTTCTTGACCGATTGCAGCCTTCACCAAAGCAGGTCCTGCGAGATAGAGGCCGCTGCCCTCCGTCATCAACAGCGTGTCGCACATCACTGGCAAGTAGCCGCCGCCCGCGACGCAGTTGCCCATGATCGCCGCGATTTGCGGAATCCCTTTCGCGCTGATCACCGCGTTGTTTCGGAAGATGCGCCCGAAGTCATCAGTGTCAGGAAAGATGTCTTCTTGCAACGGAAGAAACACACCCGCGCTATCAACGAGATAGAGCAACGGAAGCCGCGCACGCTCCGCAATCGTTTGCGCGCGAATGACCTTCTTGCAAGTCATCGGGAAAAACGCGCCAGCCTTCACCGTCGCATCGTTCGCGACGATCATCGACAACCGACCATCGACCCTCGCGATCACCGTGACAACACCCGCCGCCGCTGCGCCGCCATATTCGGTGTACATCTTGCGTGCGGAGAAGAGTCCGCACTCGAAAAGTTCCGATCCAGCGTCCACAAGTTGGGCGATGCGCTCACGAGCGGTGAGCCGTCCGTTCGAATGCTGCCGCTTGATCCCGCTCGCGCCGCCGCCCTGCTCAATGATTGCTGCCTCGGCGAGATACTCCGCGGTCGCGAGTCCTAAAGTGGACGCAGGAGTGGAGGACGAGGGAACGGAGGTGCTCGAAGAAGCCATTGGGAGCGGTGCAGGGTATGAAGAACGGGTGTCAGAGTGAGAAGGCGCGGATGGGAAGCGGACTCCGACTCGCAGAATAACCAACTACGGACGTTCATCGACCGCGTAACGATCTCCGCAAGAAACTCCACAGCTGCTTGCAGGAAAGCAAAGGATTCACTATCCTTCTCGATTCGCAACCAACAGCACAGGAGACGACGGCGGGATTGCCGTCTAGACCGATCAATGACCATTTCAGCAGCCAAAAAGATTGAAACCATCAAGGGTGGCGCTCGACACGAGAAGGACACTGGTTCACCAGAAGTTCAAGTCTCGATCCTTACCGAGCGCATCACTGGCCTCCAAGAGCATTTCCGCACCCACGCGAAAGATCATGCTTCGCGTCGCGGACTCCTCCTCATGGTGGGCCAGCGCAATCGCCTTCTTAAGTACCTCGCTCGCACCGATCGCTCGGTCTACCAAGACCTTATCAAGCGACTCGGCTTGCGTAAGTAATCCGTTTCGTTTTCGCGCCGCAACCAGATTTAGGTTCGGCAGCGGGCATCAAACAGATTGCACTCACGCATTCGCGCGAGGTTGGAAGGTCATGCGCTCTTCGCATCACTGCTCCCGCTCTCTGTTTCATGCCTGCTTCCGTTCCAACGCGGCGCTTCGTGCGCGTGTGAGTGATCGTTTGGATCCCACTCACGAGATTCGCGCACGAGTTCGTCCCCCAACGCTCCGTTGAAATCGGAGCAGGAAGATTAGTAGTTTTATGGCAGTCACAATCGTTGAGAAACTCGTCGGCGGGCGCACGCTCCGCTTTGAAACTGGCCGCGTCGCGAAGCTCGCGCACGGCGCAGTCCTCGCAACCTACGCAGACACTGTTGTCCTCGCGACAGCAGTCCGCGCGAACCCACGTTTGGGTATCGACTTCTTCCCACTCACCTGCGATTACCGCGAGAAAACCCCAGCTGCGGGCAAGTACCCAGGTGGCTTCCGCAAGCGTGAAGGTCAGCCTTCTGAGAAGGAAGTCCTCACGATGAGAATGATGGATCGACCGATTCGTCCATTGTTCCCAGAGGGATTCCTCGATGAGATCCAACTGCAAACGATCGTGTTCAGTCACGATGGTCAGAACGATGCTGACATGATTGCGTGCTGCGCTGCGGCTGCTGCACTGCACATCACCGACGCGCCGTTCCTCGGCCCAGTCGCGACGGTGCGTGTTGGACGCATCATCACCGAGAGTGGCGAAGCGTTCGTGCTCAACCCCACGCAGGCGCAGATGGATTACAGCGATCTCGACCTTGTGCTCTCCGGACACAAGGACGGCATCAACATGATCGAAGTCGGCGCTGCTGAAGTCGACGAAGCAACGATGCTCCGCGCAATTCGCTTCGCATACGAAGAAGGCGTAAAGCCCATCCTCGATCTCATGGAAGAACTCCGCGCAAAGTGCGGCGCTCCTGAGAAGCGCATGGGTGAACTTCAACTCCCTGCACCAGAAGTCACTGCCCTCGTCACCGAGAAGGCATACGACAAGATGATCGAAGCACGCAAGATTCACAGCAAGGCAGCGCGTAATGCGGCTGTCAGCGCGCTCAAGGATGAACTCCTCAAGACGCACTTCGCGATTGCTGATGGACTCACTTACTCCGAGCACATGAAGGCGGAGAAGCGTCAGCGTCAAGCGAAGGAAGCGTTCCAGAAGCTCGAGAAGAAGATCACGCACAAGCTCGTGTCCCAGTACGGCATTCGCGCCGATGGTCGCGGGCTTGACGAGATCCGCGCGCTCGATATGTCGACCGGAATTTTCCCGCGCACGCACGGTTCAGCGTTCTTCCAACGCGGCGAAACGCAGAGCCTCGTGACATGCACGCTCGGCACGAAGAAGGACGAGCAGATCGTCGATGGTCTTCTCGCTGAGTACGCGAAGAAGTTCTACCTCCACTACAACTTCCCTCCCTTCTGCACAGGCGAAGCGGGTCGCATCGCTGGTCCAGGCCGACGTGAAGTTGGTCACGGCGCGCTCGCTGAGCGTTCGCTGCTCGGGATTCTTCCTTCACCAGAAGATTTCCCCTACACGATTCGTATCGTGAGTGACATCACGGAGTCCAACGGTTCGTCGAGCATGGCAAGCGTTTGCGGCGGTTGCCTCGCGCTCATGGATGCAGGCGTCCCTATCAAGGGCACATGCGCTGGCATCTCGGTTGGTCGTTTCACCGACACCGATGGCAAGGTGACGCACGTCACTGACATCATTGGCGAAGAAGACTTCTTCGGCGAGATGGACTTCAAGGTCTCCGGTACCCGCGAGGGCATCACCGGTATTCAGCTCGATCTCAAGGCGCGCGGCCTTGGCGTGGCTGAGATTGAGACGATCTTCGCGCAAGCACTTCGCGGTCGACTCCACATCATCAAGTTGATGGAAGAGGCGATCCCAGCACCACGCGCCGACATCTCACCACTCGCTCCTCGCATCACCATTGTGAAGATCGATCCAGAGAAGATCGGCAAGCTCATCGGTCCTGGCGGCAAGACAATTCGTGGCATCCAAGAGTCCACTGGTGCGCAGATTGACATCGAAGAAGACGGCACCGTCTTCATCGCGTGCTCGAATGCGGAAGCAGCGATGCGCGCGAAAGCGGCAGTCGAAGCTCTCGGCGCGGAAATCCGCGTCGGCGCCGTGTATGTGGGCAAGGTCGTGGCGATCAAGGAGTTCGGCTGCTTTGTCGAACTCGCGCCAGGAACCGACGGCATGTGCCATGTTTCTGAACTTGCAGATGGCTTCGTGAAGAACGTCAACGAGGTCGTGAAACTCGGCGACACCATCACCGTGAAGGTGGTTCAGGTCGACGAGAACGGTCGCATCAAACTTTCTCGGAAGGCATACCTCCGCGATCAGAAGCCCGAGACCGCACCAGCAGGTGCGTAAACCGAGCCTGAGACGATGCTTCTGCTCAAGACTCGCTTGAGCTAGCAATATCCGCATCAGCAATCAAAGCACCCTCTCGAGGGCCGAGTGTAAAAACCTCGGCCCTCTTCGCTTGCACGAAGTTCATTTACGCAGCACAATCACCCACC
>Ga0209443_1000977_pt1 | contig 18582 bp, 15 predicted proteins | sample LauGreBMM110DCMD_2_FD_187571 | JGI IMG/M metagenome (GOLD analysis project Ga0209443, IMG submission 187571) | Freshwater lake microbial communities from Lake Michigan, USA - Su13.BD.MM110.DCMD (SPAdes) (version 2) | ecosystem: Environmental > Aquatic > Freshwater > Lake | place: Lake Michigan... | reverse complement strand
CTTTATTAATACCGCTCAAATCACTAGTCGTAATGTTGGTCATTCAGTTCGTTGTATAAAAAATTAAAATTAATGTAGTATTATGAAATATTTAAGTTATTACTTATTCCTTTTCTTTAGTTTATCATCTTTTTCACAAGTAGGAATTGGCAACTTAGTCCCAAATTCATCATCTATATTAGATATTTCAAGTACTAGCAAAGGGTTTTTATTGTCACGGATGACATTGAATCAAAGGAATGAAATAATATCACCCACATGTGGTTTACAAATATACTGTTTAGATTGTAGCTCTAATGGAAAGCTTCAGATTTTTAATGGAACATCCTGGATTAATTGCATTGGCGATTTATCAAACGTATCTGTTCCTAGCCAACCACTCAATCCTTTGGCTACAATATTGAATTATTCACAAGTTTCTTTTTCATTTTCTCCCCCAATTTCCTCCGGTGGTAGTTCAATATCAAGTTATACAGTATTTGGGTCTCCAGGAAATATTGCTGTTACTTATATGTCCTCGCCAACTGTTCTATCTGGATTAACCGATGGACTTACATATTCCTTTTATGTAGTTGCAAACAATTTGTTGGGAAATTCTTCAGCAAGTACCATTTCATCTATTACGATGCCCTCCATAAATGGTAATGCTGTTTGTGATGGTAATGGATATATAGATGTTATAGAATTAACCTCTTCCACTGGAAAAGTTTGGATGGACAGAAATCTAGGCGCAAGCCGTGTAGCTCTTTCTTCAACAGATTATTATGCCTACGGGTGTTTATATCAGTGGGGCAGAAGCAATGATGGTCATGCCTCTATCAATTGGAGTTCTTCTACTTCTGGTACTCCAGCAAACGGAACAACCTCTTCATTATCTTCAACTATTTCTCCTTCTAATGCTTCATTTGTTACTAATTTAAGTACTCCTAATGATTGGTTAAGTTCTCAAAACAATAGTTTGTGGCAATATAGTACTGACACTAACAACCCATGTCCAAGTGGTTTTCGTTTACCTACAGCTGCTGAATATGCTACCGAATTTTCTGTTTATGACATAACAAACGCAACTACAGCCTTTTCTAATGGTCCCGGGAATGGTTTTAAATTTGTAATGCCAGGAATGCGTTATGGTTCTGATGGCTCACTTTCTAATTCAGGAAGTATAGGAAATTATTGGACTCAATCCGTCAATAGTACCAATGCAACAGGAAATACAATAGCTAGCACCGTTTCAAGTGCAAGTAATAGTAGAGCAAACGGATTGTCTGTAAGATGCATAAAAGGAAATATCAATAGTGAATCAATTACGCTATTAACTTACCCGCAGGATAGCAAAGTATTATTACAATACAATAGTATTACCAATGCTACGGATTACGTTATTCATTACAAACTCAATTCAGTTACAACTTGGTCAATATATAATGATGGTGTAAATACGAATTTAGGTGTTACTGTTGATGGGTTAACTAATGGAATTTTATATGATTTTATGGTAAAAGCGATAGTATCAAATAATACAAATGTTTATAGTAGTTTACTATCTAAATCGCCATCAGCAATTATTGATAACAATGTATACCATCAAATATTGGCTACTGGTCAAAGTTTAGTATTTGGTTACGGGCCAAGTCTTACTAATACTCAAGTATATAATAATAAAATGATTAATTTAAGTAAAACTGAATTGATTCCGCTGAGAGAGCCATTTCCTGCAAACACCTGGAATCAGGAATCTTCAGCAAGTGCGTTGGGTAATTTTATCAGTTCAGCTTCGATTAATAGTAATGGTTTTGATTATAAAAGTATTGTAACCCTTTCGGGATGGAGTGGAACTGGCTACAGTGGTTTAAAAAAAGGTACAGTAAATTATAGTAATGGTTTGTTGAGTTTGGTTGCTGCAAAAAAACTTGCTAATCTTGAAGGTATTCCATATGTATTAGGTGCATTTTATGTTATACATGGCGAATCAGATTATCAATCACCAGCAGCTACTTATAAATCGTATTTAGAAGAATGGCAAAATGATTTGCAAAATGATAGTAAGTCAATTACTGGTCAAACCGGAATTATTCCTATGTTTTTATGTCAATTATCAAGTTCGGGTAGTACTTATAACAATCCTACTGTACCTATTGGTCAACTTGCTGCTGCTGAAGCCAATCCTACAAAAATTTATTTGGTTACACCCAAGTACATGTTAGATTATGCTGATGCTGTTCATATACCAAATTATAGTCAAAGAAGATTAGGAGAGTATTATGGAAAAGTAATGAAAAAAGTATTGGTAGATGGTATTGCTTGGAAACCTTTGTCACCTTCAACAGTTAGTATTGCTGCTAACGTTATTACCGTTAATTTTAATGTACCCGTTGCTCCCTTACAATTTGATACTACTAAAGTAATGTCTGCCGCCAATTATGGTTTTGAATATTTTGATTCTACCAATTCCGCAAGTATTACCAATGTAGCTTTGGGAAGTGATTTAACCAGTGTGGTTATTACACTAAACACAGTGCCAACAGGAAGCAACAAAAAGATAGCCTACGCTTATAGTTCAGATCGTCTTGGAGGAAGATATGTTGTTGGTTCCCCCAAAGGAAATTTAAGAGATTCCGATACCACTCCAGCTCTTTATACTACTAATTTACCAGCTAATTATGGTACCGAATTAAACAATTGGTGTGTACATTTTATTAAGGATATTCCATAATTTGTTTTTTATTAATCATAGTTCTTTAAATTGTTATTAATTTGATTTTTTAATAGTATACCCACTTTTTTTATTAATTATATTTAGTATTCAAATGAAGTTTTTTTATATCTCTCTAACATTACTTATTGTTTCGCATTTTTCAAATGCTCAGAATATTTGCTCACTGAAAGGAAATTTTCCTCAAGCATCAAATAAAGAAATAATACTAAAAGCGTTTACCATGTTGGGCGATAGTTTGCTATCAAAAACAACAGCAGATACTATGGGAAAATTTGAAATAAATTATCCAACAAAGTATAGAGGAGCGGCTTTATTAGAAATTAAAGAGTCTAAAAGTGTAATTGTATTATTAAACAAGGAAAACTTAGAAATGAATTGGGACAATTTAGAAGATTTCAATTCCTTAACCTATAAAGATTCGCCTGAAAATAGTGCGTTTAAAAAGGGTATAGCAATTACGCAAAAAGCAGAACAATTAATGTCGGCATTAAATTTTATCAAACCCATATATGAAAAGGATTTGCCTTCATCCTCCAAAAAAATAAAATGGGTAGCTAAAGAAATAGCAATTCAAGGTAATGCCTTTCCCGATTATTTAAATTCGCTATCCAATAATTCCTACGTTCGATATTATTTAAAACTTCGAAAATTGATAGAAGACATGCCTAATTCCGCTTCTAAATATCCAGAACGAATTCCTTTGCATGAAGGGCAGTTTAATACTATCGATTTTGCTGCTAATGACTTAGTTCATTCTGGTTTGTATAAAGAGTTGCTTGAAGGTTACTTTCGATTGATGGAGAGCAAAGGCGATTTAGACATGGTTTATAAAAATACTAATTCTGGTACTGATTTGGTATTAAAATCGTTAGAAAAGCATCCAGAACTAAAACAAGAAGTTGCTCAATATTTATTCAATTTTTTTGAAAAAAGAAGCCTTTTTCAAGCTGCAGAACATTTAGCGTTAGCAATGCTCGATTCACAAAGTTGCGAAATGGACAGCAAACATAAGTCGTTATTCGAGCAATATCGAAAAATGGCTATTGGAAAAACAGCCGATGATATTATTTTTGAAAATGCAACACAACCTGTTCTAAACTTAAATTCAATCACTACAAAATATAAATTAGTAGTTTTTGGTGCCAGTTGGTGTACCAAATGTCAGGAAGATATACCAAAATTAAAGACCTATTATGACGATTGGAAAACAAAATATAATCTGGAAATCGTTTTTGTTTCTTTAGACTCTGAACAAGAAAAATTCAATGCATTTGTAAAAGATTTTCCCTGGATGTCCAGTTCTGAATTGAAGGGATGGGAGGCAAAATCGGCATTAGATTATTGTGTTTTTGGCACTCCAACGATGTACTTACTTTCTACAGACAACACCATATTATTAAAACCCATTTCTGAAAAGCAAATCCAATCTTGGCTAGAACTAAATATAAAAAATTAGTACTTTAGAATGAGTTTAAAATTTCAAATTTTTGATTTTGAAATTAATATCATTTTTAATAAAATCACGTCATTTTTATTATATAATTACCTACTGAAACTTAAGTATTTTTGTTAATTATATTTACTTTTTTTTATGAAGATTGTATATGAATCTCTAAAATTAATTTAAATAACGGCCCCATTGCCACTCAAAACCAATAGACAGAAAATAATGAAAAAGTTGAACACAATGAAAAAAATATTTTTAATACTGGCTTTAGCCACTGGATTTGTTGCTTCATCACAAGTAAAAATAGGGGATGACGTAGGCAACATAAATGCCAACTCTATTCTAGAACTGGAATCGACCACTAAGGGGGTTTTGTTTCCACGAGTTGCCTTAACAGGAACCGCAAATGTGGCTCCTCTAGCGAATCACGTAGCCGGTATGACGGTTTACAATACCGCAACCGCAGGCGATGTAATACCTGGAATGTACACGAATAGCGGTTCGGCTTGGGTAAAGTTGGGCGGAAGTACTTCGACTGCACTCAATGTAACAACAGAGCTTACAGGGAGTTATACTGCTTTAGCAACTGATGATATTATTTTGATGACTCCCTCTGGACCAGCGACTTTAACATTGCCAACTTCAGGAATTTCAATTGGGAAGAAATATTATGTTTCTATTAAAGGAAATCAAAGTGTTGCTTTAAGCCCCTTACCCAGGGATGACGCGAATAATAGCTTACAACCAACTTATGGCCATACTTTAATATATGTTGGTGGAACTGGTGCTGGTTCTTGGTCAGTAGTTTCAGGATATTAATTTAATAAAAATGAAAACAAAACTATTTCAAATAGTAACAATTTTGACATTAATTGTATCTAATACAATTACAAGTCAAGTTAGAATATTTAATTCAACTACAAATAGTTCTGCATTAAACAGTTCTGCTTTTTTTGATGCATCTTCAAACATAGCTTCAAATACTTCCACAAACATTGGAAAAGGGTTGCTATATCCAAGAACGGATTTAACAACTTTTGCAAATTTTGGAGGAAGTCCAACAGGTATAGGTTCTAGTTATCCAACACGTTTTGATGGTTTGTTAGTGTATAATACCGGAACTGGAAATACTTTATCAACGGCCTCTGACAATGTAGTTGCTGTAACACCTGGTTTTTGGTATTATGATAATAAAAGTACAACACTAAAAGGAGGAACTTGGAAGTCATTAAATTCCAGCAATAATTTATCAGGAGCAATTACATCATCAGGAAATACAACTTCTTTGGGAACTTTTACATCCTCCAATATTGCTTCTGCGCTAACAGATGAAACAGGAACAGGAAGTGTTGTTTTAGCAGCGTCACCCTCTTTAACAGGAACACCAACGGTACCAACTGCTTCGAGTACGGATAGTTCTTCGCAAATTGCTAATACAGCATTTGTAGCCAATGCTGTCAAATCTCGTTTATCCATCAAAACAAGTGATTATATTTTAAATAGTCAAGATTATACGGTTTTATGTAACGCTTCTAGCGCGGCAATCTCGTTGACTTTGCCCTCTGCTGCTGAAAGTACAGACAAAATTATAATTATCAAAAAAATTGATACTTCCTATAACAAAATCAACTTTTCACCAAGTGTATATTTAACAGATTCTGAAACTGCTATATCAATAAATTACTCAAAAACAATTAAAATTCAATCAAACGGTACCAATTGGTACGTAATTAATTAACTAAATTATGAAAAATAATAAACCTAAATTAACCTTATTTACAATTCTAATGTTACTGTTTTTTGCAAATGGATTTTCGCAAATAGTACAAAAATTTGGAGACGATTTTTTTACCATTGACCCAAACGCTGTCTTGGAACTACAATCTACTAACAAAGGGTTGCTTTTACCGAGAGTAACGTTGACTAGTAGTACATCTTTTGCACCACTTTCTGCTCACGTGAAAGGGATGATTGTTTACAACACTGTTTCAGCAGGTGATGTACCCGCCGGAATATACATAAATAGTGGAACAGCATGGGTACGTGTTGCCGATAGTTCTTCTCCTATAGCAGTGACCAATGGTGGTACAGGAGCTACAACAGCTGCTGGAGCCTTAACAAATTTAGGCGCTCAATCTACAAGTAATTTATCATCAAACGTAACTACTAATACAGGTTCAACTACAATGTATCCTAGTATTAGTGCAGTTGAATCATACGTTGCTTCAAAAGCCACAGCAAATGCTACTCCAGATGCCACAACATCAGTAAAAGGTAAAGTTAAGTTGGCTGGAGATTTAGCTGGAACAGCTGATTTACCAGTAGTCGCTGCTGGAGCTATCGATAACAGTAAAATAGCAACAACAGCGGCAATAGCTGACTCGAAGTTAGCTACTATTACTACTTTAGGAAAAGTGTCCAATTCCGCAACTACTGCTACTATGGATAATACATTTAACACGATTGTTTTAAGAGACGCTTCTGGTAATTTTAGTGCAGGAGCAATTACCGCAACCAGCTTTACAGGAAGTGGTGCAGGGTTAACAAGTGTAATAGCAACTAGTTTTTCTGGAACACTACCAGTTGCTAATGGAGGAACAGGAGTAACTGCCTCAACGGGTGGTGGAAGTGTTGTTTTATCTACATCACCAACTTTGGTTACGCCAGTTTTAGGAGCTGCTACAGGAACAAGTTTAAGTGTTTCGGGACAATTAACTTCAACAATTGCTACAGGAACAGCTCCTTTTGTAGTTACATCAACAACTGCAGTTGCTAATTTAAGCATCGGCGGAAACGCTGCAACGGCTACAAGTTCAGTTACCCAAACCGCTGGAAATAACACTACAGCTATAGCAACAACTGCTTTTGTAACTGCAGCAGTAACTACTGCAGTCAACTCACCATCAGTAGTCACTAAAACGGCAAACTATACCGCTACTGCAAGTGATAGCACTATTTTATGTGATACTTCTTCAGCAGCAGATGTAGAAGGTTATACACTAACATTACCTACAGCAGCTATTGCAGGTTCGGGTAAGGTCTATGTTATAAAAAAAATAGATCTAACTGCCAAGAAGTTAAAATTTGTTCCATCGTTTTATATATCAACATCAACAACAGAAATTATTTCAAGTCTCAACTATGTTAAAACTTTTAGAGTACAATCTGATGGAACTAAATGGTATATTATTGATTAAATTCACATGAGATATTTTAGATTATCATTTTTTTATCTACTGTTTATTGCCTTTATTTCTACAAGTGTAAGTGCACAAATAGTTCAAAAATATGGTGATAATATCAATTCGATTAATTCTAATTCAGTCTTAGAACTTGAATCCTCTAACAAAGGATTGCTTTTGCCCAGAATGGCATTGACTAGTACTACAGCTTTCGCTCCTTTATCTGCTCATGTAGCTGGAATGACGGTTTATAACACTGTTAAAATTGGCGATGTAACCCCAGGAATTTACACAAATAATGGAACAATATGGGTTCGTGTGACTGATACAACTATTTTAAGTAGTTACTTACCTATAACAGGTGGTAGTATTTCAGGCCAATTAACGTCTACCGTAGCAGTAGGAACAGCTCCTTTGGTAGTTAAATCAACAACCCCAGTTGCTAATTTAAGCATCGGCGGAAATGCTGCTACAGCAACAACTGCCGCAATTGCAACCACTGCAACAACGGCAACAAATGCTTCTAATACAGGAATTACAGAAGATACGTCTACAACAGCTCCTGTTTTTCCAACGTTTGTTACAGCAAATACAGGTAACTTACCACAGAAAGTAACAAGTACTAAATTATCTTTTATCCCAAGTACAGGGATATTAACCGCAGCGGGATTCTCAGGAAGTGGAGCAGGGTTAACAGGAATTCCAGCCTCTAGCATCACAACAGGAATATTACCAATTGCTAATGGAGGAACGGGGTCTGACACTCAAAACTTTGTCGATTTAACAACTACCCAAACTATTGCAGGTTCTAAAAGTTTTTCTTCTGATTTAAATGTAGGTTATATAACCATTGGTAGTGGGGGAGGAAATGTTATTACTAATACGGCAAATGGTATGACAGCACTTACCAGTAACACTACTGGATATAAAAATACGGCAATGGGTGCTCTTGCACTTGATGCTAACACGACTGGACAGGGCAATACGGCAAATGGGTTTAATGGACTTATTAATAACACGACTGGTTCAGATAATACTGCAGTTGGAGTGAATGGACTTTCTAATAACACGACTGGTTCATTTAATACAGCCATTGGTTCTTATGCAACTGTAGCTTCAGGAAATTTAACAAACGCCGCAGCAATAGGATATAATGCCCGCGTTGATGCAAGTAACACCATACAATTAGGGGATGCATTAGTAACTAATGTAAAAACAAGCGGTACGATAACTTCTGGCGCAGTTACTTATCCTAATTCGCACGGAACAGCCAATCAGGTATTAAGTACCACTGGATCTGGAACTTTAGCTTGGAATGATGTTACTAAAAATATTACTTCAACAGAAGTTACGCTAACAACTAAAATAAATGGTGTACAATTGTATGCCATTCATGGTTCGTTTATTGCTTCTGGCGCCAGTACTGCGGTTAGCGTTACCCCACCATCAGGAATGTCTGGTTATTATTCTATGACAACTTATAAAGATGGTAAACCGTTCAGAAAAGAAATATTCTCGTTTGATACATCAACCGCATCTAATAATGTAATTACAGGAACGGGGCCTTATTCTGAAGTATATCCCGCAGGAACCTATAACTATGTTTTAGAATATTTTAAATAATTTTTTTATACAAGATATATAGATTCAAAAGAAAAATTTATGGCTATGCTGATTAAAGTCTCAATAAACAAAACAATATCCCCTTTTGAAAATAAGTATTAAAAAGGTATTCGCTATTATAGTAAATACTCAAGTTAAAGCAAGTATATTAAGCTATGAATTCATTTTGAGATAGTATAACTGTTAAAACATAGTATCAATATAAATTTATTTTAGATTCAATTCAATTTTATAAATCACTAATGAAACGACTATTTTTCTTCCCATTACTGTTATTGAGTATGATTTCTTATTCTCAAATAGGTCTAGGAACTATAAATCCATCTATGTCTGCCGTATTAGACATTTCAAGTACCACTAAAGGTTTATTACCACCAAGAATGACTTTTCAACAAATAAATGCAATTGCCTCACCTGCAGCAGGATTGATGATTTGGTGCACTAATTGTGCTGGCTATGGTCAGATTCATGTTTATAATGGAACAATATGGACGAATTTGAATGGTGGAGAAGCGGGTACACCTCATGGAGCATTTGTTGGATTAAATGTTTGGAAAAATTTTATGCCCCACAATTTAGGTGCCGATACCACTTTAGACCCCAGTGATCCTGTGCAAGGTATAAATGGAAACTATTATCAATGGGGGAGAAGAACAGAAGTAGCTTACTATTACACTTCATCAAGTGCAATTTCAGGGTGGAATACTTCAAATGTTCCAGATGACGCTTGGCAAAGTAGCATTAAAACAATAAACGACCCATGTCCACCAGGTTATAGAATACCCTATATTAATGAGTTGAATAGTTTACAAAGTTATAATTCTTTTATTAGAAATGGTTCTTGGGAAGTTCTTGAAACAGGAAGTCCCGCTAATTTTTCTTGTGCATTATCTTTTGGAGTAAGCACAAACCCTAAAACGCTTACATTACCTGCAGCTGGAAGACGGCAACCTTCTGCTGGAACTTTATATGGCCGAGGTAATTTCGGAACATATTGGACTAGTAATGTGGCTCCTGACGCTGATAATGGCGAAAAAAAAGCCTATGATTTTTATTTCACTATAAATCAAATACCTCTGAACCCTACAGGCTTTCGTAATACAGGTTTTTCTGTGCGTTGTATTTCGGAAAATTAATTAGAGAGGAGCACCTCTAAATATCTTTAAATTATAAAATAATTTCAAAATGAAAAAGTACCAATTCTCAATAATTTTATTAATTATTATTACAAATTCCTTTTCGCAAGTAGGCATTGGGACTACAAACCCCAATACCTCTGCTGCATTAGATGTCACTAGCACTAATAAAGGTTTATTACCTCCTAGAATGACATACATACAAAAAAATGCTATAGCGTCTCCAGCAGCTGGTTTGATAGTTTGGTGCACCAATTGTGGCTCAGCAGGCGAAATGCAAGTTTATAATGGCAATTCTTGGACAAATATGATAGGTGGTTCATCTAAAACCGCATTACCAGGTGCTCCAACAAGTGTTAGTGCTACAACCGGTAGTCAGCAAGCAACTATTTCTTTTACCGCACCGTTATCTGATGGTGGTAGCACCATAACTAGTTATAAGGTAACGGTCTCTCCGGGAGGTTCTTTCGTAACAGGCACCACTTCTCCAATAGTAGTATCGGGATTAACAAACGGACAATCCTATACGTTTACCGTTATTGCTACAAGTGCAGCTGGTGATTCAGTTACTTCAACTCCTTCTGATGCTGTAACGCCTTATACTGTTCCAGATTTACCAACAATTACTGCGGCTGTTGCCTATAACGCTCAAGCAAGTGTTTCTTTTACCCCACCTTCAAATGGTGGAAGTCTCATAACAAGTTATACGGTAACGGCCTCGCCTAGCGGAAATACTGCAACAGGTGCTTCATCTCCAATTGTATTTTCCAATTTAGACGGTGGAATAAGCTATACTTTTACTGCAGTTGCAACCAATGCAGCGGGCAATTCAGTTGCTTCATCAGCTTCCTCTTCGCTCACCACAAATTGCGGCGCGTTTGTAGCAGCAGGAACTTGGAAAAAATTTATGTGCCATAACTTAGGTGCAAATACGAATATTGACCCAAATGTTCCCGTTAAAGAAATTCATGGTGAATATTATCAATGGGGAATCCGAGCTGCTGTTGCAAACGCTGACACTCCATCAGGTACAATTTCAGGATGGAATACCACACCTGCGAGTGATGGTTCATGGTCTAATACTGCAATAACAGCTAATGATCCTTGTCCAACTGGATACAGGATTCCAACATCGACTCAGTTTTCTTATATAAACTCTACCACATCCACATTTAATATTGTTACTAGAACAGGTACTTGGTTAGATAGCGCAACTAATTTTGGTAGTGCTATACATTTTGGAACCTCATCGGGCGTTAAGTCACTTACTTTACCTGCTTGTGGTAATCGTGTATTCAGCTCTGGGTTATTAGAAACACGCGGTTCTAGGGGTGTTTATTGGAGTAGTACAAGTATTGGTACTACTGCTGCCAGTCATTTTCAATTTACTAGTACTGCTACAGCAATAGTAAATACAACCCTACGGAACTTTGGTTTATCAATTCGTTGCATTTCTGAATAAACGGAAATAGTTGTTGTACGATTTTTTTTAAAATTAAATGTTAATATAATTTTCACAAATTCATGATTAATAGAAACTATTTTATTTTCTTTTTGCTATTAATAAGTTGTAGTGCCAATGCACAAACAATAAACCTTGAATTCCCGTTTTTTGAAGGGCAAACCTATTTTTTTAAAATTTTTCAAGGGGAGAAGCAAATTACGTTAAAAGAAGATACTATTCCCAAAGGAGGTAAAGTACAGTTGGTAATTCCTAATGAATATCAAGGCTATAAAGGTATGGCACAATGGTATTTAACCAAAAGTAAAACGGGTGGTGGTTTGGATTTAATTATTAACAACGAAAATTTTTCGGTAACCTGTTTGGATTCTGTTCCAACAAGCACAAGCATAGTCTATTCAGGAAGTACTGAATATACTTTCGACAAAATGAGTTATAAGTTACAAAACGAATTATTTGAAAAACACGACGCCTTGATTGCCGCTGTTCGCGCCTATCCCAAAACGGATAAACTATATCCTGTTCTTGATAAAGAATATAAAAAAATAGTAAAAGCGTATGCAGTTTATTCAAAAAAACTTGCTGAATCACCACTATATGCGTCTCGATTTCGACAAATTGTGAACCTGACTTTGGGAATTGGAACAATTATCACCGAAGATGAAACCTCAAAAGCCAACAATATAAACGATTATATTACCAACAAATTGGATTTTGCAGCGCTATACACTTCCAATCATTGGGGAGGTGTAATAAATAGTTGGGTTCAATTGCATACTATGGTACTCAAAGACGACATCAAGTTATTCGATAATACTAGAACCATACTCAATCGTTTGCCAACAGATAAAATCTACACTGATTTTGTAGCCAATTTTACTAAAGAAATCAATAAAGTTGGTAAAGATTATATTTTGGATTCACTAACACAAGAAATAAAAAACTCTAAAAGACTATTGCGTTACGATGGAGTATTAAATTTATACCAACAAGACCTTTCAGGCAAAGCCCCAGATTTAACAATCGTAACGTATAATGGCAAAAAAGAAGAAGCAAACAAAAAGACGACTTTAATAAAAACCACCGAATTAAATTCGAAATATACGCTATTGGTTTTTTATAAATCGGGTTGTGGTCCTTGCGAAGAAACGATGCAAGGATTAATGGATAATTATAAAGAAATCGCAAATAAAGGTTTTAGAATCATTACCATTGCTGCTGATACGGATGAACAAATTTTCAAAAACACATCGATTTCGTATCCTTGGACTGATAAATATTGTGATTTTGAAGGTGCTAAAGGGGTAAATTTTAAAAACTATGCCGTAATAGGGACTCCTACAATGTATATTATTAATAAAATAGGAAATATCGAATCAAAATTGGCAACCCTAAACGATGTATTGGCTTTCGTGAAACAACATTAATTTAAAGTTGAGTGTTTTAAATTTCAAAAATGACTCTACTAAATAGACAACAATACTTTATTGTTAAAACCCATTTCTGAAAAGCAAATTGAATCTTGGATAGAGCTAAATATAAAAAATTAGTACTTTATAGTGAGTTTAAAATTTCAAATTTTTGATTTTGAAATTAATATCATTTTTAATAAAATCAAATCATTTTTGTTATATAATTGCTTACTTCATACATATACTTTTGTTTAATGTAAATATAGAGGAGCACCTCTAAATATCTTTAACTTATAAATTAAGATTAAAATAAAAAAAGTAAAAATAAATTCAGTTGCGGCATTATTTGTATTATGTATAATTTTAAGTAGTTGCAATGCTACTATGCACACCGTTGGTACAGGCGGAAAAGGAGATTGTAAATCAGTTGGGCAGTATGACGTAAAAAAGAAACAGTGGTATTTATTTTGGGGACTTTTGCCTTTAAATAAAGTTGACTCAAAAGATTTAGCAGGTGGTGCACAAAATTATACTGTTAGGACGACCATGAGTTTTGGAGACGGACTTATTGCGATACCAGGTAGTTATTTGTTGGGACTTGGTACTCAGACAATAAGGGTTTCAAAAGGCGATAAATAATTAAATTTTAAGAGTGTTGAGAAGCTTTCTTACTTCTCAACACTATTAAGGTCTAGTCTGAAGAAATAGTATCAAAAGATATTGGTGAGTTAGATGATTATGGTGGACATTGCGGAAGAGCTGATGATTACCATTACCATACTGCTCCTTTACATTTGGAAGCTGTTGCTGGATTAAAGCCTATTGCTTACGCTCTAGATGGATTTGCAGTATATGGTTCTAAAGAACCTGACGGTTATTCAACGCTTACTTTAGACCAATTTCACGGACACGAATGGAATGGAAACTATCATTATCACGGTACAACAACCTATCCATTTATGATAGGTTCAATGAGAGGCAAAGTAACTTTAGACCCAAACCATAGCTCCCGAAAAACAAATTATTCAACAGGCGCACACAATAGCCTTTAGAAATCCACCACATGGAATAAACAGTACTAATTTAATTTTAACTTCTTGTGTTCCAAATGGCACTAACAATGGATATTCACTTTATTATAAAGTAGGTAGTATTTCTGTATCTGTAATCTATAGTTGGACAAATACCAACTATTATACTTTCCTGTTTAATGATGTAAATGGAACACAAACTACGGAACACTTTCAAAGATAATTATGCAATGATATCAATATAATTATACTTAATAATTAAATTTTTTAAAAATGAAATCAAAAAAGAAAAATTCGTTGATTAATTATGTGTTTCTAACATTATTGATGGCATTTTCAATTGTTTCTTGTAGTAAACAAGAGGCAGAACCTAATGTTTTTAAATTGACAAGTCCAGCTGTAAGTAATGGATTATTGCTTGATGCTTTCAAATGCGAAACTAAAGTGAACGGTACAGAAAATTCTATTCCACTTTCTTGGTCAAATGCTCCAGTAGGGACTAATGCTTTTGCCATTACTATGATACATTATCCAAACCCTAATAATTTAGTGAATTATAACTCCTATTTAGAACTTTGGGGTATTGATAAATCGGTAATAAGTATTGATTATGGTAAAGCAGATGATGGTCCTTGGTTTATGGGGCCGAATAAAGATTTGAATGCTATATCATATACTTCACCTTGTTCACAAGGTTCAGGCACTCAAAGGTATACAATAACAATATATGCTTTATCTTCAACACCGGCTAGTTTACCGACTCAAAGTTCAATGTTGGTTACAAATCAAGTTTTAATAAATTCACTATCATCAGTAAATATTATAGGCAAAGCAACCTTGGTGTTTGATAGTGTTACGCCTTGAAAAAAGTAAAAACATTTGCAAATTTTAAATTATGAATGAAATAAAAAGCTATTTTGAAAACATAGTAACCCTTTCTGAAAAAGACTGGGAACTATTTTCTTCAAAACTTATTAGAAGAGAATTTAAAAAAAATGAGGTGGTGTTAAATGCTGGTCAAGTAGAAAATTATTTGTCTTTTATTGAAACCGGGATTGTTCGACATTACATTCCAAGAGAATTAGACGATTTGACTTTTTTTTTTATATTTGCAGGGAATTTTGTAAGCGCCTATGATTCTTTTTTAACTAGACAACCTTCAACTTCCCAATTAGCAACTTTGACAAAAACGATTTTGTGGAGTGTTTCATTCAATGACTTGCAACTAATATATGCTGAAACGAATATCGGCAATACAATAGGTAGATTAGCCAGTGAAGATCTTTTTATTAAAAAATCAAAACGAGAAGTATCGTTATTAAACCTATCTGCAGAAGAAAGATATTTGAATTTATTCAAAGAACAACCTCATTTATTGATACATATACCACTAAAATATATTGCTTCCTACATTGGAATCACACCACAAGCATTAAGCAGAATTAGGAAACGAATTTCTTAACTAAGGTTCATTGTATAAATTTGGGATAGGTGTTACTATTGTAGAAAATTAACATTAATACAAAAAACATGAAAAATTTATTAGTAGTAGTAGCATTTGTTGTAATTGGAATTTCTTCCGTAAAAGCTCAAGATTTAAGTCCTTATCATTACATCGTCAGAAAAACAGTTAAAAAATCTTTTAAATTAGTAAATGAACATCGTTATGATGAGGTACTAAAAGGAGTGTCAGACAAAACACTGGAACACTCATTTGCTGGAGATCATTCTTTGGGCGGAAAGCGTCATGATAAAGTGAGTCTTAAAAAATGGTTTGAAAGATTAGGAACTGTATTTCCAGATTTAAAAATTGAAATTACCGACATTCAAGTAAAAGGTACAGTTTTTAAAACACTAGCAATTGTTCGTTGGACGGCATCAAATAAACTACTCAATGGAGAGTCTTACATAAATCATGGCGTTCATTTTATTACTATAAAATGGGGAAAAGTAGTAAAATTTGATGTGTATGAAGACACAAAAACAGTTGATCACGGGTTAGAAGTTCAATATGAAGCTGGTATTAAAGAAGCAAAAGAACCAAAAATAGAAAGTTAAAATTAAATTAGTTTAAATAATAAATGCCTAAATTTGAAAAAAAATAATTCTTTTGAAAAACACAGCATTAATTGCAGGAGCATCCAATGGAATTGGTCAAGAATTAGCCAAGATTCATGCTTCAAAAGGTGGAGATTTAGTTTTGGTAGCAAGAAATAAATCTAAATTATAAGAAATTAAAAAAGCATTAGAGTTAGAATTTAAGGAGTCTGTTTATATCATTAGCAAAGTCCAATTTTAATTTATTGCCAATTTTTTTTATATCAAATTAGAACCTTACATTCAACTATGAAAAAGAAAATATTAAAAATAGCATTTATATCAACTCCAATAATTTCATTTTTACTTTTGGGCCCATTAATTGTTCTTACGTCAGGGTTTCAAGCTAAATCTTTTTTTGTTTTTTGTGCTTTTTGTGTTACTATTTTTCTAATCTGGCTGATAAATTATCTTCTCCTAATTAATATTGAAAAAGTACGCATACGAATTCAAATTAGTTTCGTTATTTGTTTTTTATTGATGTACATAATACCAACTTATTTTCCTGATAATAAAATAATATTAATAAACTCCAACTTTTCTTATACTCAATATTATCTTATTCGATGTTTAATTGGAATATCCGTCAATTCAATAATAATTATTTTTATTGACTTAATTGAATCAAAAGAAAAACAGTTAATTTTAAACAATAATATAACTGATTTAAAACATGCCAATTTAGAAGCGCAATACAAATTATTAAAAGACCAAATTAATCCCCATTTCATATTCAATTCATTGAGTATTTTAAAATCACTCATTAAAAAGCAATCAGAGGCAGCACAGCAATATGTTTTAATACTTGCTGGTTTTATTAGATCGAGCATTGATTTCAACAATAAATCAATCACTTTAATCGAAGAATTAAAATTGTGTGATAATTATATTGAATTACAGAAGGTAAGTTATCGTGAGGCAATACGATACTCAATCAATATTAGCGCAGAAAATTACAACAAGAAGTTACCTTTTTTTGTTTTAGTTTCGCTACTAGAAAACGCAACTAAACATAATTATTTTTCCGCAGAAAAGCCAATTGATATAAAAATTTACTCGGAAGAAGATTATATTGTAGTTCAAAATAACAAGCAACCAAATTTTAATGTTTTCTCCGATAAAACGGGTTTAATAAACATCAACGAACGCTGTAAAATAGTAAGTGGTTTTGAAATACAAATAATAGATGAAGAAGATAAATTTACTGTTAAAATAAAACTGCTATAATAATCAAAGTTGCAATACATGGCATCATGAATTATATTATGTCGAATTCAATTCGATTTATTCCAAGAGCTATGGTTTTAAAAGTTTCCCGTAAAATGTTAGATAAGTCTTAAAAATATTATATTTATAATAATCTTAAATTGTGCTTTATGCGGAAACTTATGTTCATTTGTCTAGTTTTCCCTTCTCATTTTATTTTTTCTCAACTTCAAACTATAAGTGACAACTTTGAAGGAAATGGAACTATTTTAAGTTGGTACGGAAGTGATTGCGGAATGGACAATAATTTCGCAAATCCATATCCATCGGCCATTAATAATTCGGCTACAGTTTTAAAATATTCAGATAATGGGGGAATTTATGCGCATATTGGTTTTAATGGGGTGGGAAATTTTAATTTAAATAACAATAGTACTTTTACTTTAAAAGTATTTGTTCCTTCAAATGGACTTATTGGCAATCAAACCAATCAAATTTCATTGAAATTTCAAAATAGTTTGTTGACCGAACCTTGGACAACTCAATGCGAAATCATAAAGCCAATTATATTAAATCAATGGCAGACGATCACTTTTAATTTCGCAACTGATAATTTTGTCAATTTCAGTACTACTTCTCCTAATCCCATAGCTAGATCCGATTTTAATAGAGTTCTTATTCAAGTTAATGGAGAGGATAATACTAGTCAAGTAGATGCATATATTGATGATTTTCAATATACTTTTACAAATAATGTTGTTTTTGATACTTTAGTTTGGTCGGATGAATTTAATGGAAACGGGACAATAAATAATTTAAACTGGCACCAACAAACTCAATTTCCAATGGGTACTAGTTGGTTTGGCAATGAACAGCAACATTATACAAACCGAATAGATAATTCGTATGTTAGTAATGGCATTTTAAAGGTTGTTGCAAAGCGGGAATCTTATACAAATCAAGGCATAAATAAGCAATATACATCAGCACGTTTGAATTCGAAGTTTGCTTTCAAATATGGACGCGTAGAAGTACGTGCTAAATTAAGTGAAGGAACTGGTACTTTGCCTGCCATTTGGATGTTGGGCAAAAACATCAACGAAATAGGAGCCTATTGGCAATTAAATAGCTATGGTTCTGTGTCTTGGCCCGCCTGTGGTGAAATAGACATTATGGAATACTGGGGATCCAATGTTATATCAAGCGCAGTTCACCATCCAATAGATGGCAATTTGTCAATAGATGAATACGTCGCTAATTATCAATATAA
>Ga0209443_1000975_pt1 | contig 18596 bp, 10 predicted proteins | sample LauGreBMM110DCMD_2_FD_187571 | JGI IMG/M metagenome (GOLD analysis project Ga0209443, IMG submission 187571) | Freshwater lake microbial communities from Lake Michigan, USA - Su13.BD.MM110.DCMD (SPAdes) (version 2) | ecosystem: Environmental > Aquatic > Freshwater > Lake | place: Lake Michigan... | reverse complement strand
TTTGCAAGTATAAAGTTAGACATGGAACCTGGCGAAAGATACATTAGTCGTGTGCGTTCCAATGATCCGCAAGCCATTCAAGATGTGTTTTCTCAAATCAATGAAAGAGTCAATGACGAAATGGCTTCACATCCAGAATATGCAGATAATGTTGCGCTGCAAAAAAAACACATTCCTTATATCGGAGAAGTTTTTTTAGGACACGTTAGATACGGAACTTTTGGAAAAAATAGCATCGAAAGTGTTCACCCATTTTTACGTCAAAATAATTGGATGCACCGTAATTTAATTATTGCGGGAAATTTCAATATGACCAATGTAAAGGAACTTTTCAGCAGCTTAGTTGAATTGGGGCAACACCCAAAAGAAATGGCAGATACCGTTACAGTAATGGAAAAAATAGGACATTTTCTAGATGATGAAGTGACGGATTTATACCAAGAATGTAGAAATAAAGGCTTGTCAAAAAGAGAAGCTTCACCAGTAATAGCTGAAAAATTAGAAATTTCAAAAATTCTTCGTCGCGCCTCAAAAGGTTGGGATGGTGGCTATGCAATGGCTGGGCTATTAGGCCACGGCGATGCCTTTGTATTTAGAGATCCAGCAGGAATTCGTCCCGCTTATTTTTATCAAGATGATGAAATTGTAGTGGTGGCTTCGGAACGACCAGTTATCCAAACAGTTTTCAATATTGATTTTGATAAAGTGCAGGAATTGCATCCAGGAAATGCTTTAATCATTAAGAAAAACGGAAAGATAACGGAAGAAGAAATCATAACGCCAACAGTAAAAAAAGCGTGTTCTTTTGAACGAATTTATTTTTCAAGAGGAAGTGATGCCGAAATATACCAAGAACGTAAAAACCTTGGAAAATTGATTTTGCCAGCCGTTTTAGAGGCTATCGATAATGATACCGACAACACCGTTTTTTCCTATATTCCAAACACAGCAGAAACATCATTTTACGGGTTGGTTGAAGCAGCGCAGGATTTTTTAAACCAAAGAAAAAATGATTTTATACTAAAAAATAAAAATACTTTAACGGCACAAACCCTTAAGGAATTACTAAAAGTAAAAATCCGAACGGAAAAAGTGGCCATAAAAGATGCCAAATTGCGAACCTTTATTACCGAAGACAGTAGCCGCGACGATTTGGTGGCACACATTTATGATGTAACGTATGGCGTAATAAAACCAACCGATAATTTAGTCATAATTGACGACAGTATCGTTCGTGGAACTACTTTAAAAATGAGCATCATCAAAATGATGGATCGTTTGAAACCGAAAAGTATCATCGTAGTTTCATCGGCACCACAAATTCGTTATCCTGATTGTTACGGAATTGATATGGCAAAACTGGAAGGATTAGTGGCGTTTCAAGCGGCTTTAGAATTGCTAAAAGAAAGAGATTTATACCATATCGTTGAGTCCGTTTATTTGAAATGCAAAGCACAAGAAAATTTAAAAGACAGCGAAGTAGTGAACTTCGTAACAGAAATTTATGCGCCTTTTCAACCGCAAGAAGTTTCAGATAAAATTGCTGTAATGCTTACAGATATTTCTGTGAAAGCAGAAGTAAAAATCATATTCCAAACAGTAGAAAATTTGCATGTAGCGTGTCCAAAAAATTTAGGAGACTGGTATTTCACAGGGGATTATCCTACGCCAGGCGGAAACCGAGTAGCAAACCGAGCCTTTATTAATTTCTATGAAGGCAAAGACGCAAGAGCGTATTAATAATTTTAATTGAAATCTGAAATAATTATTCAATCAGATAAATCCGTTAAATCTGTGATAATCTGTGGCAAAAAAAGCGACAGATTTATAATAAAAAAATGCAATTTAGATTTTTAAAATCCAAATTGCATTTTTTGTTTTCTGCGTGAATCCCCCTTGGGGTTAAGGAGCCTACTTCTCTAAAGCGTATCTTCTTGAAACTTCAACCCAGTTAATTAAGCTAAAAAACGACTCAATATAATCTGGTCTTCTGTTTTGATAATGCAAATAATATGCGTGTTCCCAAACATCCATTCCTAAAATTGGAGTTCCGCCACAACCAACGCCCGGCATCAAAGTATTGTCCTGATTTGGAGTACCGCAAACGTCTAATTTTCCGCCTTTATGAACACAAAGCCAAGCCCAACCTGAACCAAATTGTGTAATTCCAGCCTTGCTAAACTTCGCTTTAAACTCTTCAAAAGTTCCAAAAGCACTTTCAATAGCCGCTAATAAATCGCCCGTTGGAAGTCCACCGCCATTTGGCGACATTACAGTCCAAAACAAATTATGATTGAAAAAACCCCCACCGTTATTACGAACTGCAGCGTTTTTCATATCAAGATTTATCAAGATATTCTCAATCGTTTTCCCTTCCATATCCGTTCCAGCAACCGCTGCATTCAAATTGGTCGTGTACGCATTATGATGTTTCGAGTGGTGAATTTCCATCGTGCGAGCATCAATATGTGGTTCTAAAGCGTCATACGCATAAGGTAATTTTGGTAATTCAAATGCCATACTATAGTAGTTTATGATTTATAAATATTTTATTCAAAAATAATCAATTAACTTTGAAAATGGAAATTCTATTTCGTTATATTTCCATCAAATAAATCTATAATGGTTTTTTAGGAGCTATTTCCTGCTGTCATTCCTATCCACGCTAAAAAGCGTGGGATTTTCCCTTCCATCAGGGCTAGGGTTTTCGGAAATAAGAAACTTTTATACAAATAAGAAACAAGAAATCTAAAATCTAAATGCAAAGACCATCATTCTCCATATACGACGCATCGGCAGGTTCAGGAAAAACATACGCCTTGGTCAAAGAATACCTAAAAATTATTTTGGTCGCTAAGAAAAATGATGCCTATAGAAACATACTCGCCATTACGTTTACCAACAAAGCGGTTCACGAAATGAAAAGTCGAATTGTAGGCAGTTTATCCGAATTTGCAAAAGACAATCCCAACCCAAAAGCAGCCGATTTAATGCTCGATTTGTCTCGCGATATCCAACTTTCTGTTTCGGACATCCAAACTAAATCCAAGCAAATCATAAAGCATATTATTCATAATTACGCCGCTTTTGATATTTCTACAATCGATAAATTCACCCACAAAGTGATTCGTGCTTTTGCCCACGATTTAAATTTACCAATGACTTTTGAAGTTACATTGGACACAGAAAATCTATTAACAGAAGCCGTTGATGCCATAATCGCGCAAGCTGGTGAAGACGATATTTTAACGAATTTACTCGTCGATTTTACAATGCAAAAAACCGATGACGATAAAAGTTGGGACATTTCTCGTGAAATTTTAGAAACGGGGCGGTTGCTTTTAAATGAAAATAATCGGGAAGAAGTAACTCATTTTCAAGACAAATCCATCACAGAATTTGTAGAAATAAAAAACAAAGTTTCCGAAGCTTGTAAAGTTCTGGAAAAAGAAAATGCCGCATTTGCTCAAAGCATATTAGATCTTATTGAAAAAAACGGAATTGATACCAAATCATTTTCAGCGGGACATTTTCCAAATCATTTGCAAAGTATTATCAATGAAAAATTCAATCCTAAAAATAAAACCTATCACGAATTTGACGATATAAAAATCAATAAAACCGCGAAAGACAGAAATGAAATTGAAGCAATAATTCCTGAAATGATTGCGATTTTAGATTTGATTTACAAGAAATTTGAAAAGCGAGATTTTTACAATGCCTTTCTAAAAAATATTACGCCACTTTCATTATTAAATACGGTTAGCAACGAATTGGCAAAAATTCAGAAAGAACAAAATGTGCTTTCTATCGCCGAATTTAACGCTATTATTTACCGAGAAATTCAAAACCAACCCGCGCCATTTATTTATGAACGTTTGGGCGAGCGCTACCGACATTTTTTTATTGATGAATTTCAAGACACTTCCGAAATGCAATGGCAGAATTTAATTCCGCTAATTGACAACGCAACATCAAGCGAATTTGAAGGCGAAAAAGGAACTTTGATGATTGTGGGCGATCCAAAACAATCCATTTACAGATGGCGTGGCGGAAAAGCAGAGCAATTTATCGAGTTGAGCAAAACCCATAATCCGTTTAATAATAAGGAAAAGGAATTGTTTCATTTGGATAAAAATTACAGAAGTTATTCGGAAGTTATTGATTTTAACAACAAACTATTTTACTTTTTATCTTCAGAATTTACCAATTTAGATTACCAAGATTTATACGAAAATCACAGTCATCAGAAAGAAAACAATAAGTCGGGCGGTTATGTAAATATTTCATTTATTCCAAAACCCGAAAAACCGGAAGACGACGAAGACGCTTTGGATAAAAATGAATTGTATTTATTGGCAACATTAAATACAATTGAAAAAGTAAAAAAAGAAGGATTCGACTATCAAGAAATAGTAATTTTAACCCGAAAAAGAAGTCAGGGAATTGCCATAGCCAATTATTTAACCGAACAAAACATTCCGCTTTTATCTTCAGAAACCCTGATGATTCAGAACTCTTCGGACGTACAAATGATTATCAATGTTTTAAAATATTTAAAGAATAGCGCCGATATTGAAGCCAAATCGTATTTCTTGCTTTATATCGCAAATCACGTTCAAAACGAACTTCCAGTTCACGATTTTATCGCCAAAGGAAAAGAAAAAACACAAGAAGAAGAATTTGAAAAATGGCTTACAGAATTTGATATTTCCCTTTCGTTTCAAGACATTAGAAAAAAATCTTTGTATGAAGCGGTAGAAATCATAGTGAGTAAATTCCTATCCCCAACCCTTTCAGGGAACTCATATGTGCAATATTTCATCGACATTGTTTTAGAACGTGATGTGAGAAACCAAGCAGGAATTGCAGACTTTTTGAATTATTGGGAGAAAAATGGAGAGAAATTTAGTATTCCGTCGCCTGAAGGAAAAAATGCGGTTCGGATTATGACCATTCATAAATCGAAAGGTTTAGAATTTCCAGTTGTAATTATGCCGTTTGCTGATGAAGATTATGTGCGAAAACCCAAAGATAAATTGTGGCTTGATGCCGAAAAAGAAACCTTCGGATTGCCAAAAGTTTTGATCGATAATAGTAGCGCTGTAGAAAATTATGGTACAGAAGCAGCATTGGTTTACAACCAAAAAAAGCAAGAAGAATTACTGGACAATATCAATGTTTTATATGTAGCATTAACGCGTGCGGAAGAACAATTGCACGTCATTTCTCAATTTTTAGAACCTAATAAAGAAGGAGAATACCCATACAATACCGCTTCGTTTTTTATTAAATATCTGATTGGAATTGGAGTTTATGAGCCAAGCATAATAGAATATGAATTTGGCAATTCGGAGAAATTATCAGAGAAAATCGTCGAGAAAAAGGAGATTAAAACCATTCCGTTAATTAGTGAAATTCTAAATCCAAAAAGCATTAAAATTGCACAACGCGAAGCTTTAATGTGGGGAACACATCAGCAAGAAGCCATTGAATATGGAAATGTAATTCACGAAATTTTGTCTTTTGTAAAAACTAAATCCGATGTGGATTTGGCAATTCTAAAAGCTTTGGAAAATGGATTAATTACATTCAATCAAAAAGAAGCGGTTTATAAAAGCATTCAAGAAATTGTAAATCATTCGGAGTTAGAAAATTATTTTGCCGAAGGAAATGAAATCTTAAACGAGCAAACGATAATCCAAAAAGAAGGAAAAACCATAAAACCCGACAGAATGGTTTTGGCAAAAAACAAAGAGGTTTTTTTATTGGATTACAAAACAGGAACCCACAATCCAAAATACCAACTGCAATTAGAAAATTATCAAAATGCAATTGAAAAAATGGGTTTCAAAGTGACAAAAAAAACACTTGTATATATAGGAGAAGAAATTAAGGTTGTAAATTTGCAATAATTTCTCAAAAACTAAAACTAAAAAAATGTACGGAAAAATTCAACAATTCCTTCAATCGGAGCTTCAAACTATTGAAGACAATGGAATATTTAAAAAAGAAAGAATTATAACTTCTCCTCAAGGAGCCGAAATTACAGTTAACGGAGAAACGGTTTTGAACTTCTGCGCTAATAATTATTTAGGACTTTCTTCTCATCCAGAAGTTATTCAGGCAGCAAAAGACGCATTGGATTCTCACGGTTTTGGAATGTCATCCGTTCGTTTTATCTGTGGAACTCAAGATATTCATAAAACATTGGAAAGAAAAATTTCGGAATTTTATGGAACAGAAGATACCATTTTGTATGCTGCGGCATTTGATGCAAATGGTGGAGTTTTCGAGCCTTTATTAGGAGATCAAGATTGTATTATTTCAGATAGTTTGAATCATGCGTCCATTATTGACGGAGTTCGTTTGTGTAAAGCCGCCCGATATCGCTATGAAAATAGCAATATGGAAGATTTGGAACAACAGTTAATAAAAGCAACAGCAGCAGGAACTCGATTCAAACTAATTGTTACAGATGGAGTTTTCTCTATGGATGGCGTTGTTGCGCCTTTGGATAAAATTTGTGATTTAGCAGATAAATATGACGCTATGGTTATGATTGACGAATGTCATGCAGCAGGATTTATTGGTGCTACGGGTAAAGGAACGCATGAAGCCAAAGGGGTAATGGGGCGTGTTGACATAATCACAGGAACATTAGGAAAGGCTTTGGGCGGTGCAATGGGCGGATATACCACAGCAAAAAAAGAAATTATTGAAATATTAAGACAACGTTCTCGACCTTATTTATTTTCAAATTCATTAGCGCCAGCAATTGTAGGGGCATCAATAAAGGTTTTTGAATTGTTAGAAAACGATACTTCATTAAGAGATAAATTAGAAGAAAACACTAATTATTTCAAAGCAGGAATGAAAACAGCAGGGTTTGATATCATCGATGGCGATTCTGCTATTGTTCCTGTAATGCTTTATGATGCAAAAATGGCTCAAAACATGGCTAATGAATTGCTTAAAAAAGGGATTTATGTGATTGGATTCTTCTTTCCGGTGGTTCCAAAGGACAAAGCGAGGATTAGAGTACAACTTTCTGCATCTCACACAAAAGCACATTTAGACAAAGCTATTTCAGCATTTACTGAGGTTGGCAAAGAATTAAAGGTGATTCAATAGTAATCAAACAGTCGCAGTTAATCAGATTTTTTACAATTCTTTTTGTAGTTAAATAATTACACATTACTTTTGTATAAAATAATTTATAATTTAACAAAAAACAAGTATGAAACATCTTAACAAATTAGCAGTTGTTATTTTTCTTTTAGCAGGCTTAGGGTCCCAAGCTCAAGACAATAACAATCCTTGGGCATTATCATTTGGTGCAAATGCAGTTGACACGAGAGTAAGTGCGGCTTCAAGTATTAAAGATCAATTCTCTCAATATTTTAATGCAAAAGATAATTGGAACATTCTTCCATCTGTATCTTATTTAAGTGTGTCAAAATATGTTGGAGATAACTTCTCTTTTGGAGTTACAGGTTCTGTAAATAAAATTTCAAATTTTGTAAATCCTAGAGTAGGAAAAGGACCTTATGAAGTAACTAATCCTGGAGATTTATATTATTATGGAGTTGATGCTGATATTAAATATAGCTTCATGAGCCTTTTAAAATACAAATCTTTAGAGCCATCTGCTCATATTGGTGGGGGATATACTTTTGTTGGAGAGGTAAGTTCTGGAACTTTAAACGGAGGTTTAGGTTTGACTTATTGGATGTCTGAGAAAGTAGGTATTTCTGTTCAATCTACATACAAACATTCGTTTGATGACTCAAGAATTGCAGGTACTGATTTAGCTACGCACATGCAACACTTTGCTGGATTTATTTTCAAATTTGGAGGTAAAGATACAGACGGAGACGGCGTTTACGATAGAGAAGATGCTTGTCCAGAAGTTGCCGGTTTAAAAATATACAAAGGATGTCCTGATACTGATGGGGACGGAATTGTTGATGCAAGCGATGCTTGTCCAGATGCTGCAGGTTCAGTTGCAATGAACGGTTGTCCTGATACTGATGGAGATGGAGTTGCTGATAAAGATGATGCTTGTCCAGAAGTTGCTGGTTTGAAAGCATTAAAAGGTTGTCCTGATACTGACGGAGATGGAATTACGAATTTATCTGATAAATGTCCAAATGTAAAAGGACCTAAAGAAAACGCAGGTTGTCCTTGGGCTGATACTGATGGAGACACAGTTTTAGACAAAGATGATAAATGTCCTACTGTAAAAGGGACTGTAGCTAACAATGGTTGTCCAGAAGTTTCTGAAGAAGCAGTTAATAAATTAAATGAGTACGCAAAAACAATCTTGTTTAATTCGGGTAAATCATCATTCCAAAAACAAACTTTCCCAGTTTTAGTATCTATTACTTCAATTTTGAAAGAATACCCAACAGCTAAATTTAGTCTTGAGGGACACACAGATAGTACTGGTAAAGCAGCGAATAACATTATTTTATCTAACGAAAGAGCTGCTGCGGTAAAAAATTATTTAGTTGAAAATGGAATAAGTACTGACAGATTAACTTCTGAAGGTTATGGAGATACAAAACCAATTGGAAGCAACAAAACCACAAAAGGAAAAGCTGCTAACAGAAGAGTAGAAGTAAAATTAGTAAAATAATTTTATCCTAAAATAATTTTTAAAACGCCCCGATTTATCGGGGCGTTTTTTTATATTTATAAAATGATAAACCCTACTTTTTTAGATAAAATAGCACAAGTAATAATTGAAGATTATTCCAATAATCTAAACAATACAATTGTGGTTTTGCCCAATAAACGCGCCAAAATATTCTTGATTGAAGCACTAAAAAGGCAAGTTCAAAACAACATTCTGTCTCCAGAGATTATTAGTATTGAAGATTTTATTCAAAATGTTTCTGGAATTAGAACAATTGACCCAATTGAGTTGGTCTTTGAGTTTTATGAAGTTTATCTTTCCATAACGGATATTAAAAACCAACAATCATTTGAACTTTTTGCCAATTGGGCAAAAATGTTACTCCAGGATTTCAACGAAATAGACCGTTATTTATTAGACCCAAATCACGTGCTTTCTTATTTAAAAGATATTGAAGATATTAAGAAATGGGGAATTGAAGTGGAAAACAAAACCAAACTACTAGAAAATTATATCGATTTTTGGAAATTATTACCTCATTTTTACCAAACGCTTTATGCCCATTTGTTGAAAAATGGAATAGGATATCAGGGTTTAATTTATCGGGAAGCTGTTAATAATTTAAATTCTTTTTCAAAAGTTGTAACAGATAAAAAATATGTTTTTGCTGGGTTTAATGCCTTAAATGCTGCCGAAGAAAAAATAGTACAACATTTGATAGCTTTGGATCAAGCTAAGATATATTGGGATATTGACCAAACCTTTTTAAACGATCCTTATCACGACGCAGGATTATTTGTACGTCGATTTAAAGAAAGTTGGAAACAGTATAAGTCAAATTCTTTTGATTGGATTGTAAATGATTTTTCGGAACCAAAAACAATCCAAGTGATTGGAACACCAAAAACTATTGGTCAAGCCAAAATTACAGGAAGTATTATCGAAAAAATAATTCAGGATAATTCAGCGTCTACTCTTGATAAAGTAGCGGTTGTTTTGGGAGATGAAAACATGCTTGTTCCACTTTTATATTCGCTTCCAGCAACTGTTGGCGCACTGAATATTACGATGGGATATTCAAGCAAAAACAATCCAGCACAGATTTTAATTTCAAAATTATTCAAAATGCATACCAATTCTTTGTCGCGAAACGCAAAGAATTATGTGTTTTATTACAAGGATGTTTTGGATATTTTAACCCATCCTTTGGTGGAACCCTATTCCAAAACAAGCACTTTGGTCAACACAATTAATCAATACAATTATACTTTTATAACGCATCAAAAATTGATAGAATTGAATCCAAATCCAAGCGATTTATTTATCTTGTTATTTGGAAAATGGGAAGAAGGCCCGTTAAAAGTTTTAGCTTCTTTATCGCAATTATTGCAAACTATAAAAGCCAATTTGAGTAATAATAGCGACGACGAAAAAATTACAAAAGCATTTGTCTTTTCAATTTTTAAAGTAATTAATAAGTTGATAAATTACTATTCCAAAGACAAACCTATTGATAAAATCGATACGCTTCACGCAATTTACAAACAAGTAATTGATTTGGCTGAGGTTTCTTTTGAAGGCGAACCTCTGAATGGTTTGCAAATTATGGGCGTTTTAGAAAGTCGGGTTTTGGATTTTGAAACCGTAATTATTACTTCAATGAATGAGGGGAAATTACCTGCTGGAAAATCGCAGAATTCGTTTATTCCTTATGATGTAAAAAAAGAATTGGGACTGCCAACTTTTAAAGAAAAAGACGCTATTTATACCTATCATTTCTATCATTTGTTGCAACGCGCAAAAAACATTTACTTGCTTTATAACACCGAAAGTGAAGGTTTAGATGCAGGTGAAAAAAGTCGTTTCATCACACAATTGGAAGTCGAAAAGCAAGACAATCATATTCTTACGCACGAAATATACAATGCTATTCTTCCCCAAAAAGCACATCAACCGATGATAATTCCAAAGTCAGAATCGGTGATGGAACGCTTGAAAGAAATTGCCGAAAAAGGGTTTTCTCCGTCTGCATTGACAAGTTATATTCGGAATCCAATCCAATTTTATTTTCAAAAGATTTTGAGAATTAAAGAAGTCGAAGAAGTCGAAGAAAATATCGCTTTAAATACATTAGGGACCATAATTCATGAAACATTAAAAGCATTATACGAACCATTTATCGGAAAATTTATTTCTGAAACAGATATTTTAAACTGCTTTAAGCAAATTGATTCTGAGGTTTTGAAGCAATTTAGAGTGGTTTATAAAGAAGGTGAAATTAAAAAAGGAAGAAACCTTTTGGCTTTTGAAGTTGCTAAGAGAAATGTATATAATTTCCTTAAAGTTGAATTAGAGAGTGTTAAAAATGGAGATACCATTAAAATATTAGCTTTAGAAGAAAAATATTTAGAAACCTTTTATCATCCGGATTTGCCTTACCCAATTAATATTGGAGGTTCGGTAGATAGAATTGAAGAGCGTAACGGAATCATAAGAATAATTGATTATAAAACAGGAAAAGTTGACAAGGGCGATATTATATTAACTACTTGGAATGGACTTACTGAAGATATTAGCAATGATAAAATAATTCAAGTTTTGGCGTATGCCTTTATGTTTGAAAAATTTGCTTTAGACCAACCGATGGAAGCTGGGATTATCTCTTTCAAAAACTTAAAATCGGGTTTTATGCCTTTTACTTTTAAGCAAGGGAAAGAGATAAATACAACAATTAATAAAGAAACCTTGAAGGATTATTTAGAACAAATTGTGATTTTATTGCGAGAAATATTAGATGAGAATATTCCGTTTGAAGAGAACGTTTAATTTTTTCACCACAAAAGAATTCTTTTGTGGTGAAATTTTAAATTCCTTTAAGAAATTCGGGTACTATTTTTTCTAATTCCTCTCGATTTTCAATGTGGCTCATGTGTCCGTCAGGGAAAGTTATTAATTCTACATTGGTGTTTTCAATTTGGGCTAAATTGTCTTTGTAAATTAAAACGCCATCTTTTTCCCCAAGAATCAACAACTTTGGACAGTTGCTTTCTTGTAAAATAAATTCTCGGTCTTTTCTGATTTTCATTCCTTCCAATGAAGCTACAATTCCCTGTAAAGGAGTTTTTAAAGCTTCTAATTTTACGTTTTCAATTTCTTTTTCAAGACGCTCTCGATTGTTTTCACTGAATAAATTGGCAATTGACAACCTAACAAAATTGACATAATTTTGTTTTACCGCTTTGATGGCACGATCCCGATTGTGTTTCCGCTCGGCGCTATCTTCCTTGGATGTTGAATTCAAAAGCACCAAACCTTTTACGGTTGCGGGATATATTTCGGCGAAAGCCAAAGCCACATAACCGCCCATAGAATGCCCAACCAAAATCGCTTTCCGAATCCGTAGTTGAGACAAAACGGCTTTTACTATTTCTGCATTATTTTCCATCGAATGAACGTATCCGAGACATTCGGTTGCTCCGTGTCCTAATAAATCAATAGTAATTACGCGGTTTTTATGTGATAAAACTGGAGTCAAATCCTTCCACATTGTTTTGTTTTCCAAAAAACCGTGAAGTAAAACCACAGCAGTTCCTTTCCCAGTATCGGAATAAGAAATTGTCGTGTTTTTGTAGCGGATTTGTTTCAAAAAAGGTTAAAGGTTAAAGTTTAAAGTTTCAGGTGAGTGCGAGCAACTTTAAACCTTAAACTTCAAACAAAATTATGCATTCATAATCGTTTCAATTTCTTCCACTTCAATCGGGATATTTCGCATTAAGTTGAAAGGCTCGCCAGTTTCCTGAACGACAACATTATCTTCCAATCGAATTCCGAAACCTTCCGCTGGAATATAGATTCCCGGTTCAACGGTAAAAACCATATTGGCTTTCATTGGCTCGGTCAAAATTCCATAATCGTGCGTGTCTAGTCCCAAATGATGGGAAGTTCCGTGCATGAAATACTTTTTATAGGCAGGCCATTCTGGGTTTTCATTTTGAACATCCGCTTTGTCAATTAATCCCAAACCAAGTAATTCGGAAGTCATTATTTTTCCAACTTCTAAATGATATTGTTTCCAAAGTGTTCCTGGCTTTAGCATTTTTGTGGCTTCATTTTTCACTCTCAAAACCGCATTGTAAACTGTTTTTTGTCTTTCGGAAAAACGTCCTGAAACGGGAATCATACGCGTCATGTCGCTGGAATAATTGGCGTATTCGGCTGCAACGTCTAATAAAATCAAATCTCCTGCTTTACATTGTTGATTGTTTTCGATGTAATGCAAAACATTAGCGTTATTTCCAGACGCAATTATCGGTGTGTATGCGAATCCTTTCGAGCGATTTCTAATAAATTCGTGGATAAATTCGGCTTCAATTTCATATTCTGTGACATTTGGTTTTACAAACGACAGTACGCGACGAAATCCTTTTTCGGTAATGTTACAAGCATTCTGAATTAATTCAATTTCTTCTTTTTCTTTTACTGAACGAATGCGTTGCAAAATCGGATTGCTTTTTGCCACAGCGTGCGCCGGATAGTTGCCTTTCCACCATTTCACAAAACGGGCTTCCCGAGTTTCTGTTTCCACAGTGGCACGATAATGCTCATTAGTGTTGATGTAAATCGTCTCAGAATACGTCATCATTTCGAATAAAATCTTCTCGAAATCTTGCAACCAATACACTGTTTTTATTCCTGAAACTTCAAATGCACGGTCTTTAGAAAGTTTTTCGCCTTCCCAAATCGCAATATGATCGTTGGTTTCTTTTAGAAATAAAATTTCGCGTTGGTGCTCGTAAGGGGCATCAGGAAATAGCAATAAAATGCTTTCTTCTTGATCTACTCCAGATAAGTAAAAAATGTCGCGGTGTTGTTCAAATGGCAACGTGCTATCAGCAGAAACTGGATAAATATCGTTAGAATTGAAAATCGCCACACTTTTCGGCTTCATTTGTGCCGAGAACTTTGCGCGATTTTTTATAAATAAAGTTCGGTCAATTTGATGGTATTTCATAATGCATAAAATTAGACTACAAATCTAATCAATCCATTTGTAATATCGAGCACCAATTAAGTTTGGATTGTCATTTTCTATTTTATCCAATATCCACTCGCTTTTTGGGGATTGAATGCTTTGTTTTTGTTCTTTTTTATGCAGTTTTTCATAGGATTCAAATCCAATTTCAAAACTATTTTCTAATGTTTCAAACAGATTTACATTGGCAACAGCCGCAGACCAATTGGGTTGAATTGTACCTTCAAAAACTTTAGATTTAGAACCGCTTCCGTAAGCTAAAAAGCCAAATTTCTCATTAGAAACATTAATTTTAGCATCGTAAAAATGAGCTAATGTTGACAAAAATCCCATAAATATAGAACCGGTATATAAATTTCCAATTAAGGAAGATGCTATTTCTGCTGGCTGTAATTTTTCGGTTACAAAGTTGCGGTATTCTTCGGATTTACTAATCTCTTTTAATTTATTTTGATATTCAGATGTGTCTTCGTTTCCCGAAATAATTTGATTTTCGTGATCTAAAGCATAGATTTCAGTCAACATTCTGCGCCCTTGAAAGGAATACGGCAAGTGCATAATTATACTTTTCCAAGATTCATAAATGGGAGTGGAAGAATTGACATTTTTCTTAAATGAAAAATAAGCGTTTCTCGTTCTGTCCATATAACATTGGTTGGAATATTGACCTTCAAAAACAGGTTGGTCTTTGTGAATTTCAATTTCAGCTTCTAAATTATCAAACCAATTTTCATTGTTTATATTTCCAGTAATAGTTTCTTTTGAAAGGGTACGATAGGGTTTAAAAAAATCAAAAACGCCTTTTGTACTGGTTGCCCAAATGTTTTCAAATGCTATAATTCTAGGATTTTCAGTGATTAATAAAGCGACTGCTCCAGCACCTTGCGTATATTCTCCAGTAGAATTTAGATCGTATTTTGCAATATCTGTAGTTACCACAATTGCTTTTTTTGTTGGATTCAATCGCACAAAATCGATACAGTTTTGCATTGCATCTACTCCGCCAATACACGCAAATGTAAAATCGACAACATCACATTCGGACAAAGTATTTTCGCCAAATTTTTGTTCCATCAAAGCAACCAAAAAAGAAGCGATTGGTTTTGAGCTGTCGATTGCACTTTCAGTTCCAACATAAATCCGTGCAATATCTTCTAAATTGACATTTGAATTTAGGATTAATTTTGTTAAAGCATTGGCGCCAAAAACAACCGTATCTTGATGCGCATCTGGCAATGTCATTTTTAGCAAACCCAACCCTTTTTCTAATTTTTCAGGGTCGATATTTCTGGCTTTCGCCAAAGTATTTATAGATAAATGTATTTTTGCAATATCAAAAGCAATAGCGTCAATTCCGAATTTCATTTTCAATTTTTTTGTAAAATTACAAAGATGAAAGCGATGTTTTATCTAATTAGCGTTCGAAAAAATTGAAATTGTGTGATTTTTACGATATTTAAATCAAACCATAAGTTCTACTATGAATTTAATAATTTTAATTTCAAACGAGTCTTTTTTTAGCTATTTTAGCATAAGATTTAATTTAACAAATGTTCTTTTATGAAAATAGTATTTTTAATTTTTTCAATTGGGTTTTTTATAGGTTCATCTGCTCAAAACAAGCAATCGTATCAGATTTTTAATCAAAAAGCGAAGAAAGTTTGTTATAGAAAAATAATAAACACTTCCCAAAAATCAGATGTGCTTTTGTTTGGAGAATTCCACGACAATTCGGTTGCGCATTGGCTTGAATTAGAAATAACAAAAGATTTATTAGGCAAAAAAAACATAGTTTTAGGTGCAGAAATGTTAGAATCCGATAATCAAAAACAAGTCAATCAGTATTTGAAAGCAGAAATAAATCAGAAAAAGTTAGACAGTACCGCCCGACTTTGGCCAAATTACAAAACTGATTACAAGCCATTAGTTGATTTTGCAAAAGAATTAAAGATTGCTTTTATTGCTACAAACATCCCAAGAAGGTTCGCGAGTTTAGTTTTCAAAAACGGATTTGAAGCTTTGGATAAACTATCAGATGAGGAAAAAAATTGGATTGCGCCGTTACCCATTTTATTCGATTCAACATTGCCTGGATATGTAAAAATGGTTCAGGAAATGGGTGGTCACGGGGGCGAAAATCTTCCGAAAGCCCAAGCCGTGAAAGACGCAACGATGGCGTATTTCATAAATAAAAACCGTGTCGAAAATTCTCTTTTCATTCATTATAACGGTTCGTATCACAGTGATAATTTTGAAGGAATTTATTGGTATTTGAAACAACAAAATCCAAATTTGAAAATAAGTACTATTGCAACTGTTTCTCAAAAAGACATCTCAAAATTGGAAGCTGAAAATTATAATAAAGCAACTTTTATAATTGTAATAGACGAAGATGTAACAAAAACATATTAATTGCATAAAATGAAATTTTGTTTTTTGTTGAATTTTCATTAATTCATTGAATAATTGCAACAACTTTCAACTATAATTATGCAATAGTCCAAAACACTTTAAAATCATTATAAATAACTACGAAAAGGTTGTAGTATGTTTCATTTATCATTAATTTTGTCAATTATTTTATAAAATTGTTTTTATCATGGCTAATTCTACAGTATTAAAGTCTTCAATTGCAAAGAAAGTTGCAATGGCACTTTCGGGACTTTTTTTGATTTCCTTTTTATCCCTTCACTTTTTTATTAATTTGACTTCTGTTTTTAGCGCGGATACTTTCAACACGTTGTCTCATTTTATGGGTTACAATCCTGTAATTCAATTTGTAATGCAGCCCGTTTTAATTGCTGGAGTTATATTTCACTTTGTTATGGGGTTTGTTTTAGATTTGAAAAACAGAAGTGCCAGACCCATTAAGTATGCCAATTACAATGGCGCAGCAAACGCATCCTGGACTTCAAGAAATATGATTATTTCTGGAGTAGTAGTTTTGGCTTTTTTGGGATTGCATATGTATGATTTTTGGTTTGCCGAAATGAACTATAAGTATATCGCTGTAAATGTTATCAATGAAAACAGATATTATGAAGAGTTAGTTCACAAATTTGAAAATCCAGTTCGTACTGCCTTGTATTGTATTGCGTTTGTTCTTCTGTCATTGCACTTGTGGCACGGTTTTAATTCGTCGTTTCAATCTGTGGGGTTTAACAATAAATATTCAAAATCATTACATAAATTAGGATATGCTTTTGCAATAGTAGTTCCTTTTGGTTTTATTTTTATTGCTTTATTTCATCATTTTAATCATATTTAATAGTTAATTATAATGGCATTAGACTCAAAAGTTCCTAGTGGTCCGATTTCGGACAAATGGACAAGTTATAAAGATCACATTAATTTAGTAAATCCGGCCAATAAACGTAATATCGATATTATTGTTGTAGGAACTGGACTTGCGGGAAGTTCTGCAGCTGCAACTTTGGCAGAATTAGGATATAACGTAAAAACGTTTTGTTTTCAAGATTCGCCTCGTCGTGCCCATTCCATAGCCGCACAAGGCGGAATTAATGCAGCCAAAAATTATCAAGGAGACGGGGATTCTACCTTCCGTTTATTTTACGATACTATAAAAGGGGGCGATTATCGTTCTCGTGAAGCAAATGTTCACCGTTTAGCCGAAGTTTCAACCAATATTATTGACCAATGTGTAATGCAAGGCGTTCCATTGGCTAGAGAATATGGCGGATTATTAGACAATCGTTCTTTTGGAGGTACATTGGTAGCCAGAACATTTTATGCAAAAGGTCAAACAGGACAACAATTATTGTTAGGAGCTTATTCGGCAATGAATCGTCAAATAGGTCGTGGAAAAATAAGATCGCATGCACGTCACGAAATGCTAGATTTAGTTGTCGTTGACGGAAAAGCAAGAGGAATTATTGCTCGTGATTTAGTTTCAGGCGAAATTGAAAGACACTCTGCTCACGCTGTTGTTATTGCTTCTGGAGGTTACGGAAATGTGTTTTTCCTTTCGACTTATGCCATGGGAAGTAACGCCACTGCAGCATGGAAAATACACAAAAAAGGAGCGTTTTTTGCCAATCCGTGTTATACACAAATTCACCCAACGTGCATTCCCGTTTCAGGAGATCACCAATCGAAATTAACTTTGATGTCGGAATCATTGCGTAATGACGGTCGGATTTGGGTTCCTGCAAAACTAGAAGATGCAAAAGCCATTCGTGAAGGAAAGAAAAAAGCGACAGATTTATCCGAATCAGAAAGAGATTATTATTTAGAAAGAAGATACCCTTCTTTTGGAAATCTTGCGCCCCGTGATATTGCGTCGAGAGCTGCAAAAGAGCGCTGCGATGCCGGTTTTGGAGTTAACAAAACAGGTGAAGCCGTTTACTTGGATTTTGCAGATGCCATTCAGCGTTATGGAAAAGAACAAGCTTTCGTAAAAGGTTTAGATGCAAATGATAAGGATTTAATTATAAAACTCGGAAGAGCAGTTGTTGCTAGTAAATACGGTAACTTATTCCAAATGTATGAAAAAATTGTAGACGAGGATCCTTATACTTCGCCTATGATGATTTATCCTGCGGTACATTATACCATGGGTGGAACTTGGGTTGATTATAACTTACAAACTACCATTCCAGGATGTTTTTCTATTGGAGAATCTAATTTTTCTGATCACGGCGCAAATAGATTAGGTGCTTCGGCATTGATGCAAGGTTTAGCCGACGGTTATTTTGTGTTGCCATACACTATTGGAGATTATTTGGCTCCAGAAATTAAAACAGGACCAATATCTATTGATTTGCCTGAATTTATTGAAGCTGAGAAAAAAGTGAAAGAACAAATCGAGCAATTTATAAACAATAAAGGGACAAAATCTGTTGATTATTTTCATAAGAAATTAGGTAAAATAATGTGGAATAATGTGGGTATGGCTCGAAATGC
>Ga0209443_1000973_pt1 | contig 18609 bp, 11 predicted proteins | sample LauGreBMM110DCMD_2_FD_187571 | JGI IMG/M metagenome (GOLD analysis project Ga0209443, IMG submission 187571) | Freshwater lake microbial communities from Lake Michigan, USA - Su13.BD.MM110.DCMD (SPAdes) (version 2) | ecosystem: Environmental > Aquatic > Freshwater > Lake | place: Lake Michigan... | reverse complement strand
TATGGTCCGGGAGCTGCAGAATTTGCTGGAATTTACGAGAACACAGCTATCTATTATAAATTATTAAAACTACTGAACCCACATGGAAATACTAAAGCCTCAAAATAATTGGATAATCATACTGGTATTAATTGGTTTGGCTTTGGTAATGGTTTATTGGGTATTACCTCGTTTATTTAAAAGTTATTCAACAGAGAAGGGAATAAAGCTTGCCTTAATTTATGGCATGATGGGCTATTTAAGCTATGATTTTTACCTGAAGGAAAAGTATTATTACATAGCATTTTTTGCGATAGGTGCTGCGTTATATACATATTTAATTGTTATAGCCAAGAAAAAATAGCGATTATTTTTTGCAAAGGTTTAGCAGGTCTCTAAACTCTCCTTTGAATACGTTAAAATCAACATGACCTTGAATGCCTTTAACTTTGCCATCTTCATTGTGTTGCCAAAATTCCCATTTTTTAGTTAGCCTATTTAGGTCGTCTGTTGCATAATGGGCAATCCACAAAGGATATTTTTCGAATTCTTTACCACTAAAGTAATGTTTATAGAAAGAGTAGCTAGTATATAAAATTGGCGTAACACCATAATGTTTTTCTGCAAGTACTAACCAGCGTTTTACACTTTTTTGCATGCGAGCAGGAGGGGTACTACCTCTCATTTCAACATCTAAAACAGGAGGAAGGTCTTCTTTTTCTAATTTCACCATGCCTTTAAACAAGCTAAATTGTTCATCAGCGGTAAGGTGTGGACGAAAGAAATGGTAGGCACCCCTGAGCATATTGCTTTCTTTGGCGTTTCTCCAATTTTCGTAAAACCGATTGTCTCTGAGGGTTCTGCCTTCCGTAGCTTTTATAAATGCAAATTTAATATCAACGTCATTAGAAGTATGGGCAACAACAGATTCCCAATTAATTTTTCCTTGGTAGCGAGATACATCTATACCGTGCACTTCGTAATCTGGAGGTAGCCAAATGCCAAAGCCTGGGAAGCCAACTTTGCTCGTTTTTTTGCTAGCACGGCTGAATGCATCAAAAGGCGGATAGCTAACAAACACAAAAGTAACTAAGGTTATAATTGCAATTGTTATTCCACCTAATAGTACTTTTTTCCTTTTCATTTTAGCTTTATTCTACTTTACAAACTTAACTAAATTATAAAAAAAGTAATTAAATTATCAATCGTGATTGTGCAAATCTATGTTGATTGTGCTGATTCTTAGACGACTTTAAAATTTTTCTTTCCAATTAAAAACGCAAAAGGATAAAAATTATGATATTTAATAAAATATTTTTTTCAAAAAATTAAATGTTTATGTTTGCAGCCCTTTAAAATAGTCCCATCGACAGGCTCAGGGTGACGTCCCATCGACAAGCTCAGGGTGAGGTTGTTGGATAAAAGTTATTTGTGAGGGTGGGCAGATCGATACTGCTTTAAAAAATTCGAAAATGGCGGGGTAGCTCAGTTGGTTAGAGTCCCGACGAGGAAGTCGGGATAAACTCCGGATTCATATCCGCCTCAAGCGGAGGGCAGATCGAAACTGCATTAAAAAATTCGAACATGGCGGGGTAGCTCAGTTGGTTAGAGCACAGGATTCATAACCCTGAGGTCGGCAGTTCGATCCTGCTCCCCGCTACTAAAAAAAAGCTTCACAAATTGTGAGGCTTTTTTATTTTAATAGGGTTACTTTATCTTAAAAGTGTTACTGTTCCATTGAGATTGTATTCTCGGCCGGAGTAGGATGTTGCATTTAGGACGTAGAAGTAAACGCCTATGGCGCAGGGTTCACCTTTGTAGGTGCCATTCCAATTGCTTTCTAGGGTGTTGTTTTCATAAACCAATCCTCCCCATCTGTTATAGATTAGGATATTATAGTTATTTATATTAAGGCTAACTGGAGTAAAATAATCATTTACACTATCACCATTGGGAGTAAACACATTTGGGACGATTAATGTGTCTGCACCTTGAATAGGAATACTAAGGGTTATGGTATCGAAACAACCTTCATTTTCAGCAATGAGTGTAACCTCATAGTTATTCATTTTCGTGAAAGTGAAAACTGGATTTTGGTTATTGGAATTGCCCACGGGTGGATTGCCAAATATCCAATCGTATGATACTGCATTTTTGCCTGTAAAGGTAAACTGTACCGGTTCATTTACTCTTCCAATACTTGGGCTTGTTTTAAAAGCGGCAACAGGTAATTCATTAACGGTCACAATCTTTTTGGATGAATCAATGCAAGAGCCTTTGGCAATATTGTATTGAATGGTAAAATTACCAGCTACTTTTGGGTCAAACAGATTACCTGAAACATGCGCTCCAGAAAACATACCACTTGGGTCGCTGGCAATAAGCAACTCACTTGGATCACCTACACAAAAAACAGTATCGTTCATCGTAAAATTTGGGTCTGGTTTTGGGTCAACAATAATAGATTGATTCGAGGAATCGCTACATCCATTGACTGTAATGATGTATTTAATGATGTATGAACCTGCAATTTTTGGATCAAAACTTGTTGCATTGATAAAGCTATTACCAGAGAAAATTCCACCTATAGTTGTTGGGTTTAAATTAATCAGTTTTGAACCCTCACATACTTTTGTTTCAGTTGGTGTAAAGGCTGGATTTGGTAGTGGTTTAACAGTTACAGATTGCTCATTTGAATCTATGCATCCTCCACTACTGATTACATATTTTATAGGGAAAATGCCACTGGTCAAAGGGGTAAATTGATTACCAGTTACCTGTGTTCCAGTAAACACACCACCTGATTGAACTGGTGTCAAAGTCATAGGAAGTGAACCTAAACAGATGTTTGAATTGGGCAATAAAAAATTGGGATTAGGTTTAGGTGTTACAACAATTGTTTGTATTGAAGAATCTTTGCAACCACCAGTTCCTATCACATATTTTATAGGATAATTACCACTGGTTGTTGGGTTAAATTGATTGCCATTTAGTAGCACACTTCCCGAAAAAATACCTCCTGTTGTTTGGGGTATTAATGTGATAGGAGGGGCACCTGGACAAATTATAGAACTAGTAAATGTGAAATTTGGATTTGGTGCTGGTGTAATGGTTAGCTTTAATGAATCAAAGTAAAGACCACATAAAGTTTGTTGCTGAATGCGCAAATAAACTATTCCTTGTTCTGTTGCAGCAGGAGTGTATCCTGAGATAAGTGAATTGGTATTACTGAATGTGCCAGCGCCAGAGCTTGTCCATAACAAAGTGCCAGTTGCGTTGCTGCTTGCTTTTAAAGGCACTAAATTTCGGTTACAAATACTGGTATCGTTTCCAGCAAATAAGGTTGTTGTGGAAGCACTAACAGGAATAATAACAGAGTCTTTTGCTGCCGAACAATTGAACCTTAAGGCAAAATAAAGTACAATATTGGTAGCTGGTAAATTGGGTTTGATATTGAACATAGGGATAAGAATAGTTGAGTCTGTATAGCTTCCTTGTGTGGTATCTTTCATACGCCATACAAAACAATTCGTACCACTTACCGAGGCATTTAATTGTACTTGTGAGCCACTGCAAAATGGTCCGGTAACTGTGCCCGCATCAAAGGTGATTGGAGTAATGGGAACTGCACAACCATAGTTAACATAGGTATCGGCGCCATTAAAGGCAAAATTTACCGTGCCACCATCTTCTGCACCATTGGTTAAATCTTGTTTGAGTAATTGGTTTTTTTGGTAAGTAACTGTATCGCTACAAAGTGTGTGGTTGATAATTAATTTTCTATCATAGGGCGCGCCACCAGAGTTGTTAGCAAAATGCCCTGATGTATTTCCACTTGTTTGCATCACCACGTAAAGGGTGTCCATCAAGTTATCAAAGCTCTGTGCAAGTGGGTTAAATGCTGTACTTGTTATAATCAATAAATTTGAATTTGCAGGTACAAATTGGTTGTTGTTTAATGGAATTAATACACCGCAATGACCACTTAATTGAATGCTTGAATTAATGGTGCTAATTTTGGCCAAAGAGGCAGTATTGTAATTCGCAAAACCTCTCCAAGTATTGGATGCACCAGTTCCCCAATTTACAAATCCTGAGCCGCCATAAGCAGGAATAGAAAAGCCGCTGATTAATAGGGGTGTTGGTCCAATTTGTAAGCGCACCATTTCGTTCTGGCCTTCATTTCCGCCATCGCAAGCATCTACCAATATGCTGGCAATTTCAAAACACTTGGTAGGCCAAACATTGCCGGAAGAACTGCTGCAAGGTTGAGAAAAAGAAGGGTTGAAATGAAATAAAAAAAAATAAAAAGGATGAAAAACTTGCGCATAACTCGACTAACGTTGCTTATTTTAGCAATTTAAATACTTTACATTGCAAAAATGTTAAAAAAATGTTGTTAATTTATTATATTTATCAATTTCTTGGAATAAATTTCTTTGTTATTTGTTTTTGTGATATTTAATAGGCATAAAAAAACACCATTTAGTGTATTTCCACCTGCATCTTTACCATCCCATTTTTCATTGGGGTTATTTGATTCATAAATAATATTACCCCATCTATTTAAAATGGTTAAGCTATAACTTTTGATGAAAGCAGCATTTAATACAGGACCAAAAAAATCGTTTAGGCCATCTCCATTTGGCGTGAATGAATTGGGTAAGTAAATGTCCTCCATTTCTTCCACCAGAACGTAGGCTAAACTGGTGTCTGAATAGCAAGATCCAAGTGGGTTTGAATAAACTTTTATTTGTTTAATCCCTGCTAAGTTGGTCCAATTGATGGTAATGGAAGAGGAACCTTGGCCAGAGATAATGGTTCCGTCTTCCACTTCCCAATTGAAAATTAGGTTAGGATTATTGTCGACATAATACAATGCATTTTGTTTACCAGCCGCAACGGTATCTATTATTTGGGCTGACCCAAGTAAAGTCGTTAAAAGCTGAAAAGCAGTGACCCAAAGAAATTTAATATTGAACACTAATAATGTTTAATAGCACCTGGGTTAGGTTTAGGAAATACCCTTATACTGGCTGTACCGCTTATATTTGCAGGGCATGCACCCACACCACTTGCACTTGTTATGCTATATGGGTAAATGCCTGTAGTGGTATAAACCGGACTAGTTATAAGATAAGGATTGGTGCTTATACCTGTTAATACTACTGGTGTGGTACCGTCGGTATACGTACATGAGAAAGGAGGGGTACCTGTAAATGTTAAGCGTAATTCTGCAATGGATGAATTATTGATACAGATAGAATCTGTTCCTGAAATGGCTACACTAATGGCAGGTAATTTAAGGATAGCTAATTTTACGGTATCACTTTTACAGCCAGTGATTCCAGTTTCAACCAATAGTAAAGTATCTGTTCCGGTAAGAGCGGTATAGGTAATAGAAATACTATCAGTTCTGCCAGATACAGCGTTGATACTGCCATATGAAGTGCCACCTTTTAAAGTCCAATTGTAAGTAGAGCCAGCAGTCTGGTCCACATCATAAATTACAGTTGTACCTGCGCACACGGTATCGGGCGAAATGGTAGATTGAGCATGAGCATTAAATGCGCCAAATAGGAGGGGCATTGCCAAAATTAAGTAAATGTATTTTTTCATAATTTTATTAATAAGCGATGATAGTTGGTGAGGTAATGGCTGGGTTAACGGTTATGGTATAGGTTCTTGGCAAAGCGGCAATATCTGTGGTAGATAAATTACCAGGGGCTGGGTTTGAACCAGCAGTTGTGATTTCTGAACCAAAGTTAGTAATCACAAAATAATAAGTAGTATTGGCTGTAAGGCTTGGCCAGGCGCTGGTATTAATACTTACCGTATTGCTATTAATGCCAGTAATGGAGGCAGTTGACCCAGAACCAAGTGCAGTTCCGGTAGCAGAACCAGCACGTAATTCATAAGAAATGGTAAAAGTTCCAATACTGCTAATGTTTGCATAATTACCAATAGTGAAACTGAAATTTGTAGGTGCAACGCCTGAACAAAGGGTTTGATTGGTTCCCATAGTTAAAGTAGGTAAGGCGTATACTTCAACCAATTTAGGGACAACAGCACTCACACACCCACTAATGGTTTCAGAAACTTTTACAGTATCAACTATCATATTAGCAGTGCTATTTACCCAAGTATATCTCGAAAATATAGCGCGCGCCAAAGTTGTATCTAGCTTTGTGGTTGAACTACCTGTGGCATTGCCCACGCTCCAATTTACCGAAGAGGTAGGATTAGTGGCACCATTAACACCAAATAATTTGGAAGTACCTGTCCATACTTTCTGGTTTTGGGCCATTGTGCTGCTTGCTATTAAGAATAGCATTAAGCTTAAAAATTTGTAGCTGTTTTTCATATGATTTGTTGTTGTTTTAATAAGCAATAAGTGAAGAAACCAAGTTTCCAGTAAAAAAATTAAAGTTGGCTGGTGTACTGCTATAATTGGCAGAATAGCCATTTCCGTTAATGGCATAAACTTGCACATTATAACAGTTGTTATTGATAAGGCCAGTTATAACTAAGCTGCCTGGAAGGGTGTAATTAAAATAAACCACCTTTCCATTTCCGTTGCTAGTTCCTGAGCAAGGTGGTGTAGATACTGATGCAACCACAGTAGGAGCCGTGCCATAATTTAAATTTGGCGTATAACAAGTATAACGGTTAGCTGGTACACTTGGACTTGCATTGGCATTCATAACCACCAAATACCTGGTATCTGTATTGGTATTTGAAAAAGAAAGTCCATTTAAGTTTAAGGTGCTGGTGGTTCCGCCACCTGAGCTAGCAACTGCTGTTCCGCTATTGTAGTTTGAAGTATGAAATTGGATGTTTTTTAACGGTAAAAATGTGCCTGTTCCGGTGCCTGTACCGCTCCAGTTAATTGAATTTCTTACCCCATCACCTGAATTGGCAATTATGCTTGCCACGGTTCCTGACACAGTATCGTTAAACCAAACTGCATCATCATTGGCTGAAGTAATTGTTGTTTCAGCAAAATCGGTTGCGGTTCCTGGTGCTTTAGAACTAGAAGCTGATGTTGATCCTGTGTTTATCCATCCTGAACCTGTATTTCCCCAGTCTATTCCAACAATATAATTATTTGAGCCTAATCCGCCGCAATTTAATAATCCATTAGGGGTCCCATTAAAAGCAATAATTTGTTCGCCTGAGATACTTAATCCTGGAGCTCCAGTTCCAGTAAAAACGTTAATAATACCATCGGAAAAGTCTAATTCATTTATCCCAATTGTATTCCAATTAACTCTTACTAAAGTACCGCATGGTATATCTGAAAGACCTATTGCTGGTAAATTATGAATTTCTTCATTTAATCTAAATAAGTTATTTGAACAGATGCCATTATCTGATAAGCCTAAGTTATTAAGGTTTAATCTTTTCAAAGTAATAAATTCAAAAACATCCCCATCCGCATCAGCATGTGTAAAGAGTATATCTCCCGCAGCAGGTGTTGATTGGCCAAGCAATAAATAAACATTACCCAAAAACAACAAAAAAAAGAGGCTGAATCTCATCTTTTCAAAAATGGTTCAGCCTCTTTAATAAAAAACTATTTTTAGGTTAAGTAATTATTATGCAGCTAAAGAATTGTTCTCTAAAACCAATTTTGTTTTCGACCTATAGTAACAACTAGTTTGTCATTTAGGGTGCTTAGAAACAAACAAGGAGAAGTACATAATAATGAGTACTATTTCATTTAGAATAAAAAGTACATTCTCGTATAGGAATCAGAACTTTTCATTTAATTTAAACAATATCGTTGGTACTTTCCTTCTTATGATAGTAAATTCTTTTTACACCATAAGCAATTCCAGCTCCAACTAGCAAGCTAACACCACCATCAATTGGGGTATCTTCTACATCGTCATCAAAACCCGGTTGCGCATATACTGCAACACTGGTAATAATAGTAAGGGTTAAGGCTAAACACAGTCTTAAAATATATTTTTTCATTTGTTTATTTTTAATCGCTAAATTATTTAATGAATTTGATGGTTTGTGATGTGGTAGCATTATAAACTTTAATGAAGTAAACACCAGCACTTATTTCATCAACACCTATGCTTTGCTCACGTTGACTATTAAAATCTAGCTTGCCTGATTTTATTGTTCCTCCCAACTGATTGTAAACTTCATAATTATAAGAACCGTTATTTGTATTTAACAAACCAATATGAATTTGCTCACTTGCTGGATTAGGGAATAAGATGAAACTGTTTTCTTTGATTTGGTTCACCAAGCCACTACTTTTCTTTGAAAAAATAAGATTAAACCTACCATCACTTGAACTTGCTTTATCTGAGTTTAAGGTAAATGAATACTTTTTTCCTTCACTCAATAGAGAAGTTTTATTGGTGTATTTATCTTCTAAATAAACCTCTTGTCCATCAAATGAATTTACATCATTAAATTCAAAAGTATAAGTTGCTTCTACAGAGTTAAGCACTGATAATGCAACAACTCTAGTATCATTTAAAGCATTCAATGGCAAAGAATTAATTGAATAGTAATCACCTTTGGCATCTTTAGAGGCCAAATTAACTCCAGGGTTGGTTAATTTAGGTGCATCAAATGCAGGATCAAACAATTCATTTGCTTGATCTCTAAAATGAATGAAAGTATTGTTTACATTATTGCTATCATACTTCATGCTAATTTTCAAATGATTTTTCAAGCTAGTTTTGAAGAATGAACCGCCATTACCTATAACTTTATCTGCCTCTTCAATAGTTATGCTTCCGCTAGTATAAGAAGATCCGCTGGTAATAAATACCAAGAAGCCTTGTCCAGACGAAATATTATCTGTAGCATCACCGGTTGCGCCATTCCATGTTACATAAGCATTTGTAGAAGGATTAAAAGTTTGGTAAGTTCCAGTTATTTCAGTCGATTTTGTGATAGCATTCCAACTAATTGCAGATGGATACGGATTTCCAACCAAATTCCAACCTTTACCGGCAACATCTGAAGCTCTTGTTACATTAATAGTTACTGGAGAAGTAGGATAAGTTCCAGTTACTGAAAGTGTGGTTGTATTCGCAGCAGGTGCAGGGGTGGTAACAAGGCTCAGTGTTCTATCGCCTCTAACCAAAACCCTGTATCCTTGACCATTAGTCAAAGCTTGTGTTCCTGATGAAAAAGGTGACCACCCGGCATTATCTGCTCCACCAATAGTAGTATTAGTTGCTTCTCCATTCGCCTCGGTATAAGTAAAGGCAGAAGGTGCATTTGTACTTGAGGCATCAAAATTATTTGTTGCACCACCAGATCCTGTAATTTGCATACCAATTCCAGAAGTTGAACCTCCATTATCTCTCCACTGTGTTGCAGTTCCACCAACAACTGGCGAAGCCAAAAATCTAAATTTACGTTGTGCTGGTATGTAGCGTTCTGCTGTTAGGTTACCAGTGATTAAACCACCAGCGCCAATTGCTGCAACACTTGCAGTGCTTGAAGCATTAGATTTTAATGTAATATTACCACCAGAAGCTAAGGTGCCGTCCGTTACAGTAATTACGCCCATTACGTTTAATACATTTCCAATAGTTAATGTATTTGAAGCCCCTGTATGGTTCAGCGTTAAATTTCCAATGGTATTTGAACCAGAAGTAAATCTAATGGTTCCCAAACTATTTGTTGCAGATCTTTCCAAGTTAAAGTCTGTTGAAGAGGTAGTAGAAATTGAGCCAGTTGTATTTAAAATAAATGATGCACCCCCATTGAATAGTTGAAAATCATTTCCATTCATATTTAATATAGAGCCATCAAGTAATGTTAATCCACCACTATTTAAATTTCCTAATAATACGTTTGAAGAGCCACCTGTAGTAGATAACAAAATTGTATTGGCGGTTGTAGTTTGAATTCTAAACCAACGTAAAGTATTTCCAGCACCAGTAAATGTTTGTGTACCAGCCGCGGCACCATTAGTTTGCAGAGTTATAGATCGGGCGTCAGAAGGCGGAGTTACTGAACCAATATAAGTCAAATTACCTGCCAATAAAATATTGCTGAAAGTGGGATCTCCATCAGCCAAAGTACAATTGTCTAAAATTAAATTTCCAGCAATAGTGGTGGTTCCTCCTGGGAAAGTTTTTATTCCTGTTCCAGATAATTTTAAGTTTCTATAAGTAATAGCTGAAGATAAAGTTATGGCAACATTGTTATACTCCAAAGAACTATTAGTAGCAAACGCACCAAATGTAGGTACAGTTGTGTTTTCAATTGTTAATTCAGCTGCATTGCTTACATCAATTGTTCCAGTTAATGTGAAACCAGTTGGAATAGAAAAGTCTATGGCATTGGTACCATCGCCTATTACTACTTTAGAAGCAGCGCCAGATACCACCCAATTTGCACCAATGCTAGCAGTTGCCCTATTTCTTATTTCATAAATAGCACCGTCTGAAGTGAAATTAGAAGGCGCAGAACCTGTTCCATCTGCATTTAATCCCCAATTTGAAAGGTCGTCTAAGTTACCTGTTGCTTTAGAATAATAAGTACCAGTTCTTGTGCCTGATAATCCAGTATTAACATTGGAAGCACCAGTACTGGTATGTGTTATATTTCCAGAAATTGATCCCAATGTACTTGAACTTTGACGAACATAAATAGTAACAGGCTCACCTACCAGATCACCTCCTGATTGAGTTAAAACAATTGGGTTTGTAGCAGAAAAGCTTCCACCAGTTGTAGTAGAAATTTCAAAACCTGTTGGTGGAACTATGCTAACGCTTGCTGTTAAGTTATCTCCAGAAACAGTATATGATTGCTCTGCACTTGGAGTTGAAGAAGTTTGTGAGAAACCGCTTATGCTAGCTTGGGAGACCAAGATTAGCGGAGATGTACTAATTATACCTCTAAAGCTAATATCATCCAATCTTACTTCTACACTGCCTGCTTTTACCCAACGTAGTCTTAATGTTGAGATTTGAGCTCCAGCAGGCAAAGAAATCCAATTTACCAAATACCATCCAGTTGTGGCGCTTGCTACCTCATTGAAAGTAAAGGGCACATTTACATAACTAGATCCATTCCAATAATCGAGAGTTAAGCTAGGTAAAGCAGATCCACTTGCTTTTCTATATGCAAAACGGACTTCCAAATTTGTATAACTTGAAGCATTGATGTTCTCTATGGCAAAACCATAGTTCCCAGAAGAACTTGAGAAAAATACGTTTCCAGTTCCAGAAGAACCAGTATAGCCGCTAGAAGCACTTGTACTTCTTACATCAGCAGAATTTGTAACTCCTCCATTTGTATAGGTGAATGTAGGTGAATTCTGAAAAGTATAGGAGGCAATGGCAGTTGTACTTGGTGCTGTACCCATATTTTCAGTAAATATAGATGTAGGAAGGGTGGTTACATCAAAAGTATTGCTATTTCCACTTGAAGTCAATGTACCAGAACTTATAGCAATTGTTCGCCCTGGTGCCGCTGCCGAAAATTGTAAATTACTAAAAGTACCTAAACCTGCAATAGGGGTTATAGGATTGGTGGATGATCCAAAGGTTCCGGTAGTGGAAGCGGTCATATCTGTTACATAATCTAAATCTCTATTTCCCAATGCATCGTTAGCACTTAAAGTAGGCGCTGGTAACATTGCCGTATTGGTTGCAACATTATTTGTTTGTTGAACAAAAGCTAATAAGGTAGCAGTTACTTCAATCTTATTTCTATCTCCTGTTGTTGATGTTACAGCAGCACCTGCATCTGCAGCAGCAAAAGTAGATCCTGCAATACTAGCAGTTGCACTTGTTACTGTAAATAAAAACTGTGAATTATCAGTAATTGTTCCAGCAAAACTTGCCCTCAAACTAAAATCTTTTGTTGAATTATCACCTGCAGCAAGTGTTAAACTTAAAAAGGTAGCTGTTCCTGAACCAATTGCAACTTCGCTTAATTCTGTTGAACCATCGTATAAAGCCAACCTCCTTAAGTTTGTGTGGTTGGTAATTGTAAAAGTAATAGCGTTTAAAATAGTGCTATTAGCATCCGCATCAGTTGTTGCTCCGCCATCTCTTAGCGTAAATCTTGCAACCTCAATTGAGTTACCGTTTGTTAGGTCGGTGTTTTCTTGTGTTGAAGCGTAATCAATATTAGTTGGTTCCGTAAATGATGAATGAATGGTAATATCAGATACATTTGAATTTGCACTACCTGTAGTTAATTGGTTACCTATTCCTGGTGTGGTTAAGTAAAAATTAGCAGTTGTAGTTGTTCCATTATATGCATATATAGCATAATGGTAAGTAGTACCTGCTGATAAATTCGTGACTGTAACAGTTCCAGTTGAAGTTGTTCCATTATAAACAATTCTTTGTCCGGCACTTAATTCAGTTGCTGTACTAAAATTTACAGAACCTGAAACGGTACTATAGTTTGTGGCATCAGTTGGAGTAGCTGTTACAGCTGATGCTTCTCGCATTACCACCATATAACTAGTCCCATTTCCACCACTAAAATTCAATGTCATTTGGTTGTTGCCAACTGATGTTGCTGCCGAAAAACTTGGTTGGGTAGTTGGTTCTTCAGCAATTATATTAAAAATATAGGTAGGCCAACTTCCGTTGGTGGTAGTAGATGTATTTCCTGTTGTTAAATTGGCTATATTATGGATATGACTTCTCATATCAGACAAACTTCTATTGTGAGTTGCTGCTGTTACATAGGATGAACCAAAAGTGATACCACCCAAAGCAACAAAGTTTGTTCCATTATTTAATCCTGCTGGAACCCATGTGTCTGTTCCTGAAGCGGTTGGAACACCAGTTGAAATTGTAGTTCCAGAAGTATATCCTGCAACAAATGTTGGATTTGTTAATGTTCCTTGATAAGCAAATAATTGCTCTCCAGCCGAACCCAAACCAGAATTTAAACCTCCTGTTCCCAAAGTTGCGGCACCCGCAGCATCAAATTGAATAACTGATCCTGCAACAATGGCACTTCCTGTTGTATTTGTCCAAACATTATTACCTTCTCCAGTGGTAAAAGATAATGTTCCTCCATTACCGTCCCAAGCTCTATCTGTAAACCAAATCCTAGTATTATTTGGAATATCGTTTAAGGCTACAATTCTATATAAATCAGTAGTGACACCTTGAAAGGCAATAAACGCAATGGCACCAGAACTAAGGTTGGTTACTTCACCGCTAACTGCCACATTTTGTGTGGTTGCTCCAGTACTAGTTATAGTTATGTTCCCGCCTACTTGATCAGCTAATGTAGTTGGGTTAAATCGTGTATATATTGTTGTTGTAGATACTGTACCACCAGATTGTGATAATGTTACTGATGAGCCAAAACCTGAACCTGAAGTTGTTGAAACTTGATATCCTGTTGGAGGGGTTACTACGATGTCATCAGTTAATGTTGCTCCAGCAACTGTAAAAGTTTGTTCAGCAGATGGAGTGCTTACCGCAGAAGTTATAAATGAATTTAATGTTCCTACTTGAGTGATATTTGGACCACCAACAGATGTTACATTTCCAGTTAAAGTAAAATCATCTAATCTAAATGTTCCAGTACCAGATGCCCCCGACATTGTTAAAATTACCGTAATTGTTCCTGTTAGACCATTTCTGGCCGCACTTACTGCTGTTGAACCCAAAGCTGCGCCAGTTGTTGGAACAGTGCCTGAACCAACTGAGGTTCCGTTAATCGTCATTACCCAATTTTGAGCACCCGTGGTACTTCTAACTCTCCAAAAATTATAATGGGTAATATCAACTTGAAATCCAGGTGCGACATCAAAAGTTAATGTATAAGTTGGAGTACCAGATGAATTTGCTAAAGACAAACTCATACTTGTACCTCCGCCATTTCCAGAAGCTGCAGACCAACTAGCGGCACTTGTTGTCCATGAAGAATTAGAGAGGTTGGATGCAAAGGTATTGGGTGCACCAGTGTATGGTTTTGTGGTTATACTGGTAGTTCCAAAATTATGAAAATAAATCTGCCCCCTAACCCCACTCACCCCAAACCCAAAAACCAAGCAAAAAATGCACAGCAGTTTAAAAATTTTAAACTTTTGGCGTTTTGTTGTAATTTTTTTTGCTAGTAAAAATGCATACGTCATGTGTTGATTTTATTTAGTTTTAACCATACGCAATAACCTGTTAGTAGGTTAAGGAATTCTTAAAGCATTCTTAAGAAATTAATTAAAATGTATTCGTTGAAAAGTTTTAGTAAAACTTATTAAAATCATTGATGATTTAGTAAATTAAGCAAAACAACCATACGGCAAAATCAGATTTCATTGCGCTGCCTGGCTTAAACTTAAGGAATAATAATTTTTTCGTTAGGCTTTTACTAACTAATAAAAAGAGTTAAATCAAATTTAATATCAGGCCATAGAATTTTTTCGTTGGTTCAGGCCTATAAATTATCTTTAAAATATTGTGTAATTTTCTTCATTAAATGAACCCTATCTGGACCTAATACATTGTGCTCATGACCAGGGTAAACAAAATAATCTAGGAGCACGCCCTCATCTACACATTTTTTAATATAGGTTAAGGTATGCTGCCATAAAACTACATTGTCGTTGGTGCCATGTATCAATAATAATTTTCCTTTGAGGTCTTTTGCATAGTTGGTTAAATCTGCATTGTGGTAGCCTTCGGGGTTGTTTTGCGGCATGTCCATATAGCGCTCGGTATACATAATTTCGTACATACGCCAATCAATAACTGGTCCGCCAGCTACACCTACTTTAAATACATCTGGTGTTTTTGTCATCAATGAGGTACTCATAAATCCACCAAAACTCCAACCATATACTCCTAAACGAGTTGGGTCAACATACCTTAAACTCTTTAAATAATTTACCCCACACAATTGGTCTTCCATTTCATATTTACCGAGGTTTCTAAAAGTTGTATTTTCAAAATCTGCTCCTCGGTTCATACTGCCTCTATTGTCTAAAGTAAATACCAAATAACCTTGTTGCGCCATGTAATACAGCCACAAATCGGCTCCGCCTAGCCAAGTATTGGTAATCATTTGTGCGTGTGGTCCACCATAAACATATACCAAAACAGGATACTTTTTGGTTGAATCAAAATTGTTTGGATAAATGAGTCTACAATTCAACTGCACTTGCTTATCAGTTGATGGAATGGCAACTAATTTTACGGTACATTCTTTGTATTCTCTCAAAGGATTAAAGGCATTCAACAACATACTTATTTCCTTGCCTTTTTGATCCATTAACAAATATCTTCTAGGTATACTATTACTGGTTAGTTGTTCAATCACATACATGCCATCTTCTGAAACCAGTCCGTTGTGAATTCCTTCTAACTTATTAATTTGTGTGCTTGTAGCCGATTTAAAATCTAATTTATAAACATATTTGTTCAATCCATCTGAACTGCTAGCATGATAAAATAATTGGGTTCCTTTTGCATCTGTGCCAATAATATCCTGCACCACCATTTTGCCTTTGGTTAATTGCTTTATTGGCTCTCCTTTATTGTTGTATAAATACAAGTGATTATAACCATCTCTCTCGCTGAACCAAATAAATTTTCCTGGGTCATTTTTTAAGAAATACATAGGTTTTTCTGGCTCAACGTATTTAGGATGTTTTTCTGTGAACAGCACCTTAATAAATTGTCCGGTGGTGCCATCAAACATTTGTAATTGCATTTCGTTTTGATCGCGATTAACCACTGCTATGTAAATATATTCTTCATCTAAACTCCAGCTAATATTGGTGTAATATTGTTCTTGGTCGCCTGTAGTGGCCAATTCCAATACTCTTTTGCGTTTAAAATCATAGATCATTACTTTTACTTGGTGACTCAAATTACCTGCCATTGGGTATTTTAAGTTTTCGAAATCTGTTGGTTTAGTAAGCTTGGTGCTGTTGGTATCGTTGGTAGTTACATTCATTAATTTATAGTCACTTACCATGCCTTCCATTAATTTATAGAAAGCAATTTTATTTCCATTAGGACTAAAAAATGTTCCTTTGGTAATGCCAAATTCATTGCGATGTACCGCTTTGCCATAGCTCATGTTGTAGTTGCCATCGGCAGTAATTAAATCTTGTTTGTCAACCAAATTTCCTTGTGGATCCATTTCAGTTTTGCTGCTGGTATTGCCATTTTCATTCACAAATAAATTGTGGTTCATGGTATAGGCCAATCTATTGGTTTTAGGTTCAAAATCTAGGTCCTCTGCATCTTTAGGCGCTTTTGCTAATAGCTTAACACTTTTGTTGCTTAAGTTAAACAAGTAATAACTATTGCTGTATGAAAACCTAAACGAAAAACTATTGATCCAATTGAGGAATGGAAACCTACCCATGCCTTTTTCTTTGGTCATTAAGTTGGTGAAAGCAGTACTAAAATCTTCAATACTCAGGATACTGTCTCTTGTTAATGTTACTGCGTTTTGTACAATTAAAATTTCTTTGCCATTTCGCTTTCCCACATAAGAAAATGAGTTGCTTTGAGGAATCCATTGTAATTGTGATAACCTTTCGGCAGCAAGCGTTGTTCTGGCTTTGTTTACAGCATCTTCAACTGTGAGTGTTTTATTTTGCCCATAAGCGGCAATTAACAGGCAAGAAACCAATAAGCTCAATATTGTTTTTTTCATATTCATTATTTTCAATAGTCAATAATAGGTATTTTCGGTTTGAGCCAAAAATGATTTTAGAAAAAGTTTGTAGGGCAAAATTTAATACCGTGATTTTAGCTAGGATGATTAGTACAATTATTAACGGTAAAGATACCTTGTAGCCTGTAATGGCAGGTTCTGATCATGCAATTTTTAACTTTCCTAAAATATTGCTTGTTAACCTCACGCTATCAACCCCAACCTTCAGGTTGGGGACCAACACAAACTACCATGACAAATTACAAAAGGAGAGTCAAAAATTGGATTGTTGTTAGGTAAGATGAGCGATTCTAACCAATCAATCAACCATATAAACAAGCATCCAAATGCAAAGGTTTGAATTACTGAGTAGAAATTGTTTATTTTCGCAATCCCAAAAATAGAAAATTATGTTTGAAAGCTTAAGTGGTAAAATAGAAAAGGCCCTAAAAACCTTAAAGGGACAAGGGAAGATAAGCGAAATAAATGTTGCTGAAACCATCAAGGAAATCAGAAAAGCGCTGATTGACGCCGATGTAAATTTTAAGATTGCCAAGCAATTTACCGAAACTGTGCGCGAAAAGGCGTTGGGTCAAAACGTTTTAACCAGCGTTTCTCCCGGACAATTGATGGTTAAAATAGTTAACGATGAACTCGTTGAATTATTAGGGGGTAAAACAGAAGAATTAGACTTAAGCGGCAACCCAACAGTAATATTGATGGCTGGTTTGCAAGGAAGTGGAAAAACCACACACTCAGCAAAATTGGCCAATTTAATTAAGAAAAAAGGCAAATCAGTTATGTTGGCTGCCTGCGACGTATATCGTCCGGCGGCAATAGAACAGCTTAAAGTTTTGGGTGCACAAATAGATGTACCTGTATTTTTTGAAGAAGGTAATAATAACCCTGTTTCTATTGCACAAAATGCCTTAAAGGCGGCTAAAGAAGCCAATGCCAGGGTTTTAATTGTGGATACTGCTGGTCGTTTGAGTATAGATGAGCTGATGATGGCGGAGATTGGCAATATTAAAAAAGCCTTGAACCCACAAGAGATTTTATTTGTTGTGGATGCCATGACTGGTCAGGATGCCGTTAACACAGCCAAAGCATTCAATGATGTATTGGATTTTACCGGTGTTATTTTAACAAAATTAGATGGCGATACACGAGGTGGAGCTGCATTAACTATTAAAACTGTAGTTAACAAGCCTATCAAGTTTATGGGTATGGGTGAGAAAATGGAAGCCATGGAAGCTTTTCACCCAGATAGGATGGCACAGCGTATTTTGGGCATGGGCGATATTGTGAGTTTGGTAGAGCGCGCCCAAGAGGTTTTTGATGAAGAGGAAGCAGAAAAAATCCAAAAGAAATTACTCAGAGACCAATTTACCTTTGAGGATTTTTACACCCAAATTCAGCAAATCAAAAAAATGGGTAACCTCAAAGATTTGATGGGTATGATACCGGGTGTTGGTAAGGCTGTGAAAGACATGGATATCAGCGATGATGCGTTTAAAGGCATTGAAGCCATTATTAACTCCATGACTCCAGGAGAGCGCAAAACCCCAGATATCATTAATGGACAAAGACGCAAAAGAATTGCCAATGGAAGTGGCACCGATATTCAACAAGTAAACCAACTCTTGAAGCAATTTGATGAAATGCGCAAGATGATGAAGAGCATAGGAAAACTGCAAGGCGCCGGCCGCAGCCTCAAGGGAATGCCGTTTATGAAATAGTAGGGGAAGAAGGGAAGACTTGGAGATGTGGAGAAGGGGAGGTATGAAGAAGGTGAATTGGAAAAGAGGAAGTACAATATTATAAATTTAGTATTTTTTGCCGCTCTGTTTTAAATAAAGTTGGTGCCTCTATCATTATCAGTATAATAAAATTGCCTTTAAAATTATGCAGAATATTTTATTTTGATAATTTATGTATCTCATTATCAATATTTTATTTTATTTTATTTTATTTTATTTTATTTTATTTTATCAT
>Ga0209443_1000972_pt1 | contig 18612 bp, 5 predicted proteins | sample LauGreBMM110DCMD_2_FD_187571 | JGI IMG/M metagenome (GOLD analysis project Ga0209443, IMG submission 187571) | Freshwater lake microbial communities from Lake Michigan, USA - Su13.BD.MM110.DCMD (SPAdes) (version 2) | ecosystem: Environmental > Aquatic > Freshwater > Lake | place: Lake Michigan... | reverse complement strand
TGGCGCTAGCGGGACTCCAGGCGTTGGCGCATCTGGCGCATCTGGCGCATCTGGCGCATCTGGCGCAACTGGCGCAACTGGCGCTAGCGGGACTCCAGGCGTTGGCGCATCTGGCGCAACTGGCGCTAGCGGGACTCCAGGCGTTGGCGCATCTGGCGCTAGCGGGACTCCAGGCGTTGGCGCATCTGGCGCAACTGGCGCAACTGGTACGCCAGGTGTTGGAGCAACTGGTGCCACTGGCGCATCTGGTACGCCAGGAGCAACTGGTACGCCAGGAGCAAGCGGGACGCCTGGTGTTGGAGCAACTGGAGCATCTGGAATTCCTGGCGCAACTGGCACTCCTGGCGCAACTGGCGCATCTGGAATTCCTGGAGCAACTGGAGCAACTGGCGCATCTGGCGCTAGCGGGACTCCAGGCGTTGGCGCATCTGGCGCATCTGGCGCATCTGGAATTCCTGGCGCTAGTGGTGTTCCAGGTGGCGGTGCCAGCGCTACTGGCGCGAGTGGTGCTGTGCAATTCAACAACGCAGGTGTGTTGGCAGCAGACGCTGGATTGGTGTACACTGGAACTGGCGACGATGGACGGCTAACGGTTGGCGGTGGTCGTATATACATGGATACAACTGCTAGTAGCACTTTTCCCTACGGCAATGTCGCAATAGGTGGGTCAAGCGAGCGATTACCATTTTCGGGAACTCCTGCAGCAACTGGCGCGAGTGGCGCTAGCGGGACGCCTGCAGTTACCTTTACTGGACGCTGGAACGTGTCTATTGGTGCTGGCACTTGTCAAAAGATAACAACAGGTGAGCGTAATGTTGGTTGTGGAGCATATTCGTTGCTCGCTTTAACTACTGGCACGTCCAATTTGGGCATTGGTAGCAATACTTTAACGGATTTAACTACTGGAGGAAGAAACACCGCTATGGGTCACGGAGCAGGTGGCGGATTAAAGGCGGGTTATGACAATATATTTATGAATCGCGGTGTCCTCGCGGAGCACGCCGACGCGAGTTGCCAAATTGTATTGGGCGCAACATCAGATGGCGCTCGCTCTACTGTTATTGGCTTTGACGGAGCCAACAACGAAGCGCAAACTACCAAAACTCGGTTTATTGGCGACACATTAACATGGGGCGCCGGCGTTCAAAACGGTTACACTGGCAACACTACTGCCTTCGCATGGAACAGGACATCACTTGTACAAAGCGCTACGGCTGCTAACGGCAACACTCAAGCTAGCGGAGCAAAAACCATTCTCCTCCCCAACGCAAATGGTACGCTGCCAGTGTATACTGGCACATGGACACCCGGCGCGGTACTAACCGCAACTAGTGAAACTGGTGCCGCCACATGGACTCCAGGAGCAACTGGTGCATCTGGTGCTAGCGGGACTCCAGGAGCAAGCGGGACGCCTGGCGTTGGAGCAACTGGAGCAACTGGTACGCCAGGAGCAAGCGGGACGCCAGGAGCAACTGGTGCAACTGGTGCAACTGGTACGCCAGGAGCAACTGGTACGCCTGGTGTTGGAGCAACTGGCGCAACTGGAGCAACTGGCGCAACTGGCGCAACTGGTACGCCAGGAGCAAGCGGGACGCCTGGTGTTGGAGCAACTGGCGCAACTGGCGCAACTGGTACGCCAGGAGCAAGCGGGACGCCTGGTGTTGGAGCAACTGGCGCAAGCGGGACGCCAGGAGCAACTGGTACGCCGGGAGCAACTGGAGCAACAGGAGCGAGTGGCGGTCAAGGAAAAATTGGTGGAACCGAGTTTGTATTCCAAAATGCGTTATTTGATTATTCAGTTACTGGATTTGCAGGCACATTCCCAACACTAACCGTAGTTAGAGGGCAATTATACTACTTCAATCTAACTGGTATATTTGGCAGTCATCCATTTGCATTGCGATTAAGCAGCACAAATACTACAGCAGTGCCCGGTACCACCAACAACAGTGCCGCGGCTGGAGTATATGGAAATGGAACAACAACAACTATTGTAACATACCAAGTACCATTTGACGCTCCAGCCAGCATTGTTTATCAATGCGTGAGCCATTCCAGTATGATTGGCACAATTAATATTGTTAATTTAGCAGGAGCGTCTGGAGCGTCTGGAGCAAGTGTCACAGGCGCTACGGGCGCAACTGGCGCAACTGGCGCATCTGGTATTCCAGGAGCAACTGGGACGCCCGGTGTTGGAGCAACTGGAGCAACTGGCGCTAGCGGTACGCCAGGAGCAACTGGCGCAAGCGGGACTCCAGGAGCAACAGGTACGCCAGGAGCAAGCGGTGTTCCAGGGAGTGGCACTGGAAGCGGCGCTACTGGCGCGAGTGGTGCTGTGCAATTCAACAACGCAGGTGTGTTGGCAGCAGACGCTGGACTGGTGTACGCTGGCACAGGCAACACTGGCAAACTTAAGATTGGTGGTGGCAGCATCATAATGTCTGACCCTACATTTTCTAAAAACGTAGCAATTGGAGGCGCTAGCTCTGCATTGCCATTTGCGGCTGTAACCACCAGCACCTCCAATATTAGTGTAGGATCCAACAATTTGCCAGTGCTAGCAACTGGCAACAACAACGTCGCGCTTGGCGCATACACACTGCCGCTCTTAACTAGCGGACACAACAACATATCAATAGGTGCTGCGGCTGGTGCAAATACCACAACAGGCAGCAATAATGTATGTATTGGTGCTGGTGTAAGCACTGCAACAAGCAGTGGCTATTCACAAATTGCTATTGGAACATCCGGCGATGGCAGCGCTACAACACTAATTGGCTTTGAAGTGCCGTCAATTTTGCATATACCTACGCTGCCAGCTGGCAGCGGTACACTGGGAGCGGCCAGCACAAAGCTTGAGCTGGTTGCAATTGGCAACGCAGGCAACACTGCGGACACCACGACTTACGGTGCGGTGTCCTACGCTTACCATATTGGCAAGTATGAGGTGACCGTTGCGCAGTATGCGGCATTTTTGAACGCTACGGCAAGCACAACAGACCCTTACGCGTTGTATGATGTGGAGCTGGCAAACGTGGGTGGAGCCGGTAGCGGCAATGGAATTTCACAAACAGGCGGTGGAAGCACCAACTTTATCTATACTGTCACGGGCAATTGGGGAAACCATCCAGTTTCTTATGTTTCGTGGTTCAGTGCCGCGCGGTTTTGCAACTGGATGACCAATGGACAAGGCGGTGCTGGGTCCACGGAGACTGGAATGTACGCGCTTGCTGGCGCTACTAGCGGAGGTACGGCGCCAAGGTCTGGCACATCTGGCGTATGTGTTCCCATTGAAAATGAATGGTATAAAGCTGCTTATTACAATCCAGCCGACACGACGTACTTTACGTATGCCGGGAGCAACAGCATCACGACAGCGCAAGCGACTTACAATTGGATTGCGGGTGGTGCGGCAGGTAACACGACGGATGTAGGCGCCTACTCCGCATATCCAAGTTCCTACGGCACCTTTGACCAAAGCGGAAATGTTAGCGAAATGATGACTGAGCTGTCCTCGTCCACGGCCACCACATTCATTCGGCGCGGTGGGAGTAATGCTAATACCTCTGCAACATCACTCGCTAAGACTAGTAGAACTAGTGTTGGGGCAAACGGGGCGACGTCGACAACTGGCTTCCGCATTTGCGTGCTAGGCGCGCCTACAACCAGCACCCGGCTGGTAGGCAATACTTTAAAGTTAGGAGCATCCGAGCTCAATACAGCACTGGTTCAAACCGCCAGCATATCTAGTAAAACAATCACGCTGCCAGACGCAACTGGCAGCGTGGCTCTGTATACTGGAGCATGGACGCCCGGGGCGGTGCTTACCGCAACTGGCGCAACTGGTGTTGCCACATGGGCTGCTGGTGCAACCGGTGCGAGTGGTGCTCCTGGCGCTGGGAGCGGTGCAACTGGCGCATCTGGTATTCCAGGAGCAACTGGAGCAACTGGCGCTAGCGGTACGCCAGGCGTTGGCGCAACTGGTGCCAGCGGAGCTAGCGGGACTCCAGGCGTTGGCGCAACTGGAGCAACCGGAGCAACCGGAGCAACCGGAGCAACTGGAGCCAGCGGAGCTAGCGGGACTCCAGGCGTTGGCGCAACTGGAGCAACCGGCGCAAGCGGTACGCCAGGAGCAACCGGCGCTAGCGGTACGCCAGGAGCAACTGGCGCAAGCGGGACTCCAGGCAGCGGCGCCGCTGGCGCACTAAGCAATGTAACCATTTCTGGGTATGCTGAATCTTACACATTGTTGGGTGCCAGCGGAGTAATGGGTGCAACCCCAGTAATTACCCAAGGACAGCTTGAGGCCGCTACCATCTTTGCTGGGCAGTTGAGTGCAGCCTGCACTCTAACATTGCCAACCGCGACGTCGCTGCACGGGCGTTCTTTAACCTTAATGATACAAACTCTTGCAACAGCATACACACTAACGCTAACACCTGCACGTCAAGCAGGTGCCGCCACAGTTGGCGATGCTACTGATGCCATTGCATTTGCGGTCAACAGCACAACCTTAATTGGGTGCACCGTAATAATTCCTGTGACTGGTACTCCATTTTGGAGCTATACGGTTGGGCAATCCACGCTTACACCTTAATAATCATGATTTCTAACCGACAGGTGTCTGTTTTTGACACTCCCTTCTTGAGCGCGGTGGTTGCAACCACAGCAATGGAAACGCCAATTGACGCCACGCGGACTTATAGCCCTATTCTGGTGGGTACACTCATGCCCAGCGGCACATACACCGGGTCGCAGCTGCTTGCACTAACCAGTGCACAAGGCGCAACCATACGCTATACCACCAACGGGAGTACGCCAAATGCCAGCAGCTTGGTTTATACAGAGCCACTAGTTGTATCAACGGATTCCACCATCAAAGCGGTTGCGCTGTCTGGCAATACAAGCAGCAGCGTTGCAACGCGCACTTATGCTATCAACCCGAACGTTTTGCTGCCATATTCAAAATCCAATGTCGCTGCTCGAGGATGGCAACTTGCACGATTTGCTCCACAAACCAATGACTTTACCTATAGTGTTGATGTAGTGCCGGGGGCAGATTTCGGCTTTGGCCCAGACGGCATTGAGCAAGGATCGATTGCACCCACCGACGATACTTGGACAGACGCCGTGATAGGTCTCGCCTGGCAGCAAGATGTCGTAAGCAGTTGGTTAAGCATCAACGCGAACGCCTACAGAAATGTCTTTTGTCGCATACGTTTTTTCATCTTAGGCCAAGGCCGGATTGAAGCTTTCTATGGCAATGGAACAGGCACTGGGAATTACCATACTCATGCTAGCACTCCAAATTTGGTGGGCCCAGCAAATCCAGACATAAGATATTTCACAACCAGCACATATACCATTGTTTTTAGTGTGCAGTATGCGGCAAAAACCTTTGGTGTCACTGTGTCGGTTGACGGCGGGGCGGCACAAGTACTGGCCGTTGGCTATCCATGGACTGCCTCTCCGCCATTTACTGGCTACAGTGGGAGCTACATACCCACTTTCCAATCTTTCAATACATTGGCGATGTATTCATACGTTGGCGGGATGCAAGTGCGCAACAACCGCTTGCTAACCGGTGTAGGTGTTTCACCGTTGCTTCCGCAAACCATGGGTTGGCAAGCTTCAGTGCTTGCGCAAAGCGCGCCTGATACCATTGTAAGCACTGAAGGAACTCTGGTTATAGCAAAAAGATTTGGCGACAGCAATTCTGTAACTGTAAATGGTGTTACATTTGCGGGACATACACTATCAAACGGAATTGGAACGGCGGTCGCCAACTACAATGCTTTTGCGACGCCTGGCAGCGCAAGTGCTGCATTGCAAGATTTATATGACAGCGTTGTGTATGACACATCTGCTACTCACTCCATAACCGGCCTAACCGTTGGAACCACATACATGCTGCAATGGTTCTTCGCCGAAGAACGTGCAAGTTATGTCAGCAGAACTCAAAGTGTAGCAATAGCTGGCTATACAATTGCTTTTCCTGCGCCGCTTACAGCAAAAGCAACAAAATGTTATTTTGTAGCCACTGCCGCGTCCCATGATATTACAATGGGTATGAATTCAGGAGTGCTGCCGCAAATCATGGCGTTTCAAGTAAGACAAATATCAGGCATTGGCGTTAGCGCTTCGCTTAGCGCCTCGCCCGCGTCAATGTCTTTAGGCAACAGCACCACTCTAGCATGGAGCACAGGCAATGCAATGGCAGCCAGCATATCTCAAGGCGTGCTTAGCTTTAATGGTGATGATTTATACACTGTTAGCCCAGGCAACCGGCTGTCTAACTATAATCTTTACCTACCTAGGGTTAGCTCAAGCGTGTCGCCCACTGGCATTTTTGCCGCAGTGCCAGCGGCAACCCCTGCTACATTTGCCACCGCAAACCTTTATATTGCCTCAACCACCACAATAAACAATTTTATACAATTCGCGAGTGCTGGCACTACATATAGTTTTAATTTGACCAAATCAGAGGTTATATATCAAGATGTCGATAATGTCGATGAGATGACCTTGAGATGGACCGGCAGCATAAGCACAACTGGTGGAACAGCCTTACCATCAACACCAGCAATCTGCATTATTGAAGGTGGTGGTAACGGCTCTTGGAGAGCGACTCTCACGGCGGGCCCAGTGGGGCCATTCTCAATAGCCGCCTTGCTTGTCGGAGGACGTGTCATGAGTTCTTCCACTACAACCGTACCAGTTGCGGGCGGAAGCATTGCTGTTGCGCCATCATCTACAACAACCTACAGCATCCTTGCCGTCTCGGCGGATGGCGTTAGTAGCACAACAGCTAGTGCAACGGTTACGGTTACGGCTGCTGTTGCAGCTGTCATTGGCACACAACCATCAGCACAAACAATCTTTAGTGGAACAACCAGCACCTTGACGGTATCAGCCACGGCAAGCGCCCCATTATCATATCAATGGTATCAAGGCACTAGTGGCACCACAACCACAAGTGTTGGAACTGGCGCTGCCAGCTTTACAACACCATCATTGACCAGCACCACCAGTTATTGGGTGCGAGTCACCAGCAACGGCGTAAGCGTGGACTCTGCCACAGCCGTTGTTACTGTTGTGGCTGCCTGGGCCTACACTGCTTGGACAAATGACGCAGATTCAGGAATCACCAGCGCATCCACATACACCACTGCGGTCAATTTGGGAGGAAGTGCTGTCACTGTGAACAACGTGCAGTTTGCCGCTACAGCAACCTCTGGAACTGGCTATTCGATTGGCGGAAACATCTTGACATTGTCCAGTGGAGCGTCAGCTGTCACTGGTAACAGCGCAACGCTGGCCAACAATTTCATTTATGGTGGCAATCCACAGCGCACGGTGACGCTTACCAACCTTACTCCTGGCTCAATGTATGAAACCAGTTTGTTTTCCTATGGTTGGGAAGCATCCGGACGCGTTCAAACGTTTGCGTCTGGCAGCAATACGCTTACGCTTGATCAAGATGTTTATGGCAATACCAACGGGATTCGCATTGTATACACCTTTGTGGCGGACAACACTGGTACCAAGGTGTTGACCATCACACCAGCCGCTTCCAATACCTTCCACTTGTCCGCACTGGCTAATCGCCTGTTGGTATAAATATATCTAATGGCAAATATACTTGATTCAGACAACGCAAGCTATAGCATTGTTGCCATAGCTGGCAACAGTCAAATCGTCGCTATAAAAACAGGGTTGGCGCTAAACGATGTGAACAATACTGCGCCAGCAGACAAGCCGGTCAGCGCTGCGTTGACCGCCAGCTTGCTTACTAAAGTTGCAATCATATCCAACTCTGCAGCTGCCGGTGTGTCTGAATTTATTTCGGCTGTGCCAACAGTTGATTTTGCATTTGCGGAAGATCAAATTTACAAAGGAAACCCGGCGGTGGCAGGCGGTGTGCTTGTCAAAGGCCGCGGCCGCGTTGATGGCGAATATAGCAGAGCTAGTGCCGCAACACAAACAGATATTCAAGGCAATACACAGTATGCTCCAGAGAATTTGTTGTCATATAGTGAAACTTTGACAGACCCATCTTGGGTGAAAGCTAGCATAACAGCGACCAGCACCTCAAATATAGCGCCGCCATATAGCGCCGCCACCAGTGTTTATACACTCGCTCACGTATCTGCTACGGGTTATTCAAATATAAAGAAAACTGTGACTGGTCTTGTTGATACTGACATGTGGTATACACTAAGTGTGTATGCTAAAAACGTTAACGGCCAACTAAGTTTAGAAATTGGTGATACGACTGGCACAGCCGCTGATGCTGTGTTTGATCTTTATTTAAATACCGCTTCTAGTGTATCAACTGGAACAATAACAGGAGTTGAACGTGCAGCAAACGGCTGGCATAGATACAGCATAAGCAAACGCTACAGCGCTCCAGCCTCTACCTTAAATGTGGTCGCAACAATCGGGTTAGGCACAGGTGCCACAGGCCGGAGCATACTTGTTGCAGCGCCGCAGTTTGAAAGATATGCAACACCTCGCGCATATATTGCAACAACAAGCGCCGCCGCCTATGGGCCGCGCTGGATTTATGATCAAACCCAAACAGCTGTTGATTACGAAAATTTAAGTGCATACAGTCAGCAATTTGACAGAGGCAATTGGACTGGTGCCGGCAATACTAACATTACTATTGTCAGCACGCAGACACGAGCCCAAACGTCCGATTCTCCATCCACCGGTATAACATCACCAAATGGTGAGCCCAATGCGTACCAAATTGCGGCTAGCGCTACTGCTGGTATTCACAAATTGTATAAAGGCAGTGACTTGGGCGCATATGTTGGTAATGTAACAATATCCATATTTGCCAAACTCGCGACAGCTTCAAGTATCCAATACATCACGTTGCAAGATTCTTCTGCAAATACCGCCAAGAGCGTGTTTAATTTGACAAATGGCACGGTAAACACCGAGCATATCTCATATATGACTGGCTTTGCTGCTATACAAAGCGCTGGCAACGGATGGTATCGTTGCAGTCATACATTTGCATCAGATGGCATACCAGCTGTTAGTATAGGAATAGGATCGCAATATCCAGACGAGTCGTACACTGGAACTGGCGCTGCCGCTGACAGCATATATATTTGGGGATTTCAGGTTGAGCGTGGAGCTTATACAAGAAAATATACGCACACCACAACAGCTCCGTTGTATGGTGTTGGGCGCAGTCCATGTTTAGGATTGCTTAGTGAATTTTCGTCCACCAATTTGCTTTATGACAGCCAAAAGTTAGGCTCTGGTTTGGGGATTGGCTGGAACAATCCGGCTGGTGTATCTGGTCATGGCTCAACACCATACCCGCTGTATGATTGCGCAGATTATAAAGCAATTGCAAACACTGACGTGTTTACCACATACACCGCAAACAACTACACGACACCGCTTTCTCACGGGTTTGCAAATGGTCAACCTGTAAAAATAGCATCTGTAAACCAAGCTTCAACTGGAATTGTTGGCCACACTGACACCGCATACACCACATATTATGCTACCGCGGTGACACCGTCTACATTTAAGCTGTCAACAACAAGTGGTGGAACTCCAATCGTTAATGTGGCGTTCGATGCAACAGGTATTGTTTTGCTCAATACAACTGCAAAGTTTAGCGTTAACGCTGGTTCAAAAACAGTTACCATGGTTTCGCGCGGCGGAGCTTTTGCAGCAAACAGTGTTGCTTCGTCGCAATACGCGTTGGGAGGCCACTACAAAATTGAACTGGAAACGGGCCCTGGCATTTTTAGTACACAAAGTTTTATTTATAGCACTGCCATACAACAAGCGGCTGGCGTCAATACATATACATTTGGCGTAGATGTGGCGTCTAATGCCAACTACGCCAACGTCAGCGCAAGACAATATCAAGCCACTTTCGCGCCGCGCGCCGCAGCAACAGATGGAAATATTGCTAACCAAACTGGCACGCGCAATCCAATGGGTGTTGTTAGCAATACCATATTTCAAAGCAGTGATAGTACATACGGTTATCCGTTTGAACTATTTCAAGCAGGCATACCTGTGACATCTAGTACCCCTGTCATATATACAATAAGTGTGTTTATTAAGAAAATAAATTACAGTTTTTTTACATTGACCATCAACGGAGGAGGCACACATTCAGTATTTAATTTTGAGGATGGTAAACACACGTTGACCACGTCGCCTGGTCAATATAGTAACGCACGTGCTGAGAAATTTAATGATGGTTGGTATCGTATATCAATAACTAAATCCTTTACGACGGGCGTAGACCAGACAACGTTGTCACAAAATGGATTATGGATGTGCCGTCAGAGCGATGGACAGCAAGGGTTTGGGTTTCTCTGGGATGCCAAAGTTCATGTATGGGGAATGCAGTTGGAAAAAAACAGCAGTGCCAGCAGTTATATACCAACGGCCAGCAGTGCGACCAGCGGCACGACTCGCGCTAGCAATGATGTGCTAACCATCAGCGGCAATAATTTTTTAAATGCATACAAAGCCAATGAAGGTACTCTGTTTGCTGAATATAAGAGTATATGGACGGGTTTCCACCTTAACACCATTGTTAGCCTAGGCTCCCAGAGCGCTGGGTACACTGGCAATAGAATATATATTGGCACTGTTGGCCAACAACCCACCAGCACGGAATTCACGATAACCGCAAATTACAATGGTATATTTAGCAACTCTGCTGGTATTGGTGAAACTACTTTTGTTGCTAATCGACGTGTTGCACTAACATATAAGCAAAATTATGCTAAAGCAATGGTCAACGGCACAATTGTGAATAACAATGCGAGCAATGGGCTGAATACTTCAACGGACACTGGGTTGCCAGTTGTCACCAGCATGACTATTGGCAGCGGAGATGAGAGAATTATAACAGCACGCGCCAGGTATTATACCAAGTGCTTGTCTGATGCGGCTCTGGTCAATTTAACCAGCTTATAAATATAGCGATGGCCTTTAAAATTACCGCAACTGATGCTAGCATCTATGATACAAATCAAATTGATGGTGTAACAGATGCTGTTAAAACCGCATTAAGTTTAAACAATGTGGCCAATTTGAGTGACGCAAATTTGTCAATCAGCACGGCACAACAAGCGCAGTTTGATACCAAAACATATGTAAGCACCGCAAATGAATTGGTGCGACGCAACCCATCATTGGATTTTAATTTTGCGGTGGATAAAGCATATACTCGCAACACAACAAATCTTAATGGAACACGTGTAACATCGCGCAGCGGACCGTCACTTTCTTTTTATCGCAACAGTGCTGCAACAATGTTTGACTCAACTGGCACACTAACATATGCGCCTGAAAATTTATTGTCCTATAGCGAATCATTTGGCGAATCGTCATGGACGTTGAATGCGGCCGGAATAATTGTTAACGCTACAGGCGCGCCAGATGGAATATCTGGCGCCGACAAGTTGATTGAAATCAACACTACCAGCACCCAGCACCTGTTGTCCCAAAGCATTGGAGTAGTGCTGATTGGCTCAATTTATACATTTAGTGTATATGCAAAAGCAGCTGAACGAACTCAAATTTCATTAACAGCCAACGCAGAAACATACTTTGTTTTTGATTTAAGTGCTGGAACGGTAATTCAAGGTGGAAGTAATGCTTCAATTGTAGCTGTTGGCAACGGCTGGTATCGTTGCAGTGCAACATTTACCAGAACCAACGCTGATGGCACATTTTATTTACTCCCGTGGGCAAGCACCAACCAGTATGCAGGAACGGCTGGCAACGGCGTATACATTTGGGGCGCTCAGCTTGAAAGAGGACGCGTTGCACGAACATATCTTTCTACATCCACTGCTGTAAACAGCGCAACAAAAAATTTAATCCTGCTTCCCAATGGAAATACATTTGTTGATGCGTATTGGATCAAATCTTATGTAAGTCCATCCAACTTGACCTATCTTGGACCGTTTAACACTCCTATAACAGCCACCTTGCTTACCGAAAACAATAGCTCCTCCGCTGCGAGGAGCATAACCAGCAATTTGGTTGGCAATTTCGTGCCAGCTGTTGGTCAAACATATACCATGAGCATATATGTTAAAGCTGGCTCAACATGGTCAAGCAGATATTTGCAACTAGAGTTTTGGAGTGCTGGCTTTGGCGGTAGCGGTTTTAAAAATTATGATATAACAACGCGCACTGTTAGTACATTTGCGCAGGACGCCGCAACCAATATTATTGCATCTGGCATTGACAGCGCATCAAACGGATGGATGCGTATTTGGGCCACGTCAACAGCTACACTGACCGGGCTGTCTGGATTTAAATTATCGTTTGTTTCTCAATTGACTTCTCTGCCTAGCGCAACATACGCATCGACCGGCACGATGGAGAGTGTTTATATATATGGCGCTCAAGTTGTGGCTGGTGATGCCGCAACGGACGTTGTTCGGCCAAGCAGTAATGCAGTGTATGGTCCACGCTTTGACCATGACTCTACTCCTTTGACCAGCGTTGATTTGTATGGCCGGGATGGCGGTGCCGGTGAAAACTTATTTAGCAATAACAGCTCAGGTTTAAATAGTACCATCACACTGCAAAATGTTTCCATGACTTATGTAACGTCTGGAATGAGCGAACCGCTAGCAGTGTCTGGAGTTCCATATTGGTATATGAATACAGCTGGATCCGAAACGACCAGACTGTACCATTCGTTTTACACAGCGCCTATCCCGTTATTGATGCGCAGCAGCGTTGTGACAGTTAGCGCATTTGTTAAGGCCGGCGCGGTGGGTGATTCGGCCAATTCTTTTGCAATTGGCCTTGCCGCCAACTCCATAGGCGTTGCATTTAGTGTTGTCGAGGCCGCACCTCTGGTTACCTACACTGACGCCGCGGCTGGATGGTCTGGCACCATAGGCGCGGCAGACGCTGATGGATTTATACGTTGCACTGCTACATTCAAATCTTCTACATATATGCCAGCAAGCAGCATATACTTTTATATGGGTGTTGCTGCAACACCTGCAACATATGACGTGAATACTTTCTATTACCAGGCATCACGCAGTTACCCATATTATCACCTTCTTATTAAAAAAATTCAAATAGAAAGCAATGCGCGCGCAGCTGATTATGCTGCCACAACTGGCACAGCAATAGTTGGATCACTTATGAGCAGCGCTGCAAAGCGCTGCAAAGGATTGCGCATTGAACCAGAGTCAGCCAACATGTTTACAAACAGCATTGGCGTGGATACTAGCATTGGATGGGTTAAGGCGGGCAATATAACAAGAGTAGGCAAGGCAATTGCTCCAGATGGCTCAAGTACCGCAACCACATATAGTAGCGCAAACCTTGTTGATTCCTATGTGAATCAAAGCGTAGCTCTATTAGCAAATACAACATATACATTTAGTGTATTTGCAAGAGTAAGCAGCGGTGTTGTTCCAATCAATGGGCAATTGCTTGTTGTTGATTATGATTCCATTGCTAATGTTGGTGTGTATACACGCGCTCAAATTGACATTGCTACCAGTGGATTGTCTGCATCATGGCAAAGATTTTCCATTACATTTACCAATCGCAACACAATCACGGGTGTATTGTATCCCGTAGCAGGTTGGAACAATGGTGCGCAGCTTGATGTATGGGGCGCGCAGCTTGAGGCCGCTGGCAATGCCTCAAGCTATATACCTACATATGCTTCCGCGGCTGTGCGTGCTGCAGATTTTGCTGAAGTTGCTGGCAGCGACTTTGCTCAATTTTATAATAACTCTGAAGGTACATTTGTTATAGCTGCAGACGCATCGGCTATTCTCACCAGTCAAGCTGGCGACAGGAGCATACTATCAATTGGTGATGGCACATATCTAACCGCAACTAGAATATTTAAAGGTGCATCTAGCAATACCATAACAGCTGCAATAGGTGGAGCGGCGAGTAATATTAATATTGCTGCTAGTGCGCCATTTAAAGCTGCGTTAGCACTCAAAGGCGGTAACTACGCCGCCTCATTTAATAGTGCAGCCGCGGCAGCCAATCGTACAAATTTGGTTTTGCAGAGTGAACAGTTTAATAACAGCCCTTGGCTCAAGAGCGGAGCAAGTGTGTTAACCAATGCAATTGCGGCTCCGCTTGATGGTAGGATGACGGCCGATAATCTAATTGCAGGCCCAACGGCAAGTAATTTTATATACCAAAACCGGTTTGCAACAAACGAAACACTAGTGTTTAGCGTATATGCTAAAGCAGGCACACGAAACAGCTTGCAGTTGCAGTTGAGTAGTTTTGCCGTGCATTTTATCAGCGCCGTTTTTAATTTGGCGAACGGGAGTGTGACTACTTCACCAGTTAGTAACACGGAATATACTAATGTTGGTAGCAGTATAATTGGTGTTGGCAGCGGATGGTATCGCTGCAGCATTTACGGAACCTACAACACCAGCCGTGCCAGTCCTAGAAACAACCCAACAATTACCGTGGATGGTGGAGCCATGACAACTAGCACTGACGGCTTATATATTTGGGGTGCACAACTTGAAACTGGAATCACACCCACTGCATATATTCCTACAAGCACAGCCATCGAATCGGAACTAAATGAAAATTTATCAGCTGCACAACTATATAGTAGCCCATCAACGCTGCCAACAACATACACGGCATTAAGACTATATGATGGTTATGGGACCGGCCAAAGCTTAGGACATCCTTCAGTGTGGGTTTCATCCTTACAATACTATCCAACGCGCAAGAGCAATCAATTTGTTAGTGTATCAACAGCATTATAATAAATAGTTACAATGGCCACTATAACTGCACGCGATGCGCTAAACAATATCTTTGCTTTGCCAGTTAGCACATTGGCAAGTGCAGCCGTTAAAGCTAGACTTGCTTTAAACAATGTAAGCAACACAACTGATGTTAACAAACCGGTGAGCACCGCCCAAAGCGCGCTGTTAAATGCACAAGTAAATATTACCACGGCTAGCAAGCCATGGCTTAATGAATATGCGCTGTCTACGCCGTCTCTAGATGTTAACTTTGAGGAAAATCCAACATTTGAGCGTAATCGCGATTACGCTCTTGGTTACGCTAATATTTTTAACATAAAAGCCGCGGTTGGGCCAAGCATTCTTTATTATACCATCACATCAAGTACATATATTGATAGTGATAGCATATTAAAATATGCTCCTGAGAATTTGTTGCTCTATAGCGAATCATTTTCTCAAACATCCAACTGGAAAACCTATTCGTTTTTATCGGCTAGCAGTATACGTGTCAGCAGCGGCACACGGACTTACAGTGTAGCTCCTAGCGTAACCATCAAAGATGCTAATCAGGTAAGTGTAGGAGCTACTGCAATTCTCACCGCAACAGGAGTTGTTGGCTCAATAAAATTAACAACTGCTGGAGAAAACACACTTGTATATACTGGCGGAACAATCACCATAACATTTGGCGACGGAACAGCAGGTGGCAGCGCGCCAACTGGCACACTGCCAACGGCATCTGTTAGCAGTGTGGCGGTAGCAACAATTAGCAATACAATTAATCCTGAAAGCACTTATGTATGCAATCGGCTAACACAGCCTTTTGTTGCGTCAGATGCGCGCAACACCATTGCGCTTAAACAAACCGTAACATATTTGCCTCGCCTCACATATACATTTAGTACTTATGTAAAATATGATAATGTTAGATATTTTTCGTTGCTGTGCAACGATGGTAGTATTCATGAACAAACTTTTGATTTGCAAACAGGCACAAAGGGCGCATACTACAACAACATAGTTTCAAGTTCCATGATTGCAGTAAGCAATGGCTGGTATCGCTGCAGCATAACATTTAAGGCGGGGTCAGCGCCCTCCATAAATACATGTGAAATAAGATTTAGTGGCTCCGACAACACTTCAACAGCGGTGTATGCACCAACCAGCCAGTTTCGGCTTGGCAATTATATTTATGGCGCACAGCTTGAGAGAAGCGCAACTCTTAGGCAATATATTCCTACAACAAATGGCCCATCATATGGCCCGCGATTAATAAAAGGACAAGGCATTCTTTTGGAATGCAGGTCACGGACAAATTTGTTTACCTATTCAAACGATTTTTTGCTCTGGGACGCAAACAGCTGTGAGGTGCTTGAGGATGCTGTGCTTGGGCCAGACACACTGCTTAGCGCAGATGATGTGCGTGAAGATTATACATACAGCAGCCATTACATCAAAAAAACCGTCGCGACGCCGCTAACCGCCAATGCATATTATACATTTTCATTTTTTGTAAAGAAAAATGGTCGTAGGTATGTTTATTCTCGTTTGCACGGAATAGACGGCGTTGACTATTCGTTTAACAATGAAGGAGTTGTATTTGATTTGGACAGCGGCAGTGTAGCAGCTACTTCCAATTTGCAAACAGCTTTTCCACCAACCATAACAGCCTGCGCAAATGGCTGGTATCGTTGCGCATATACGCTCCTAACAAATGCAAACGCCGCGTCTAGCACCGGCTATACATATTACATTGGAGCGGCGGACAGCATTGCGTTTCCTAGCGGTACTGTATACGCCGGGAACTTCCCAAGCGGCGAGGCGGCTCAATATGATCCACCAAAATATACTGGCAATGGAGTGTATGGGTTGTACTTGTATGGCGCGCAATTTGAAAATAATTATTTTGGGTATGCAAGCAGTTATATACCTACACAAGAAAGCGCGCTATTGCGTGACCAAAATTGGTGCACCTATGAAAACATCTATTCATACACTCCAATTTCTGACTTTTTTAATATTCAAGAAGGTACGGTGTGTCTCAAATACAAATCATTGGATGGCACCATGCCCAACAATTCATCTACCGGCTCTTTAATTATAACCAGCGCGAACGCGATGTCCAACGACATAACCTTTGGTATTGACCGTGGCTTGCAGCTGACAGCTGCCATTCATCAGAATGGCTCTGTGCTGACTGGCGGCTGGAGTGATGTTAATAGCGGCGTTGGTTTTGGCAGCTACGACGGTGGCGGTTATAAAGTTGGACAAATGAATAGCACTGCGCTAGGCTATTCATCTGGTGCGGTTAATGCAGCATTTAACGGAGTGGTAAAGACTACGGTTACAAGCGCAAGCTATCAAGCAACATTGACCGGTCGCAGCGTCAGCCAGAGCACGGCCGATACTTTAATATTAACATACGCACCTAAAAGCATACGTTTAGGCGCAAACGGGTTTGGCGACATTGGCTATCAGGCTAGTGATGGTATTGTTGCTCGCTTTACAATTTTTACAAAAAAATTATCAGACGAATATCTAAAAATAATAACACAATGATTGACTACCTATTAAAATTTAATAATAAAGAAGTTGCAGAAACATTTGCGGTAACAAATGGATTTGCTGAAATAGATGCGGACGGAGCAGCGGCGCAGCTGTATCACTGCAGCTATAGCATAAGTGTTATTGGCGAGCATTTTGTTGTGTCTGATGATGAATTGAATCCACGCTGTGTAGGAGATGGCTGTTATTGGGTATTGTTTAGAGATTTGTTTGATCGTGCATTGCCTGAAGGCGCAGCCGCTTATGTTGTATGGAGCAGTGATATGTGTGTTACTACTGATGGCGTCACAACCATGGTGGATCGCCCAACACAGGATCCACATATTCCCAACCGCTTTTGGGCATAAACGCTCAAGCGGTATAAATAGCGTTGATGGACGACACCACTGAAATAACGGCCAAATTAACTCCGCCGTCCACCATATATGCTAAGATGGTAGGAGCTGCAGGCGCAGTCGCTTCTATAAGAGGATCAGGCAATTCCATGCCGTCCACCATATATGCTAAGGCTGTAGGAGCTGTAGGAGTTGTAGGAGCATCTGGTGCTAATAGTGTTCCTGGAGCGTCTGGTGCATCTGGCGCCAGCGGAATCATTGGAGCAACTGGAGCAACAGGAGCAACAGGAGCAACCGGGACGCCGGGAGCAACAGGTACGCCGGGAGCAACAGGTACGCCAGGAGCAACCGGAGCCACAGGAGCAAGCGGTACGCCAGGAGCAACAGGAGCAACTGGAGCCACAGGTACGCCAGGAGCAACCGGAGCAACCGGTACGCCAGGAGCAACAGGAGCAACCGGGACGCCTGGTGTTGGAGCAACAGGAGCAAGCGGTACGCCAGGAGCAACAGGAGCAAGCGGTACGCCAGGAGCAACAGGAGCAACCGGGACGCCAGGAGCAAGCGGTACGCCAGGAGCAACAGGAGCAACCGGGACGCCAGGAGCAACAGGAGCCACAGGAGCCACAGGTACGCCAGGAGCCACAGGTACGCCAGGATTAAGTGTCACTGGAGCATCTGGAGCATCTGGAGCAACCGGGACGCCAGGAGCAACAGGTACGCCAGGAGCAACTGGAGCAACTGGAGCAACTGGAGCAACTGGAGCAACAGGATTAAGTGTCACTGGAGCAACTGGTACGCCGGGAGCAACTGGAGCAACAGGAGCAACCGGAGCGAGTGGCGCGGTTGGAGGAGGAGCAACATTTGCTAACAACCTCATCGCTGGTTTTGCTACTGGCAAATCTTTTGGCAAGTATTTAAAAGGAGACACTATTCCG
>Ga0209443_1000970_pt1 | contig 18638 bp, 13 predicted proteins | sample LauGreBMM110DCMD_2_FD_187571 | JGI IMG/M metagenome (GOLD analysis project Ga0209443, IMG submission 187571) | Freshwater lake microbial communities from Lake Michigan, USA - Su13.BD.MM110.DCMD (SPAdes) (version 2) | ecosystem: Environmental > Aquatic > Freshwater > Lake | place: Lake Michigan... | reverse complement strand
GTAGATTCCGAAACAAATAGTTGATCTTGTGTACCTGTTAAGGCATCTTGGCTATTATAATTTAATCTAACTGTTGGGTTTAATCCTGTAAGTGGAGTAACCCCAGTTGCAATGTCAGCATATTGTACTCTGAAAGATCTAGTTCCTGTGGCTACACCTGTCCCAGCTATCGCTGAAGAAGGTGCCGCTGTATCTGAAACAGTAACTTTAGTAACTGATGAACCTGTAGTGAAAGCAGTTGTACCAGTAGTAGTAGTTGTACTTCCAGAGAACCATCTTAATGTACCTGAAAATGGAAAATCAAATGTACTACCAGTAGTTCCTCCTCCTCTACCTGTTAAGGTCATGGAACCATTTTTAATATATGCGAAAAATGTCGTGAAAGTAGATGTTCTCCCTGCGTAACCATTCCAGGTGAACAATAAATTATTACCTCCAAGGTTTAAAACATTTCCATCTCCATTATCACTTGATGTAAAAGCTAATGGTAATGTTGCACTACCAAAAATAGTTAAGTTTGAGGTTATGTTCATTCCCTTTGCGTTTCCAGAAAGTGAAAGTACATTTAATTTTCTATTTGTAGGGATTGCTGCATCTTCTCCTTGAGGGATAGCTACCGTAGCTGGAGTGAATAAACTTGTTGTCAAGTTATACAAACCTATACGTGCAGAAAATCCACTTGCAACGGTTGTAAATGTTCCACCTTGAGGGGTTGCTGTAGTAGTACCCACACCAACGGTTGGGGCAGCTACATAACCATATCCTGAATTAGTAACGTTAAAATTTGTTATTTGTCCATTTGTACCAATAATTGCAGTAGCTGCAGGCAAACAGTTTGCTGGAAAAGCTAAAGTTGCTGTTCCTGATGAAAAAGCAAGGGATGGCAATGTGGAATACGTTGCAGTTACAGTTGTTTTTAAATAAACCGACACTACCATGCCATTATTTACTGTTATTGTAAAATCACCAGTAGCAAGTGCTGTGCCTGAAACCAAGGTACCACCTGTAACGGTAATAGTTGGAGCAGCAGTGTACCCTGAACCTGGATTGGTAATTAAATTAAGAGCCGTTGGTAATGAAAAACCAACTTGAGGTGCTACAGAATAATTTAAACCTCCATTTGAAGCAGAAATAGCACCTACTCCTGATGAGGCTTGCTCATTGGTTGGCGCTAAGACACTTGTTCCTTGATCGCTATTTATAGTAAGGCCTCCTGAAATTGTAGCAGCGCCCCCACTTTTTTGAAATAAACTATTTGCTGGTCCTACTATAGAAGAAAACACCATAGCAGTTGCTGCAGCACCTGAACCCAATGTAGTTGCATCACCTCTACTGAATGCGACAGCTGGAGTACTTGAATAACCCGAACCACGTTGTGTAATATTTAAACTTCTAACTGTTCCAGTTGTAACGTCAAAATTAGGCGATACTTTTGCTACAGGACCAGCATAAAGAAAAGTTGCAGTCCCACTAACAACAGCTCCTGATGTATGAACTGGAGGAGCAGTTACAGAAGCACTTCCTGTTACAATACAAGTATATAAATTATTACCATAAAAATATTGTGTACCAGATGTATGAGATTGAGCACCTAAAAATGGAGTTCCTAACGTACCAATAACTCCTACCCATAATAAGTTTTGAGCAGTACCAGAAGTATGCGTTGGCGATGAAGGACCAATATTTGCAGCCGTTGTACAACGATATACATTAGCACCAGAAACATATAATGTATTAATTGCTCCCGTAATGTCGCTCCATTGCGTAACAGCAACACCAAAAACAACAGGCGCCACAGGATACAATGTACCCATATTGGTTACAGCCACACTAGCTAAACGATTGTTGAACGTTTGACCATAAATTTGAGCTGTATTGTCAACAAATATTTTTCCATTTGTATTTAACGAACCAGCTGTATGAGCTAAAGTAGAAGTTACAATTAAATTTTCAGTTGTAGTAATTGCGTTACCACCTGTATTTTGAAAAAATAAACCTCTAATTATACCATATAAACCTCCTTGAAAATTTCCAGAACCACTTAATGTAGAACCTAAACCGTTAAAGTTTAATGACGCTAAAGCCAAATTGGCATAACCTTCATTTATAAAATTTCGAGCGACATTAATAGTTGTTCCCGCAGGTGTAGTTGCAGCGGTGTAAGCTAACAAATTACCGGTTGCACCAATTGTAAAATCTTCAGTAACCGTTATCGCATTAGCAGTAGCATTCCATTGTAATGTTCCATTAACTGTAATATTTCTATAATTTAATACTTGATCTACTGTAACAATCATACCAGCAGGAATAGTAACATCATTACCAGAACCAGGGACAACTCCGCCAGCCCAAGTAGCTGGTGAAGACCAAAGCCCACCTTGCACAACATTAAAATTTGCAGGAGCTGCAGAAACTAATGATATTTCATCAATTGCAGTCCCAGGGGAAGTACCAAAAGATGAATCATTTTGCCAAGTAAAAATTAATCTAAATGTTGTTCCAACTAAGTTTGAAGGTAAATTAAAACTAGCAACAGCATAAGTTGATTGCGAATTATTTGCCTGAGTATGAACTAAAGTCGCGTTAGTTAATACAGATGAACTTGATACAGGAACTCCAACAACTGGAGTTACAGTTATAGGAGCAACATAAACCAACAATCTATCGAATGAAGATTCTCCAGATCCTTTCCATTTAAAAGAAAGATTTAATAATGTTTCAGTTAGTGAAGCAGCAGTTACATCTCTATAAAAATGAGCTGTAGAAGTAGTTGTCGTACTATAACTCCACGCTGTACCACTATTAGCGGAAACGTAGGCGCCATTGGTACCTGCAGAAGTAACTGCAGCACTTCCAACATGCCAAGTATTTGAAGTTCCTAATGTGCCATTTACAACAGTCCATCCATTAGAAGCGAAAGTTGCGCCATTTTCAAATCCTCCATCACCTGTAGGTGATATCAATGTAGTTTGTCCTTGTACAAAAACAAAAGATAGCAATGCTACAAACACTGTTACAAAAGAAAGCCAGTTTCGTTTTGTAGCTGTGTACGATGTGCTCTCTTGTTTTTGAGATTGTGGTGTTCCTAAAGAAATGCAGGAAACAACCGAATCGTAATTGTTTATCATAATTATTAATTTAGTTTGATATATATGTAGTTCACAAATATATTTAAAAAAATTAAAAAATAACATTAATTTAACTATTTTTTAAAAAAATATAGTTGTGTCATTAAAAACATGCATTTACAAAGATAAAGCAACAAAAAAACGCTTCAATAAATTGAAGCGTTTTTTATAATTATGCTTGACCCGTTGGTCCGAAATTTAAGGGTATGGGCGGATGTTCTTCCTCTTTTATTTGTCCGTGTGCGTTTTCAAAACGATGAATGTTTTCGTTTAATGCTTTTAACAAACGTTTGGCATGTTGCGGCGTTAATATAATTCTAGATTTTACTTTTGCTTTCGGCACACCTGGCATTAAAGATATAAAATCCAATACAAATTCTGTATTAGAATGGTTAATTATCGCCAAATTGGAATAGGTTCCTTCTGCTACTTTTTCGTCTAGTTCTATATTGATTTGACCTTCTGGGTTATTGTTTTCCACTGTTTTAATTGATAATTAATAATTGATAATTTTTCACTTTAGACATTTGACTTTCGACATTTGACTCATGCAAGTATACAAAACCTTTTGATAAAAAAAAAGCCTAACAGAAAAAAATCTGTTAGGCCTTTTTAGTATATTAAGAATAAGAATTAGTAATTAAATTCTTCTTTTCCAGCCATTAATTCGCTGTATTCTTCTTTAGAACCTACAATAATATTATCGTAATCTCTCATTCCTGTACCTGCAGGAATTCTGTGACCTACGATTACATTTTCTTTCAATCCTTCTAATGTATCAATTTTACCAGCAACAGCTGCTTCGTTTAATACTTTAGTAGTTTCCTGGAACGATGCCGCAGAAATGAATGATTTCGTTTGTAACGATGCTCTTGTAATACCTTGTAAAACAGGTGTTGCAGTAGCTGTAATTACATCTCTAGCGGTAACTAAGTTTTTATCTTCACGTTTTAATAATGAATTTTCATCTCTTAGATCTCTTGGAGAAATAATTTGTCCTGGTTTTAAGCTTGAAGAATCACCGGCTTCTTCTACTACTTTCATTCCATATAACTTGTCGTTTTCTAGAATAAAGTCTGAAGTATGTGCCAATTGATCTTCTAAGAATAATGTATCTCCTGGATCTTGGATTCTTACTTTTCTCATCATTTGACGAATCACTACTTCGAAGTGTTTGTCATTGATTTTTACTCCTTGTAAACGGTAAACCTCTTGAATTTCATTTACCAAGTACTGTTGTACAGCAGATGGGCCTTGAATTCTTAAGATATCTTCTGGAGTAATTGCTCCGTCTGATAATGGCGTTCCGGCTCTTACGAAGTCATTTTCTTGAACTAAGATTTGAGCTGAAAGTTTTACCAAATATTTCTTAACATCTCCAAATTTAGATTCAATAGACAACTCACGGTTACCTCTTTTTACTTTTCCGAAAGTAACTACACCATCAATTTCAGTAACTACGGCGGGGTTTGAAGGATTACGAGCTTCTAACAACTCGGTAATTCTTGGTAAACCTCCTGTAATATCACTTGCTTTAGAAGAACGACGTGGAATTTTCACAAGAATTTTTCCTGCTTTAATTTTCTCGCCATTGTCTACCATAAGGTGTGCCCCTACTGGTAAATTGTATGATCTAATTAATTCTCCATCTTTACCATAAATATGTAAGGATGGGATTAATTTTTTGTTACGACCTTCAGAAATTACTTTTTCTTGGAAACCTGTTTGCTCATCAATTTCAACCATAAATGATTGTCCTTGTTCTAAATCTTCATAAGCAATTTTACCTGTAAATTCAGATACAATTACTCCATTATAAGGATCCCATTTACAAATAGCCGCTCCTTTTTCTACTTTATCTCCATCTTTAACGAAAATGGTAGAACCGTAAGGAATATTGTGCGTACTTAATAAAATACCTGTATTATTATCTTGTAATTTTAATTCGGTAGAACGAGAAATCACAATATCGATAGGTTTCCCATCAGCATCTTCTCCTTTTACTGTTTTTAAATCTTCTATTTCAAGTTTTCCTGTAAAACGAGCTGAAATTCCAGCTTCTTCAGAAATACCACCTGCTACCCCTCCAACGTGGAAGGTACGAAGTGTTAACTGTGTTCCTGGCTCTCCAATTGACTGCGCAGCGATTACTCCGACAGCTTCACCTCTTTGTGCCATTTTACCAGTTGCTAAATTACGACCGTAACATTTTGTACAGATTCCTTTTTTAGCTTCACAAGTTAATGCAGAACGTACTTCTACTTTTTCAATTGGCGAAGCTTCAACAGCTTTAACAATTGCTTCCGTAATGTGTTCGCCAGCTTGAATTAAAACTTCAGAGTTAAATGGATTTACAACGTCTTGTAAGGCAACACGTCCTAAAATTCTTTCTCCTAATGTTTCAACAATTTCTTCATTTTTCTTTAATGCTGAAACTTCTACACCTCTTAATGTACCACAATCAACAGAATTAATAATAACATCTTGAGACACATCATGTAATCTACGAGTTAAATATCCTGCATCGGCAGTTTTAAGCGCTGTATCCGCTAATCCTTTACGTGCCCCGTGAGTAGAAATGAAGTATTCTAAAATAGATAAACCTTCCTTAAAGTTAGAAAGAATAGGGTTTTCAATAATTTCACCACCACCTGCGGTTGATTTTTTAGGTTTAGCCATTAATCCACGCATACCAGTTAACTGACGAATTTGTTCTTTAGAACCCCTTGCACCAGAGTCAAGCATCATGTATACCGAGTTGAAACCTTGTTGGTCTTCACGGATGTTTTTCATTGCTAATTCTGTTAATTGTGCATTGGCAGACGTCCAAATATCAATTACCTGATTGTAACGCTCGTTATTTGTAATAAGTCCCATGTTATAGTTCATAGAAATACCTTCTACTTGTACACGAGCATCAGCAATTAATTGTGTTTTTTGTTCTGGAATACGAATATCACCTAAACTGAATGACAAACCACCTTTGAAAGCGAATTTGTAACCCATATCTTTCATGTCATCTAAGAAAGCAGCAGTTGTAGGCACACTAGTAACCGATAAAATTTTACCAATAATATCTCTTAACGATTTTTTTGTTAAAACTTCATTGATATATCCTGCAGCTTCTGGTACTACTTCATTAAATAATACTCTTCCCGCTGTAGTTTGAATAATTTGATTTACTAACTCTCCATTTTCATTAAAATCTCTTGCTCTAATTTTCACTCTAGCATTTAATTCTAATCTTCCTTCGTTTAAAGCAATATTTACTTCTTCCGCAGAATAAAAAGTTAAGCCTTCTCCTAAAATAGTATGTTCAGGAGTTGATAAACGCTCTTTGGTCATGTAATAAAGACCCAATACCATGTCTTGAGAAGGTACCGTAATTGGTGCACCATTCGCAGGATTCAAGATATTGTGAGACGCTAACATTAACAATTGTGCTTCCAAAATAGCTTCAGGACCTAAAGGTAAGTGAACCGCCATCTGGTCACCATCGAAATCGGCGTTAAATGCCGTACATACTAATGGGTGCAACTGGATTGCTTTTCCTTCAATTAACTTGGGTTGGAACGCTTGGATACCTAAACGGTGAAGTGTAGGCGCACGGTTTAGTAATACTGGATGTCCTTTGATAACATTTTCTAAGATATCCCATACTACTGGTTCTTTTTTGTCGATAATTTTCTTAGCCGACTTTACTGTTTTAACAATTCCTCTTTCGATTAATTTACGAATAACGAATGGTTTGTATAATTCAGCAGCCATATCTTTTGGCAATCCACATTCGAACAATTTCATTTCTGGTCCAACAACAATTACTGAACGCGCAGAATAATCCACACGTTTTCCTAATAAGTTTTGACGGAAACGACCTTGTTTTCCTTTTAATGAATCGGATAAAGATTTTAATGGTCTGTTTGATTCTGTTTTAACTGCAGAAGCTTTTCTTGTATTATCGAAAAGTGAATCTACCGCTTCTTGTAACATACGTTTTTCATTACGTAAGATTACTTCCGGCGCTTTAATTTCTACTAATCTTTTTAAACGATTGTTACGGATAATTACTCTTCTGTATAAATCATTTAAATCTGAAGTTGCGAAACGACCACCATCTAAAGGCACAAGAGGACGTAATTCTGGTGGAATAACCGGAATTACTTTTAAAATCATCCATTCTGGACGGTTTTCTCTGTTTTTATTAGATTCACGGAAAGATTCAACAACATTCAATCTTTTTAATGCTTCTGTTTTTCTTTGTTTAGACGTTTCGTTATTAGCTTTATGACGTAAATCATAAGACAAAGCGTCTAAATCAGTACGTGCTAATAAATCCATAATACATTCAGCACCCATTTTGGCGATAAATTTATTTGGATCTTCCGTTAAGAAGTCCAATCTATTTAAATCTTCACCTTCTGGACCTTTAGCAATACCTGCTTGAATTACTACATATCTTTCGTAGTAAATAATCATATCTAATTTCTTAGATGGTAATCCTAAAACGTAACCAATTTTATTAGGAAGCGAACGGAAATACCAGATATGAGCAATTGGCACCACAAGATTGATGTGCCCTACTCTGTCTCTACGTACTTTTTTCTCAGTAACTTCCACACCACATCGGTCACAAACGATTCCTTTGTAGCGAATTCTTTTATATTTTCCACAAGCACATTCGAAATCTTTTACTGGTCCGAAAATTCGTTCACAGAAAAGTCCATCTCTTTCTGGTTTGTGTGTACGGTAATTGATAGTTTCTGGTTTTAAAACCTCACCTCTTGATTCACCTAACATGGCTTCTGGCGATGCCAAACCAATTGTTATTCTGTTAAATCTTTTAACTCCTGTACTTTTGTCTTTGTTATTTCTATTATTCATCATAGTTTTTACTATTGATTTACGTGCAATTTAAAATTGATTCTTGTTTTCGTCTAAAGTGCTACTTTTGACTTAAACGCTACCTCGGCTTACTTCTCTAAACTTCAACATTAGTGTTGGAAGTGCTAGTTATATTTCTATAAAAAATCGGAACGGTTTACGGGTATAAATCCTAAAAACTCTTTATTAAAAAGTGTTCAGTGTTCAGTTTTAAGTGTTCAGACTGACCACTAAAAACTGACCACTAAATACTAAAATTATTCTTCTAATCTAATATCTAAACCAAGCCCTTTTAATTCATGCATTAATACATTGAATGATTCAGGTAATCCTGGTTCTGGCATAGTTTCACCCTTAACGATTGCTTCGTAGGTTTTTGCTCTACCGTTTACGTCATCAGATTTAACGGTTAAGATTTCTCTTAAAGTACTTGACGCACCATATGCTTCAAGTGCCCAAACCTCCATCTCTCCGAAACGTTGTCCTCCAAATTGCGCTTTACCTCCTAAAGGTTGTTGCGTAATTAAAGAGTACGGTCCGATAGAACGTGCGTGCATTTTATCATCAACCATATGCCCTAATTTAAGCATGTAAATTACACCAACAGTTGCTGGTTGATGGAAACGTTCTCCTGTTCCACCGTCGTATAAGTACGTATGACCGAATCTTGGAATGCCAGCTTCGTCAGTGTATCCATTAATTTGATCTAATGAAGCACCATCAAAGATAGGCGTTGCAAACTTTTTACCAGTTCTTAAACCTGCCCAACCTAATACGGTTTCATAAATCTGTCCAATGTTCATACGAGAAGGTACTCCTAATGGATTTAATACGATATCTACTGGTGTTCCGTCTTCTAAGAAAGGCATGTCTTCCTGACGAACGATTTTAGCAACAATACCTTTGTTACCGTGACGTCCTGCCATTTTATCCCCTACTTTTAATTTACGTTTTTTAGCAATATATACTTTAGCTAATTTTAAAATTCCGGCAGGTAATTCATCTCCAACAGAAATTGTAAATTTCTCTCTTCTTAATACACCTTGTAAATCATTTAATTTGATTTTATAGTTGTGTAGTAAATCGTTAATTAATGAATTGGTATGTTCGTCTGTAGTCCATTGTCCTTTTGTTAAGTGAGCAAAATCTTCTACAGCTTGTAACATTTTTTTGGTGAATTTTTTACCTTTTGGTAGTACTTCTTCACCTAAATCATTAATTACACCTTGAGATGTTTTTCCGTCTACGATTAAGAATAATTTTTCAATTAACCTGTCTTTTAATTCCGTGAATTTCACTTCGAATTCCATTTCAAGTTTGTCTAAATCTTCTTTATCTTTAGAACGCTTACGTTTATCTTTAACTGCTTTAGCAAATAATTTTTTATCTAAAACCACACCATGTAATGATGGAGACGCTTTTAATGAAGCATCTTTTACATCACCTGCTTTGTCACCAAAGATAGCACGTAATAATTTTTCTTCTGGAGTTGGATCTGATTCCCCTTTAGGTGTAATTTTTCCAATAAGAATGTCGCCAGGTTTAACCTCTGCTCCAATTCGTATCATTCCATTTTCATCTAAATCTTTAGTTGCCTCTTCAGAAACATTAGGAATGTCATTAGTTAACTCTTCGTTACCTAATTTTGTATCTCTAACTTCTAATGAATAATCATCAACGTGAATAGAAGTAAAAATATCATCTCTTACTACTTTTTCAGAAATTACAATTGCATCCTCGAAATTGTACCCTTTCCAAGGCATGAAGGCAACTTGTAGGTTTCTACCTAAAGCTAATTCTCCGTTTTGAGTAGCATATCCTTCACAAAGCACTTGACCTTTTTCCACTCTAGACCCTTTTCTTACGATAGGTTTTAAGTTGATAGTTGTACTTTGATTGGTTTTTCTGAATTTAATTAAGTTGTATGTTTTTTCATCATCGTCAAAACTCACCATTCTTTGTTCGTCAGTACGGTCATACTTAATTGTCACTTTATTTGCGTCAACATAAGTAACTATACCAGCACCTTCTGCATTGATAAGTACACGAGAATCAGACGCTACTTGTCTTTCTAAACCAGTTCCTACAATAGGAGCTTCTGGTCTTAACAAAGGTACTGCCTGACGCATCATGTTAGATCCCATAAGGGCTCTATTCGCATCATCATGTTCTAAGAATGGAATTAACGAAGCCGAAATAGAAGCGATTTGATTTGGTGCTACATCCGTATAATGTACTGCAGATGGAGAAACCACTGGGAAATCTCCTTCTTCACGAGCAATTACATTATCCGCAAGAATTTTACCTTTTGCATCCATTTCAATGTTTGCTTGCGCAATCATTTTTCCTTCTTCTTCTTCTGCGCTTAAATAAACTGGAGTAGAAACTAAATCAACCACACCATCAGTTACCTTACGGTAAGGTGTTTCGATGAATCCCATTCCGTTTACTTTTGCATATACACCAAGGGAAGAAATCAAACCAATGTTTGGTCCTTCAGGTGTTTCAATAGGACATAAACGTCCGTAATGTGTGTAGTGAACGTCACGAACTTCGAATCCTGCTCTTTCTCTAGATAAACCACCAGGTCCAAGTGCTGATAAACGACGTTTGTGTGTTATTTCTGCTAATGGATTGGTTTGATCCATAAACTGAGATAACTGGTTGGTACCAAAAAATGAATTAATTACAGATGATAACGTTTTGGCGTTGATCAAATCTATAGGTGTAAACACTTCGTTATCACGAACATTCATTCTTTCACGAATGGTACGCGCCATACGAGCTAAACCTACACCAAACTGAGCTGATAATTGTTCACCAACGGTTCTAACACGACGGTTAGACAAGTGGTCAATATCATCAATCTCGGCTTTTGAGTTGATTAATTCAATTAAGTATTTTACAATCGTAATGATATCTTCTTTAGTTAAAACTTGTTTATCCATTGGGATATCTAAGTTTAACTTTTTATTCATTCTGTAACGACCTACATCACCTAAGTTGTAACGTTGGTCTGAGAAGAATAATTTATCGATAATACCACGAGCCGTTTCTTCATCAGGCGGTTCGGCATTACGTAATTGTCTATATATATGTTCTACGGCTTCTTTTTCAGAGTTCGTAGGGTCTTTTTGCAAAGTATTGTGAATGATAGCGAAATCGGCTTGGTTGCTATCTTCTTTGTGTAATAAAATTACTTTAACATCTGCTTCAATAATTTCTTCTACGTTTTCTTTATCTAAAACCGTATCACGATCTAAGATAATTTCGTTACGTTCAATAGAAACTACTTCGCCAGTGTCTTCATCTACGAAATCTTCATGCCATGTATTTAATACACGGGCTGCAAGTCTTCTTCCGATGAATTTTTTAATTCCAGTTTTAGACACTTTGATTTCTTCAGCTAGGTCGAAAATTTCAAGGATATCCTTGTCTCTTTCAAAACCAATCGCGCGGAAAAGTGTAGTAACTGGTAATTTTTTCTTTCTATCAATATACGCATACATTACGTTATTGATATCAGTTGCAAATTCTATCCAAGAACCTTTAAAAGGAATTACTCGGGCAGAATATAATTTAGTTCCGTTTGCGTGGAAAGATTGACCAAAGAAAACCCCTGGCGATCTGTGTAATTGAGAAACTACAACACGTTCTGCACCATTAATAACGAAAGTTCCGCTAGGTGCCATGTATGGGATAGTTCCTAAATATACATCTTGTACGATTGTTTCAAAATCCTCGTGTTCAGGATCTGTACAATACAACTTTAAACGTGCTTTTAGAGGAACGCTGTACGTTAAACCTCTATCAATACATTCTTCGATAGTATATCTTGGTGGGTCAATAAAATAATCTAGAAACTCAAGTACAAATTGATTTCTAGTATCCGTTATTGGAAAATTTTCCATGAAGGTGTTATAAAGACCTTCGTTACCTCTTTCGTCTGATTTAGTTTCTAATTGAAAAAAATCTTGAAATGACTTTACCTGAATATCTAAAAAATCTGGATAATTAGGTATATTTTTTGTCGAGGCAAAATTGATTCTTTCTGTTTGATTAGCAATCATCAATGGATAATATTTTTAGTTAAAAAAAAGTAATTTTTGTGATAACACAACATTTATAAAATATTTTATACTTTTTTTTACAACCAATACATCTTTAAAAACAAATGAACTTTATTTTTTTTCTTCGTATTGATTTAAAAAAACATTTTTCGTATTATATATTTTCTATTATAAAAAATTATTATACGAAAAATGGTTTAGGTCGTTGGAAACGATTTCCAAGACCTAAACCTGTATTAAAAACTGTGTGAGATTATTTCAACTCAACAACAGCTCCTGCTTCTTCTAAAGCTTTCTTAAGCCCTTCAGCTTCATCTTTAGAAACACCTTCTTTGATATTAGATGGCGCTGCATCTACTAAATCTTTTGCTTCTTTAAGACCTAAACCAGTTAATTCTTTAACTGCTTTAACTACTCCTAATTTAGAAGCACCAGCTTCTTTTAATACTACTGTAAATTCTGATTGCTCAGCAGCACCACCAGCATCACCGCCACCGCCAGCAGCAACTACAACAGCTGAAGCAGCAGGTTCGATACCATACTCATTTTTTAATATTGTTGCTAATTCGTTAACTTCTTTTACTGTTAAATTAACTAATTGCTCTGCGAATTGTTTTAAATCTGCCATTTTTTTTATCTTTAATGTGTTTAAAATATGTAATTTATTAAGTGCGTTTTTTTATGCTACGGCTTCACCTTTAGTTCCAGCATGGTTTAATAAAGCTGAAAGTAAACGTTTAGCTGGAGATTGTAATAATCCGATGATTTCACCGATAACTTCTTCTCTAGATTTAATAGCTACTAAGCTATCTAAAAGTTCGTCACCAATGTAGATTTCTTGATTAATGTATGCTCCTTTTAAAACCGGTTTTGTTCCTTTTTTACGGAATTCTTTAATAATTTTCGCAGGACCATTAGCGGTATCTGCAATCATTATAGAAGTATTTCCTTTTAAAGTTGATGATAAATCTCCATAGTCATTAGCAGAAACCTCCATAGCTTTCGCTAATAAAGTGTTTTTGATAACTTCTAATTTGATTCCTGCTTTAAAACAAGCTCTTCTTAAGTCTGAAGTAGTCCCTGCATCAAGTCCAGAAATGTCTGCTAAATACACAACATTCACATCTGCTAACTGTGCAGTTAAATCTTCAATAGCAATTGATTTTTCTTCTCTAGTCATACTAAATATATTTAACTACCAATTATACTGCTTTAGGATCTAAAGCGATAGCAGGACTCATAGTACTTGTTAAGTGAATTGACTTAATGTAAGTACCTTTCGCCGCAGTTGGTTTTAATTTGATTAATGTTTGAACAATTTCGTGTGCATTGTCATAGATTTTATCAGCATCAAAAGATACTCTACCTATTCCTGCATGAACGATACCAGTTTTATCAACTTTAAAGTCAATTTTACCAGCTTTTACTTCTTGAATTGCTTTAGCAACATCCATAGTTACTGTACCTGTTTTAGGGTTTGGCATTAAGCCTCTTGGTCCTAAAACACGTCCTAATGGACCTAGTTTACCCATAACAGCTGGCATAGTGATAATTACATCAATATCTGTCCAACCGTCTTTGATTTTTTGAAGGTAGTCATCTAAACCAACGTGGTCTGCACCTGCTGCTTTAGCTTCCGCTTCTTTATCTGGAGTAACTAAGGCTAAAACTCTTACATCTTTACCTGTACCGTGTGGTAATGCTACCACACCTCTTACCATTTGATTTGCTTTTCTTGGATCTACACCCAATCTAACAGAGATATCAACTGATTCATCAAACTTTGCAGAAGCAATTTGTTTGATTAATACTGAAGCATCTTTTAAAGAATATAATTTATTCTTTTCAATTTTTGCTGCTGCTTCTTTTTGTTTTTTTGTCAATTTTGCCATATCTCTTATTTTATAGGAGAATCTCCAGTTACAGTTATTCCCATAGATCTGGCTGTTCCAGCAATCATGCTCATTGCAGCTTCCATTGTGAATGCATTTAAATCTGCCATTTTATCTTCAGCGATAACCTTAATCTGATCCCAAGTAACGTTAGCTACTTTTTTACGATTAGGTTCTCCTGAACCTGACTTTAATTTTGCAGCATCCATTAATTGAACTGCAGCTGGTGGAGTTTTTACAACGAAGTCAAAAGACTTGTCTTTATATACAGTAATTTGTACTGGACATATTTTGCCGGGTTTATCTTGTGTTCTAGCATTAAATTGCTTACAGAACTCCATGATGTTAACTCCAGCAGCTCCCAAAGCAGGTCCAACCGGTGGCGACGGGTTCGCAGCACCTCCCTTAACTTGTAGTTTAACTACTTTACTAACTTCTTTAGCCATTTTTAAAAATTTTACAATAATCAGTGGAAGCGATTAATGCGGGTTTATATATATGTAACAAAAATTATACTTTTTCAACTTGCATAAAACTTAGTTCTAAAGGTGTTTTTCTTCCGAAAATTTTCACCATTACTTCAAGTTTACGCTTTTCTTCATTTATTTTTTCAATAGTTCCATTGAAACCGTTGAAAGGCCCATCGATAACTTTAACTGTTTCATCAATTGTAAAGGGAATGATGATGTTTTCTGTTGTTACAGATAATTCGTCAACCTTACCTAACATTCTGTTTACTTCAGCTAGTCTTAATGGAACTGGTTCCCCACCTTTAGTTTCTCCTAAAAAACCGATAACACCAGTGATAGATTTAATAATATGTGGAATTTCACCTGTTAAGTTAGCTTCTATCATCACATAACCCGGGAAATACACTTTTTCTTTAGATATTTTTTTACCGTCTTTTACTTGTACTACCTTTTCTGTAGGCACAAGAACTTGAGAGACATAATCAGCCATTCCAACACGATTAACTTCATGCTCAATATAAGCTTTTATCTTGTTTTCTTGTCCGCTTACCGCTCTAACGACATACCACTTCTTTACGTTATTATCAGCCATTTTGTATTAACCTTTTAATAAATTAAAGAAACCGTTTAATACTTTTGTAAAAGTCAAATCTATACCCCAAGTTGCCAACGCAAATATTACTGAAAATAATGCTACAACGATAGTGTATTTTTGTACTTCTGCCCATTCTGGCCAAGTTACATTTGATTTTAATTCTTCGAATGCTTCAGAGAAATATTTTAACATGATATTTACATTATTTTGCACGAGCGGAGGGATTCGAACCCCCATCAATGGTTTTGGAGACCACTATTCTGCCCTTGAACTACGCTCGTATGTTAAAATCAGTACCGATTGCTCGATACTGATTTAAAAATTTAATATTTGACTTTTAATTAGTCTAAAATTTCAGTTACCTGTCCAGCACCTACAGTTCTACCACCTTCACGGATAGCGAAACGTAAACCTATAGATAATGCAATTGGAGATAATAATTCAACATCAATAGTTAAGTTATCGCCTGGCATAACCATTTCTCTTCCTTGTGGTAACATAATAGTACCTGTTACGTCAGTTGTACGTACATAAAACTGAGGACGGTAGTTATTATGAAATGGAGTATGACGTCCACCTTCTTCTTTTTTCAAGATATAAACCTCTGCTTTAAATTTAGCGTGTGGTTTTACTGAACCTGGCTTAACAATAACCATACCTCTTTTGATATCAGCTTTATCGATACCTCTTAAAAGTAAACCTACGTTATCTCCAGCTTCACCTCTATCTAATATTTTACGGAACATTTCAACTCCAGTAATAGTAGAAGTTAATTTTTCAGCACCCATACCGATAATTTCAACTGCGTCTCCTGTATTAGCAATACCAGTTTCGATACGACCTGTAGCAACAGTTCCACGACCAGTAATTGTAAATGAATCCTCAACTGGCATTAAGAATGGTTTTTCAATATCACGAACTGGTAATTCAATCCATGTATCAACTGCATCCATTAATTCCATAATAGTAGCTACCCATTTTGGATCTCCATTCAAACCTCCTAAAGCAGAACCTTGAATTACTGGACCATTGTCTCCATCATATTGATAGAAAGATAATAAGTCTCTGATTTCCATCTCAACTAACTCTAATAATTCTTCATCATCAACCATATCCACTTTGTTCATGAATACTACCATTCTTGGCACACCTACTTGGCGACCTAAAAGGATGTGCTCACGAGTTTGTGGCATTGGACCATCTGTAGCAGCAACTACTAAGATAGCACCGTCCATTTGTGCGGCACCTGTAACCATGTTCTTAACGTAATCCGCGTGACCTGGACAGTCAACGTGAGCGTAGTGACGTTTAGCAGTTGAATACTCAACGTGCGATGTGTTAATTGTAATACCTCTTTCTTTTTCTTCAGGTGCATTATCAATTTGATCAAATGACTTACCTTCACATAAACCAGCATCTGACAATACTTTTGTAATTGCTGCAGTTAATGTAGTTTTACCGTGATCTACGTGACCGATAGTACCAATATTTAAATGGGGCTTCGAACGGTCGAATGTTTCCTTTGCCATGATTTTAAAATTTAATCTTAGTTATTTATTAGTGTTCAAAAATTATTTATATTTTGAGCCAATGTCGGGAATTGAACCCGAGACCTCTTCCTTACCAAGGAAGCACTCTACCCCTGAGCTACACCGGCTTTTGTGAGTTCAGAAGTTAAAAACAAACCTAAATTTATTTTTAATTCTTTTAATCTATTATTCCATCTTAAAGATTTTACTTAAAAATAGTTTTAAATAAATTCATTTAAAAAAGTTTGTGGGGAGAGCAGGATTCGAACCTGCGAAGTTTTCACAGCAGATTTACAGTCTGCCCTCGTTGGCCGCTTGAGTATCTCCCCTTACCTTACTTAAAAATCAAAAAAAAACAAATAATAATTTCTAAATATATAATAGAAAAATGCATTTATTTATTTTAATTAACATAATTTCAAAGAGCCAGTGGAGGGACTCGAACCCACGACCTGCTGATTACAAATCAGCTGCTCTAGCCAGCTGAGCTACACCGGCGTTTTATGCATAAAAAAAGTCCGCTATTTCTAACGGACTGCAAATGTATGTAATTTATTTATTAATCAAAACTTTTTTAAATCTTTTTTTCAATTAACTATGCACTCTTAATTTTTCTTTTCTCTTTACTAGTAATCGTTCTAAAGATTCAACTGCTAAATCTGCTGCTGCTTCAAAACTTTTACTATGTTTTTTTACAATAAAATCATCACCAGGAACTAACACCTTTAATTCAATTGTTTTGTTTTCCTTTTCGCTTATATTCTCAACTTTTAAAAAAGCATCCGAAGAAATTACTTTATCGTAATATTTTTCTAATTTAGTCATTCTTTCATCAATAAAATCGACTAATTTTCTGTCGATATTAAAATTAACTGCATGGACATTCACTTTCATAATAATTATAGGTTTTAATTAAACATTACTTGTTTCTTGGATGCGCATTACTGTATACTTTTTTTAACTCTGATAAACTACTGTGCGTATAAATCTGAGTAGACGACAAACTGGCATGACCAAGCAACTCTTTAACTGAATTTAAATCTGCACCGTTATTTAACAAATGTGTTGCGAACGAATGCCTAAGAACGTGTGGGCTTCTTTTTACCTTTTCAGATATAGTACTAAAGTAATCATTTATTAATCGATACACAAATGTTTCGCTTATTTTATTTCCTTTTTTAGATAAAATTAACTTTTCGGGAGCATTAATAGTTTCTAGTTCTTTACGTTTTGTTAAATATAGTTTTATCACCTCTGAAGTGTTTGCTAATAAAGGAATAATTCTTTCTTTGTTTCGTTTTCCTAGTACTTTTATGGTACTATTATAAAAATCAATTGCGTGTAATTCTAAATTAATTAGTTCTGCTCTTCGCATTCCGGTAGCATATAATAATTCTACCACCAATCTATTTCGCACGCTATCAAAATCAGTTTCTAAAAAATGTAATTCAAACAAGCTGTTTATTTCTTTTTCTGAAAACGGAATTTGTACTTGTTTGGGCGTTTTTAAAGATTTGTGTTTTACAAAAGGATTAGTATCAATTTGCTTTGTTTTTAAAAGAAATTTGTAAAACGACTTTAAAGAGGCCATTTTTCTATTTATTGAAGAAGGAGACATTTTACTATCAGACAATTTTACAATCCAACTTCGTATTAACGGATAATTTACTTCTTCAAGCAAACACCCATCGTGATTTTCATTTAAAAATAATTGGAATGATAAAATATCTTTTTGGTACGCGTTCACGGTGAGTGGCGAATACTTTTTTTCTTTTTCGAGATATTCTAAATGAGAGTGTAAATTATTACGCATAAAAAAACCGTTAGATACAAATTTATAATTTATAATCTAACGGTTAAAGTATTTAATCAAAAAATGATAGATTAACTTTCTAAGTTGTCTCTCATGTTTTGGATGTAAGCCGCTTTTTGAATTTTAATTCTGTTTGATACAGAAGGCTTAATGAAAGCTTGACGTGCACGTAACTGACGAACAGTTCCTGTTTTATCAAATTTTCTTTTATAGCGCTTTAATGCTCTATCGATATTTTCTCCGTCTTTAATTGGTATAAT
>Ga0209443_1000969_pt1 | contig 18669 bp, 20 predicted proteins | sample LauGreBMM110DCMD_2_FD_187571 | JGI IMG/M metagenome (GOLD analysis project Ga0209443, IMG submission 187571) | Freshwater lake microbial communities from Lake Michigan, USA - Su13.BD.MM110.DCMD (SPAdes) (version 2) | ecosystem: Environmental > Aquatic > Freshwater > Lake | place: Lake Michigan... | reverse complement strand
GATTACAGTTGTGTGCAGGGATTGGTAGAGATTGAACTTGGGCATTGCGATGTAATCCTTAAAACGCCCGGGTACTGGGCTCCATCTTGCGTGAATCGATCCTAAAACGGCGTAACAATCACGAACATCATCGACTAAGACACGAATACCCACCAAATCATAAATTTCATTGAATTCACGCCCCCGGACAACCATCTTTTGATACACCGAAAAGAAATGCTTCTTACGCCCAGTGACAGTGGCATGAATGCTGTCTTTAGCAAGATCCTCGGTCACAGTTTCGATGACTTGTGCCGATAGGGCATCCCGTGAAGGTGAGCGCTCTGCAACCAACCGTGAAATCTCCTCAAATTTCTTAGGTTCAAGAACCTCAAATGAGAGATCCTCTAACTCCCATTTCATCGCATTCATTCCGAGGCGGTGCGCAAGGGGCGCATAGATATCTAATGTTTCACGGGCTTTATGTTCGGCGCTCTCTTGTGAGACGTATTTCCAAGTCCGAGCATTATGAAGCCGATCAGCGAGTTTGATGACAAGTACACGAATATCACGCGACATCGCAACGATCATTTTACGAACGGTTTCAGCTTCAGCCGTCGGACCATATGTGAGTTTGTCGAGTTTGGTGACACCATCGACGAGATTGGCGATCTCATCACCGAAATCATGGCGTAGCTCTTTGAGCGAGTACGGCGTGTCCTCGACGGTGTCGTGCAACAAAGCAGCGATTATCGTTTCAGAGTTAAGACCGAGATCGGCCAAGATACCGGCAACGGCAACTGGGTGAGTTATATAGCGCTCACCTGATTTTCTTGTCTGACCCTCATGGGCTTTTTCGGCGATTAGAAATGCGCGTTCAACGTCGACACACGAGTTGGCAGGGTGATTATCATTGAGCGCACTTACAACTGGTGCAATCAAAGTATCCACGCTTTTGCCTTACTTTCTGCCCTTGCGCTTTGGTTGGTTGCGGGGTCCACGCCTTTGAGCAAGATCAACTGGAGCCGGGGTGCTGATAACTGCTGGAGCACCACGACCGTTTACACGTTTAGCAAGTGCAATCATCGCAGGCTCACGTTCACGTAGATAGGCCAGGACTGGTGGGGCGATAAAAATAGAGGAGTAGGCACCGACGAACATGCCGATGAAGAGTGCCAGGGCGATATCTTTTAGAGTGCCAGCGCCAAGCAGCGCACCGCCGATGAAGAGGATGGCAGCGACCGGCAACAGTGCAATCACGGTCGTATTAATTGAGCGGACCAAAGTTTGATTGACGGCAAGATTTGTGGCCTGGGTAAATGTCTGCTTGCTCGAAGATGTGATGCTGCGAGTATTCTCACGCACCTTATCAAAGACAACAACGGTGTCATAGAGTGAGTATCCGAGAATGGTCAAGAAACCAATCACAGTTGCAGGGGTGACGTCAAAGCCCACGAGGGCGTAAATCCCAACTGTTATCAAGACGTCGTGCACGACGGCCACGATGGCGGCAACTGCCATCTTTGGCTCAAAAGTCATCGCAAGGAAAATCAAGATTACGATCAAGAAAGCTGAGAGACCATAGAGCGCCTTCTTCGTAATCTCCTTGCCCCAAGACGGTCCGATTATCTGAGTATCAATATCTGAAACCTGCACACCAAAGGTTGAGGTCAGGGCCGCCTCGACGGCATCGGATTGTGCTGGAGCTAAAGAGCCCGTTTGGACTCTGATCTTGTCATTGCCAACTTTTTGAACAATGACCTCTCCAGAGATTCCAGAGCCTGCAACGGCAGATCGAGCCTGTTCCACCGTTGCCGTTGTCGATGTGAATGTATATGCCGATCCACCTTTGAACTCGATGCCAAGATGAAGGCCTGAAATAGCCAAAGTTCCAATCGATATGGCGGTAAAGATGAGAGAGATGATGTACCAACGCTTGGCATTGCCAACGATATTAAAAGAAGTCTCACCAGAATAGAGACGTCCACCGATACCTTTTACTGATGCCATTTCACGCCTCCACAGTTGAAGTTTGTCGATTTACACCCGAGCTCTTTTGGGACAAGCCCGAGAATCGATGACCTGTAGCGAAGAAATCCATCCGGGCCAAGAGTGTCATAAGTGGCTTGGTAAAGATGAAGACAATCAGCAGATCTACAAGGGTCGTGAGTCCAAGTGCAAAGGCAAATCCTTGAACTCCTCCAACAGCAAATATATAGAGCAGAGCAGCTGCAATAATCGAGACGGCATCAGCAACCAAGATCGTATGGCGCGCCTTTATCCAGCCACTCTCAACGGCCGAACGTAGGGAACGACCCTCGCGGATCTCATCTCGAATGCGCTCGAAATAAACGACGAATGAATCGGCGGTAATTCCAACTGCAACGATGATTCCTGCGATTCCAGCTAGAGTCAGGGTGAAGCCTATGTTCTCTCCCAAGAGCAGAACGAGAAGATAGATAACGAGCGCGGCGGCAGTAAGTGAGCCCGTCACGACGATTCCAAGCCCTCGATAATAAAGGAATGAATAGAGAACTACGAGCGTCAATCCAATAATGCCCGCCAATAAGCCAGCATCTAGCTGATCGGCACCAAGGGTTGGAGAAACCTGGGCCACTTCTCCCCTATCAAATGAGAGTGGGAGCGCACCATATTTTAAAACATTTGCCAGATCTTGGGCCTCAAGTTGAGTAAAGCTTCCCGTTATCTGAGCAGTTCCAGATGGAATCGGCTCGTTAATTCGTGGAGATGAGACAACAAGTCCATCGAGAACAATCGCAACTTGGTTGAGTGGCTCAGGTAAAGATGTGACACGGGTAGTGAGTGCCCCGAATGCCGTTGTGCCCTCACCGTTGAAAGTCAGGCTCACATACCAGGCACTTCCAGCTTGTGTATCTAAGCCAGCAGAGGCCTTTGATATTTGACGACCAAGTACCTCAGCTGGAGCCAGAATATACTTTGTTGATCCATTTCGATCACACACTGCAATCGTCTCAGTTGGAGCATCAGTTCCGGTGCCTTGAAGGTTCTCTAATTTTGTACAGTCAAGTGCCTCATACTTTGCATTAACTGCCGCACTAATGCCATTCACTGGTGTCGCTGTAGATCCTGTATCAACGCCCGCGCCAGATCCTGTAGCAACGCTCGCGCCAGATCCTGTATCAACGCTCGCGCCAGATCCCACAGAGGTCGTGCCCGGCCCACTTGCTAAGACTTGGCGGAAGCGAAGCTCTGCGGTTTGCCCAACTAACTCAACTACTCGTCGCCCGGTATTTCCTGGAACAGCGATGACGATCTGACGATTGGTACCACTGCCTTGGGCCGTGACTTCAGACTCGGCAACTCCAAGTGAGTTCACGCGCTGGCGAATAATAGAGACTGCCTGATCGATAGCCTCATTAGTCACTTTCCCATTCTCTCCAGGAGCGATACGAGGTTGGAGAGTGACAGATGTGCCTCCACGTAAATCTAATCCCAGGCGCACGGCCGTTGCCCCTTGGACAAAGGCTGCGCTAGCCAGAGCAATCACAAGTAGAGCCAGAATGGACAATGATCGAAGTGGGCGGCCAGTCTTCTTTGTGGGTTTAGTTGGTGTAGACATAGAGGCAGAGTCTAGACATCAATCGCAGGTGTGTCGAAAAGCGAGGCAAGAGCCGGTGGTGGTGTGCGCCCTATATGAGCAAAACCGAGCGCCGTTGCAACGCGACCGCGCGCTGTTCTGGCCATAAAGCCATTACGAACCAGAAATGGCTCGGCAACAGATTCGACGGTTTCGCTCTCTTCACCAACTGCGATTGCCAAGGTTGAAAGTCCTACCGGCCCCCCATTAAAGCGATCAATGAGCGCGGTAAGAACGCTACGGTCGAGACGATCTAGACCCATCGCATCTACCTCGTAGATTTCAAGGGCGGCACGGGCATCGATGAGGGAGATCAGAGCACTCCCCCTTACCTGTCCATAATCGCGCACGCGACGCAGTAAACGATTTGCTATGCGAGGGGTACCACGTGAACGAGAAGATATCTCTGTTACCGCATCGGTGGCGATATTTATCTCTAGCAGAGCGGCACTTCTGGTAATTACTTGGGCAAGCTCATTATCACTATAAAAATCAAGGTGAGCCGTGAAGCCAAAGCGGTCTCGTAATGGGCTTGTCAACAATCCACTCCGTGTCGTAGCACCCACCAAAGTGAAATGTGGAAGCTGCAGTGGAATAGCAGTTGCGCCTGGCCCTTTTCCAACCACAACATCGACACGAAAATCCTCCATCGCTAAATACAAAAGCTCCTCCGCAGGTCTTGGGAGTCTGTGAATCTCATCAAGGAAGAAAATCTCACCCTCGACAAGTGAGGAGAGAATCGCTGCCAAATCGCCAGCATGAGTAATAGCAGGACCACTTGATATTCGAATCGGGGCCGACATCTCGCTCGCCAAAATAAAGGCAAGGGTCGTCTTTCCCAAACCTGGTGGGCCCGAGAGTAAAATATGATCGGCTGGAGCTTTACGATGACGAGCAGCCGTCAGCAAAACATCTATCTGCTCGCGCACTCGATGTTGCCCAATAAACTCTTTGAGCGTTGTTGGACGTAGAGCATGTTCGAGCACCGAATCCTCACCCGTGATATTTGATCCCACTAATCTCTCCTCAGCCACGAGAGCTCTTTCCACTCGCCAAGGCATCTTTGAGCAACTCACTCATCGATAAGGTAGATGGATCCTGGCCCGAAGATGAGAGCCTAGCCTGCACCGCAGTGATCGCGTTGTCGGATTCTTTGGGAGAAAAGCCAAGTGAGATCAAAGCACCCATCAAATTCTCACGCCATGGAGCGACATGTCCTGCATACAAAGATGTCGAGGATAATTCACTCAACTTTCCTTTGAGTTCGAGAATCATGCGTTGGGCACCTTTGCGTCCAATTCCAGGAACACGTTCAATGGATGTGACATCCTCCGATGCGATAGCCCTACTCAAATCTTGCGGACTAAGAGCCCCGAGGATTGAGAGGGCAACCTTCGGTCCGATCCCTGAGACCGTCTGTACCAATTCAAAAAGTGCGCGCGCCTCATCATTGAGAAAACCAAAAAGAGTGAGTGAATCTTCACGCACAACGAGCGTTGTAAACAACTGAACCTGTGCACCCATACTCACACTGCCACTGGTCGCTGTATTCACCAAGACACTCATTCCGACTCCCCCAACCTCAACTATCAAGCGATCAGTTTTAATGGAACGAACAGTGCCATTGATCGATGAGATCACTTATCCACGCAACTTTCGTAGTCGGGATCTTTCAATGGCGACAGCTTGGGAAATCTTCGCACTCGCACCACCACGCCAGATATGACAGATTGCAAGTGCTAAGGCATCGGTTGCATCAACTGGCTTTGGGATCTCTTTCAAATTCAGGAGCTTTGCAACCATTGAAGCGACTTGAGCCTTGTTGGCCCGACCTGATCCTGTTACCGCGGCCTTGACTTCACTGGGGGTGTGCATCATGACGGGAATCCCAGATTTCGCCGCAATCAAGAGAGCGACTCCCGCGGCCTGTCCAGTTCCCATCACCGTTCGTACATTGTGTTGAGCAAATACGCGCTCGATGGCAATCACATCAGGGCTCCAGATCGATACCCACTCATTGATCGCTCTATCGAGTTCAAGTAGTCGCGCTTCAAGGGCGATATCGGTCGGTGTCACAATTACGCCAACTCCCGCCATAGAAAGCGGGCTTCCAACTGCACCATCGACCACACCAATGCCACAGCGAGTCAGACCAGGATCTATCCCCAGAACTCGCATCACATCACCCTTAATCCTTGAAAGAAGGCTCCTAGCCTAAGGTTCTGCCCCAAAGCTTTAGCCCAGGCTCGCCATGACCTCATCTGTTATATCGAAATTACTAAAGACGTTCTGTACATCATCGAGCTCTTCAATTGCATCAATGAGTTCGAATAGCTTCTTTGCACCCTGTGCATCGAGTTCAATCTGCATCGTTGGCAAAAATGAAGAGTCTGCAGATTCGTAGTCGATACCAGCGCTTTGGAGCGCCGATCTAACCGGTACTAAATCACTTGACTCACTCACTACCTCAAAGGCCTCACCCAAATCATTTACCTCCTCGGCACCAGCATCGAGAACAGCTTCAAGAATCGAATCTTCGGTCAGGCCCTCTACCTTCTTGAGAATCACAACTCCCTTGCGATTAAACAGGTAAGCCACTGATCCTGGATCGGCCATAGTGCCGCCATTACGAGTGACGGCAACGCGAACCTCAGATGAGGATCTATTGCGATTATCGGTTAGGCACTCAATCATGATGGCAACACCATTGGGGCCATATCCCTCATACATAATCGTTTGATAATCAGCAGCGCCTTGCTCAAGACCAGCACCACGTTTAATAGCCCGCTCAATATTATCGGCTGGCATCGAGGATTTTTTGGCTTTTACAATTGCATCAAATAGAGTGGGATTTCCCTCGAGATCAGCGCCACCATTACGAGCAGCAACTTCGATTGCACGTATCTGCTTAGCAAAAACTTTTGCACGACGGCTATCAATTATCGCTTTTTTATGCTTGGTAGTTGCCCATTTGGAATGGCCTGACATTGGCGAACCCTTTCGAATTAGTACGTTCTACTGTACCTCTTGCAGTGCGGTCCTTGCTACTTCCTCAATAAAATAACTGTGAATACGATGATCACCCGTCAATTCAGGATGAAAAGAAGTTGCCAAAATACTTTTAGAGCGCACGGCCACAGGGTGGGCATCTATCTCGGCTAAGACTTCTATCCCCTGACCAATTTTTTCCACCCACGGTGCACGTATGAATACTGCACGCACTAACTCCTTTGATCCATCGGCAAATGAAATATCAGATTCAAAGGAGTCAACTTGACGCCCGAAAGCATTTCGTCGCACGGTTATATCTAGGCCACCAAAACTCTTTTGTCCCGCCTTAGCATCAAGAATATTCTGCGCCAATAAGATCATTCCAGCACATGAGCCATAGACCGGCATTCCCCGTGCGATTCGGCTACGGATCGGGACTATGAGATCAAAGAGCTCTGCAAGATGTGCGATGGTTGTTGATTCACCACCTGGAATCACAAGTGCCTCAACTGCATCTAACTCTTGTCTACGACGAACAGGTATCGGATTGACGCCGCAGGCGATTAATGCCGAAATATGTTCGCGAACATCTCCTTGTAGAGCTAGTACTCCTACCTTCATAACGGCCGTTATTACCAACCGCGCTCTGCAAGACGATGTGGTGCCGGAAGATCTGCGACGTTGATGCCCACCATAGCTTCGCCAAGTCCTCGCGAAGCATCGGCAATAACCTTTGGATCATCCCAAAAAGTCGTTGCACGAACACATGCCGCTGCTCGTTGGGCCGGATTTCCTGATTTGAAAATACCGGAACCGATGAAGACTCCATCTGCCCCCATGCTCATCATGAGAGCGGCATCGGCTGGAGTTGCAATTCCACCCGCAGTAAATAGAACAACGGGCAGCTTGCCCTTTTCAGCGACCTCTCTTACTAACTCATACGGTGCTTGCATCTCTTTTGCCTCAACGTATAACTCGTCCTCACGAAGAGAAGATAGACGTCTGATCTCTCCATTGATCTGGCGCATGTGCTGCATTGCATTAGAGACATCACCAGTACCGGCCTCGCCCTTTGAACGAATCATCGCCGCACCCTCATTGATTCGGCGCAGCGCCTCTCCCAGATTTGTCGCACCACAAACAAAGGGAACCGTAAAGCCCCACTTATCAATATGGTTTTTGTAATCAGCGGGAGTGAGTACTTCAGATTCATCGATATAGTCAACGTTCAGAGATTGCAAAATTTGTGCCTCTACGAAATGCCCGATTCGTGCCTTTGCCATTACAGGAATGGATACGGCCGCTTGAATCATCTGAATCATGTCGGGATCGGACATACGGGCAACTCCACCTTGGGCACGTATATCGGCAGGCACGCGTTCAAGGGCCATCACTGCAACGGCGCCAGCATCTTCGGCAATCTTTGCCTGCTCAACGTTAACGACATCCATGATGACTCCACCTTTGAGCATCTCTGCCATACCACGCTTAACCCGCCCAGTGCCTTTTTCTTGCGACATCACTATTTCTCCCATTGCTTATCCTGCGACTAGGAGATCATCCTACTTTGTTGGCGAGGATTTCGCGCTTGGAGTTATCAGCGTGAAATCAGGTTCGGTATCGGTCAAGGCGACCCACACTTGCCCTGGTGCAAAGGGGATTTCGATGCCATCTAGACCTCTCCATGTTGTACCAACATCGGGCGATTCTCGGCTCCATGTTGCAGTGATACTCGTGCCATCGCGCAGGATGTAGCCCGTGCCCGTGCCGATCGTTTGAGAAAAAGGTGTAACCGCACCAAACTTATCTCTGTAGGCAGAATCACTAATTGCAACTATTTGGATGACCAGAGTTGTAGGACCGAGTTTCTCTCCAGTATCTGAGAGATTAATAAGATTGTTATGAAATAAATGCCATCGTTTCTCACTCATTGACCATGTCGCACCATATGAGGCGGCTGGCCACTTGATGAGAACTCGAGATATCGGCACAGCCTGGGCCACACTCTTACCAAAGCCCCACCCCACTGATTTTGCTCTATCAACTTGATAACCCTTGTCGATGATTTTCTGCATAAGAAGATCGGCGCGAAGAACCATCGCATATGGTTGATTGCGGCTTTGATCGGTCGTATAGATACTCGGAGGCTGTGATTGTGCGCCAAGATTCACCAGGTTTGCTGAGTCGATGATCGGTAGAAGTTTGCTCTGTGCTCCACTGTAAGCAAATGCGACCCTTCCAAACTGACTCAAGATGTCGATATCTGAGATTCGAGCACTGCGCACCGGACCGATGCGATCTGGGATCTTGGATGAGAAGACCGCAGCCAAACGAGTTACCCCGCCCTCTACCTGTTCGATATAGACAATATCGGCGGCCTCTAGGCCAATTTGGGGGTGCGCGTACTTCGTATCATCTATTTTGACGACCAGTACTGGACCATTACCACCTATGCGACCACTCAATACGTTGATCTCCTCTGGAGCAATGACGACAGATTTGAAGCCTTGAGTCAGAGTCGCACACCCTGTTAATAGGGACGTGGCGATGGCTGCGAGCACGATTGTCTTATAGCGCATCGAACTCAAACTCATATGTCACTGGTAAAGGCGCCGTTCCCGCCAGACGAAATATACGTATTCCATACTTCTTTCGCACCATCTGTGTTGAAGAAACTGCATCGGTATGAATCGCTATTGCGATACGGATCTTCGCTGTGAGCAATTTGAGTTCCTCAAGAAGTAAATGAGCGGCGCTAGCGCTATGAGAATGTCCATCAGCTAGAAGCAGTAGCAACGCCCCAGATAGGGCCGACTCTGCCGAAGAACGCTCTTGCACACCGGCCTCGCGTGCCTGATATGCAGCTGAGGTCAGAATGAGAGCCGATGCCGGGTCGGCGAAATCACTGCGCGCTATCTCAAGTGCTATCGCAGCCCGCCTTTGAAGGAGCCCATCTAGGTTGGCCCAACTCGTTTCAACTCGATGGTGAAGCCGATCCAGCCGCGCGGCAAGAAAGGATAAGTACCAAAGAGAGATCAAAAGTAAGAGAGCACAAATAAGAATAGTTTTCATTATTTATCACCCTCCCTCTGAGTAAATCTACTCCACGCACGATTCTCAGAGGCCAGAGTTATTAAAGCCCCACCAATCATTGCCATTTCGTAAATGGATAAAATCTGCTCAGCAACCACATCCCAATCAAAGATCTGGGCATGCTCTTTACCTTTGCGCGCTAGCTCTTCTCGCTTATCTTTATCTCGGAGAAGATCGATAACAACCTTAGCCAGATCCGTCGAGTCCTCCGATGTGAACAGAGCCCCGAACTCACCGCCTCCCAGAAGAGAGTCAAAAGCTGGGATATCACTGGCTACAACACATGCACCACCGGCTTGAGCCTCGGCCAAGATAATCCCGAAAGACTCACCTCCGGTGTTTGGGGCAACATAGAGCGAGACCGATGACATGAGGTCGGCTTTTTCAAGCTCGCTGATACGACCTAAAAACTCAAAACGATCCCGCAGTTGGGGATCTACTAACTCCATAAAATCTGCTGAGTCTCCTGGCCCTGCGACAAGGACACGTACATCCGGTGCAAACCTTGCAATAATTGGGAGTGAAGCCAGCAGGATTGAAAGCCCTTTACGAGGCTCCTCAAAACGCCCAATGAAGCCGATGGTATTACCCAACCATTTCTGCACAGGGCTTCCCTTCGAATATCGCTTTGCATAGATGCCATTTGGAATTACTACGGCATCGGTCTCTAAATGATTCGTCAGAGTCAATCTAGCCGCCTCAGAAACCGCGATGCGAGCCGAAAGCTTCTCTATCGCCGGCTCGAGAATCGGCCCAATTGCATAGATAACTTTCTGATGTTTTGCTGCGGCGTGAAAGGTTCCTACCATCGGACCTTCGGCGGCCCAGATTGCAAGGAGTGAAATTGATGGGATCGCAGGTTCGTGCAGATGCAAGATGTCGAAGTTTCCCGTTGATATCCAAGAACGTACCCGGGCGAAGGCGATGGGACCGAATAAGATTCGAGCGACCGCCCCGTTGTATGGAATCGCTATCGGTTTGCCGGCATTGACCACATACGCCGGTAAAGCACTCTCATCGATTGCGGGGGCAAGTACTGAAACATCATGTCCTGCATTGATTAAATATTCGGCTAAATCTCTCACATGGCTTTGTACTCCACCTGGTGTATCCCAACTGTATGGACAGACAAGTCCAATTTTTAACTTCCGACTAATCATTGGCTACGCTCTCTAAAATCCCCATCTATCCATATTCTCTGCATCATGTGCCAGTCATGTGGATATTTACTGATGCCTTGTGCGAAGAGATCGGCGCTACTTTGGATGATTGCTGCGATTTTTTCGGGCTCTGAGCCATTCGATGGGATAGGTACTTTATCAAAATCGATGTGTATACCTTGATCGGTGTATGAAACCATTGCACACAGCAATGGCGCACCTGTTCGAAGCGCTAAAACAGCTGGACCCGCCGGCATTCTTGCCGGTCCGCCAAAGAAGTCCACATTGATGCCTGACCGCGAGAGATCACGATCAGCGGCGAGGGCAACAATTGCTCCGGAGCGAATTCGCTGAATCAACGTTGGGATAACTCGCGCATCTAAGGGTAATGACTCCATCCCAAAGGCTGCTCGGTACTCAAAAAACTTCTTGAATAGCGCCTCAGGTTTGAGATGTTCAGCAACCGTAACAATTTTCGCTCCTTTGCTGCAAAAATATGCTGCAGCATGATCATAATTGCCAACATGAGGGACCGTGATAATCCCGCCCTCTCCTGATGAGAGAGCATCAAAGAACAAGTGCTCATTAGTCACTGTCACAGTATTTTGGATTCTGCTCTGTGACCAGTCAGGAAGCCTAAAGGTGTCGCACCAATATCTCATCGATGAGCGCATCGCCTTATAAACAAGTAAGTCTAAATCCAGAGCAGTAATTCCAGGCTGTGTACGCGCCAGATTTGAACGCAGGCGCGCGACTTTTACACCATTTCTGCGAGTCATAAAATCGGCGATCCTAGAAGCGCACGAATAGACAAAACTCTCCGGAAGCCAACGTAGTACTCGCCATGCAGCGAAATATCCCCAGGCGGTGATCGTCGAGAGCATCTAGGCAAGCGCCTTCTTAACTATGACCATCCTTTGAATGACAGTTATGCAACCAAGGAATGCCAGTAACCACATACCCACTGCCAAAACATAGGTGAGACCTAAACCATGTAGTGCAATCGTAGACAATGAGATCGCTAAACGCTCAGTTCGCTCTGCAATCCCGCCAGAGCAAGAGATATTTAGGCTTTCAGCCTTTGCTCGGATATATGGGATTAACAATCCGGTAACAAGTGTAACCAGCACCACAACACTCAACGTGTCGCGCCTGTCAATGAGGTAAATCGCCACACCAATCAGAATCGCAGAGTCCGTGATCCGATCGATCGTGGAGTCAAGGAATCCTCCCCAGCGACTTGAGCCTGACTTTGAGAGCCGAGCCATCGTGCCATCGAATAGATCACTGAGTGCGAACACAACAACCAATACGCTTCCAATGAAAAACTCCCCACGAGGATAGAAGTAGAGAGCACTACAGGTGACACCCACTGCTCCAACCCAAGTAACGGCGTTGGGGGAGATACCGATATGCAGTGCGAGCCTAGCTACGGGTGTTATGAATCTCGTAACCACAGGTTTGAATATGCCACTAATCATCATCTCCCATCGTAGGCTCAGAGAGTGAATTCCACCGCATCCACGCAATCAATCGCCATCTATGGACATGTGAGTGCTCACCCATTGGCAGTTGCCGAAGCCTTCAATGCTCACGTCTTGGACACAGTCGACCCAGAGTCGACATGTGCGATATTTGTCGTGAACCCTTCGACGGGAATCGACCAGGCCAGCATCGATCTTTGGCAGGCGATAGATGAATTTCAAACTCCACGAATAGTGGTGGTAACCCACCTTGAAAATCAAGAGGCTGATTTTGATGATGCCATCACATTGGCGAATCGTGTATTTGATCATATGGCAACACCGTATTTAGTCCTTCACGACGATATTGGAGTTCCATGTGCCCTTATTTCTATGGCAACTTTGCAGATTACCGATTACACCACCGACCCTCCAATAGAGCGTGCCTGTGATCCTGAGCATGAAACCTTGGTGCAAGAGTTTCGGGATGAGTATCTCGAACTCACAAGTGCAATGGGAGAAGGCGCATTTGCCGCTGGGGTTTTATTCCCCGCTATTCCCCTTTGGATTCAAAAAGGAATAGGTGTTGATATCGTTCATCATTTTTTGAATCAGATTAAGCGCTGATCACCACGCGGCAGCGATTTCATCTCGCGTGAGAGTCAATAACTGTGGAAGGACCTTTGTCTGACCTATCAGAGGCATGAAGTTCGAATCACCACTCCATCGTGGAATTAAATGTTGGTGAATATGATCGGCAACGCCAGCACCCGAGATAGCACCCTGATTCATGCCCAAGTTGAATCCCTGAGGGGAAGAGACCTTGCGGATAGTTTTCATAGCATGCGCAGTCAGAGAGGAGATCTCATCGCGCTCTTCAATCGTCAAGTCAGTCAAATCTGCGATATGCCGATACGAGCAAACGAGTAGGTGGCCAGGGTTGTATGGATACAAGTTCATGACAACAAATGCATGAACACCACGATGGACAATCAGACCAGCCTCATCAGTAAGTGATGGAATACGACAGAATGGACACTCAACTTCATTTTTATCAAGCGGACGATTCTCACCACGCAGATACTCCAAGCGATGTGGGGCCCACAGTCGTGACCAGCCATCGGGTATTCCAACGCCATCGATACTCATGAATTAAACCTGCGTGCGTTCGGCGATGATCTTCTTAATCTGGGCTATAGCATCGGCGACAGGGATACCGTTTCTCTGCTCACCATTGCGGTATCGAAACGAGAGCGCACCAGCACTGGCATCCTCTTCCCCTGCAATGACCATGAATGGGATCTTTTGCATCTGCGCATTGCGTACTTTTTTCTGCATCCGATCATCTGAACTATCAAGCTCGGCCCGGATTCCAGCCTTGCGCATCTGAGCAATCACATCGGCTAAGTAGCCACTGAATGCATCGGCAACTGGGATGCCAACTACTTGAACTGGAGCAAGCCACGGCGGAAAGGCACCTGCGTAGTGCTCGGTTAAGACACCGAAGAAGCGTTCAATCGAGCCAAAGAGTGCACGGTGAATCATGACTGGCTGTACACGTGTTCCATCCGATGCGGCATACTCGAGTTCAAAGCGGGCTGGAAGTTGGAAATCAACTTGAATCGTTGACATCTGCCATGTCCGCCCAATCGCATCTTTTACCTGCACTGAGATTTTTGGCCCATAAAATGCCGCCCCGCCCTCATCCATGACGAGTTCAAGATTCTGTGCAGTTGCCGCTTTTCGCAACGCCTCGGTCGCCTCTGACCAATCACTATCTTCGCCTACAGATTTTTCTGGGTTGCGGGTCGAGAGTTCGAGGTAGAAATCATCCAAACCATAATCTCGCAATAGATTGAGCACGAAGGTGAGCAGTGAATCAAGCTCTCCCACCATCTGTTCTTTTGTGCAGTAGATATGCGCATCATCCTGCGTAAATCCACGGGCACGTGTGATGCCATGTAATACGCCAGATTTCTCATAGCGATAGACCGTGCCGAACTCAAATAATCTAAGCGGCAGTTCACGGTATGAGCGAGCACGTGAGCGATAGATCAAATTATGGAACGGGCAGTTCATAGGCTTCATGTAGTACTTCTGGCCCGCCCGTTTGATAGTTCCATCTGCGTGTAGCTCTTCATCTAAAATCATGGGTGGGTACATGCCATCGCCGTACCACTGCAAATGGCCAGAAGTTTCAAACAGCGCCGCCTTCGTCAAATGTGGGGAGTAAACAAACTCGTATCCCTCTTCCTCATGACGCTTGCGCGAATAGTCCTCCATCGCACGGCGAATGATCCCCCCCTTGGGATGAAATACCGCTAACCCCGAACCAATCTCCTCGGGAAATGAGAAGAGATCTAAATCAGTTCCGAGGCGCCTATGGTCACGCTTTTCCGCCTCTGCAAGATGCTCTAAATATGCATTGAGATCATCGTGCGAAGGCCAGGCTGTGCCATAAATACGTTGCAACATCGGATTTTTTTCAGAGCCACGCCAGTAAGCGGCAGCGGTACGCATAAGTTTGAAGGCTGGGATCTGTTTTGTAGATGGCAGATGTGGGCCTCGACAAAGATCGCTCCACACAGGATTGCCATCTCGACCTAAATTGTCATAGATCGTAAGTTGTGCACCACCAACCTCAACACTGGCCTCATCCCCCACCCCGGCTTTGATGCCAATGAGTTCACATTTGTAGGGCTCGTGAGCCAACTCTTTGAGAGCCTCGGATTCGCTGGTTATGCGACGTCTGAAGCGTTGCCCCTCTTTTATTATCCTGCGCATTGCACTTTCGATTGTGACCAGATCATCGGGATTAAAACTCTGCTGCGGATCAAAGTCATAATAAAAACCATCCACAATTGGCGGTCCGATACCTAGGCGCGTATGTGCAAAAATCTCTTGAACCGCCTGGGCCATCACGTGAGCAGTTGAATGGCGTAGAACTGCAAGGCCATCGGGTGATGAGACCGAGACCCCTTCGACTACATCACCTTGTGATAGCTCACTCCAGAGATCTCGCAACTCACCATTAATCCGCGCTACGACAATATCTTTTTCATCGGCAAAGATGTGAGTGGGGCGGGTATCGGCCTCTACAGAGCGGGCACTTCCATCAACAGTGATGTCTATGGAGGCCATCTCACTAGTCTACCGAATGAAGCGCTGCCATCGCGTGAATTTCATCAACAAAGCCTTGTGATGGCTCTAATTCCCGTCCATCGATGGAGGCGACAGGTTGGGCAATTCGCAAACTACTGAGCAACACTGCAGCGCTGATGTCATCAATGCGCGATAGAGGGACCGAATCAATACTCACTCGGCAATAGTCAATCACTAGTTCGCGCATGATCCCCGCCAGGAGCCCATCACTCGTTGGTGGTGTGACCCAACGCCCATCAATTTTTAGCATGAGATTCGAGACCGCCGCCTCACAGATATTCCCCTCTGTGCTGTGGACGATAGCCTCGTCGAATCCCAGTAATTTCGCCTCATCAATTATCGCTAAACGATACTCATAAGGGTAACTTTTAATGGTTTCCCCCTTTGAGATCAGAGCATCTGGATGCGTGCGTAGCTTTGCTCCCTTCACTATCGGTTCATACGGCAAATGCACTGCCGCCCACATCCCACTGCGATCGAAAGAAATTCGCAGCAACCCGTTCGTACAGGGTTGTGCCAGCAACAGATCATTGATAGCGGCAACAATTAACTCCCTCTTCGGCAGTGTGACATGTGCGAACACGGCACTTTTCTCTGCACGCCGCAAATGCCGTGAAAAGGCGAAAACTTGGCCATCGATAGTGCGCAGAGTCTCAAAGATTCCGCCACCTTGAAGCCAGCCTGAGGGTGAGCATGGCGCCTGCTCAATCTCAACCAGTCCACCGTTATAAGAGACCTTCAAGTAAGTGAACCTCCTGCGATCGAGATTAAGCGCCTAGCCTTCAACTGGGTCTCTTCCCACTCTGATGCTGCATCACTTCCCCATGTGATTCCCGCACCCGTGCCAAATCGCAGCAGATCATCTTTGAAAAAGATTCGAATGGCAACGGAGAGTTCGCATTGATCGCCTTGCACCCAACCAAGGGCTCCGCAGTACGGCCCGCGTGCACCTTCATTCTGATTGATGACTGAAATAGCTGAGGATTTCGGTGCTCCACTGATAGAGCCAGGAGGTTGCAGGGCGCGCAGAATCTGACTCCACGTGATGTCATCATGAAGTTCACCCTCAACATCGGAAACGAGATGAACTAGTCCAGGGTGTGGCTCAGAGTTAAGAAGTCGTGGCACAGTGATTGATCCACTTTTACATATAGCTCCTAAATCATTTCGCATGAGATCGACAATCATGACATTTTCAGCGATATCTTTTTCGCCAAAGTCAGAGCGTCCAGGCAGTTGTGTTCCCTTAATCGGCGATGTTCGCACACGTTTTCCGCAGCGCTTGAGAAAGAGCTCTGGAGATGCAGAGGCGATATTCAGATTTGGGATCTCAAGATAGCTAGCCCAGGGTGCTGGGTTATTGCGAAGAATCTCGCAGAACAAGCCACGCAAGTTTTCATTTTCTGCACAGGAAATTGAGAGCTCTCTGCAGGCATTTACTTGGTAGACCCAACCCTGCGCAATCGATCTGCGAATGGATTCCACATACTCCTTGTATTGCACATCAGATTTTGATGAACTCCATGCACCTTCAAGGCGCTTCCACTCATAGGCTGGGAAATCGGCATCAACGAGCGTTGCGAAGCGAGCGGCGGTAAATCCCCCATCAAAGGTCGTCGATACGGCCCAAAAACCACCATCAGATAAATCAGCGGGATCATGCGATATTGCAACAAGTCCACTGGCCAAACGACCATTCATCCAGAAAAATCCATCTGCTCTCTCCACGTGCAAACGCTATCTTTTCGCGATGGACTTTGGCGCTTGAGGCCTTCCTGCGATAGATTTCACCCCACGCGGACGTAGCGCAGTTGGTAGCGCGGAACCTTGCCAAGGTTCAGGTCGCCGGTTCGAACCCGGTCGTCCGCTCGTTAAGTCGCCACGGCGATATGTACATGGTCGGGTGGCCGAGAGGCGAGGCAAGGGACTGCAAATCCCTCTACACGGGTTCAAATCCCGTCCCGACCTCCATCATTAGATAAAAAATGCATGAAAGAGTGGGGCCTATGAGCGAATCGACCAGGCCCTGGGGACACTATGAAGTCCTACAGGAGAGTCAATCTCATAAGGTCAAATGCATCTGGGTTCTTGCAGGAAAGCGCCTGTCGTATCAGCGCCACCACAAACGTGCAGAGCATTGGTTTATTGTGACTGGAAGCGCCCTCATAACCCTCAACGGAGTCGAATCAACTATGCGACCAGGCCAGAGTTTGGATATTGAAATCGGGGATTTACATCGCGTTGAGAACATAGGCAGCGAGGATCTTGTCTTTATCGAGATTCAGAGCGGTAGCTACTTCGGTGAGGACGATATCGAGCGTATTGAGGATGATTTCGGGCGCTAACACCAAAAAATATCGTGGGGTATGCTTTTGTAGGTAAGGATCGTTGGCTCAGCGGTAGAGCACCACATTGACATTGTGGGGGTCACTGGTTCGATCCCAGTACGGTCCACTTAAAACTTAAGCGTTTTGAACTTCTCCACACTCAACTCATAAATTTCCTCTGGCCCATCTATCTCATCCATTTGTTGGCCAACATGGTGAAAGCCGAACTTGTCCACTAAAGCTATTGATGCGAGATTATCGGCAGAAGCCGTATACCTGAGAGTCTTAACTTCAGGGTACCTACAGACCCAACTCCACATGCCGGCTAAAGCTTCAAAACCATAGCCTTGATTTTGGAGTTTCTGATTTATAGCCAGTCCTATTTCAATCATTCCCTGGGCATCCGGGGCACCGTGAAAACTAGTACTTCCAATGATCTCTCTACTGAGTTTTAAAACTATCCATCTAACGAACCATTTATTGATATCTGCATCCAGTTTTACTTGTGGCACACGCCAGGCAAGCGGTCCAGAGTCATCCATTAACTCTCGGTGAGGATTAGTAAAACTCTTGCCTTCAAAAATCCAGGGATCCTCGGGTCTTTCAAAGAGTGAAATCAGTTCGTAAGCGGCGATGTGGTGGAGCTCGAGACGCGCTGTTTCTATGAGTATTTCTCGATCAGAGGGCCCACTCATCTAGTTTAATCCTTTTTGCAATGAGTAAATGCTTTTCAATTCCTAGAGTTCGATTGAATGAAGGTGAGCGAATTTTGGAATATCAACTCTTGATCATAATCAAGGGTGGCGACATGGTAGCTATTGACCAATTCGATCCGTGATTTTACGTTAGAACTCAAGCCGGCCATGATTATCTCG
>Ga0209443_1000968_pt1 | contig 18669 bp, 17 predicted proteins | sample LauGreBMM110DCMD_2_FD_187571 | JGI IMG/M metagenome (GOLD analysis project Ga0209443, IMG submission 187571) | Freshwater lake microbial communities from Lake Michigan, USA - Su13.BD.MM110.DCMD (SPAdes) (version 2) | ecosystem: Environmental > Aquatic > Freshwater > Lake | place: Lake Michigan... | reverse complement strand
TCAAAGGTTTTGAAGTTATTCAAGAAGATGAAGATTACGTCATTTTACGAAGTGGTGCGGGGGAATCTTGGGATGAATTGGTGAGCTATGCCGTACAGCATAATTGGTCAGGAATTGAGAATCTAGCTCTTATCCCAGGGACCGTTGGCGCCGCCCCCATGCAAAACATAGGTGCATATGGAGTTGAAATTAAAGATACTTTTGATCATTTGGAGGCTTTGAATTTGGAGACTTTGATTGTGGATCGATTTGATAAATCTCAATGTCAGTTTGGTTATCGGGAAAGTTATTTTAAACATGCAGGGAAGGGCAAATACTTGATTTCGACGGTCTGTTTTAAATTAAGTAAAAAGCCCAATATTAAAACTTCGTATGGGGCCATTCAAACAGTTTTGAATGCAAAAGGGATCAGCAACCCTACGATTAGCGATATTTCTAACGTGGTCATTGAAATTCGGAAAAGTAAATTACCAGACCCTAAAGAGATTGGAAATTCCGGAAGCTTTTTTAAGAATCCAACGCTAAGCTCTCAAGAAGCGGATCGTTTGTTAAATGTATATCCTGGGATACCTAATTATCCTGTTGATGCAAGTAGCGACATTAAATTCCCTGCAGGCTGGTTCATTGAGCAGGCAGGTTGGAAAGGTTATCGAGAAGGAGATGCAGGTGTACATGTAAATCAAGCTTTGGTATTGGTTAATTATGGACATGCGACTGGTAGCCAAATCCAACAAATTGCAGAAAAAATCAAAGCTTCCGTCTTTGAAAAATTTGGTATTTTGCTTGAAACCGAAGTGAATATTTATTGACCTACATAGTTAGTTGGCACTGAAACGTAACATCTGTTTTATGTGATTCACTAATCAGGTCCAGACCAGATCCAATTTCATCCCGATCTAGGTAGTTTGTCCTTCCGATTTTCAGAGAAAACGTTGAATTTTTTGTCCATTTATAATCCAGCACCAGGCAATTTCTAAAGCCATGTCCATAATAAGCGGGGAGTGAAAATGATAGCGGGACGCCTGCTTCATAGGCATACAATCTTGAATCATAGGAGGTAGAACTTACAAACCCGATCCTTAATTGAATCCCTAAAGAACGTATTTGGTATTTGACATCTTGAAGGATTAGCAAGCCCGTTTCCTTGGTATTTGCACCTACCAATAAACAAGTCATGATTCGCGTGTGAAAATCTAATTTCTTCGCCCTAAACTGGTGTAAGTCAAGACTTGTTTGAATTAAATGATGTCGCGTTAATTCCGTATTTCTCCGACTAATATCATTTTGTTTAGACGTCCATTTTAGTTGGCCAAAAAACGTGTATTTACCTCTTTTTTCCCATTGGTATCGGGTCAAGTATTCCCATCCCCAAGAATTCAGTTGGGATACTTCATACTTTAACCCTGGGAATCTAAACACATCTAGGTAACTCGATAGCTTATTTCTTTTGTTAAAAGTGATTTGATTCCCGACAAATAAACCCATTTCATTATTTGTTTCTGCACTTTCTCCAATCCCTTGAGCTTTAGGGCTAAAATAGGAGGGTGCGTAATATCGATATAGGTAGGACAAATCCGTTTTTTTAGAAAGGGCAAAGGCTCCGCCTTGAATGATGGAGAAGTGATTTTCAAGCATCCAGGCAAACTCGCCAGTGAAATGAATATTGTGCAAGGGGGCTTGAAAGCTCATGGAGTAATTTTTAACTTGATTTCCTGACCAAGCATTCGCCTTGTAGGCCAAAAGTGATTTTGATTTTTCTAAAGAAAATCGCGTGTGGGCTAGATTAAATTGAATAGCTAAATGGGTGGGTTTGTGAATCCATTGCATACTTCCACCCCAAGCGGATTCTTGAACATTTGATTGATGAGATAATTCAGTGATTGTTCTATGATAACCATCTTCTATCCATGAATTAATTTGTTTTGAATTACCTGTGCTATCTGAACTTAGGCTTGCGTCCAAATACCTTAAGGAGCTAAAGGCTTGAAAATTGAATGAGCCTACATGAAATTGGATATTGAATCCACGATAAAAGGAGGTTTCCCCGCTGGATGTATACGGAATCGCGCCTAAATGAAATTTTTGTGTGGCTTTGATGCTTTCAAAACTTTTGCCTAATGAAAAACCACCTGATTGGACTAGGCCTTGTCCCCATTGATTGATGAAATCTCCAATGATTATTTTATCGATCCATCGGTTTGGTTTAATTTCGATAAAAACGCTTTTGAAATCAAGGTAATTAACTTCTCCGGCATCTTTTTGGATTAAAGCACCTATGCGCAAGTAAGTATTTAATTGGCCTCGATATCGAGCTAATTGGCCCCAAGAATTACCCAAATACCTTGTTTTACTTCTGGAATCTTTAGGGCTAAATCCTTTTTTTTCTTCTAGGGTAGTTTCGTTTCTGATGAGAAATTGATGTTTCGCTCCTTGAAGGTCATGCCATTTTTTGTTTATTTTATCGCACCTTAGAAATGGTTTTATCTTTTTTAAAAGTGCCAATTCCCAGCCATGAATTGTTTGAAGTTCGTAGATGGATTCAAAGTAATGAATCTGTGTCCTATGTGCTATAAAGTTTCCTATTTGGGTCGAAGTCAGGATTCCCAAAGCCGAAAGCTCATCTTCGGTAACTTCATTAATTTGTAAAGGATTTTGTAGAAAATAATTATAATTGGATTGCTTTTCTTCATCGGCATAAACATCCGGTTGTTGGGCTAAAATGGCTTGAAAAGCATGCATTAAAATAAAAACAAAAAGTAGTTTCATGGTTAGATGAAACTACTTTAATTAGTTCTGGCATTATGATCAAAAACTGATCATTTAGACCAATTAACTGAATTTCCTTTCGATGAGCTCATAGAGTTCATTCCATAATTCTTGATTGTCGACTCGTTGGAACGCAGCGTATTTTGTTTGTAAAATTGATTTCCAATCGGTGGATTTATTTGCCTCATGATCTATGAATTGAATGATTTGATCCAAGTATGTTGATTCTCCCTCAAATAAATTTTGGATGAAATTGATTTTTTGAAAAAGGGGTAGGGTTTCGGCTAAGGAAGAAGTCATTTCGGTATGAATTCGATCTTTTAGGGAATTGTCTTGATTAACTTGAAGTGTTTCAAAAACCTTTTCTTCAGGGGAATCCCCTAACATATCTAATATTTTTATCTCAGAAGGAGCCTTGGACCCAATTTCTAAATTTAATACCGAAAATTCAATGTCGATGTGTTCAATGGGCGTCTCTATTTTTTGTTCTTCCTCCAAAATAATTTCAGAGGTATTTTCTTGGTTTACGTCTTGATCATTCTCGCGACTAAAATCTTCGGAGGGCTGTGGGTCAATGAGTTCATCTACCTCTACAGCATCATTTTCAATGAGACTAGTGGACTCTTCTTCTTCAAAGGTAATCGTGACTTCCTCATTGATCTCAACGACATCTTCAATCACCGTGTCTTCTGGCATGTCCTCTAATGAATCAGCGGGGGAGCTGTAATACACTTCCGCGTTTAATAGCTCGTCGAAAGTGGGGTAGATTTCTTCTAAATTGGTTGGTTCAGCTTGTTCTGTCGTGCTGATGGTTTTGTTGGTTAAATCTTGAATCCAATCTAGCCAAATTTTTTCAGGAAGGGTTACATTGGTCAACAGGCTTTGGATGGCTGAAGACCATTTTTCTGTAAACCTATTTGATTCCCAATTGAAATTAGGTAATGTATTTTGAATAAATTCTGAATGGAGCTGATGCGTAATTTCGGTTTGAATAATTTCAATGATGATGGGATTAATATCCCAATTCATGACCTCTTGGAATGTGGTCAATGTTTCATTTTCGGACCAATAGTGTGCAAATAAACTAGGTGTTTTCATGGAAGTTTATTTTATGCCCAACTCTTCACAAGCTTTCATCGCTGCAGTTTGTTCGGCTTTCTTTTTTGAATATCCTTTTCCTTCTGAGATTTTTTCTCCGTCAAGAAGGACGAAAGCGGTAAATTCTTTATTGTGATGCAATCCTTCTTCGTCAAGTGTAAATAGTACTTTCTTTCCTTCTTTTTGCGCCCATTCAATGAGCAATGATTTGAAATTGGGGTTGTTTTGAACGACAATTTCTAAATCAAAATATTGTGTCAATATCTTACTAATGATGAAATTTTGGGTGAAGGCAAAGCCTTTGTCTAAGTAGACGGCGCCAATAAAAGCCTCTAGCGCATCTCCATACATGCTGGAGCGAGACAAAATAGTTTTTTTCTGATTTTCGTATTCGATCACTTCATCAAGTCCTAATTTCCGACCAAGCACATTGAGGGATTCTCTGCTGACCATTCTGGACCTAATCTCTGTCAAAAATCCTTCGTCTTTAAATGGAAACTTTTTAAATAAATAGGCAGCGGTTATCATTCCTAATACGGAATCGCCTAAGAATTCGAGCCTTTCGTTGGACTCTTTGTAAGATTTAGCCACGCTATCCTTGGATGCCGAAGCGTGTAAAAAAGCTAATCGGTATAAATTAAGATTGTTAGGTGATGAGCCTAATAAATGCGTCACTGATTTTTTTAGAAATTTCTCTCTTAGGTCTATGGTATTTGGGTTAATCCAACTTAAAAGAGTTTTTAGGGGCATAAATTATAATTTTTTAAATATGACTGTTGCGTTATGCCCTCCAAATCCAAATCCATTACTTAATGCGATATCGATTTTTCTAGACTTTCCTACGTTTTCTGTCAAATCAATGCGCTGGTCTATTTCAGGATCTCGATTGAAAATATTGATGGTAGGAGGTACAAATTGATGTTGGATCGCTAACACAGATGCCACGGCTTCCACGGCGCCTGCGCCGCCCAACAAGTGACCTGTCATGGATTTTGTTGACGAGATAGACATCTTATAGGCATGTTCGCCAAAACAATCGACAATGGCCTTAATCTCCTGAGGATCTCCAATGGGCGTCGATGTTCCGTGGGTATTGATATAGTCGACTTCTTCAGGTTTAATCCCCGCATCTTCCAATGCGTCAAGCATGGACAATAAGGCACCATAACCTTCTGGGTGTGGTGCAGTGATGTGATGTGCATCGGAAGAGAAGCCACCGCCAATTAATTCTGCGTATATTTTGGCACCTCTTGCTTTTGCATGTTCATATTCTTCTAAAATTAAAGCCCCCGCACCTTCTCCTACAATAAAACCATCACGGTCTACGTCATAGGGCCGACATGCAGTAGCAGGATCGTCGTTCCGAGTTGACATTGCGTGCATCGCTGTGAAACCACCGACCGAAGCAATAGTCACCGGCGCTTCTGAACCACCTGTCACACACACATGAATTCTACCTGTTCGAATATAATTGAATGCGTCAATGATGGCATTGTTTGCTGAGGAACATGCTGAAACAGTCACGTAATTAGGACCTCTAAATCCATTACGAATGGAAATTTGTCCTGAACTCGAATCAGCAATCATTTTAGGAATAAAAAAGGGATTGATTTTAGGTGTTCCATCTCCTTGGCCAAAATAAATCATTTCGTCCTCAAAGGTCTTTAATCCACCTATTCCAGAACCCCAAATTACTCCTACCTTATTTTTGTTCAAAGTCTCCATATCAAATCCCGCATCAGCAATGGCCTCATCCGATGCTACCACTGCATATTGAGTAAAAGGATCCATTTTACGGGCCTCTTTGGGATTGATAAAGTCTTCAACCTTGAAATCTTTTAATTCACACGCAAAACGAGTTCTAAATTTTTCGGCGTCAAATTTCGTTATGGGACCACAACCATTTTTACCTTTAGATAAACCATCCCAAAAGTCGCCAACGGTATTTCCAATGGGAGTAAGGGCGCCTAGCCCTGTGACTACAACTCGTTTTAATTCCATGTGATTTTTTTTAATCGTTCAAAAAAAAAGCCAATTAGTCCTAGAAATCATGTAGGATAAATCCCTCATTCATTGCCTAGTACTAATTGACATATTTAATTATCTTGATTCGATTACTTCGCGTTTTCCAAATAGGCAATTGCTTGACCTACTGTTTGGATATTTTCAGCTTGGTCATCTGGAATCGATACACTAAATTCTTTTTCAAATTCCATGATCAACTCAACCGTATCTAAGGAGTCAGCTCCTAAATCATTTGTGAAGGACGCCTCAGGAGTAACCTCTGATGCTTCTACACCTAATTTCTCTACGATGATGCTTTTTACTTTTTCTGCAATATCTGACATTTTATAAAAATTTTGGGGTTGAAAAACGATGCAAATATTAGAATTTTAAATTGGATTATCAAACAATTTTTATTCTAAATATGATTTTATAAATATTATATATAAATAATAGAATTCTAGGTGTTTAAATTATTGAAATAATGAATTTTAAGCCTATTTATTCTTAAAAACACAAGGAAGCCGCACCTAATAATCCCGCATCATTTCCTAATAAAGCTTTTTTTATGGTCAATTTTTCTAGATAGGCTGGGGTAAGCCAATAATTTAATTGTTTTTCCATGCTTGGAACAATAAAATCAAAGGAAGCTGATAATCCACCGCCAATAAATATATTTTTAATGTCTAAAATCCGGATCAGTGATACTAGCATATCGCCTAAAAGCGTTCCTACTTCATCCCAAATGGCTTGGGCGAGTGCATCACCTTTTTCAGCGGCAACCACTAGAGCGGTGGTAGAGATTGTTCCATCGCTTGGCAAACTCGTTTCCCCTGTATACTCAGCCCTCATCCGGTTGGCCATTTGAAGCAATTCTTTCTTGCCCACATTTCTTTCTAATACTTTACCATTTTTTGAAGGCACATGCCCGGGTTCCATGGCATTTCCATCTCCTCCTAAAAAAATTTTGCGGTCGATGACAGCTGCACCGCCCACACCAGTTCCTAAGGTAATGAATACAAAATCTTCAGGCATATTTGATTTTTCTGGGGAGAAATAAAATTCTCCTAAAGCCGCGGCATTGGCATCATTTTCCATGAAAAAAGTATGTTCTGGAAAGCGTTTTTCCAACATATCAATCATAGGAGATCTGTCAATTTCAGGGATGGCCGTAATTTCAATCAAGGTTCTTCGGTCTTTGGTTAAAATACCGGGTAGGCCTATGCCCACCTTTTGAACATTTTTATGTTGGTACAAATGCAAAGCGATTGCATCCGCTAATCGATCTAAAAAATGATTTGATTCTCTCCATGTAGCGGTATCGTAACTTTGGAAATTGTTTATTTGGCCCGTGTCGGCATGCACAATTCCCATTTTAACTCCGGTTCCTCCGACATCGATTCCAAGGTATTCTATTGTTGGCATTGAATTCTATTTTATTATGAATATACGAATTTCCTCAATTTTAACGTGATTTTCAAATTCTATTTTGGGCCCAGGTAAACTTGTTCTAATTTTTCCATTATTTGGCCTACAGCGGGGCATATAAGGACGTTCTTAGCCGTTAGTTGTAAAATTCCCATCATGTTTTTTCGGTTCGTATGTGGGTATTCTTTACATGCTTTAGGTCGGTGATCATAAATCTGACACGTATTATCTTCTGCCGTTAAAAATGGGCAGGGAGCCGCTGGATACACCCAATCCCCATCGGAGTCTTGTACCAAATAAGCATCTAAAAAAGCGGAAACCTTCATTTTAAACAAATGGGCTACTCGCTGAATATCTGTTTCATTCCACATGGGACTCGTGGTCTTGCAACAATTTCCACAGGTCAAGCAATCCATTTGTTTAAAAACTTCCTCATGAGCTTCCCCAAATTGCTTATCTAAGTCCTTTGGTTTTCTAGCTATAATTTTTTGGAATACTTTTTTAAAGGAAGGATCTTTTGGCATAATTTAAGATAGTGGGGGGAAGCAGGCACGGCAACGAGCTTCATAGGTATCGGATTCCCCTAACATCACCGTATCTTGATTCGCTGCCGTTCGAAATGAATATTGGGCAACTCCACCGCAGGAAACACATACGGCATGGACTTTCGTTACGTATTCAGCGATAGCCATTAAATTAGGCATGGGGCCAAACGGAAGGCCTTTAAAATCCATATCTAATCCGGCTACGATTACTCTTTTTCCTTGGTTGGCCAATGAATTACAAACATCCACAATACTTTGGTCGAAAAATTGTGCTTCATCCAAACCAATCACATCGCAATCTCCAGCGAGCAATAGAATCTCCACCGCACTATGCACGGGGGTGGACCGAATGGTATTTTGATTGTGGGAAACAATATCTTCATCATGATATCGGGTATCTGATGCAGGTTTGAAAATCTCTACTTGCAATTGGGCTATTTTAGCCCGTTTAAGTCTTCGAATCAGTTCTTCGGTTTTACCCGAAAACATGGAGCCACAAATCACCTCAATCCAGCCTGATGAGCTAGCTTTTTGAGTCGATTTCGAGTGATTGGGTTCTAGAAACAAGGGCGTAAAAAGCCCCTGAAATATCTTTCAGGGGCCATTAGGTGAAATTTATTTTGAGCTGAAAGTGGCCGAGAAATATTCACGGTTCATTCGAGCTATATTTTCTATTGAAATGCCTTTGGGACATTCTGCTTCACATGCACCTGTATTTGAGCATGCGCCAAAACCTTCTTCATCCATCTGAGCGACCATGGCTTGCGCACGTGTGGCCGCCTCTATTTGACCCTGAGGCAATAAAGCTAATTGGGATATTTTAGCGGATGTAAATAACATCGCAGAAGCATTTTTACAGGCTGCCACGCAAGCGCCACAACCGATGCAAGCCGCTGCAGCAAAAGCATCATCTGCATTGTCTTTATTGATTGGTAGGTTATTCGCATCTTGTGCATTTCCTGTATTGACCGAAATAAAACCGCCAGCGCCAATGATTCGATCAAAAGCAGATCTATTTACGACTAAATCCTTAATAATCGGAAAAGCACTCGCTCTCCAAGGCTCCACGGTAATTGTTTGTCCATCTTTAAATGATCGCATGTGCAACTGACATGTGGTCACTCCACGGTTAGGACCGTGTGGTCGACCATTGATGTACATCGAGCACATCCCACAAATACCTTCCCGGCAATCATGGTCAAAAGCTACTGGATCATCTCCTTCTTCGATCAAACGGTTGTTTAACACGTCAATCATTTCCAAAAATGACATATCGGTTGAAATACCACTCACCTGGTAGGTTTCGAATTTACCAGCGGTTTTGGCATTTTTTTGTCTCCAAATTTTGAGTGTCAGGTTTAAATTTCCTTCCATTGTATCGATTTATTTATAAGATCTTTGAGCAATTTTGATATTTTCGTATTTCAATTCTTCTTTGTGAAGTTTGAAACTTGATTGTCTTTCGTATTCCCAAGCGGCTACGTAGGCGTATTTTTCGTCATCACGTAAAGCTTCTCCATCTTCTGTTTGGTATTCTAATCGGAAGTGGCCACCACAACTTTCATCCCTGTCTAAGGCGTCAATACACATTAATTCTCCTAGTTCAAGGAAGTCAGCCACGCGGCCTGCTTTTTCTAATTCAGGATTTAAATTATCTATTTCACCAGGGATTTTAACATCAGACCAAAACTCTTTTTGAAGCGCTTGGATTTCTTTAATAGATGCTTTTAAGCCTTTTTCGCTTCTAGCCATTCCACATTCATCCCACATAATTTTTCCTAAACGCTTGTGGAAATAATCCACTGGCTTAGAACCTTTGATGTTCATCAAGGTATCTAGACGATCGCGAACAGCTTTTTCGGCTTTTACAAAATCTTCAGAATCCGTCGACATAGACGGCGTACGAATCTCAGCAGCTAAATAAGCACCGATCGTATATGGAATCACGAAATAACCATCCGCTAAACCTTGCATCAATGCCGAAGCTCCTAAACGGTTAGCGCCATGATCTGAGAAATTAGCTTCTCCTAACGCGTATAAACCTGGAACTGTTGTCATTAAATTATAATCGACCCAAAGTCCTCCCATGGTATAGTGAACGGCTGGATAGATACGCATCGGAACTGCATATGGATCTTCTCCAGTGATTTGTTTGTACATGTCAAACAAGTTGCCATATTTCTCTTTTACAACCGCTTTTCCCATAGATTGAATTTCTTCGTCCGTTGGGTTATGCATGTTGTGTACGTTGGCTTCCCCTTTTCCATATCGGATGATGGCTGCCGCATAATCTAAGTAAACAGCCATTTTAGACGAACCTACTCCAAAACCCGCATCGCAACGTTCTTTTGCAGCTCTCGATGCAATGTCACGTGGCACAAGGTTACCGAACGCAGGATATCGGCGTTCTAAGTAATAATCTCTTTCATCCTCCGGTATTTCATTAGCCTTGCGAGTATCGTTTTCTTTTTTGGGAACCCATATACGGCCATCATTACGCAATGATTCCGACATTAAGGTCAGTTTCGACTGATGATCGCCAGAAACGGGAATGCAGGTAGGGTGAATTTGTGTGTAGCAAGGATTCGCAAAGAATGCTCCTTTTTTATGTGCTTTCCATGCCGCGGTCACGTTAGACCCCATGGCATTGGTCGACAAATAAAACACGTTGCCATATCCACCGGTACATAGTAAAACGGCATGTCCAAAATGTCTTTCTAATGCTCCGCTGACAGAATCACGAGCGATAATGCCGCGGGCTTTCCCGTCGATGGTCACTACGTCCTGCATTTCGTGGCGCGTATATAATTTTACATTACCCATTCCTACTTGGCGCTGCAAAGCTGAATAAGCACCTAATAATAATTGTTGGCCCGTCTGCCCTGCCGCATAAAACGTTCTTTGAACTTGGGTACCCCCGAAGGAACGGTTGGAAAGTAACCCACCATATTCACGCGCAAAAGGAACACCCTGAGCTACACATTGGTCTATGATGCTCCCAGAAACTTCGGCTAAGCGATGCACATTTGCTTCACGAGATCTATAATCACCCCCTTTGATCGTATCGTAAAACAGTCGGTATACCGAATCTCCATCGTTTTGATAGTTTTTAGCTGCATTGATACCTCCTTGTGCGGCGATTGAATGCGCACGTCGAGGAGAATCTTGAAAGCAAAATACTTTTACTTTATATCCTAATTCAGCTAAAGAAGCGGCAGCTGATGCACCTGCTAGGCCAGAACCAATAACAATAATTTCCAGGTTACGCTTGTTGGACGGATTGACCAAAGGAACACTCGATTTGAACTTGGTCCATTTCTCGGCTAAATTTCCATCAGGGATTTTGGCGTCTATTTTTGTCATAATTTCTTATCGGCTGATATTAATGAATCAAATGAAAATAAAATGCAATGGGCATGGAAGCAAAAGTGGCAGAAATAACGACTGCATAAATAGCTCCAATACTTTTTATGGTAGGTGAATATTTCGGATGATTCCAACCTAGGGATTGAAATGCACTTTGAAATCCGTGTAACAAGTGATAGCCCAAAGAGATGCAACCTAAAACATAGACGATAACCACAATAGGACTTTCAAAAACGATTTGCATTTCATTATATAGGGTATGCGCTTCCGTCAAGTCGTTCGTAAGGCGAGAAAAATACCAAAAATGTTTTAAGTGGATGATTAAAAAAAGTAACAATAGCGTGCCCAATAAACCCATAGATCTTGAATACCATTTGCTATTGGCCGCGCCGTCAACGACCGCGTATGCGACAGGTCGTTTCTTTTTATTGTCAAGCCATAAACGTAAACCATCCAAGATATGAAGAAGTAAACCGGCAAATAATACAATTTCCATAGCTCGGATAATGGGATTGGTTCCCATGAATTCAGCCCCTTCGTTGAAGGCCACTCCGCCATCATTTAAAAAGATGGTGGCATTAAGTCCACAATGCACGATAAGGAAGCTGATCAAAAATAGGCCTGTGATGGCCATCAGGAGCTTTTTCCCGAGAGATGAATTAAGAGATTTTGTTAACCAAGCCATAAATAAATGTATTTGTTAAAATTAAAATTACTCAAGCGTTTTGTTTTTTCTGCTAATCGAATGAATTTTAGCTATCAAAAATACGACTCAAACGCGGGTTCTTCAAATTAATCGATTAAAAAATCCATTTTTTTTAAATAATTGGATTTGCCTTATTAACTTTCCTATTCACAAATAGGTTTTATGTCAGCAAGAAAAATTGCTTATTACTTTTTAGTTTTTTTTCTAGGTTGTTTCGCTACTCAGGCTACCCATTTAAAAGGCGGTGAAATTACGGTTAAACGTATTTCAGATAAAACGTTGACCTACGAGTTTACGTTAACCACCTACACCGAAAATAACCGGGCTAATCAGGATCAGGGAGATGTTAATTTTTGTTTTGGAGATGGTACGGCTATTTTTAAAGCAAAAAGATGTTGTGGTAGCCCCGTAGATATCGGCAATGGGACCATGAAAAATATCTATAAGATTGAGTACACCTATCCGGCTCCCGCACTTTTTTATCGGGTTTCAGTTGCAATACCAAATCGGAACGATGGGGTAAGAAATATAACGCGTTCCGTGGAAGTTCCTTTTTATGTAGAAACCACCTTTTCGATTAATTCTGGCTTAGGTCAAAACTCAACTCCCTTGCTCTTAAATCCAGCGGTCGATTTGACCGCTGTGATTGGCCAGCCCTTTATTCATAATCCCAATGCAGTGGATGCTGAGGGAGATAGTTTGGCTTACCGATTATCCGTTTCCAAATCGGGGGATTATGAAACATGTTCCTCGGCAAGTAGGGGATTGGTGGCACCGAATTTTCGTCAACCCAATGAAGTGGCTACTGTACCTTCCTCATTTACGATCAACTCATTGAATGGAGATTTGATTTGGAATGCTCCTCAAGAGGTGGGTTTATACAACTGTGCATTCATTATCGAAGAATGGAGGAATGGCGTTAAAATTTCTGAGACAGTCAGGGATATGCAGATTGAAGTCAAAGACGTGGACAATAAGGCCCCTAAAATAACGGTACCACCTGATGTTTGCGTTCAAGCCGGCACTTTTTTAAGTGAAACGATTTTGGCTAGTGATGTTTTATCTAAATCGGGCCGATTGGATCCTATAACGATTTATAGCTTTGGTAATGTATATGCAATGGACACTGTTTATGCCGTTAAACAACCTTATGCTACTTTTTCATCGTCCCCCAAACAGACGAGTCCTGCTACGGGAGTATTTAAATGGCAAACGGCCTGTCAACATATTCGAAAAGAGACGTATGATATTTTCTTTAAAGTGGAGGATAATCCACCTGTCAATGTAGGCGGTGGTGTCAAGTTGGTCGACAGTAAAATCTGGAAAGTACGTGTCATAGCGCCTACTGTCAAAGGCTTAAAGGCGACGATTAAATCATCTACGGCCAGTGCATTGTTGACATGGAATTCTTATGCATGTGCGCTATCCAATGCGAAAATTATCATTTTCCGAAAACAAGCTGCCTGTAATCCTGTGGTGAATAAAATATGTCAAACAGGAATGATATTGACCGGTTTTACGGAGATTGGCCGATTAGATGTTACAAAGACATCATTTGAGGATACGAATGGTGGCGTGGGTTTAATGAAGAATGCGAATTACACCTATGTGTTAGTGGTCATATTTACTAACAGCAAAGGCTCGGATGATTATAGTCCCATGTCGGAATCCGCCTGCGTACTTATTCCATCTGCAGCTCCATTAATGACAAATGTATCTGTGGTGAAAACGGATGCCAAGGTAGGAGAGATGTTGGTCAAATGGACTAGGCCATTAAGATTAGATACGGCATTTTACCCTGGACCTTATCAGTATGTTGTTCAGAGAGCGGACGGCCAAAGTGGAAGCAATTTTACTCCAATTTCGTCAGGGATCCCGGCTCAAATTTCACCGGCCAAATTGGATACTGTTTACGCGGACAAGAATTTAAATACGGTAGCCGGTGCTTATCGGTATAAAGTAGATTTTTATTACTCTCAAAATAATCAGTTTAAATTATTGGATTCGCCCAGTCCGGCTAGTTCTGTCTTTTTGTTGGGGCAAGCGGCTGTAAAATCCGTTAAGTTGGCCTGGTCAGCCAACGTACCCTGGTCAAATGATTTTCAAGTGCATCGCGTCTATCGTGAGACGCCTCGGGGTTCAGGGAAGTTCAATCAAATTACTGAAGTTTCAGTTGCCGGCCCCAATACCTATACTTTTACGGACCAGGGAATAGATTTTTATACTCAAGATGGCAAATTTGACATGGTGATTTCACCGGATTCATCGTATTGTTATTATGTAGAGACTGTTGGCACCTATGGGGAAGGTTTGCCTCGAATAGGCCTGATCAATGCTTCACAAATTGTCTGCGTAAAGCCACAATCTGATGTAAATCCATGCGCACCTAAATTGAGCTTGGCCGCTTTAAATTGTGAAAGTTTAGATGCTTCGTTGAATTGCCAGTTTACAAGTTTTACCAATACGCTTATTTGGACACCTACGTTAACCGGATCTTGTGATCAAAGTATTGCGAGCTATCGGATTTATTATTCGAAGGATGGAACAACATTTGGGAAAATAGGAGAAGTTTCTGATTTAAAATATTTGCATCAAAAAACGGACTCGTTTATTGGTTGCTATTACATCACTGCCGTAAGCCAATTGGGCAAGGAATCGGCCAAAAGTGAAATTGTTTGTCAAGATAATTGCCCCTCATTCGATTTACCTAATTTGTTTAGTCCGAATGGGGATGGTAAAAATGATGTATTCCAAGCCATGAGATGCCCACGATTTGTTACACAAGTTACCTGTAAAATAGTGGATCGAAATGGCCAATTGGTCTATCAATATTCAGGAGATATCAATGGATTTGGTTGGAATGGAAGGGATTTAAATGGCAATGTCATGGCGGCTTCTACGTATTTTTATACCTGTGATGTGACATTTGATGTGAAGAATGAAGCGTTAAAAGCTAAGCAATTAAAGGGTTGGGTAGAGCTAGTAAAATAATAAAAAATGCATGTAATTATTGACGGGGATTGCCGTTTTTGTCGTGGGTCAACTAAAATACTTCGTCGTATTTTGGTCGGTCCATTGCATGTAATTACTCAGTATGACCTTAAATATGTTGATTTTCAAAATCGATTTGATCCTTCTGAATGGGCCGTTGATAGCATCAAATTGATTGTTGGCGATCAACTATTCATGAAGTCTCAGGCTATTTCTAAATTAATGGTTGGGGCTCATTGGTACTTCCAACCTTTACGTATTTTCTTTTTATTGCCTACGCGTCTTTTGGATGCTATGTATGATTTCATAGCCAAGAATCGGTACTTATGGGGCAAGGGAAATAACTGTGAAGTTATTTAGGCGTGTAGGGAGTTGTTTGCGTGAAGAAACTCAGTGGCAATGACTCATTCCAAAGAATAGCTGCTTGCTCAAGTCCCGCACTATTGAAGTGAAGACCATCCCATTTATATTTTTCTCCGCTAATACTTTCAAGGTTCGGCCCCTTAAATGTAAATTTAATTTCAATTAGCATCCTTTCTTGAGCTGTTTTTACATTTAATTTATCCTGTGTCGAACCATTTAAATTATTTTTTGAAATAATAAAAGTTAAGAAACTAGAATTCAGCAAATCTCTTGTTTTTTTAATATAAGATTGAGTAGATTCTAAAATTAAATTTTCACCTAAGGATCTGTCATTTTCACCATGTTGAACAAAAACTGCTCGCAAACCAGTTTTTATAAAATCATTATTCACTCGTTGCTCAAAAAATGAGTATGGATGTCTTTTTTTCCAATCAAAAAATGGGTGCTGAAATGGTAAACCATAGGCTGATAATCCCCAAATTTCAGAGCTTGATCCCCCAATTCCTGTGTTGTATATTCTTATAGGAACATTTAATTTGACTTTTAATTTCTCTGCTAGTCGGCCCCAATAATTATTTATAGCCCCATCAAATTCCCAAATTACGACATCGCACCAAGTTGGATCATAGTTTTCAATGGTATAAGGTTTTTGTCCTTCAGCCAGGGAGTGCCCTATCACTGCGAACACTTCGCCAACCTTCACATTCCAAGTTAAAAGTGTATCGGTATAGACTTTGTTATCATTGAATAATTGGATTTGTGGGTAATATCCACCGGCTTTTAACGTAAACTTACCTTTGAATTCTTTGGTAATTGGGTCTATGGCTAGTGTCAGCCAATCCGTCGAAACACCCCCTAATGAACTATTGAATTTTATTTTAGCCGATTGAAAACTTTTATCAGATTTACCAACAATAGTAATAGAACCTTCATTGTTTATATTTCTTTGTACAAAATCAATGCTGTTGGCTTTGTCAATGATAACCTGTGAGTTGGCAATAAATTTAGGCGTAATATCTTCTGACTTACAACCATTCAGTAAGATAATTAAGACCAATAATGGTAATATCGATAAATTTTTAATCATAGAATTGTCGGACTATGTGTTTTCTGTATTTCACAAAACGCCTCATTTTTTTATCTTTGCATACAAATTTACATTAAATAATTAATTTATAAATGAAGGCATATATTTTTCCTGGTCAAGGATCGCAATTTCCTGGAATGGGCAAAGACCTATTTGAAACCTATTCGTTTGCTAGGGAAATATTTTCTGAAGCGGATGAACTTCTTGGATTTTCCCTTTCTGACATCATGTTTAATGGTACGGAAGAAGAGCTTAAGCAAACCAATGTAACCCAACCGGCTATTTATTTACATTCCATATTAATTGCCAAATTAGGTACAAACTTTAAGCCTGAAATGGTGGCAGGCCATTCTCTTGGCGAATTCTCTGCTTTAGTGGCCTCCGGAGGATTAAGTTGGCAAGATGGTTTATCTTTAGTTTCCAAGCGAGCATTAGCCATGCAAAAAGCATGTGAACTCGCGCCCAGCACCATGGCTGCTGTTTTGGGATTAAGTGATGAACAAATTGAAAAAGTTTGTGCTGAGTTTAATGGCGAGGTAGTAGCCGCCAACTTCAACTGCCCAGGCCAAGTGGTCATTTCAGGAAGTATCAAAGGGGTAGAGTTAGCCGGAGAAAAATTAAAAGAAGCTGGTGCGAAAAGAGTATTGTTGTTGCCCGTAGGTGGTGCCTTTCATTCCCCTCTTATGGAACCAGCGAGATTAGAGTTAGCAGCAGCCATTGAAGCTGCCAAAATTGATCGCCCCATTTGCCCTATATTTCAAAATGTAAACGCAAAGGCCTCCCAAAATGAAGTTGAAATCAAGGCCAATCTAATTGCCCAATTGACCGGTCCGGTTCGTTGGACTCAATCTATCGAAGCGATGATTTCAGCCGGGGCCACTGACTTTATTGAATGTGGACCTGGAAAAGTTTTACAGGGCTTAGTGAGAAAAATCAATGCGGAGGCAATGGTGTCTTCCATGGAACTGATTAGCTAATTGGAAAAATTAAAATTAATAGCTTGATTTTCAGCGCTTGAACCTAATTCTAGAGAAATAATTCAATTATTTTGAAGCAATGTTTGATAATTACAGCGCAAGCGCTTAATTTTGCACTCGATTGAGATTGACCTATGGTGTAAAGGTAACACACCAGTTTTTGGTTCTGGTTTTCTAGGTTCGAATCCTAGTAGGTCAACAAAATATTTTAAGAGTCTACTGAATCTATCAGTGGACTCTTTTGTTTTTTGAATAAATATTTATCATAATGTGAAATGATCTAACTATTTCAAAAGCTCCTGGATTTTTTCTCCTACTCCGCCCTTTTTAAACTCTTTTGCTTTTTTACCATATACCCACAAAGTGTAGGGCAAAGGTTTTTGATGTAAGATTTCATCCGGAATTTTAAATGTAGTTGTTCCTCCCGTTTTTGTTTTGATCAATACAACCCCGTTCGCACCCCGCACCCCATAAATAGCTGTTGTCGATGGATCCTTCAACACATTAACGGATTCAATATCATTGGGATTTATGGTGTTGATATTGCTTATAGGTACCCCATCCACTACATATAAAGGACTATTTGAATTGATGGAACCAAATCCTCGAATTCTAACCATCGCTGCTCCGCCAGGGGAATTATCATTCCCTACAGTTACTCCGGCAACCTGTCCAGTCATTTTTTGACTCAAAGTTCCAGCAGCTACTTGTGATAAATTTTGTGAACTCACTTCTCCCACCGCTCCATTATTGTCACTTCTAGGTTTTGGAATGGAAGGTTCTATAAACCTGGGAATAAACTGAATACCAACGCCCGCCGCACCTTCAGCGCTTCGACCAGACACCACCACCACTTTTTCCAATTGGCCCAGTGGGATCGCATTGATATCCCGATATTCCCCTTTAGTAAATAAATCCTCCGGATCATAAAAATAGATGAAGAGCGAATCTGATTTGATGAAGAATGTTCTTTGCGCTTGCTTTGCTTTGGAACCCGATGAAGCACTGGATCCAAAATATTGATTTAAAATGGAAATCAATTCAGCCGAACGGCTGGTTTGCTGGGCCGCTACTGAATGATTCAAAAGAAATAATAAGGCAAAACCTAATCTTAATTTCATTTTTATGATGCGATAATAGCGTCTAGTTTTTCATAACTTAAAATCATGGATCTAACATTATGGTAATTTATTTTCCAAGAAGTGGCCATATGTCGCCAGATCGGCTCTCCCTCACGGGTCAATAATGGCCACCATTCTCCCGTGTTAAAATTGATCATTTTGTCAAAAACAAAGCGATGGACTTGCTTATGTGCCGCTAAGAATTTTTCATCCCCTG
>Ga0209443_1000964_pt1 | contig 18700 bp, 20 predicted proteins | sample LauGreBMM110DCMD_2_FD_187571 | JGI IMG/M metagenome (GOLD analysis project Ga0209443, IMG submission 187571) | Freshwater lake microbial communities from Lake Michigan, USA - Su13.BD.MM110.DCMD (SPAdes) (version 2) | ecosystem: Environmental > Aquatic > Freshwater > Lake | place: Lake Michigan... | reverse complement strand
GTTTTCAACTGTTTGTTTTCAACTGTTTTGTTTTCAACTGTTTGTTTTCAACTGTTTGTTTTCAACTGTTTGTTTTCAACTGTTTGTTTTCAACGGTTTGTTTATTAATATTTTTTTTTATTAATATTTTTTTTTATATATTTTTATCATATATATATATTTATTTTATCATATATATAATGAAATTTACTGATATTTTTTGGAATTTTTTGCTAAAAAAAGAAATTTATAAAATTTTTGGTGTACCTGGTGGCGCCATTGATGATATAGTAGGCTCAAAACCTAAAGAAATTGAATGGATTAATACAGGACATGAATTACAAGATGGGTTTTTAGCTCAGATTTATGGAAATTATACTAATAATGTAGGTATTTTAATTGTTACAACAGGACCCGGCATTGCAACTGCAATATCGGCACTAAAAAATGCCGACTCTGAAGCAAATCCTCTAATGATTATATCAACATATGAAAAATCACATATTGACAATTGGCAATATTGGGATATTTTAAGCATTTCTAAAAAAATTACAAAGTATACATTTTATATCAAATCAACAAAAGATATATATTTAATTCAAAAGGCGTATGATACTGCTAAAAGGTATACAACTGGCGTTTTATTATTAATTAATGATAAACTTTTTTTAAAAAACAATCTTAAGCAAATATCAATTAAATCTATAAATGAAACACATGGTCTCAAAAGTATTATAGATACATTATCATTAGGATTAACTAATAAAAATACATTAATAGTATTAGGCAAGGGTAAATTTTATAATTATAATTCAGTTATTCAATTTATTAAGAGAAATAAATTACCATATATTACAACATGGAAAGGGCGCCATATTATTCCAAATACGCTATACTGCGGCCGCATTGGGTCTATGGGGCACCATTCGGCCAATTATGCGATTTATCATGCGACACATGTACTTATTATTGGCGATGTATCAAGTTCCCTAGTAAGCAATTTTTATTTAGATAAGTTTTCTGTTGTGTTCATAAAGGATAAAAAAGTGTTTACATTAACACATCGCAAAGAAATTGCAGTGGCAAATTCAAAAATATTCGAATTAGAATATTTTGAACAAATATTAGACAAATTATCAATTTCTGTTCCGGAAAAATGGCTCAAATTTTTAACAAAATCAACTTCTTCATTACTAAGAGAATTAACCCCGATATCTGAATTAGAAAAATATATAGCAGTTGCTGCTAAAATATATACAAAACACAAATTAGATATACCTGTTACATCTGGAGTTGGCAATCATTGGTATGGTGTTGGTAAATTTATGGAATCAAATCAATTAGAGAGCGCAACTACATGGGCTTCTATTGGAGTGAGTTTTGCAAATGCCATCGGATTATATTATGCAACTAAAAAACATGTTTGGGCATTTGAAGGCGATGGTGGCACTATATTTTCTCTAAATGTATTAATGTTTATTATAAATAATGAATTGCCAATTACAGTGACTATTTTTATTAATCATTTATATTCCGCAGTTAGTTCTAGTTTTACTATGAAGGGAATGAAGCCGAGTGATACAAATGTAGTCCCAAATATACCATGGCTAAAAATGTTACCAAATTGCCACATTTTTAAATCTTTGGGAGAATATGAAAAGTATTTAGACAATAACCCAATCTCAACAAAATTGAGATTTATTATTATAATGGTTGGCGATAAAATAAGTGATAGCCACATTTACGAAATTGATATCAATAAAGAATATAGAACAAATTTAAAAAATAGTAATTTTGAAAAAATTATAAAGGCAAAATTAGTAATTAAATCTGAATAAAATTGCAAAAAAAATATGCATATATTCAAACGGGTTTTCAAACGGGTTTTCAAACGGGTTTTCAAACGGGTTTTCAAACGGGTTTTCAAACGGGTTTTCAAACTAGTTATTGTAGTGGCGCGATTACCGCACTAATTTTTCTTTGGTGTTCCATTGTGCAAAAAATGGATGCCGTTGTTAAAATGAGTCGATTTGCGCATTGTTTAACCAATTCATCGCACTTATAAAATGCAATTTCTTCAATTTTTTTAATAAATTCATCACTTGTAAATTGTTCAGGATAAAAATGCTGAAACACCATACGAAAAGCATCCAAGATTGCGTCAATTTGCTCATCAATTGTAATTCTCAAGTCAGATTCAGCAAATTTCTGAAATATAACTACCGTTACGGATTTTATTTGCTCAATAAATTGACAAAATAGTGCATTATGTTTAGTTCTCAATGTATTGAGAATGGACTCAGGGTCTCTATTATCCATATGCATTTGGTCTTCATAACCAAAGAGCAGATTTAAAAAATCATCAAATGATACTTCTGATGACTCCGATAGAAGAGATACAACATTAGAAATAGCTACTTCAATTGCATTTGGCTGTATCTCATTACGATATAATACAGCTATTGGCTCATCCACACTAAATTGCGCCATTTATTATATGCTATATAATAATATACTATATTTATATAATCTATTTATATAATATATTTATATATTCAAATTTAGATCGTATTATTTAGAGCGTATATCTATAGTTTCAAGCATATTTGAATATATTATAAAAATATATTATAAAAATATAGTATATAAATATAGTATATAAATGGCATCAAGATTTGAAGAATTATTATCATATACATCATTTCCTGATGAAATTAAAGCAAAAATTAGAGAAAGCAAAGATTTGCGCAATATGCTAGATGCATTTTTTAGTCTATATAATGTGATTTCAACAAATTTGGATATTGTTCCTGATCGGTTTGAAAAGGAAGTAAAATTAATGGTCAAAATGTATGTTGATGCCATGCACGCTGAGGCCCAAGAAGCTCACCTTTTGCCAATTTTAATTAAAGTGCTATGGGTGAGGTCCAGGCTAAGTCTTGCAGAGCATATTCCAACCACAACTGATGCCGAGCCGCACTCATTATTTCAAAAAATTTGCGCAATTATTACCATCATTGACAAAAACAATAAGGATTTAGTAGACCATTTAAATGCGCTCATTTTTAAATTTGCAGAGACATTAATTCGGGCGCCTAATGTTGGTATTAAATCTGAAATTATCAATTCTGGGTGGTATTACTTACGACTTGCCGTACATTCGGCCATGCCAGAACCAACCGAAGAGTGGCAGCGCAAGGCTATAGAAGAATTATCCGTATAATGGAGAGCATTATATGCATTTTTTTTTATAAAATATTTGAATAATATAATATATTATAAATAATACTTTTTATAATTGTTGCAATAATGCCTCCACATATTTTAGCCCTTTCCTCATCATTATGGCACTTAAATTTTATATTTGCCAGTTTTTTTATTGGCGTATTAATGCGCCAAGAATTGCCACCTAACCACATTGACAAGTTATTTCTACAAGTAATACGAGATGTTGCGCATAATGTAATTTATACAAAAATTGCGAGGGCGGATATTGACTATAATGCCGTATATCTTAAAATAATACAAGAAGTGTTTAATAGAGCTAAAGTATCCGCTAAAGTAGCCGCTAAAGTAGCCGTGACTAAAATAACTTGGGTACGACCACATTGGGCGTTACTTTATTTGGCTCAAGTTTTAAAGCCATTTGAATCGCGATGCGAATTTTTTCATTTTATAATTGAAATTACAAATGGAGGAGATACTTCTTTGGAAAAAGTATTTCAACTTGCCTTTAATATCGGTCAATTTATTGGCAATTGTAAATGGTATAATGCGCCAATTGCCGTATTTCTAGTATGCTATTTACGAATGCAATATCGATGGTATCATACCAATGGCGATAACTTATCTAATGAAAATTATTTGCATATTTATTTGCATATAAATGCAATATTAAGCACCTATGAGGCATAAAATATATAAAATATATAAAATATAATGTATAGTATATTATAAAATAAAATATATAAAATATATAAAATATATAAAATATAATGTATAGTATATTATAAAATAAAATATATAAAATATATAAAATATAATGTATAGTATATTATAAAATATATAGTATAAAATATGGGAAATAAAAATAGTAGCCAAAAATTTATAATGCCGCCAAATAATGCGAGCGATCTAACAAAAGACGCTCTGTATTATGATTATGGCTCATCAGCAAATCCTATTTTTTCGAAATTAATTTCTCCTGTTCCATATCACACTTTTTCTCCAGATTTTTTTAATCAAAAAATTAGTGGAATTCTTCCATTAGATGTTAGTAAGGAATTGGGGGTTCCTGGGCCTGCAACTAGCCCCTCTTTACTTGCAAATTTTGTTAAAATTGTAAATGGCTCATTAAAAACAAATGCATTAGCAACTAGCCAATTATTTTTTGTTTTTCAAGGAAATGGCCGCACTGAAGCATGTGGTATAGTAATTGAATGGAAACAAGGCGATTTTATGGTATTACCGGCGCATGGGGAGGCAATTCATTACTGTGACGGAGAGGCCAGTTTTTACTGGGTGCATGATGCTCCACTTCTCCAATATCTTGGAGTAACGGCAACAAATGCAAGGTTTCGCCCTACCGTATTTAAACATTTAAAAACTGAGTCTAAATTAGGAGAAATAATGAAGGACCCTACAGAAAGCAAAGCCAATCGCATAAGTGTGCTTTTAGCAAATGCAAATTTTCCACAAACGCGCACAATTACACATACATTGTGGGCAATGTTCGGCCTTTTACCTAAAGGCGCGGTCCAATATCCACACCGTCATGAATCCGTAGCATTAGATTTTGTTATAAGTTGTGAACCAGGATGTTACACAATGATAGGAACTGAACTTGATACCGATGGAATGATTAAAAATGGACAGAGAGAGGATTGGAAAACCGGTGCCTCTTTTATAACTCCGGCGGGATACTGGCATTCGCACCATAATGAGTCTGGCGCGGATGCACATGTACTGCCGATTCAAGATGCTGGTCTTCATACCTATCTACGCACTTTAGATATTTTATATAGTCACCCTAATCACGATCACTCCTCATATATTTCACAAAGTCCATCAATATAATTATAAAATTATTGTCTGGGTTTGCCTTCAATGTTTAATATGACTGAGCTATTAATGGCGGCAGTATGCATATAGGCTACTCAATATTTGAATAAATAACATTTGAATAAATAACATTTGAATAAATAACATTTGAATAAATAACATTTGAATAAATAACATTTGAATAAATAACATTTGAATAAATAACATTTGAATAAAAAAACATTTGAATAAAAAAACATTTGAATAAAAAAACATAAAATGCACCCAAGATTGATATCTTTGAGCCATTATAAGCAATTAAGTTGCGCTATATTATGTAATTCTATTTTTAATATTGATTATAAAACCATTAATGCGCTTAATACAGTGATTCAAATTCAAAAATTTTGGCATGAATTGAAAATAACTGACAAAATAATAGATGTTGTTATTAAACAAATTTCACAATATCGTTTTTATATTGATGGTAATATATATCTTAATAATTTAAATTTATTGCAATGTATTGATGCATATAGACATCAATATAATTATAATATATTTTATGATGCGAGTGCCTATAGTGCCCCTGGAGAAAAGATTAAAATTGATAAATATTTAAAATGTTTTGGCGGTGGAATTACACGAGGCGTTGGTAATATGGATTTTAGGTTGCTTCCGCTCGAACATTTTGAAATTTGGCTAAAAATATTAGAAAAAGATTATGTTTCAAATTCAAGAACATTTGCCGCATATAAAAAAACATATACAATGGAATATCAAATGGCAAAATCTATGAGAGAGTCATATGTTGATGCAACCACATATGTATTAGAGCCGCATTCTATATTACACGAATATAAAAATGCTGAATTAAAATCAGCCCATGCTCAATTAAAAGAAGAAACTGATAAATGCGCAGAAGAAAATGCTGAATTAAAAAAACAAATAAAAAAATTAAAAAAATATATTAAAGAGGCCAATCTATGAGCAGCGATATATCTATGCGCAGTGATATATCCAATTATTTAATTGCATTAGATAATCCTCATCATCTCCATATAAAATATAAATATTATTATTTGACAGTATTTTTGTTAAAATTTGGTATTTAAGTGAATTCTTTATTTTGTCTTTAAAAAATTGATTTACACATAGGCCATATTCAATTTTTATGATCGAAACAAAGTCCAAAAACATAATGGCATATTCCTCCTTTAATGCGGGCGATGCCCATAATTTGGTTTCACATGACCCCTCACTATTTTGATTTTTTTTTTCTAATATTTTAATTGTAATATCTTCAGTAAATAGCGGTACTCTGTTATTAATAACAATATATGCTTCATCGGGATGCCTAAATAATTCAATTCCATAATGAAATTTTATATATGACTTAAAAGCCGATTGTCGAAAATATAAAATGTCGCAATTACAATTGGCATTATTTATGCTCAATACATAATATGTATCATTGGGGGTTGCTTTCTTTTTATTTGCTGTATCATATGTAATCAGCCTTCCATTTTTAATGATGTATTCATTCATTGTTTTATTTTCAAATTTTTTACCATTTATATTTGTATTTGCACCGCCAGATAATTCATTTTTTTTAGGCAATTTAGTGCTCAACATGATATTGTATATAATATACAGTATTTTATAAATAATATAATTGAATTTATAATATATACTATAAAATTCAATTATATTTTATATCATATATACTATAAAATTCAATTATATATATAATATAATACAATACAATATATTTTATAAAATATACAGTATTTTATACAATACAATAATGTCAATAAAGCCAATAAAGCCAATTTTAAAATGGGCCGGCGGAAAAAGCCAATTATTGCCGGAATTAATTAAATATATCCCAGATGAAATGGAAAATTACCATGAGCCATTTATTGGCGGCGGTAGCGTATTATTATTAATGCTACAGTTGCAAAAAGAAGAAAAAATAAAAATTAATAAAAGCATATATGCATATGATATCAATAAAGAACTTATTGATGTATATAAGACAATTCAATCATACCCAAATGAATTATTTTTAGAAATAGACCAAATTATATCAGAATTTAATTCATTGGAGGCCTCGCCAAAAAAAGAAACAAATGGCGATAAGACCACTCGTAAAAACATATCCAGTATTGCTAATGATGAAAATAAGACAACTAATAAAGAATATTATTATTATTGGATTCGAAATAAATATAATGCGGAAATTATTAATGCTGCCTCTGGTGATGCCGCCAATGATAATATTATTTTATTAAGTGCATTATTTATATTTTTAAATAAAACATGCTTTCGCGGCCTCTATAGAGTAAATAAAAATAAATTTAATGTCCCCTATGGAAATTATGTAAATCCGGAAATTATCAATTTAGAGCATTTATTATCAATATCTGAACTAATAAAAGATGTAATATTTATTCATGCTAATTATACAGATTCATTTATGAATTTTTTAGATGGCGATTTTATATATGTTGACCCACCATATGTGCCAGAGTCAATAACCTCTTTTGTTGGATACGCTAAAGATGGATTTACTATTATTGAGCATATTGAATTATTTACATTATGCGGCGGGCATTGTTTAGATGCATCGGCAACATCTACTTCAGAAGCGGCACTAACGACAGCCACTTCAGAATCCGCCTCGGCAAAAACCGTAGGCAAAAAAATAATAATGTCAAATTCAAATACAGAGCTAGTTCATAAGTATTTTAAGAATGATGATTTTCATATAATAGAAATTAAAGCAAAGCGCCATATTAATTCAAAATCTCCTAATATGACAACCATAGAAGTTTTTATACTTAATAAATCCCTAATGTAATTTTGCTATATAGCAAATGTTTTAAAGAGTTAAAATCAATATATTCTAAGATAATATTCACAACACTATTATTTATATAAATATCTGTTTTTTTGCATAATTGAAGTACTATTATTAAATATGTATTTTTAATGTGATGCTGTAATTTTTTAAGTTCTTTAGATTTTATATTATTTAATAAATAGTCCTGCATTAACTTGCGCTCAGTGCGGCTAATAATAGTAACATTGCGCATTTTATATAATTGATGAATATTTTTATAAAATATATTAAATTTTTTATAATTTTGATAAAAAGCATTACTTATTATAATTGCTCTATAAATATAGTAATCAATTGAAATGTCATATAAATCACACATCTTATCAAGATTGCTATCTCTTGTGATGTCATTTAATATATAATTTGTATAAAAATCTTCAATTCTTGCGCAATGGTTGCATAAAATGCAATCGTTGCATAAATTATAACAATGGCAATTATTTTTTTTTTTAAATAAATATGGCTTATACTTTAATATATAATCATATATCATATCTATCACTTTAATAAATTTTAAGTCTAAAAAGCACAATTCAATTATTTTTCTAATATTCCAATGGGATATATGCATTTTATTAATTAGTAATATATGTTGCAATTTTGATATAAAATAATCAACATCAACTGAAACAAATAGAGTCATACTTATATCAGTAAATAGTCTAATGCCTTCATTATATTGTATATGCAATGATACTATATAGTCGTATAAATCATCTCGGCCGCATATAATTATATATGGAATCATAAATGTTGGGATTATATCGCCCCAATTTAGAGTTGAGCGCCCCATTATATGTGCATCCATAACCAGTTTTAATTGTGATACCGTGCAATTATATTTTAACATCTTATTTATTAGCTTGATTGATAAATAAGAACCATCTTTATTAAAATAATATAGGACGGTTTCTATATTTCCGCACAGATCTAAGTTTATAATATCGCCACAGTATTCAAAAAGATCAATTAATAATTGCATCATATCAATAGATACAATAGAATTATTTAATTCTGAATGCCTTAAAGCGGATTTAATCTGTGATGTAAATAAATTATGACTAAATCCAGCGACATGGCGATTTAATTTACTATGATATAAATCTAACATAAATTGTATATTATCTTCTTTAAGGATATTAAATATATCAATTTTTATATGGCTAGTTATTTCTATTGGAAATATTAGATCCGCGCATATACGAATTAAATAAGTAAATATACTATGATAGTTTCCTTTTATTGACATAGTGAGTAAATTATGAAAAAGAGTTACAATTATATAATCTGATGTATAGTAATCTGAAAGCTCAAATCTATATAATTGCAATAATTGAATTGCCATATCTTCATTCAAATCCAATATTAGTTCACCCCTATCATTATACGAAATTTGCTCCGCGTTGATATATTTTAATATATTAAGACTATCTTGTGACCATTTATCTTGTTCCAATATATCAAAATAATTATATATTTTTCTGTTATAAAATTGTGCCGAACAAAATAACTGCATTATAGGCATGGAATAATGGCCGCCATCATAAAATTCTGGAGGAATTTGAACTATATTTTGTTCTAAATTTGACAATAAATAATAAAAAATTCTATTAGAATTATTTATAATTAATATAAAAAGCAGCAATTGATTAGTATTGTCGTCATTATCGGAGAGGTGACTCCTTTTTTCAACATCTAATGGCTCCAGATTAGGAACACCAGCATATATAAATACAAAATACTCTTTAAAATCATATTTTGCGCATAAATGCAATATATGCTTATTTATATCTGATGTATAATGGCGACCCATTTTTGAGTTATATATATGATCAATAAATAAAAAGAATTTATTAGGCTCTTTAATATGGGCAATATTTTCAGATAGCAATTTAACAATGATTTCAATGGTGCCATCATCTATAATGGGCCCATCTATAACGGGGCCATCTATAATGGCCCCATCTATAACGGGGCCATCTATAATGGGGCCATCTATAATGGGGCCATCTATACTGGGGCCATCTATACTGGGGCCATCTATAACGGCGCTATTTATAACGGCCCTTTCCTTATTAATGTATATAATTGCGGCATCAAGAATATGGGGGTCTTTATTAAAATCAAGTTCAAAATATAATATTGTCTCTATGTATCGAATAAACTGCAATGGCGAATTTATATTTGCCGAAAATTTAGAAAATTCCGTACATATTGGAAATATTCCGGCCTCCATTGTGTAGGCATTGCTTAAAATTGGCGAATTTTGAAATTCATTGGGCAATAATTTATCGCGGCCTTTATTATTTTTTAAATACCAATATTCTCCTTTTTTAATCAATAAAGATGCCATTTATAATATATATCTATAAACGTATATTTATTCAAATATACCAATTAAGTCATATTTGAATATACCAATTAAGGCATAAATAAATATATAGATATATATTATAAATAAATATATAGATATATATTATAAATGAATATATAGATATATATTATAAATAAATATATTAACCAAGTTAAACAAAAATGAGTAACTCTATTATGATTATTCGCAATTTAGATGAAATATTATCAAATGAAGCCATGGCAAATAAATTTTTGTCATATTGGTGCGGATTTAATAGAGACTATGAACAGCATACTTTTAAAAATAAAGAAAAAGATTTTATTATTGGAAAAATTATTTCAGATTTAAGGCCTGAAATTATTTATTATTTAAATTATTTATTAATGGCGGATACTATTATTTCTATAAAATGCCAAGAAGAAATTCATATTATTCATAATATGAATTGCATATTAAATTCAAGATATAAAACTAGATATATTGAATTTTTATGTGGATTTTTTGAAAATAAATCCGGTGAAGACTTAGTTATTGCCGAAAGAATTGGCAATGAATTTATAATGGGATTATTATTTTTAGTAAAAGATGATAAAATATTTGCATGCTGCGAGTATTTTATGTCTCTATTAAATAATGATATTGCAAATACAGGCGGCACTTCAGGAATTGGGTCCCATATGGATAGTATTCATATAAATGGCGTAAATATGCTTGAAAATTAATTTAAAAACTCCCTTTTTTAAAATATACAATACTTTTTTTTTAATATTTTTTAAAATATACAATCCTTTTTTAATATTTTTTAAAATATACAATACTTTTTTTAATATTTTTTAAAATATACAATCCTTTTTTTAATATTTTTTAAAATATACAATACTTTTTTTTAATATATATTTTTACATCTTTGAAGATTAAAAAAAATGTCATTAGAAATTGAAGCAAAATTTTTAGAAATTAATTTGGATCAATTAAGAAAATTAATAAAAAAAAATGGTGGTAAAAAAAAATGGTGGTAAAAAAGTGCATAAGATGGTTATGTATGCCATTGCATAGGCGTCGTAGATGGGACTGTGTATACAGTCCCTTAACCAACCTCTACGGAGTGAGAGATATGTATTTAATTTATTAACTGGAGAAAAAGGGTATATAAGAACACGCGATGAAAATGGCCGCGTTACAATAACATTAAAAAAATATCCAGAAAATTCTAAATTTGCGCAAGAATATGAAATATTATTAGATAAATCATCCTCTATAGAAGATGCAAAAAATATGCTATTGGCTCAGGGCTATAAAGTAAAGGCACAACATGAAACCCTACGCGAAAAATGGACGCTAAATGGGTGCCCAGAAATTGCGATTGATACGCTGCCAGGCATTCCTACGTATGTTGAATTAGAATGCAAAAATGAAGCCGAAATAAAAAAAAATTGCAAAATTATTGGGCTTTGATATGAAAGATGCCAAATATGGCCCCTATGTAAATCAGTATATTGATTATTATGGCGCCAATATAGATTCTGCCGAAAACTATCCGGTTTTAACATTTAATAACATTGATAAAGAACTTAGCCCAATAGGGCATACTCTTGATGCCAGCAAAAAAGAATTTCTACAAAAAATAAAAAAACAGAATTTAGCCCTCATTAAGAAAACACTTTTTAGAAAAAAGCTGACCAAAAACCACTTTTTAGAAAAAACCTGACCAAAAACCACTTTTTCTTAAAAAGGTTATGCCATTTAATGATAAGCCCCACACAATCCATTGCAATGCCCACCATTATAATATGGTGTAAAATTACATTGGTATAGTGGCCCTCCAGACTCACCTGACGTACGTTGGTCTTTAAATGGAACTTTGGCATTAATTTTTTCAAGATCTTTTATTGTTGCAAACATTGGTATAGGCGAATCACCTTTTTTCCAACCTCGGCCATTATCTATTTTATTATGGACATAATCATGAAATCTCGCAATTGTATCAACGGCATCTTTATGAGTGTAAACACTGCCTGAGTCTTCAACCTCAAATTTTCCCTCATTCTTGAAAACTCTAAAGTACACGCTAGTCATTTTTCATATGTATTATTAAATTCAAATATATATTATTAAATTTATATATGTATTGTTAAATTTAAATATATTTAAAACACTTTTTAGAAAAAACCTGACCAAAAACCACTTTTTAGAAAAAAGCTGACCAAAAACCACTTTTTAGAAAAAAGCTGACCAAAAAAAAATAAAAGGCATTTAAAACAAAGTTTTAGATAAACTCCGCAATTTGACGCATTAAGTACTCATATCTATCTAAAGATATCATTTTAATAAGATTTTTCATTCTATTTTCTGGCAACCATGGTAGTATTTTTTCTGTATTTTTTACAGCATGGATAAACAGTAACAACTGCACCCTGCCCTCTTGGCTACGCATAATCTCACCCCACTGGTCTAAATCAGTAATACAGTAATCTGACCCACATAGTCCATTACATTGATATGTACTACTATTACACCCCCCTACCACCAAAGCTATCATGCATTTGGTTAATGCGCATTTGATACCATATCCTCGTGATCTTCTAAAATGATTCGGTGTATGAGTATTCATTTCTTCAATTTCATTAAGGGTTGCAAATTGTGGCATAGAATCATCCCCTATTTTCCATCTTAAGCCGCTATCTTCTTTTTGATAGACAATTTTGTGAAACTGGTTAAGCTGTATAATCGCCTCATGACTAGTATAATTAGCACTTGGGTCAACAATCTCATATTGCCTAGTATTTGAATTATACTCAATTTGAAAATATATTTTATCCGTAGTTGTAGTCATCTTTTTTTTATATATTATTAATATATTCAAATATGATATTTGAATATTAATATATTTATCTAAAATAAGTATTATTTTTACAATGGGATATTTTAGCTTTTTGACCAATGATAAAAATAATTCAATTAAAATTGATGTCAAAAAAAAAATATATATGAAAGATAATAAAGGAAATACCTTTATAGAAGAAAATTATGAAGGAGATGGTATATTTGGCGGAAAAGATATATATCTATTATTTGCTCAAATGAATAATTTATCAGTAGAGGGTACTCACATTAAAGAAGATTTTGATATGGAGGATTACAATGAAGAAGACCCTACGGGCAGATTAAGAAATTTGGCCATTGAGATTTGGTTTGCAAATGATATTGATTCATATATTTTTCCAAATTTATTAGAAAAAAATACTGAATGGTCAAATCAAAAACCAAAAGATTGCCCAAATCAAGGCTGGTAAATTTTATATGTTAGATGCATCTGCGGCGGCATTGTATCTGCGGCGGAAACCGCCTCTGCAATATTTTTTTTTATTTATTGGTATCCGCAATGGCTATGGCACCCATGGCATCCACATCTGAAACTGCCATAGCATCCATGGCATCCGTAACATCCACAACGGCTATGGCATCCATGGCATCCGTAATATCCACAACGGCTATGGCATCCGTGACATCCATGTCATCCGCAACTTCATTTATAGAAAATAAGATCATGGTGCGATTATCAGCCTGGCAATTAAACTGTAGGCGGAATAATTCCGGAGTATTTAGGCCTGCTGCCACAAGACTTTCAATTTCCTCTGAGGTCAAAGTTGCTAAATAATCGGCATGAATTTGAGTTGCGTGCGCTAGATGCTGTTCATGCAAATACCGCAATATTGCCTCTGGGTCTGTAATGTTATTGAGCGCACAATGCTTAATGCCGCTCGCAAGACGATTCAACCCTAGAACCTTATCTCCCATAAAGGTATTCTTGCGAGCATATCCATCTACGTTTTTAGTGAGAAACATACGCCAATATTCAAAAGGACCATCAGATAGCGCAAGGAGGCTATGCCCTGGAGGAATTGCAAATATACGAATAACTGGAGTTGTTAACCAACTCTCTTTATGAGAATTAGGGCCTGAAATCAGTGCACATGACATATTATGAGACCCCGTGGGTACAAGGTTGCCTTTGGCATCCGTACCCACTTCGCAAAAGTATGGGTGATTGTATACTACTTGTCTCGTGGCAAGTATTTCATCTGCCCTAGGGGATTGGCCATTATCATCAATAGTCTCTGCTATAATAACCCCCGTGCGTTTATTAATGATGATAGTTGGGCTATCTCCCAAATGCGCAACTACTGCGATATTTAGGGATTCTATAATGACTGTAATATTACAAGTAGAAACCATTCCAGAGAAATCAGAATCAGTGTTTACCGATTTTTGCAAAAATGCAACAAGAGGAGGTAAAACTTGTGCGATATATCCAGGCGCGGCGCATGCTATTACTTGGCGCAATATCCATTTTTTTGACAACTGGACTAGATTGTCTGATAGTACTTGACTATCATCGCCAGAGCCATCAAATAGAAGTAAAAACAGGATGGGTGTACCATCGCTGGTGGTCACATGCATATACCCATCTGAAACTTGAGAATAATCCATCTCTAGGCTATATCCAGCAGACCTATATACGCCATGATTTGCCGATATTAGATAAAAATGTTCCTCTGGTTGAGGCGCATTTCGAGAAGAACAATCCATTATGTTTTATAATATAATTTAAGTTATCAAATATGCCTTTATTAAATAGGCTTTATTCAATAGGATCAAATTGATATACTCCGCGCTCAACTAATTGATTAAAACTATGTATTGGAATATACAAAAATGGTCCCATTGGACGTTCAATACTATAACAATCTGGAGTATTTTCAGTACTAACCCATTCAAGTGCTTCAGGGAATTCAGCGTCATAATTAGCGCTATCGTGTGGTATACTACGCTGATACTCAAAAATATTACAATACCATGGACATTCCTCTTTAAGATTATCTCTTGTTAATATTAAAAATGGATTTTCAGAATTATATAATGTTATTTTTATTTGTCCATCTCTTGTGCTTTCTTCCTCATACCCATATATTAATCTATGTGTATTGAATAATTTACCTACAATATCAGCAACTATATGTACTGGGGATGTAAATAGTGCAGTTTTTTCACTTAAATAAAAAGAATTAATGCGCGTTGCAATAAAAGCAAATACATATAAAGATATATATTTATGGCTTGGATAATTGAAATTAATACTTATAAGATAATCAAATAATTCTTGATTTATTCGAACTTTATTATAAGCATTTTTTATTGTATTTGTATGCATATCAATTAAATTTGAAAATGCTTCTTTTGTATACGTATGTGCAAGTTTTACAATACCCATTTGTGTTATAAATGGTATGCCTTCTTTAGCTATAATGGTAACCATCATTTCAACATCTTGCCAATTTGGTGGTAAATTTGTTTTATTTAGTTCTTTTGATGCATATACAACAAATAAATCTGAAACGGTATTGCTTTTCTTAATCTTAAAATCATTTAACCCAGCATCAATATTAATTACCCTCGCATGTTCGTATTTGGTATTTTTTAAAGGATTAACATTTACTATAGCTGCAGGCGTTATTGTATCGAGTTTTTGCTTAAATATTTCCCATTTTGATAAATTTTCTTCAGTTATTTTAACCATATGAAAAAAATACATCTGATGACCCATTTCCAGATGATAATGAGATTGTAGATTTTGCAAAAACCATATCAGAAATACTTGCTTTTTTAGACATTATACTTGATGTGCTGCTAGCTACATCCTTAATTTCTGATATTAATCCAAAATGCACCAATTTATCTGTAATTGTTTTATTTATTAACTCATTAATTTGAGTAAGATCACTCTCATCTAACGCACCTCCAGTTTTTTTTATTTTTTTGAACCCTCCAGATTTATTTCCCATATTTGAAATAATATTCTTTATATTTTATATGAAATAATATTTAATTTAAAATAAATATTTATTCAATTGGCTCAAATTGATATACTCCGCGATCAACTAATTGATTAAAACTATGTATTGGAACATATAAAAATGGCTCAATGTCGTTAGCACCTTTATAACAATCTCCAGTATTTTTAGGAGTAGTATAATCAAAATTGCGAGATTCATCTTCAGTATTATAATCGCTATCGCCTGGAAAAATCTGGGTGCGTTCTGTTTGAAAAATATTACAATACCATGGACACAACTCTTTAAGATTATCTCTTGATAAAATTAAAAATTCATCAGGCAAATAATATAAATTTAATTTAACAATATAATTAGGTGCAAATCTAAGCATCCGTTCTCGCTCATATCCATATGGTAAGATATAATCATGTTTTAATGTATTAGTCACAATAGAAGAAATTGTATTGGTTGGAGATGTAAATAATGCAGTTATTTCACTCACATAAAACTGATTAATGAAGGTTCCAATAAAAGTAAATAAATATAAAGATATATGGCGATGACTTGGATAATTAAAATTAATTTTGTCAAGCTCCGCATATAAATCACGATTTAGACTTTTATTTTCTATCACACTAGGAGTTTCAATTTTAGGCCCAATCATATTCCCAAATGCTTTTTTTGGATATGTATGCGCGAGCTTTACAATACCCATTGGTGTGGCAAATGGTACGCCTTCTTTAGATGCAACAGTAACCATAATTTCAACATCTTGCCAATTTGGTGGTAACTTTGTTTTATTTAATGTTTTTGATGCATATACAACAAATAAATCTGAAGATGTATCGCTTTTTCGAATTTCAAAATAATCTAATCCCGCATTCATATATATATGCCTAGATTTAGATTCTACTTTATATGCAGGTAACTTTGAAATTGCATCAGGTGGTGTTATTAACTGATCCCCTATATAGTTTAACATATTTGGGGTAATTTTTTTTATATTTTTTTCAAATTCGCTCCATTCTGATAAATTTTCTTCAGTTATTTTAACCATATGAAAAAATACATCTGATGGCCCATTTCCAGATGATAATGAGATTATAGATTTTGCAAAAACCATATCAGAAATACTTGCTTTTTTAGACATTGCACTTGATGTGCTGGATATATCTATTAAAGGCTCAATTGCACTTGATTTTTTAGCACTAGTTGGTATCAATCCATGAGTCACTAATTGATTTGTAATTAATTCATTGATTTTTTCAATATCATTCGAATTTAATTCCCCACCAGTTTTTTTTATTTTTCTGAACTCACCAGTTTTTTTTATTTTTCTGAATCCTCCAGATTTATTTCCCATTATTTTAATAATATTATCTATATTTTATTAAAATATATTTTATTAAAATATATTTTATTAAAATTTGCTTATATTTTATATTTTGCCTATTTTTCCCATCCTATAAATTTAACACTAGGTATATTATCGGCATGGGGTGCATTTCCCTTAGCGTCACAAAGTACGCCGCATTTAAATATAAATACACCATTACCATATTTATTATAATATTTTTTTGCCTGTTTTTGGACATTTTTTTCTAGAAATCGATGTTTATAATATGGATAATTTTTAACCTCAATCCATTTAATTTCAATTCCATTTAATTGAATATGTTGATTATGGTCCGTAAATAAAAAATCCGGCGTTAATATTGGTTCTATATTTGCGTCATTGCTGCCATTTGCGTCGTCATTTGCATCATTGTCTTTTATAGCGGCGACAGAGGCAGCAGCCTCAGCCTCTTCTTTAATATGTACTTCTGTTTTAAATTTAATATGTAGATCAGATAATTTTTTGGCTACTAGGTCTTCAAATTCAAGAGACCGCGTCTTTGCATCGCTGCTATTAAATGAAGACGTTGGGTCTAATTTTAAAATTTGGTCCAATTCGCTATTTAATGCGGCCAATTCCTCTGGAAATGGTTTATCTTTTCTTAAAAAGTGTTTTGTTTCTTTTTGATTATATCCAAAATCCTCACATAATTGTTTTAATGTTAATAAATATGGCAATTTGTGCTTATCGGCAATTAATGTTAAATCAAATCCATTTTGAAAATCTTCTTTTATTTGTTTGGATAATTCTTTTATTTTGGGTTTGCTCATTCCTATATATATTTGAATCTCCATTCCCCTTATTGCACATAATTGCATATGTGTAATTTCAAAATCCAAATTAAATTTATTCGTTAAGATATGCGCTTGTCGTTCATAAAATTTTTGATCATCTTCAGATATAATATGAAAATTTGGATGAGATACATGTCGGTGTTTTATTATATTTAATATATCAGTTAATAATGCAGGGGTTATAAATTGAATGCTTTCTATTTCTATTTCTATTTCAATGATTTTATTAGATTTAATATGGTCATTAGATTTAATATGGTCATTAGATTTAATATGGTCATTAGATTTAATATGGTCATTAGATTTAATATGGTCATTAGATTTAATATTGTTGGCATTGGTGTCATTTTGGCCTTTATTATTTTTTAATTTTATAAATGCGCCGCCTCCCTTATA
>Ga0209443_1000963_pt1 | contig 18704 bp, 14 predicted proteins | sample LauGreBMM110DCMD_2_FD_187571 | JGI IMG/M metagenome (GOLD analysis project Ga0209443, IMG submission 187571) | Freshwater lake microbial communities from Lake Michigan, USA - Su13.BD.MM110.DCMD (SPAdes) (version 2) | ecosystem: Environmental > Aquatic > Freshwater > Lake | place: Lake Michigan... | reverse complement strand
TACCTATTTCGTTTCCATCAATGCTAATAACAAAGTTGTTTTTCCTGCAGAATGTGGAACTGTTCTTGATGTACAGGGAAATATAGCTATAGAAACTCCAAAGATTCTGAATCTTACACCACTAAGTAATTCTATTTATTTCAATTTACAGGATGGCTTAACACAAGTTATTAGACTCAGGGAAAATGGCAATCGAAAAGTTGGTAATTCATTTAAACCTTTGGGAAAAATCACCTTTTCAAATCCTTCTTATTCTTTGGATATTGAAGTCACACTAAAAAAGGAAAATGATAATAACACAGTGGATTTTGAACTTAAACTCATTGATTTTTCCAAAACTACCATAAATAGGATGAAGCAGGTGAATAATTTGAATGAATCTGCAACCCTGACTTTGGAGTCTAATGACAAGGAGATAAGATTTGAGCCGGCTATCCTTCCTGTCATTTTCAAATATGAAAGGCCTAAACCTGTCCAGAAAGTAATTATCAAAATAAATAACTGATGAAATTGCACAAAATATTTCAATTCCTGTTTATTTTCCTGTTTATTTTTTCCTCCTGCAATTTTGGCGACAATCAAAATAATAAGATAGGTGAATTAGATTTTGGAGAGGTTAATCCTGGAAAAGTTATCGAAAAAACATTTACTGTAGAATTTAATCCAGCTGCACAGAATGATAAATCAGCTTTCCTGGAGTTTGAGTTTGTGGACAAATCTGGTCAAGCAATAAACGGTATAAAATTCAAATTGGGTGCTAGGGTTATTAATAACAAATTTAGAATTTCACCTAAAGATGTTGATCCCAATGGTAAGTTAAATGTAGGCATTATCTTTCCTGCCGGTTCAAAGGAACAGGATTATTTGGGTTATCTTATGTTGACAGATGCTTCAAATGATTTAAAGCAAAATATTAGTTTGAATGATACTGCAAATGTTGTCAACCTGAACAATAAAATTGCCGATTTTCATGCTACTTATAATGTACCACTTCCAACATGGGAGTTATATTCAATTTATTTTTTGATATTTCTATTAAGTTCATTTTTAATATGGTTAGTGATCATTCGAAATAAAATATATCCTCCTATGACTGGCACCATAAATACGCCTGAGGGAGCCATAAAATTAAATGGGTTTAGGTCATTTTATATTTATGGTGGTCAAATACCAAAGAACGCCCAGCAAGGAATGATATCGTCAATATTTACCGGGAAAATCGGAAAAAAAAGTACAATGTCGTTAACCGATGATGGCATCAGTTGTTTCATTTTGCTGTCTACACAATCGACACCTAAAGGTATTCGAAATCGTTTGTCGCTTTCAGACAACTCTTTGACTATTTTTAAAGGACAAAACGTCCTGTACGATCAATGCGACTATGTAATTTCCAAAGCCAACTCAAAAACCAAGTTCGAATTTATTTATTCAAATATTAAACATAAACAAACAATCTAAAATATATTCTATGTCAATTCAACTTGCAAAAACAGTTTATATCGGGTTAGGTGGAACAGGAGCCAAATCTATTTTAAAAACTAAAATGATGATGTTGGAGAATTATGGTGAAATACCTACAATGATCAAATTTCTGGTTTTAGATACTGATACCAGGGATAAAGTAAGTTTAAAAGATAGGCATGGGAAAAATGTGATGTTTGATAATGATGAATTCATTCATATGACTTTGCCCAATGTAAAGAGGTATTCAGATGCTAATCCATCAGTTACGAAATTTCTCCCATCTGGGATTTTAGAAAGAAGAACCTCAATAGTAGAGGGTGCAGGTCAATTTCGTTCCATTGGGCGACTTGCTTTTCTGAGTCAAATTGATGTTAATTTCTTACAATCATTATCTAATGCTATAAGCAGCGTAAGGATTTGGGAAAATGCCAGAGATAGTAAGTATAGTGTTTCTGATGGTCCTATTAAAATCATGGTTGTTTTTTCAATTGCTGGAGGTACTGGCGCAGGTTCTTTTATTGATTTTCCACTGATGTTAAGGGGATTGATCCCAGGGCTCACCAATGATGAAAAAATTACGGCTATTGGCCTTTTACCTGATGTATATAGTAGCATGGGCTTTGCTGCGGTAAATTGTAAGCCAAATGCAATTACTGGAATTACTGAATACGAATATATTGCTGATAATGTTCTAGATTCATACAGTGATCCAATGGATCCTGGAAGAGTGGCAAATGTTAGCTCAAGCACATCATACAAAATTGATAAAGACAATTTGTATAATTCGTTTTTTTTGGTTAATAATAGATCAGATAACGGTAACATATACAATTCAGTTGATGAATTAACATCTTTTATCGGAAGAAATTTGTACTTAATTAGTGGTCGGGCTGGGGCATCTGGGAATAGCTCTCTAGATAATCTGGAAACAATTGGAGCAGGTTCTGACCTAAAAGGAAAACAGATGAGGTATTTCGGAATGGGGGCTGCTGAGATGTTTTTAGATACCGACAAACTGGCAGACTACTTCGCATTAAATCAAATTTCATTATTAAGTCAACATATTTCAACTGGTTCCACAGCATTTAATATTAATCAGGAAATTGACGAAAAAGTTGCTCTTTGGCAGATCAAAGAAGACCAAGGGGATGATCATGTTATTTCTGCAATCGCTGAAAGTAGGCCAAGGATCTTATTCAGTAATTTAGATCAGTTTGATGATGATGCCAATGTTTCGATTAAGAATAAAAGAGATGCTTGGATCCAAAGTCAGAAATCAGCTCTTAATTCTTTTATTTATGCGATTAATGGAAATGGGTCATTATCAAATTTTCAAGGGGATAAATTAAATCTTCTACAACAGTATTTTGATGATAAAATTGCACAGCCCGGGGGTATCGAGTACTCACGAATTTTTCTGAATAATTTCATTGGCAGAATGAATGCAATGAGGGAGGAAATGAACACTGAAAAAGATATGTTTGACAAAAAACTTGGTGATCTGGAAGTCCAATATGTGAATCTTATTTCAGATATAAAATCCTCTGAAACTATAAGTAAGTTAAATATTTTCAAAAGTAGGTCTAAGGAAATTGAAAGAACATGTGAAGAGTATGTTTCTGCGGTTAATTCTGAGATTACATTTATTCATGAAAGGGAACGAAGGCTTGCTGCTTCTCTTTTCTATAAAGCTATTGTAGAAAAATGTGAAAAGCTGCTTGCTAATATTGATAATTTCAAGATTCAAATTGACTTATTATCTAAGAGGGCAAGCTCTGAATTGCAGACTATAAAAAGCAGAACATCACTCGACCCATTTTGCATTTTTGTTGATAAATATGCAATCGAAAGGAACAATATCGGAAAGGAAGATGTTGATGTGCCTGGTTTTTTGAGCAATGTAAATCTAACTAGCTTAGTAAATGGGGGTTATTCTGTAGATCAACTCTATGATAAATTCAAAAGTTATACTTCGGGTTTAAAAAGATATAATGAGTTAAAAAATACTGGAATTTTGGACGAGTTAGAGAAAATGGATATCAGCCATTTAAATCAATTGGTTAAGCAGCTTAAAAATTCTGTTGGTATAATGAGGAGTTTAAACACTTCAGAGACATTTGAAAAAGCTGAGATTTTCACAATCGGTGTTCATGATAAAAATCATGCTTCATTAAAACAATCAGATGATAAGCAAGAGGATGTTTCTAAATCAAGAGTAAAGAAATTAGTAGATGCTTTCAATGAACATTTTAGTTACCTTAATAAGAATCCTGAATTTTCTAATACGTATGATAAAAAGAGAATTTTAGTTGGTTGTTATCAATCAGGTGTTCCTGCATTTGTTGTTGGTAATTTTGATTCATATAATACTGAATTTCAAAACAAGAACACTGATGCTCAAAAAATGATGTTTTCGAATAAGTATTGGGCAGATAAAATCATTAATTTCAATTATAGTATATTCCCTAAAGATGGGGAAAATGCTCTTAAGGCTTGGGTGATGGCTATTGTTGCAACAAAAGTTGAAAAGGATAATTCTCGCTCAACTGGAGGATTATTTTTTGAAAAAGAAGAAAACGGTAACTATTTCGTATATTCAAAAACAGGAAGTATAAGGGATAATACAAAAATGGTCGATTTGGGGTTTTCGGATCGAGTTAAAGCCTTTAATGTTTTTAAAGATAAAGAATTAAGCAAAGAGCTACTAAGTGAAGTCAAGCGCAGAATAAAAGATAATATTTTGACTTATCAAACAGTATTCAAAGACTTGTCTGATAATCCTGGTAAATACGTAAAAGAATTTGCTAATCACAAATTGTCGGATGTAAGTTACAATGGCCAATCTTATTCAGGAACAAAGAAGTTGGTTGAAGAAGAATATGATTATATTAAGAATTTTGTTGTAGGAAATGAACTAGCCTCTTTGTAATAGCAAAAAGCCATTTTATTGTCATGAAAATTAATCCAACGCTTATCGTTACCTCTTCACAAATTTGTGAGGAGGTTTTTTTATCATACCTCAATGAATTAAATGACTCATTTGATGAATTAGGTGTAAAATTTATTTCTGAAAAATTAGGATTACTTCAATTGGATGAAAATCTATCCTTAAGAGATCACGAGGGTGAAATCCTATTGCAGTATAATCAAGAATCAAAGTGGGGCGCTTCAGATTTTTGGAAAGAATACGACCGAAATGATGAAAAATTCATTTCAATCATACGGAATAAGGAAAATTCTATTAAATCCTTGCTGACCAGCAATGATTTAATTACTAATTATGATATAAGCATTGGCAATACATTAAATATTCTTGTAGTGTTGCCAACGTATAAATTATCAGAATCGGTGTTTTTATCTTGGCTTTTGAATATTTTTTCAAAGAAAATCAATCATAGTAATACAAATTTCTATTTTATAGGGTTGTTGCCTGAGGTAGAAGACTTTACAACAAAAGCCATTCCGAGTAATTATCAACGAAGTTTTGCCTGTTTAACTGAGTGTGATGAGATCATAGGCAAACAGCAAGATCTCGTTAATCTCTTTGCCCTACTGTCCAATAAAAATGAGAATAATGATTTTGTTGGTAATGATGCTAGCATAAATTCGGTAATTAAGTCTTGTTTTTCATTTATTTTCGAATCAGAAAATAGTGTATTTTTTAACAATAGGCAGAATAACCTGATACCAAGTTTTGGTAAGCTGGGTATGTTTTCTTCAATTGGGTTTAGTTCCTATGTTTATAAAAGGCAGCGATTATTGGATTTGTTTATAAGCAAGATACATTTAAAAATTATTGATGGTGCAATCAGGTACTTTAATGAAGAAATTAATTATAGATCGCTGTTATCAGAAGTTGATCGATTTAGCATTTCTAAATCATGGAATGATAAAAACAAATTATTTGAGGATATTGAATATGCATCCTTTTCAAGAGCGAATAAATTCGATAATATAATTTATCTTTCGGAAAAAGGAACTGATTCTCTTTTAAAAGAATTAGATGATGCAAAGGCATCCCATTTTGATTCTGCAGGCGGATATTTCAAAAGTGAATATTTGCCTCAAATAAATACTCAATTATCCAAAAAAATAGATACTGACAAGATTGCTATAATCGAGAAATTAAAAGAAAAGTTACGGAATGGTGGAATTGGGGCTTTTCATGAATCACTCGCTTTTTCATATCTCTTATGTGGTAAACACCCTACAGATTTTTTTAAAGGGGAAATAGATACAGGTCAATTTAATTTTTCAATTGCTAGGTTTAAATCTGCTGATTATTTTAGGGATTCATTAGACGAGGAAACGAACAAGATCTATAGTAAGGATTTTTTAGTTACTGAAAATAATTTAAAAAATAAATTAACTGAGCTAGTCAAAGTAAAAAAAGAAATTGATGTACTTGAAAAAAGAATTTATGGATTTAAAGAATCAATTGTTGAATTAAAAGATCAAAGCAAGAGAAACTTATTTTTTAACATAAATGGTGTAGAAATTAGTTTGTCAGGACTAGCTGATTATTCAAAAGAGTTGCCTCCAAGTATTACAGTATACACTTCTCCTTTGAACAGCGATACAATTCCAGGGTATGTTGATTTTAGGGATTATATGTCTCCTGTGGAGAATCAAAAGAGTTTAAAAAGTTGTGCAGCAAACGCAGTTGTAAGTTGTTGTGAATATTTTTATAACAGGGCCACAAATGAATTTAAAGACCTCAGTAGACTATTTGTTTACTATAACGCTCGATTTAAATCATCAACACACGATCAAGATTCTGGTTCAGCAATTTTTGATTGCATAGAGTCCTTGATGGTAAATGAAAGTGGTTTATGTGCTGAGTCAGTATGGCCTTACAATGAAAATTCTGTAAATGCACGACCAGCGAACAAGGCATATGAGGAGGGTAAAAAATTTCAGGCATTGGAAGTTTGTAATGTTGAAACCAACTTGGATTCGTTGAGAGGATGTCTTGCCGAAGGATATCCAGTTGTCTTTGGTTTAAAGTTGTTTAATTCATTTCAAAATGTTGGAGGGAAAGGTATTGTTCCGATGCCAATCAGTGACGAAATGTCGCATGACAAACATGGTTTACATGCTATGCTATGTGTTGGTTATTCTGATATTGATAGGTATTTTATAGTAAAAAATTCATGGGGGAATGAATGGGGTGATAAGGGATATTGTTATATTCCTTATGAGTATCTATGCAATAAAGACCTGAATATAAATACTTCTTTTATAATCAAAAAAATCTCACTTATGCCAGAAGGTTTTGATTTAAAAAGAGGTATTTCAAAAGAGTCAGCTTCATTATTTACATTTGGGAACGATGCAACGATATTAAAATTATATAAAGACCAAAGAGAAAAATTAACCAAAGAAGTAAGTGAGATTCAACTGAATTTTGAACAACTTAAGTATGATTTTGAAGAACAAAATTATTTAGTGCTTAAAAATGATTTTATAAATACTTCTAGAGATATAAAAACAGAGACTATCAATGAAAGTATCAATCTTGAGATTGAGAAAATAAAAGCAATTGACAATGAAATTGCCACTACAAAAAATGAGAAAGATTTAATGATTGAAAAACGTAATGTATTTAGAAAAATATATTTCATTTTTATTCCAGTTCTTCTTTTGTTATCAATGGTAGTTTTTTACTATTATTTTCCTGGATTTTTAGAAGACATCCTTCAGAGTATCTTGGGGGTCTATTTTATTTTAAAAACCTATTTTTTAATTTCATTAGCGTTTACAATTTATGTTCTGATCAGATATCAATCCAAAATTCTCAATCCTTTAAATTCATTACAACAGAAGTTAACTGAACAAAACGATCTACGCCAGACGAGTATTAAATCAATTATTACCTCTTACGATAACTACTTTGAGGTATATAGACAATCTGAATTATACAAAGTTTATATTGAATTCATTCATAAATTAGATCATTTTATAAATGAAACTTTGATCTCAGGTTTAAAAAACTGGAAGAATAAGATTGATTTATACAAAGAGAACCTAATTACTAAAGCTGATCTATTTGATTTGACTGATTCTTTCAATATTAAACAAGCTTGTAAAGCCTCTGATATTGATGAAATTTGTCTAAAAATGAATATCGATACTCAGTTTCTATTAAACGGTAAAAAAAGTTTGTTGCCCTATATATTTGGTGAAAATGAGATCTTGTCAGCCGATAAAGGATTTTCTATGTTCGTTGAAGAAGCAAACAATTTCTCTCAGGCTTCAGAAGAAAAACGAGTATTGTCAAATTTAACTATCATTGACTTTATATGTAATTCTGATGAAGTAAAATCAATATTGAATAAGAAAAAAATTGAAAATTTGGAAGGGATATTGAATTATTTAAGTACTACATCTTCACCTTTATTACCACTATATAGCCCTATAGGTGTCCCTACTACAATTCAAAACCTGAATTTATCAATGCCTCAATTAGAGAATCAATATTATCAAAACATAATTCAACATATTAGATCCAAAAATCTTAACTCAAATGAAATCTTGCATCAAAATAATAATATTACAAAAAACGATTCTACAGTCTCATTCTTTAGGACAAAGTCTATGTTACCGGGTTACATAGTCAGTTCATTACAAGAATCTAAAAGATTTTTTGATCAGCTTTCAGAAGAAGAAAAATTGAAGCAATTTTCAGATTCAACATTTGTTAATTGCAAATTATTCCCTGATGAAATGTTGAATTAATTTACAGTAAAAAAGACTATGAAAAAACAAAAGATTTCTTTACATTTTTGGCATTGGTTATTGATTATAGGATTGGTCTTTTTTTTTCTACTTGAATTTCATCCAATATTTACTTTTTTATTGATCATAATTTTAGCATCTGGTTTTTTGTACTTTTTAAAAAATTCATAAATAATATTTAATTAATACCTTATTAAAATCAATTTTTCTTTATATCTGTAAATAAATTAACCATGAAAAAAATATTACAACATTGTTTATTATTGCTCATATTAGTATTTGTATCATGTTCACCAATGTCAAAAGATTCATATCTAAAACAATATGATTCGTTTATGGATGATGTTTCGTCAAATTATGTTAACTATAATGACCAAGATTGGAAAGATACTGATGATAAGTTTAAAAAATTTGATGCAGAATGGTTCAAAAAATTTCAAGATGATCTTAGTTTTTCGGAAAAAGCAACAATATATAAATACAATCTTCAATATGTTCTATACCGAAATTCGAAAGGATCTACTGATTTTTTTAATAAGTATCTAAAAAATGGTTTTGAAGATCTCAAGGAAAAAATCCAATATTATAAGGATAATCAGATGAATGAGGATTTAAATAAACTTGAAAAAATAGCACGTGAGGCAGGTGATAGTGCAAGTATTTTATTTGATAAAGCAATTAATGATTTAAAATAGTACCCCTTTATTATTGAATTTTAGTTTTAAAAACCATGTATTTGGTATAATTAAGTAGATTTATTTCTGATTTTAAAATTTTTGAATTTTATTTTAATTGCGTTTAATTCATTTTATGAATGTAAAAGAAATAATTGTTACAAATCATATCATAAGAGTTGTAGGTATTATTGATGAACTGGATTCAAAAGCCCAAAAAAAATATATCAATAAGTTAAAAGCTTCTGGATACAAAATTGATAATGGATTACTAGTTGTCGATAATGTGCAAGTTGTAAATAATTTCTACAAGGATAATTATTATCCAAATTTCAGAAACATCATGTTTTTTGATGATTCAAATAACGGAAATTACAGATTAATTTCAGATGATGTTAAAAGTTTATCATTATTATATCGTCAACAAACTCCCATTGGTTTTAATATTCTCAAGTCTGAAATCTATTGCTTTTCAAGCCACGTTGGATTATTTTCATTGTCTATTAAATTAACATCTTCTGATGTAAGATTAGAGGAATTAAGCAATTTTTTGAGTATTGTTAGAAATTTTGATGCAAATACTGATTCTGGTCAAACGTGGCATCAATGGATATCAAAGAATATACTTTGCGATTTGCCATTAAGGGGAGATAAGGTGAAGTCTGATGAATATTCTGGATCGAAATTTAAGATGTTTAATGTATTTGATATTAATATACCAGATGATGTTTCACGTCAGTATGTCCTTTTTGATCTTGCCACTGCATCACCTTTGGGGTCAGCCAGCGGAGAAACCCTCTATACTCCCGACAAATTATATTATGAAGCTTTAATTAAGAATAGAATTGCAGCTTTTAAAAACTGGGAGGGATTACCGCTAATGGATAGCTTAACTTATGTTGGAAAAGGGATTCTACAATATCAGGATAGTTGGGATATAACTTATTTCAGAATATATTTATACAGATTATTTTTTAAGTATAATCTTTACAAGTATAATTCTGCTATTGATGGAGTAGAGTATGACGCTATCACCTTGAGGGATGAATTTGAAGAATTTCTAAACCGATACGACTTTAGTTATATTTCATATAATTTTCTTCCAAACTTAATGTACAAGAATATAGGTGAAGCTTTGGACCTAGATGATGAAATGTTAAAGTTTCGTGATAAGATTAGTAATTTATCCATCAAAATTGAAGAAGAGAGGCAATCGAAAACCAACCTTTTGTTGCAAATTGTAACTGTACTGGGTGGTATCTCATCTTTGGGACCGGTTCTTGATTTCTTATTTATGATACAATCTTGGTTAGGGTTAACAAGAGCTTCCTTTTATACTTATTTAGCAGTCATTGTTATTATAATTGGTATATCCGTTTTGTATTATCTTAATCCAAAGAAATTCAAGTTATTCTTTAATAAGTGCAAATAGATACAAAAAATATTGAAAGTTTAATTGCTTCCCCAAATTTGGATTCCGAATTGCATATGATTCGGCACTTTAATTGCGTGAGTGAAAATTTGAGAAATAAACTCACTGAGAACGATATTAGTTCTTCACAAATTGACAATAATCTTTTAGTTCCTGGTTCTAGATTTTATACATCATTTGCAAGTAATATTAATCAATTGCTTATAAAAGCATTCATGTATGACTTCACATATCATCTTGGTGATAATGGTAACTGGTTGTTAAATTTCAAAATACCAAATTCAGAATTTCCCAGCGGAATTGGCACCAAAACTGTAGTAAATATTAATGAAATCAGTATCTCTGAACATATAAATATTTATGTAGAAAAGAATAGAGGAGTTCCGCTGTTGCATTTAAATGTAAAATCCCTTCCAATTACTAATGAATTTGTTATTATATTAAAACCTGTAGTTGATAGATTTATTTTCATCACAGCGTTTCCAGGCCCAGCAGCAATGCCTTTACCTGTGGATACCTTGGAAAAGAGCCTCTTTGAATCTTGTAAGACTTTTTGGGACTCACATGTGTTTTTGGTTTTAAAATAAATTTTTAGGCTTATCGCTTTTCTTTACTGTTTGAACGATATAACCTATTTTGTTTATTTTAGATATTTTAAATGTCTAAAACTTAACCATTCATTTTCTTGTAAAGGCTCTTTAACTCTTTTCTTTTTTCATACTAATTCAAGATCATTTTTTTTCATATTATTGTATTTTATATATCTAGTTTCTGATGTAATAAAATTACCTCATTAGGCAATTTCTATTCGTAAATTTCACCAAAAATCGCTAAATTAAATCAAGAATAATGACCTCGAATGGCACCTGTCAAATAAAAGTCATTGTAAAAAATATAAATCATGAAAAGCTACAGAGGTCACGGCTGGAAAGGGGTTGCAAAATCAATAAAAGATAAAGATGGTTGGCAGATTGGCCTGCATAAAAATATCATGCTTCAAAACGATGAGGCACGTTTATTTTATTTAAGAGGTTGTGCTGATGGTGTTAATATAAATGATGTTGATTTTTCCTTTTTAACTGATTCTTTTCCTTATTTAATCCGCGATTCAGACAGTATAGAAAAATTATTACAGACATATAGTCAGCATGGGCTATTCTTCAATAAACCGTCAACAGAAACTATTAATCGACTGAATAAAACCCTTAACATCCAATGGGGTTTGGATATTATTTCCAAGTTTCCAAAAGATGAATGTATAGTTCGTTCATCATCAAACCTATCTGATTGGATTGATCAAATAGAGGATGAAGATGACCGTGATCAAATCTCTCTGTGGGCTAAACAAGTTGCCAAGGGAAAGATCAGTGAATCTAAATTTGCGGAAAAGATAAAAGATTTCAAATAATTTATAGTTTATAAAAACACATATATATTTTGTGAGTTACATATGTAAAAACCCCGAATGTTCTGCTCCGGATAACAAGAAAGGAAAACCCTATCCTTCCGCAATGGAGTGCCCTTTTTGTGACACACCTTTGGTAGAAGTTATATTTATCTCAGAGGAAGAAAAAAGTCTGATTAGCTGCTTACCTTACGTCATAGCTTATCCACTAAAGCGTTCGTTGGTTGAAAAAAATCCCTTAAGAAAGCTTAATCTTCTGCGAGATACTTTTCTGAACTACCTTAAGTATCTCGGATTGATCACCGCCTCGGAGTTCTTTAATAGTCCCATCAAGGACAAGAGTATGGTGGCGTTGTTCAATCGCACATTAACAGAGACCTCTTTTGGGTTGTGGAACGAGTATATACGGGAGACGCTTAAATTTTTAGAAAATAGGCAGCATGTCTTCTTCTGTCAGGAATTGAATGAGTATTATAAAGTTGTTCAAACGGGCAGCAATCGAAACTTATATAAGGGGGAAGTTTATGTAGAAGATGCTTTTGGAGAGACTAAGATTACCCCGCAAAAACTAACCGGAATCGATAGCCTGATCAATTTTAGAAATCGTTATCTGGGTCACCAGCAAACATTGGATGATTCTACTTATATGAGCCTGTGGGATCAGTATTTCCCCATTTTTAGGAAATTATTGGTACAGATGAGATTCTGCGCGGACTACCCGATGTACAAAACGGAGCATGGAGAGACGTATCGGTTGCAATCTGATGAATTAGTAATTACCGAAGCTGCTTTACGGTCAAATGCTAATGTCTGGCTCCAGGACCAGAAAGGTAATCGGCTGGATATTTTGCCCTTTTTTATTGTTCCAGGTGAGTTATCAATAAAGAAAGAGGACAAGGAGCAGGTGCTTATATACGAATCCTATACTGGGAAAACCATCAAGTTTTTCAGTCCGGAAGGAACTGAAAAACAGACTTCAGGAAAAATTCTGGAGAGACTGAATTTATTACTCCGTAACAAGCAGCAAGAACAACCCTATACGCCTGAAACATTCACCAAAGATGTGTTTTTGTCGCGCATAGCGGATGAAAACAAACTGTTTCTTGATACACTGGTTGCCGAAAAGAAAGTCATACCTGGAGTGTATGTACACCGCCAGGGGATGGAAATAAAATTGAGAGAATGGGTAGGAGCGAGAGCGAGCATATTCTTTATGGCTGCTGAGGCTGGAAGCGGAAAGACTAATCTGCTGATTGAGATGCAGAAGCAATATGCAGAATGGGGGCTCAACAGCCTGCTGATACGTGCAGGAAGGATGGAGAAGCCACAATTGTCAGAACAGATTGCCTACATGCTGAATATTGATATCAGTATGGGACTGAAAGCCTATCCGACTATTGCCGGTACTCAGGCTGCACCTACTTTTATTCTGGTTGATGGACTGAATGAAGCCTTCAATGCTGAGCGTTTATGGATGGAAGTGTTGGAGTTGAGTCAGTTGTTTGAACCGGGCTGTCTCAAGTTTGTGGTAACCAGTCGCGCCAACTCTGCTGCAGACCTTGAACGCTATTCATTAACTAATACTGACTTAAACCTGGTTTATGGCGAGAAAAAAGTACAGCAAGAGGGGCTGGCTGATTTAACGTTCTGGCTCACGGCTCTGAACATGGAAGAGATGAAAGCTGCTTGGGGAAATTACGCCAATAAAGATATGTCTCGCTACAAACCCCTGTTTTCATTTGAAGACATCGCTATATTCGACAGGGCCATCTATGATCAGATCAACAACCCGCTGGTGCTACGTATTTTTTTAGAAGTGTACAACAGGAAAAACCTACCTAAAAAAGGAAATCAACACCTGAATGTTTGGCAGGACTGGCTAAAGACCTTTACAGCTGATGAGCAAACCTTTCTTGGGTTGCTCGCAACTGAAATATGGAATAAGGGAGGGAATGAATTATTGCTTGATGACCTCTTGAAGATAGAAACTCTGAAGAGCTACCTCATTTCAGACAACCTCAATTCTCCTTATCAACGCTTGAAGAACTTAGGTTGGGTGAGTCGTTATGTCAAAGACTTAAATGTCTGCATCGGGTTTACGGTAGAGGGATTGTTGCTTTACCTGTTTGGCATAGAGCTTCAACAGCAAAAAACAGCTATTGATATTAGTTTCTTTGATGAAGTACTTCAAAAAAATAATAGGCTACAAAAAGCAGGTCTTGAGTCTTTTTTAAGTGAAGTCGCACTGAAAGGAGACCTCAGATTGATCTCAGAACTGATTGATATAGGAGGAGATAAGCTCGAAATCTGTGTCCGACCATTGCTCTATTTCATGAGGTCATATAGGGTGAAAGTTACTTTGGATAAGTTGTTGGCAAATCCAACAGATAATGACTGGAAAGTGTTACTGATGTTAAATGAATTAATGAATTTATTTCAATTTGAAAAGCTGCAAGTTGATTTTTCAGATTCTCTGATTAAATATGTAACACAAAACGGCTTGCAAATAAACATAAGTTTACTTATTTCTATTTTACCAAAAGCTAATGCAGCATTTAAAAATGATTTTGTCTCAAAAATAGATTATAGAAATTTAAACAATGAGGAGTTGGAAGAGCTTGCATTTTATTTTACATTTAATGGATTTTCCGAAAAGGCAGTAAATATTTATGAGGCTTTATTTGATTATAATGGAATTTCAAACCCAATCAAATTAAATAAAATTGCTTCGGCATACTCTTTGAAAGGAGAAGTAGAACAGGCTAAAAGTCTCTATTTAAAAGCTTTAGATTATGCATTAAAAGACACAAAGCATAATAATTCTATACTTGCTATGTTATATTATAATATAGCAAGAGTATATGATAATAACCCTCATGTCTCAATAGAATATTTGCAAAAAGCTTTAAAAATTGAACTTGATTTGTATGGAGAAATCCACAAGGATATTGTCGATACTTACATTTTGTTAGCGAAATTATATGACAAATTAGATGATCAAAAATCAGAAAGTGAATCAATTCAGAAAATAATAAAAATCCACGAGAAAGGTATTGATAATTATTCTACAAACACAGTATTAGCTGGATATTATTATTATAAAGAAGATTATGTTAAAGCATTAAATTATTATAAAAATGCTTATCAAATTCAATCAAAAAGATATGGAAATAATAATTATGAAACATTGGAATCTATTTTAAATTTATCATATTGTAATCGACAACTTGAAAATCATGAAGAACAACTTGCTAATTTAGAAATGGCCAAAAATATTCTTGACAAAAATGAAATATTTAATAGCGAAAGATTCTTGACTTTAAGTAATCTTGCTAATCTTTATGATTATTATGGTAATTATACAAATGCTATTTCCCTATTTGATGATTTGTTTCACTTAATTGAAAATAATAAAATAGAAGGAATTTACGACACAATGGACTACTATGCAGCTATTTTTTTTTATGCGCAAACACTTTATAATAACAATCAATATAGAGATTCTTTAAAACTAATTGAGGGCTTGCCCGAGAACTTTAGAAACAAAAAAAATATACTAACCTTATGTGCTAATAATTATTACTGTATTGAAGAATATAGACAAGCAATAGAGTCTTACAACAAAGTTCAAGTTCTAATAACAGATAGTGTTGAAAAAATTTCAATTTATGAATATCTAGCGGCTTGTTATCAGTCTATAAATATTTATGAAGAAGCTATAGGTATTTATTCGACTATTATAGATTTGGCGACTAAGGAAAATTTATTAGAAGATTTAAATACTGCTTATTTTCGTTTAGGTTATTGTTACGGCCAGCTGAATTTGAATTCAAAAGCAATTGAAATATTTAAAATTGGTTTTAAGATTTCTAATAGAACATATTTCTTGAAATACATAGCACAGATTTATGAAAAAGAAAAAGATAAAAATTTAGCTTTTGAAAATTATTTAGAATACGTCAATAGGATTAAATCAGAGGGAAAATATGACACAGAAGAAGGTATTGAAAAGGCTATCAATCATATATTTTTATTGGCAAACGAGCTTAATAAAATGAGTTCATTGCCTGTTTGGATGAAATAATATTATTTGAATTTTAAACTCATATAATTTGATTAATATACGTACTATGGAAAATATCTATTTCACATTATGGCGTTCAGGTGAAGAATTACCAGAGCCTTATACCTTCAATACAAATTTGCTTGATGATATAAAAAATTATTTAGCCTGGGAAATAGTTGATAGTTTAACAGCTGGAAATGAGTGTTTGATATCTCAAGATAACTATGCTAATTTGAATGAAATTGATTGGTCTGAATATGATACAACTTATGAAGCAGTATTTAATTCAATTAATAAAGTCATATCATTCAATAGTAATGACATTATAAATAATTACAGGACCTTCGACACATTTTATTTCAACAATCCTGAAAATCCATCATATAAATACTATAATATTAAATTTTCAGAGATATTTGTGTTAGTTATTTCCGATATTCCTTTTGATAAGGAGCTCTGCTATGGCGAATTTTTAGTTCACAATGAATTTATGATTGGTCAAAAACCATGGGTGAAATAAATAATGCATATTTATTGAACAATAAAAGCATTAGGCATCATATAATAATTTGATCATATAATGAAGGATACAATTACTGATTGCCTTAAGAGATTTTATCTTCATTTCAATAATGAAGTTGATACACAAAATCAAGATTTTTTATGGGGTGTATTAGACTGTGAAATATATTTTATTAATCCAACGGGGCATATTAGAAGTAGATATAGGGAAGGGCAGGAATTTCCTGATTACAAATTCAGTATTTCCGCTTTTTCCAGACAAGATGAATTCTTGGATTATTTAGATGAATTTGCCACTGATATTGAAAGAGCCTCAATGGGTAGGCAACTTGAAACAATTTTTATAAGTGACCGATTACCTGATGGTGATGTTGACACTTATGAATGGCAGTCATAAGAATAAACATTGTAAAAAATACCGTAAGACTCTTGTTTTATTTCTGAGTTTATTCACCCTCCAATTCCTTCTTTTTCCTATTGAAATACTCGCTAAAGTATATTATTACTATCAAACCTATAACAGTAACTGTTAATATTTTTCCCCAATGAAAACCTGATTTATTTTCAGCTACAAGATGGTTTTGATTAGATAAGATTGCTATTCGATCTACATGTGTTACAGGGGAGTATTTAATTTCCATATTTTCAGTTTATATTCATAATTTATGTGATAAGCATATTTGCCAATGATTTTTGCAATGAGGGATTTCTCGACCATGGTTTCCCCAGTTGAAATACCAAAATTAAATCCAAGCTTTTCGAGATCACTTCCAGTGACTGGTTTTCCCAATTGTTGCATTAGGTATAATTGTTCAAGTATCAATTCATTCCGATTTATCTCCATTGCTGGTTTTTTAATTGCCTCATAGCGTTTCCGGCTTCGCATCTTTTTCATCTCATAAAAGCACTCATCGGAGCAATGTTTTGCAGAACTTTTCCTGGTTTTTGGGATTTCTTTTTTGCAATCGGCATTGTTACATTTCATACTGGAATATTTTTCGCGAAGCTGAAGGCAGGAAATTCATATTTTTTTAGAAATATCAAAACATCCGACAATAGATAATAAATCTTTGATCCTACTTTTGAATATGTAATCAGACCTTTTTCACGTAAATACGCAGTTGATCTTTTTGACATTTTGAGCATCTCTCTCAGTTGAACATCATCAAGGATGATCTGATCAGGAGGACGTGCTAACTGATCTATGACAGGGAGCAATTGATCAATCTTCCTGTTTAGTTCTGATAAATTTTCTATGTTTTGTTGCCAGCTCATGTGCATTTACATTCAATGCAAAGTTAGCTGTGAATAAAATCAAGAGTAATTTTGGCACTAGTGTATATTTTTTAAAAATAAACACTAGTTAACTTTTAAAGATTTTGCGGTTTTTTTCTTAAGCTAGTTCGGCTTGATTGAAAGATATCGTGTGGTTTCTCTATTTTTAAATTTGATCCCTCACAGTCTGAAGCCATTGAGAATACATTTGCAAGAACGGATAGTTTGTATTTCGTAATTTTTATCTTTTTTCCGGATTTATTCAAGTAAGAGATAATATATGATTATTTTTAAATTTTGATTTAAACAAAACATCTTCAGTAAAATTTACCAAACAACCTAAAGTATGAAAAAATTTACAATTACAGGGGTAAGAACATTAGAAGAATATGTTACTTATACCGTTGAAGCAGAGACAGCAGAAGAAGCAATTGAATTAGTAGAAAGTGGTGAGATTGAAGATAATGATGACCATTACCAAAGTGAATCATCTGGTGGTGATGTTTTTTCTGTTACTAAAGCTGAAGAAATAGATGAAATAGAAACTGAAAATGAAATAGATTTAGAGAAATTAGTTTTAAAAGATATTATAGGAACTCCATTTATAATCGAAAATCTAGAGGTTGCACAATATGATTTCCCAGAAGAAATGACTTGGGAAGATGCTTTAGATACTTGTAATAAATTAGGAGAAGGATGGAGGTTGCCTAATCTAGATGAATTAAAAACATTATATCAAAATAAGGATAAAATTGGTGGTTTTGCGGGTAACGTCTATTGGAGTTCTACGGAGTACGGCGACTACTCCGCGTGGGGCCAGAATTTCTACGTTGGCGGTCAGTACCACCCCAATAAGGTCAACACGGTCTATGTTCGCGCCATTAGGGCTTTTTAACAATTTAACTACTTGACATTTTAAAAAGTCCTAGCGAGTTACCATTTATTCAACAATAATAAAATATAACAAAATGGTTTATTATCTTCAACGACGGTAAGGTCACCACGGCCTATGTTGGTGCTGTGCGGGCTTTTGTCGAAACCTTCCCTTTACACAAAAAATAAATATTTTATGGTAAATGTTAAATTTTATGGACATAGTGACGATGAGGATTTTGTTAAAAACCTTCA
>Ga0209443_1000962_pt1 | contig 18712 bp, 9 predicted proteins | sample LauGreBMM110DCMD_2_FD_187571 | JGI IMG/M metagenome (GOLD analysis project Ga0209443, IMG submission 187571) | Freshwater lake microbial communities from Lake Michigan, USA - Su13.BD.MM110.DCMD (SPAdes) (version 2) | ecosystem: Environmental > Aquatic > Freshwater > Lake | place: Lake Michigan... | reverse complement strand
GATACAGGCGTAAAGCATTCGCTTGCAGGAGGAGAATACAATTTGCGCAGACAACAGTGTGAACAAGGTGTTGCTGTGCTCAAAGAAAGGTTTCCTGAAGTAAACAGCCTCAGGGATGCCAACCTTTCCATGCTGGATGAACAGTTCAGGTCTGCCGTTTCATCAACCGTATACAACAGGTGTTTGTATGTGATTGAAGAAAACATCCGCCTTGAAACCGGATGTAAACTATTGTTGCAAAATGATATCCATGGATTTGGAAAACAGATGCTTGGATCGCACAAGGGGCTGAGTGAGTTGTATGAAGTCAGTTGCAAGGAGCTGGACTTTTTGGTTGACTTATCCAAACAGGAAGATGCCATTGCTGGTGCCAGAATGATGGGCGGAGGATTTGGCGGTTGCACGATCAACCTGATTGAATCATCCACTATTGATGGCATCTATGAGAGGTTCAGCAAAGCATACCAGTTAGCCATGGGAAGGGAACTGGCAATGTATGTAACAGTTCCTTCTGAAGGATCTCAACTCATAAAAATTGATTAGATGAAATTTTCAGCATCTCGGCATTGGGTGATCTGCATTTCAGTTGCATTGTTGGCTTATAACAGCCCATTTGCACAAACAATTTATGTGGCTGTTAACGGCAATGATCAATATCCTGGAACAAAGGCCAAGCCCATTGTTTCCTTTTCAAAAGCGCAGGAACTTGTCAGGAAATCTGGCCAGAAAAATGCAAAAGTGATTTTTCTGCCTGAAAACCTTGCCCGATCAGTCGAACTGATTGAAAAGAGCATTACGAAAACGTTTTCGTACAAAAATCCTTAGATTAAACGTTTTAGTAAAATGATTTTATAAATTTATTAACTGTTTTCCTTGGATAAAGAAAACGATTTAATTGCTTATTCACTAAAACTGACATTATGAGAAAAGGACTTTTATTAGTCACATTCCTTGCATTAATTACTACCATCGCTTTTGCACAGACGCGTAAAATCAGTGGAACGGTAACTGGAGAAAACGGTACCGTTGTTGCAGGGGCCAGCGTTACCATCAAAGGAACGTCGAAAGGTACTACAACAAGTAGTACAGGTAAATTTTCGATTGATGTTCCAAGCACTGGAAAGCGTATCCTTGTTGTTAATTCAATAGGATATGGAGCACAGGAGATTTCAATCACAACTCAATCTGACCTTACGGTAAAGCTGGTTACTGATACCAAGCTGCTCGACGATGTTGTAGTCGTAGGATACGGCGCAGTCAAAAAGAAGGATCTTACTGGTGCGGTGGGCTCTGTAAAAGCAGTGGAAATTGTCAGGGGTAATCCTGCCAATGCAACACAGGCTTTGCAAGGTCAGGTGCCAGGAGTCTTGGTAACCAAGATGAGCAACAAACCTGGTCAACTTTGGCAAATTGCCATTCGTGGTGAAAATACCATTACGCCCAACCCCAATGCTGATGGAGGTGTTAACCTTACGTATACATCAAGCACACAACAATTCCAGGGAACTGAACCATTGGTTGTGATTGATGGTATCATCGGTGGTAAATTACAAGATATCAACCCTGCAGACATAGAATCGATGGATATCCTCAAGGATGCCTCATCAACTGCCATCTATGGTTCAAGGGGTGCCAATGGCGTAATCATCATCAGTTCCAAGCGTGGACTGTCTGGTAAGCCAAGGGTTACCCTGGACAGCTATTTTGGCCAAAGGACTCCTGCCCATCTTCCTGAAATGGAAAATGTACAAGAGTTCTACAAATCAACCATCACTGATGCTCAGTTGAATGGATCAACCATTACTGAAGCTTCTGCCTTCAATGTGAATGAACTGGCCATCATCAAAAGTGGTAAGACTGTTGACTTGGCCAGGTTGGTTGCAGGTCCTGGAATGAACGCAGGTTCTACCTTGTCCATTTCTGGTGGAAATGGTGCAACCACTTACCGCATTTCCGGTGGATATATCCAGGAAGATGGTATGGTTCCTTTGACCTATTACAAAAAGTACAACATGAATACTGCGGTAGATTCTAAAATTACGCGGTATTTAAAAGTTGGTTTTTCACTGTATCAGAATTATTCAACCAATCCCACGGGTTCCTTTGAAGTGCCAAGAACCGTATACCGTGAAAGACCGACCTCAACAATTTATTACAAAGACCTTGTAGATGCAGCCATCGGTGGAGATGCCGCTTTGGGCGCAGTGAATGGATTTGCTGTAAGGATGGGAAGGGGTAGTGCGGTTAATCCACTGTTGGAAGCCAGCAGCCGCGACAATTATACCTGGACCCGCAATGTCAATAGCCAGATGGGAAATGCTTATGCTGAAATCAATCTTTTGGAAGGTTTGGTGTTTAAATCTTCAATTTCTATTGCTTATCAACTGGCTAAACAAGACGAGTACAGGGGTAAATATTCAAAGGCAATCAATGTAACGGGAGCCACAAGGGCTTCAGTTGAAAATGATTTCCTTAGTTCTTATACTTTTGACAACCAATTGACCTATAATTACCAAAAAGGAAAAAGCAAGTTGAATGTTACCGCACTCCAAAGTGCGTACAAGAATACCAATGAGTTCAACTATATTTCTGTTGTTGGCCTTCCATATGTTTCTTATTGGTATAACCTGGCCAGTACATCAGGTACGCCTGTCATTGGAAGTGGTTTTAACCAAAAAACACTTTCCTCCTATATGGGAAGAATCAATTACACCTTCAACGAAAAATACCTGCTGACTTTCACCGGTCGTTCTGATGGTGCATCCCAGTTGGCGCCTGGAAACAAGTGGGCATTTTTCCCATCAGGAGCCTTCGCATGGCGCTTGGGTGATGAAAAATTCTTCAAGAAAATCAAATCAATTTCTGACCTGAAGTTGCGCGTAAGCTATGGTCAAGTGGGTAATTCAGTTGTTTCACCCTATTCAACTGCCGCGACACTTACAGCGGCCAGTAACTATTCATTCGGACAAACTGCTGGTATTGGTTTTGGTCCCAACAACCTTGCGAACCAAGACCTTGGATGGGAGAGAAGCCAGGAGCTGAATCTTGGTTTGAACATTGGTTTGTTCAACAACAGGATCACTGCAGTTGCTGAGGTGTACAACCGTACAACCAAGGACCTGATCATGAGGCAATCCATTCCTACTACAAACGGCTTTAGCTCTGTTATCTCTAATGTGGGTAGGGTTTCGAACAAGGGGATTGAGTTGTTGTTGAACACTGTGAATATCCAAACAAAAGATTTTCAGTGGACAAGCTCTATCAACTTTACAAAAAACATAAACAAACTTGAGGAATTGGCCAACGGCGCCAAGTTTGGCTACAGTGGAAGCAATACAAGTCCTGAATCTATTCTTGCTGTAGGATATCCATTGAAGAGTTTCATGTATTTTCAGGCCAATGGTATTTGGCAGTTGAAAGATAGTGCACAAGCCAGAACATACGGTGCAGTTCCAGGGTCTGTGCGCATTGTTGACCAGAACAAAGATGGTAAGATCGGTGCAGGTGTGCTTGGTCAGGACGACAGGGTTATCCTGGGATCGCAATTGCCCAATTTCACCATCGGATTCACCAACAGGGTCAGTTACAAAAACTTTGACCTGGCGGTAATGATGTATTACAGAAATGGCACCATGTTTAGGAATGGTTTCATGAGCAGCTATGTTTCAGACGCAGGTGGCGGTGCTCGCCTTAAACTGAATTACTGGACCAGGAACAACCCATCCAACGAAATGTGGGGTATGGGTGTTGCCAAGAGTTTTTCTGATGCACTCTACTATGAAGATGCAAGTTTCTTGAGGATTGCAGACATCACAGTTGGTTACAATCTTTCAAGAGAAAAGCTACAAAAATTGGGTGTTGAGAGGTTGAGGCTTTATGCCCAGATCATCAACCCAGCTTATTTTACCAAATTCAATGGTGGAGATCCTGAATACAATGGCTCTGCCTATCAGGATGACTTTCCTTCCCTCACCTGTAATTTTGGTTTAAACCTAAGCTTCTAAATCAAGGTCTATCACTTTAAAAATTGAATTATGAAAATATTTAAACTGTTTCCCAAAGCCACAATCTATTTTTTGGTGGCAGGAATTTCATTCATGGGGTGCAAAAAATCATTTCTTGATGAATACAACCCAGCCAGCAGAACAACCGACAACATGTACAAGGATCCCGCTGGATATGATGGTTTGGTCAACTCTTGTTATCCGCTGTTGAGGAATATTACCCAGTCAAGAAACCTCACGGTAAAAGGTACAGACATGATGTGTGCCGGTGGATGGAGTGGAATTTTCTTTGGCCAGTCCAACCAGATAGGCAACGAATTGGATCAATATGATATCCGCCTCAATTCTACTACTGGTGCATTGCAAGGATATTGGGATGACTTGTACAAGGAGATCAACAGGTGTAATGCTGCTATTGACAGGGCTGATGGTGTAGTTGGTTTGGATCCTGCCCAAAAAGTTATTCGTGTTGGAGAAGTAAAGTTTTTAAGAGCCTTGAGTTATTTCTGGTTGGTACAACAATGGGGTGATGTTCCTATGCCTTTGAAAGAATCGCTTGCCGGTAAATTAGAGGCTCCTAAATCTGCTTCAAAAGACATTTATACCCAGATCATTGCAGATTTGAACAGTGCTGTTGCCGCATTGCCGGTTTCTCAAACCAATCAGGGCCGTGCTACACAAAGTGCAGCCAAGTTCCTTTTGGCAAAAGTCTATCTGACCAGGGGATGGAATTACAACAATGCCCTTGGTGGTTCTTCAGCAGACTTCACAAGCGCTTTGGCGCTTTCTGACGAGCTGATTGCTTCCGGGCTTTATCCTTTGGAGGCCAACTGGAATAACCTTTGGCCTACGCACGATAAAAAAGTAACCAATGCACAGCCATCAATTGCTGCTGGTGTTGCTACAGCCAATGCAAGCAAAGAGGTTATTTTTGCAGTTCAATACGCCAATCCACAGTATTATTATGGTGATGGTAACAGCAATCCTGTCACAGGGTTGATTGGTAACAACATGCACAGTCAGTTTGGCCACGGACCAAGTGGGGTTGCCCAGGCTGGTGGTTCAACAATTTTTTATTCGAAGCTTCAGGGAGACCGCAATTATCCTACCTGGGCGGCATACCGTATGTTTGATCCAACCATGGATAGCAGGTATGAAGGAACATTCAATACTGTTTCTTATGCAACTGTGGTACAAACCATCAGTTTGAAAAACAATACCGTATCTCAAAACCTGAGCATAACTTATGCAATCGGTGATACAACTGCGATTATTTTGCCTTGGAACAGGCCTTTGCCTATAGCCAAAGATCGTGGTTTGAACGTAGCTGGAGGAACCAAGAAATATGCTGTCGGCCATATCAGTGAAATTGTTGGATATGCTCCTTTGACTCCGTCTACTGGAGTAGTGGACAACATGTTCTGGGCCAGCCCGATGTTTTGGAAATTTTTCCAGCCAAATGTTCCCTTCCAGGATGGTTGGTCAACCTTGAATGATCCTATTTTCCGTGCCGCAGAACTTTATCTGATGGCTGCTGAAGCCATCGTTAAAGGAGCAACTGGTGCAAAACTGGGAACTGCAGATGTTTATTACAACAGGGTTTTGGATCGTGCATTGGGCACTGCTAATGCAGGTAAAAATCCAAACAGGGCAGCCAATCCAGAGAAAGGAACAGATCCCATTGCCAATGTTGTTTCTTACAGGGCAACACCATCCAATATTACCATTGACATGATCATGGATGAATCTGCAAGGGAATTTATGGGAGAAGGACAGCGCTGGTATGATTTGAAAAGAACCCAGACCTTGATTTCAAGAGGAACAAAGTACAATCCATGGATGGGATATGGCTTATCCGGTTCTCCTGCAATCGCTGCCAAACATTATCTCAGGCCAATCCCGCAGAGTATGATTGATTTGACGCTTCCAAAAATAGACCAGAATCCTGGTTACTAAAAATGACAAAGAATCGCTTTCACATAAAAAACATTGGAACAGAATCCAATGTTTTTTATATTTAGGATTAATTTTATTTATAAACAACAAAATCTTTTATAGGTATTTTTAATAAAGATTTTTTCGTTTATCAACCGCTTTACAATCGTTCACTAAAACTGCCATTATGAGAAAAAAACTTTTATTGGTCTCCTTCCTTGCACTGATCACAACCATTGCTTTTGCACAAACGCGCAAGATCAATGGAACTGTTCAGGGAGACAACGGCGCAGTTGTCGCCGGCGCAAGCATCACATTAAAAGGAACCACAAAAGGAACTACAACCAATAACGATGGTAAGTTCTCTATTGATGTTCCAACTTCAGGGAAAGCTGTTCTTGTCATCAATTCCATCGGATTTGGGTCACAGGAAGTTGCCATTTCCAATCAAACCGATCTTTCCATCAAATTGACTTCTGACTCCAAACAACTCGAAGACGTTGTTGTAGTGGGGTATGGTTCTGTAAGGAAGAGAGACCTGACAGGAGCTGTAGGTTCCCTTGCTCCCCGCGATATTGTGAGGGCAAATCCTGCCAACGCCACTCAAGCCCTTCAGGGTCAGGTTACTGGTGTGGTGATTACAAAAACAAGCAATAAACCCGGCCAAGGATTTTCAATTGATATCCGTGGTCAAAATACGATTACCGGTGCCACTGAGCCACTCGTGGTTATTGATGGAGTGATTGGCGCAAGACTGCGGGACATCAATCCCCAAGACATCCAATCCATTGACATCTTAAAAGATGCCTCTTCTACTGCCATTTATGGTGCAAGGGGTGCCAATGGGGTAATCATCGTCACTTCTAAAAAAGGTATTGTCGGCAAACCCAAAGTTACATTTGATTCCTACCTGGGTCAAAAACAACCAGCACACATGCCGCAATTGCTCAATGCCCAGGAGTTCTACAAGGCGACTGTTACAGATGTAGTACTCAATGGCGGTAGTGCCAATACATTAACGGCCAGTGAAATGAACATGGTCAACAGTGGAAAATCAACAGATTGGGTTAAGTTGATTGCAAAATCAAGTACAATGGCCAATTCTACGGTTGCTGTTACTGGCGGTAATGCCGGGACAACGTATCGTTTTTCAGGTGGTTATATCCAGGAAGATGGTAATATTGCTTCTACCTCATTCAAAAAGTATTCACTCAATGCCGCTGTTGACAGCCGATTGAACAATTGGTTGCGTGTTGGTATCACTGCTTATATCAACTACAGCTCCAATCCCACAGGGTCTTTGGAAATTCTTCGCTCTGCTTACAGGGCAAGACCAACGGGTGTTATTTATTATAAAGACATCGTCAATCCCAGTGAAGGAAACGATCTGGCCATCGGTCCCTGGAATGATCTTTCCATTTGGATGGGTATCAAAGACAACCAGGTTCCTAACCCATTGATTGATGCAGACCCAAGTATTTATCAAAATACCACCACCATTTCCAATCCAATGGGAAATGCATTCATTGAAATGACTTTGTTGAAGGGACTTACTTTCAAATCTTCCATTTCTGCTTCATCCATTGATGAACGCAATGGTGAATTCAGGAATACCCTGTCAAAATCCCAGTTGACCAATCCTCCAAGAGCCAACTATACTCAAAAGAACTGGGGTACGTATACCATCGATAATCAGTTGTCCTATAATGTCACCACAGGAAAGCATAAGCTGAGTGCAACTGCGCTTCAAAGTGCCTTTAAGAACAATGCCGAGAACTATTCAATTGCTTCAATCAACCTGCCTTTTGGATCACTTTGGTATAACCTGGGAACAGGAACAACGACTGCAACCAGCGGATTTGCAAGAAATTCTTTGGAGTCTTATATGGGAAGGGTAAATTATACTTTCAATGATAAATACCTGTTGACCTTGACTGGCCGTGCTGATGGAGCCTCACAGTTGGCTGCTGAAAACCGTTGGGCATTTTTCCCCTCTGGTGCTTTTGCATGGCAGGCAGGTGACGAGGATTTTATCAAAAACTTGAATATTTTCTCAGACCTTAAGCTGCGTGTGAGCTATGGTGAAGTAGGGAACTCCAACGTTGCCGCATACAGTACACAATCTGGTTTGTTGACAACATCTTACAGTTTTGGTGCCACTGCAGTGAGTGCTTTTGCTCCAGCAGCCATTGGTAACAAAGACCTTAAATGGGAGAGAAGCCAGGAATTGAACCTTGGATTGAACATGGGATTCCTTGAAAACAGGATTTCTGCCACTGTCGAATTGTACAAGAGAAATACCCGCGACCTGATCCTCAACCAGACACTTCCTACTTCATCAGGATTTTCGTCTGTTGTAACCAATGTAGGCAAGGTATCCAATAAGGGCCTAGAGATCATGCTGAATACAAGAAATATCGAGACAAAGAATTTCTCCTGGACTACCAACATCAATTTTTCCAAAAACATCAACAGGATTGAAGCGCTTGCCAATGGTGTTACATCCATTATTGGAAGTTCATTGTTTGTGGGTAAACCTGTAAGGTCTCAATTTGACTATCAGTTTGCCGGAATCTGGCAGCTTGCTGACAGCACTGCAGCAAAAGCTTATGGCCAGTTCCCTGGATCTGTTAAGGTTACTGATACCAACAAGGATGGGGTAATTTCCAACTCAACCGGAAAAGACGACAGGATGTGGTTGGGAACACAGCTCCCTAATTTCACCATGGGTATGACCAACAGGGTTAGCTACAAAAACCTTGATCTGTCCTTCCTCTTCTATTATCGAAACGGAACCATGTACAAGAATGGTATGTTGGATGGAACGATGGCTGATTACACGGGTGGCAGGTACAACAAGATTGTCATGAACTACTGGACCAAAAACAATCCAACCAATGATTTTTATGGTCCTGGTGTTTCACAGCCTTTTCGCGGTGCCAGAAGTTATGAGGACGCAACCTTTGTGCGCTTGTCTGATGTTACTATAGGATATACTGTTCCCAAGAACATATTGGACAAAAGGAAGATAGAAAGAATGAGGGTTTATATGCAGGTACTCAATCCTAACTATTGGACCAAATACAATGGAATGGATCCTGAATACAATTCGAATACCTATATTGACGATGTGCCAAACCTGACCTATGCAGTGGGTCTGAACATTGGTTTCTAAATATCAATCCTAAAAAAATAGTCATGAAAAATAATAATTTGATACGCTATATTTTCTCCTTTGTCCTTCTGGGATTGGTTGCTGGAGGATGCAAGAAGACATTCCTTGATGAGTTTAATCCAGCCAATCGTACCACTGATAATTTCTATACAACAGCTACTGGCTATGAAACCCTGGTGAATGCTTGTTACCCACTGTTGAGGGATATCTCACAACAACGCATCCCCACCTTGAATGGTACAGATATGTTTTCTGCCAATGGATGGACTGGTACATTGTTATTCCCAACGTTGACTACACAATCTGGTAGCCCATATGACGCCTACGATATCAGCATGAATTCATCCTTAGGCGAGCTTCAATCCCTCTGGGACATGCTTTACAGGGAAGTCAACAGGTGCAATGCGGCCGTTACCCGTGCAGCTGCTGTAATTGGAATGGTAGACTCTGTAAAAAATACAAGGATTGGAGAAGCAAAATTCCTTCGCTCCCTTTCTTTCTTCTGGGCCGTACAACAATGGGGTGACATTCCCATGCCGCTGACTGAAACAACAACAGGAAGCCTTACCGTGAAAAAGACTGTTGCTAAAGATGTTTATACACAAATCATCACTGATCTCAATGATGCCATTGCCAAATTACCTGTTACCCAAAAAGATGCTGGAAGGGTTACCAAAGGTGCTGCACAGTTCTTGCTTGCCCGTGTGTACCTGACCAGGGGTTGGAATTTCAACAATTCCCTTGGTGGAACAAGTGCAGACTTCACAAGCGCACTGGTGCTTTGTGACAATTTGATTGCCTCAGGATTGTATCCAATGGAAGCCAACTGGAACAATCTTTGGCCCATCCACAACAAGAATCCCAAAAAAGAAACGGCTACTGCAGCAAGTTCTGTTGCGATCGCCAATGCCAGCAAGGAAGTTATTTTTGCTGTGCAATATGCAAATGGAACCGGTACCGCTTACAATGGCGACGCCAATTTAAGTACGGCCAATGGAACCATTGGCAATGACTTGCATACAAGGTTCAGTGGTGGTCCTAACGGTGTGGCACAAGAATCGAGGACGGGTACCTATAATAGGTTTCTTCCTAACCATAACGTTACTTGGGGCGCCTACAGGTTATTTGATCCTATAATGGATGTGCGCTATGAAGGAACTTTCAACAGCGTTATTTATGCAACCATTGCAGGTAGCGTTTCATTGTCAGCAAACAAGCCATACCCACAAAGCCTTTCACTTTCTTATGCAATAAGTGATACCACTGCAATTGTATTGCCTTGGAATGTGCCGATGACATCCACTGCTCAACTGGGCCGCAATATACCTGGTGGAACAAAGAAATATGCTGTTCAAAACGTAGTTGATCTTTTTTGGTTGGGTAAAATTACCTCACCAACACAACAGATCAATGATGCCATGGGATGGCCTGGACCCATTTTCTGGAAGTTCTGGCAACCAGGAATTGCGTATGGTGATGGTTTTTCAACATTCAACGATCCACTTTTCAGGTCTGCTGAAGTGTTTTTGATGGCGGCTGAAGCCATTGTAAAGGGTGCTACCGGAGCCAGATTGGGTACAGCCGATGTTTACTATAACAGGGTTTTGGACAGGGCATTGGCCAGCAATGCAGGAAAATCGCCCAACCGTGCCACCAATCCAGGAAATGTATTGGATCCTTTGACCAATATTACCTCATACCGCGCAACGCCATCTACCATCAACATTGACATGATTTTGGATGAATATGGCCGTGAATTTCTTGGTGAGGGTAACGAGCGTTGGTACCAACTCAAGCGTACAGGAAAACTCATTGAACGTGCAACAAAGTTCAATGGCTGGACCGCTTGGGGCCGTGCAGGTGTTTCTCAAATTGCTGCCAAGCACTTGTTGAGACCCATTCCACAAGGTATGCTTGACAATTCCAGTCCAAGAATTGAGCAGAATCCTGGATATTAATTTTCAATATTGAATTTAAAATGCCAGTTATTCATGTTTTGTGAATACCTGGCATTTTTTCTTTGTATTATTTTTTGCCTTAATCAATCCCAATTGTGATGCACATGTCGATGAAATCTTTCTTGTTTTCTGTCTTGTTTCTTTCAATGCTCAGTGTTGTGACATATGGTCAAAAGCCTATACCTAAAGAGGCAAAATCTGACCTGGTTGAGGTAATGGTAGATGCAGCCAACTCAAGGTTTTTCTATTTCAGTTCTGCCACAAGGCCCTTTGGAATGGTCAACCTCAGTCCAGACATGAACCTCAAAGGAGTTTGGAATACAGGGTATAAATACAATGAAGATACCATCAGGTGTTTCAGCCATATCCATTGCTGGGAGTTGTCTGGCATACCGGTATTGCCAACAACAGGAAAATTCAAAGGACATCTGGGATCAGATGTGTATGGCTCAACCTATTCCCATCAGACTGAAGTTGCAAAGCCTGGTTACCACAAGATCACATTGAATACCTATGGTGTTACAGCCGAGTTGACCTCTACCACAAGGGTTGGATTTCACCGGTATACTTTCCCGAAATCCGATTCAAGTTTCATTCAATTTGATTTCACGACTGTTTTGGGTTCATCTGAAACCCAAGAAGCAAAAGTTTCTCAGGTTTCAAACAATCAAATTGTAGGTGAAGTGGTCATGGCGGCAACAATCAGAAGACCCAAGCCGATTACGGTCTATTTTGTTGCAGATTTTGACAAAGCATTCGAGCAGTTTGGCGGATGGAAAGACGGACGCATCATCAGTACTGCAAAAGAAATTGCAGGGCCACATACAGGTGCTTTTGTTCGCTTCAAAACCAATGCGAACGATGTAAGGATGATGAAAGTAGCCATCTCATATGTGAGCATAGAAGAGGCAAAGAAAAACCTGAAGGCTGAACTGCCGCATTGGGATTTTACAAGGGTAGTCAATGAATCTGCAAAGGAGTGGAACAATTGGCTGGGAAGGATAGAAGTTGAAGGAGGCACGCACATTGAACAACGCCGTTTTTACACAGATCTTTTTCATGCCTTACAAGGAAGAAGGATTGTGAGTGATGTGGGTGGTTCTTATATTGACAACACTGGAGCAGTTCCTCTGGCCCGAAACATCCCACTGGGCGCAGATGGAAAGCCCAAATACAAGATGTACAATTCTGATTCTTATTGGGGGGCACAATGGTCGCTCAATACCTTATGGCACCTTGTGTATCCTGAGGTTACAGAAGAATTCATCAATGCCATGCTGAAAATGTATGATGATGGTGGATTGATTCCACGTGGTCCATCCGGAGGAAATTATACCTATGTGATGACGGGAGCAACAACAACTCCGTTCATTGTAAGTGCATACCTCAAAGGAATCAGAGGCTTTGATATGGCCAAGGCCTATGAAGGCATGCGCAAAGATCATTTTCCCGGAGGGATGATGAGCAAAGCTGGATATGAACACAAGACCTTCAAGGGTGGGGGAATTGAAGAGTATATTTCAATGGGTTATATTCCCCATCCGCTGCATCCCATCAAATACGGGTTTCACCAGGATGGAGCTGCACAAACACTTGAGTATGCTTACCAGGATTTTGCGATGGCCCAGATCGCAAAGGTGCTAAACAAGCAAAGTGATTATGACCTTTTTATGCAGCGTTCGGGCTATTACAAGAATGTATTCAACAAGGAAATTGGATGGATGCTGGCCAAAGACAGAAGCGGTAAATGGGCCAACCCCGTGGATATTCTTCAATATGAACGTGGCTTCAATGAGGGCAATGCTGCACAATACAGCTGGTTCGTTCCCCATGATGTTCCAGGTTTGATTGCCCTTCATGGTGGCAAAGACAAGTTTACCGATAAACTCAATTTTGCTTTTTCTGAATCACGCAAGCATGGTTTTGTTTCTGGTAAATCCGAGAATCCGCCTGAAAGAGAAGCACAGCGCAGGGTATATATCAACTATGGCAATCAGCCTTGCATGCAGACACCTTTCCTCTTCAACTATGCCGGGAAGCCATGGCTGACCCAGTACTGGACCAGGCAGCTCATTGATTCAGTGTACAGTGGAATCTCTCCGCAAAAGGGATACAGTGGAGATGAGGACCAGGGATTGATGGGGTCATTGGCCGTGTTGCTGAAAATTGGACTTTTTTCAACAGACGGAGGAACATCGGAGAAACCATTTTATGAGATTACCAGTCCAATTTTTAAAAAAATTACCATCAAGCTGAATGAAAAATACTACCCTGGAAAACAATTTGTGATTGAGACCAAAAACAATATCCCGGGTAATCTATACATCCAGTCTGCTACCCTGAATGGTGCTGCAATTTCAAAGCCTTTCTTCGATCATTCTTCGTTGATCAACGGTGGAAAGTTGATGCTGCAGATGGGATCATCACCCAACAAAAGCTGGGGTATAAAGGATTGACGAATACACCATGAAAAAATATTTCACCAACCTACTGATTTCGACCCGATGACAAAAAAAGTTTCCATAAAGGATATTGCCAAAGAACTTGAACTTTCGATTACAACTGTTTCATTTGTGATCAATGGAAAGAGTGAAGAGATGGGTATCAGTGAGGCAACATCCAGTAAAGTCTTAGAGCTCATCAAGAAAAGAGATTATAGCCCTAACAATGCCGCCAGGCTTCTTCGCACTGGAAAGTCCAATACCATTGGATTGATTGTAGAAGATCTTGGGAATTATTTCTTTGGCAATATTGCCAAAGTTGTTGAATTGGAGGCATCAAAAAGGGGATACAATGTTTTTTTGAGCAGTACTGATAACAATCCTAATACGGCAAAAGCACTGATCAGAAAAATGCGCAACAGCTCAGTAGATGGAATGATCATTACTCCAACCAAAGAACTTAACCAGGAGCTCGAGGATCTTAAAAATGATAAGATTCCTTTTGTATTGCTGGATAGAACGGTTCCTGGGATTTCTGCCAACGCAGTGGTGCTCGACAATTTTAAGGGTGCATTTGATCTTACTGTGCATTTGCTCAACAATGGCTACCAGAAGATTGGATTTGTTAGCATCCACAGTGATATGTCTCAAATGATTGAAAGGGAGAGGGGTTATTTTGATGCGATAGAATCATCAAACAAATCATGTACGAAAGAACTTGTATTGAAGGTAAAATTTGATGATTCAGCAGCCTGCATCATCTCTTCCATCATGTCCTTTGTTAAGGAAAATCCTGATATGGAGGCGTTGTTTTTTGCAACAAACTATTTGGGTGTTCATGGTATCGAAGCCTTGAAGCAAATAGGGAAGTCCATGCCTGATGATTTGGCAGTAGTGTGTTTTGATGACAATGATCTTTTCAGGCTTTTTACCCCTTCCATTACGGTGTCGTCTCAGCCTATAAAACAGATTGCTGTAGAGACCATTGAACTCTTATTGCGTTTGGTTGAGAATGGCATAAAACACGAAAGTCCAATCAATAAGGTTTTGGAACCTGAATTGATTGAGCGGCAATCTTCCATTCAAAAACCAATATGGGAGATTGAACAAACATTGAAAAAATCATTCAATAAAATATAAGCATGTGAAAAAGCTAATTTTTCTGTTGGCAATTGTATTGGTGTCGTTTTTTTTCAAAAGCAATCAATCGTTGCGTGTCCCTGATACAAAGACGATCAATCGCCCACCCAATATCCTTTTTGCCATAGCAGATGACCAGTCATTTGCACATGTTTCTGCAATGGGTCAGGAGATTTTCAAAACACCTTATTTTGATGAAGTGGCAAAACGTGGAATTCTGTTTACAAACGCTTTTGTTGCTGCTCCACAGTGCAGCCCTTCGCGCGCTGCAATGCTGACAGGAAGAAATATTTGGCAATTGGAAGAAGCAGGAACGCACTCCAGTTATTTTCCTAAAAAATTTCCAGTTTTTACCAATGCATTGGAATCCGCAGGCTATGTTATTGGTTTTACAGGAAAAGCCTGGGATCCTGGTAATTTTGAAAATGCAGGATGGGAAAGAAACCCTGTAGGGCCGGAATACAACAAAAGGAAGTTTGACAAAGTGCCTACCAAAGGGATTGTTAACACAGACTATGCTGCCAATTTCAATGATTTTCTAAAAGACAAGCCAGCCGACAAACCTTTTTTCTTCTGGTACGGATCCAAAGAACCACACCGGGTTTATGAGGCTGGTTCTGGTGCAAAGGCAGGGCTCAAAGCAACTGATTCAACAGTACCCAAGTTTTTACCCAACAATGATCTGGTTAAAAATGACATGCTTGATTATGCATTGGAAATTGGTTGGTTCGACAAGCAATTGGGGGCAATGATCAAAATGCTTGAAGCGCGTGGTGAGTTGGACAATACCATCATCATCGTCACAGCAGACAATGGCATGGCATTCCCTTATGCAAAAGCAAATCTACAGGATTATGGAACGCATATACCGTTGGCCATCTGTGGTCCTTCCATCAAAGGATCTTCCCGAAAAGTAACTGATCTTGTAGGCATGATTGATCTTGCTCCAACCATCATGGATCTTGCTGGTGTCAAGCCTTTTGATGGCATCACTGGTAAATCTTTATTGCCCATTTTTCAATCCAAGGCTTCAGGCCTTGTAGATCCATCCAGGTCATATGTGCTTACCGGCAGAGAAAGGCATACCCATGCACGTCCGGACAACCTGGGCTATCCAGCAAGGGCCATCCGCACACAACAATATTTGTACATCAAGAACTATACCCCTGATCGGTGGCCGGCTGGGAATCCACCACCCAATAAACAAATTGGTGCAGAAGGAAATGCTGATGAGAAATTGATTCAAGGATATGAGGATATTGACGCATCGCCTACCAAAACACATATGATCAAAGAACGCCAGACTTTTCCTGGTTTGTTTGCCCTCGGTTTTGAAAAAAGAGATGCCGAACAATTGTATGACATCATCAAGGATCCTTATTGTCTCAAGGATTTGGCCAAAGATAAAAAAATGGCAAAGATCAAGTCAAACCTGAAAGCTTTGCTGGAAACCAAACTAAAAGAACAGCATGATCCTCGGGCAGAAGGAAAAGGTGATGTATTTGAAAGTTATCCAAGGTTTGGAGCCATGAAATCTTTTGATGGATTCAAGGAAAGGGGGAAGTACAATCCTGCATTCATTCATCAGTGAGTAATCATTTTAAATATTCAACATGTTCAACCACAAACTATCAATCGTGAAAACAATTTTTGCCACTTGCCTTTTTTTTCTGGCAAATGTAGCTATGGCACAGACGCCTGACATTTTCAAGGCATCCAACATAAAGTCCAACATGCTGAAAGTTTCAGATTGGCAGTTTAAACATTCCAATGGTAAGCCTGAAAATACATGGACCAATGCTGCCTTTTATACAGGCGTTGTTGCAGCCTATGAAACAACAAAATCAAAAGTATTGCTCGATTCATTGATGACCATCGGTGAACGCAACAATTGGCTTCCAGCCAAGCGATACGATCATGCAGATGATATTGCCATTACCCAAACCTATATCGATCTTTATCGCATCAGTCAAAATGAACTGATGCTGAAGGCAAGCATTGATTCCATCAAAAAAATGATGCTAATGCCTGGAGGAGAAATCAAAAGGCATGGCATCACCTGGTGGTGGTGTGATGCCTTGTTCATGGCTCCTCCTACCTTGGCAAAGTTGTCTAAGACCTTCAATGATCCTTCTTATTTGGTTTTGTCTGATACGCTCTTCATGCAGTGTTATCGGTTGTTGTACAACAATGAAGAAAAACTGTTTGCCAGGGATGCAACGTATCTCATCGATGCCAGTGGAAACGGGAAAAGAGAATCCAACGGAAAGAAAGTATTTTGGTCTCGTGGGAATGGATGGGTGATGGCAGGACTGGTTCGGTTGTTGAAAGAAATGCCATCCGATCATCCCACCCGAGCGTTTTATATCAACCTATTCAAGGACATGTCTTCACGTTTGTTGTCTTTGCAACAGGAAGACGGATTGTGGAGAACGAGCTTGTTGGATCCTGCGGCTTATGCAGGTGGAGAGGGAAGTGGCTCTGCTTTCAATTGTTATGCGATGGCATGGGGATTGAACAACAAGATTTTGGACAAGAAGATATTTCTCCCTGCTGTGAAAGCTGCTTGGACGGGGCTCAATACCTTACTGACTTCAGAAGGAAAAGTGGGATGGGTTCAGCCCATTGGTGCAGATCCTAAAAGAAATTTCAATGCTGAAAGTTGGGAGTCATATGGCGCTGGAGCATTTTTATTGGCAGGATCTGAAGTAATCAAGTTGAAAAACTAAAAGCATGAAAGGAAGGAAGGTTGTTCAGTCTGTATTGAGCAAAATCAATACAAGGCATTCATTTTTATTGGGGTTGGTTTTGTTGTTGGTGGTTTCTTTTATTGTATTGCCTTCGCATAAAAAGATCCCCATTGATACAAGGCCCAACATCATCTATATCATGGCTGATGATTTGGGTTATTCCGATCTGGGTTGTTATGGTGGAGAAGTAAGTACCCCCAACCTTGATCAGCTTGCTTCTAACGGAATCAAATTGAAAAATTTTTATAACAATTCACGTTGTTGCCCTACCCGCGCTTCATTGCTTACTGGTCAATATCCACATTCAGTAGGCATGGGCGGCATGGTTGGATCCAATCAATCACCCATCGTAAAAGGATCTTATCAGGGATTTCTGAATGACAGTTTCCCCACCATTGCGGAAGAACTTAAAAAAGCCGGATACAATACCTATATGTCGGGTAAATGGCACGTTGGTGAAAGACCTGAGCATTGGCCTTTGAAGCGGGGATTTGATCGGTACTATGGATTGATTTCAGGCGCATCCAGTTTTTTCGAAATTACCCCTGCAGAAAGAGACAAGCGTCGATTTGTATTGGATGATAAGGACTACGAAATCCCCAAGGAAGGACATTACATGACGGATGCTTTTACCGATCATGCTTTAGGGTATTTGGATCAGCATAAAAAAGATCACATTGGCAAGCCATTCTTTTTGTATCTGGCATATACTGCACCACATTTCCCTTTGCATGCATTAGAAGCCGACATTGCCAAGTACGAAGCGTTGTACATGCAGGGATGGGATGTAACGAGAGAAAAGCGTTTTGAAAAAATGAAGAAACTTGGGTTGGTTGATCAGCGGTATAGACTTTCCGAAAGGCCTGATGTGATTCCAGCTTGGGAATATGCCACTGAAAAGAAAATATGGGCAAGGAAGATGGCTGTGTATGCTGCGATGATTGACAGGATGGATCAAAACATCGGCAGGCTCGTCAATACATTAAAGTCAAATGGACAATATGAAAACACGATGATTGTTTTCATATCAGACAATGGTGCTTGTGCTGAAACAGTGAATACCAAACTTCTGAGTGATCCAGCAAAGAAAATAGGTGAGCGTGGTTCTTATCATATTTACGGAGAAAGTTGGGCAAATGCCTCCAATACCCCATTCAAGAAGTACAAACATTATATGCATGAGGGGGGAATCGTAACACCTTGCATCATACAGTGGCCTGCCAAGATAAAGCCTAAAATGGGTTACAGCGATGGCATCGGGCATGTGATTGATTTGATGCCTACAGCCCTGGAATTAGCAGGAGCAAAA
>Ga0209443_1000959_pt1 | contig 18760 bp, 18 predicted proteins | sample LauGreBMM110DCMD_2_FD_187571 | JGI IMG/M metagenome (GOLD analysis project Ga0209443, IMG submission 187571) | Freshwater lake microbial communities from Lake Michigan, USA - Su13.BD.MM110.DCMD (SPAdes) (version 2) | ecosystem: Environmental > Aquatic > Freshwater > Lake | place: Lake Michigan... | reverse complement strand
AAAAAATTCGTTAATATCTCCCAGCATTCCGCTCGTAATATTTAACAAAAATAAAAAATAATTTTCTACGACCATTTCGCAGTCATTTTTCTTACACACTTCATATAAAATATTTTTCCTACTTTTTTCTCTACTCACGCCCCCCTAAAAGTTTTTTATACAAATATGAAATGTTTTTTTTTTACTTCCTTTTAATGTATTTCGATAATTTTTTTTATATTCCTTCTCGTTCTCAACATATTCTTTAAATAATATTTTAAATAACCAATTGTTTTCGTGTGCTATTAATATTTTACATTTATAATTTTTTAATCCATATAATACTATTTTTTCGTAAATATTACATATATTTTCACCCGTGTCTGTACTATAAAAATTATTACAACTTGCTATATATGGTGGGTCTAAAAATATAAATGTTTTTTCATTATCATTTTCATCAATAATTTTATTAGCATCTCCGCTATGTAATTCAATATTAGCATTTACTAAAAAATCATATATAGGAAAATTAGATAAATCTAATTTATTTTTTAACCTACTTTTAAAATCTCTTAATGGAAACAAAAAGGGTCTCATACTATAATATTTATTACCTAATAAATAACCGCTTACTTTACCATTTTTAATATAATTAATATATATTTTTTTTGCTTCTATCAAATCATTTTCATATTCTAATATTTCTTCTCCCATTTTATTTACTTCATCTTCAATCTCTTTATATTCTCCGCTTCTAATACTTTTTAATAAATCTATTAAATTATTATCTAAATCATTTAATATATATTTATAATTCTTATCTTTATTTAGCGTCCATATATAATAACTCATAGCACAAGAACCACAAAAAGGCTCAACGATAGTGTCTATATTTTCTAAATCTAATAAATTATATATATATTCTACTTCTTCCCTTTTATTTCCAGCATAAGAAAAGAAAAAATGATTTTTCATATTACTCTATTTAAGAAGAATATATTTATTTCGCACACTCCTACATATTACTAAAATAAAAACTCCCTCTCAATAGCTTCTTTTATTTTTAACTCTGTATCATTATTTATTATTTCTATCTGCTCTAACTTATCTTTTAATTTTAACGCATCCGCTTTTAATAAATTAATTTTATAACAATTTAATTTTATATCATTTATTAGCATTCTTAAATGTAAATATTTTCTTTCGTTCATCTTTACAAGAAGATAAAGAAAAAAATTATTCTTCCTCCTTTCATTCGTCGTAGGCCCTAAAAATATAATGTAAAATTACCTTTAATTACTTTAATGTTTAAATCCTTATTTAGTTTTTTTATGTATCTTTCCTTTCTATATTTTAATATATCTTCTTTATTTTGTTCATATAGTTTTTTATTATATGCATTCTTTTTTTTGGGTTGTTTAGTTGTTTCCATCTACTATTAAAGAAGAATTAATTATTGCCTCTAATCTTTCTAATCGTGTTTTAAGGTCATTTATTTCATTCTTTTGCTCCATAATAATTCTATGAAGTTGTTGGGTAGCCGATACATTAAGCGTGTATATATAATTCTTATCTAAAACATTGAAATCATCTACAATTTTACCATTTATAAATATATCACTACCATCTATAACCTTATCTACTATTACTTTATTATCATATTTCTCTATAATAGTATAATTAACTTCGTATTTTTGCGTAATACAATTTAATACATCCCCTACATTATAAGTCCCTTCATAATCATTAATATTTATATGAATAATATTTCCATCACATTTGAAATTATTATATATATCATATAATGTCCCTTTTTGAGTTGAAACTGCTTCTGGTATAATCTCAGCGATTTGTTGAGAAATGAAACCATATACTCTTTTTGTTCCTCTATTTATAAAATCTTTATATTCGTATGTTTTTGGTTGTATGTTTAATATTTTATCTAATGCTGTATCATCATTAATATCTACTATATTTTTTTTTATTCTCGCATCACTACTTACATATATAGTACCAACAGAACACCATATATTCCCACTAAAATTGGCAATAACATAAAAATTACCTGTTGTGCTTGCTATTCCATTCGCATCCTGTCTAATGTATCGTTTCAAAAGGTCGTTTGAGGTGTTATCACCACCTGCTATATATAGCGAATAAATAGGAGATTCAATCCCTATACCTACTCCTAATTTATTTATATGAACCCTTTTGACACCGTTAACATAAAATTGATGGCTACAATCATCTGGTACTGAATACCATAAGGTACTATCATCTACACCTAATGAAAATGGTTGTCTCGTTGATGTACCATTCCAAAAAACGATCCGATCACCTATTCCGCCAGAAACACCAACACTAGGAGGGGCTATTTGAACCGTATTAACAGTCAATTTTCCATTAACGTGTAATTTTGTTAATGGGTCATCAATGCCAAGTCCTACATATCCAATATTATTGAAATTTAATGGTAAATTTATTCCGCCATCAACAGATCTCGTTGTAAATTTCCATCCTACTTTATTAACACCTAGAGAATATGCCCAGATTGTTAATGAATATCTATTTGGGTCGCTCGTATCACTAGCATCTAAATGAAAAGAGTTTTCCAAATTTTCTAATAAAATTTTAATATGACATCTATAAGCAGGATATAATACTCCAATTCCAGCATTCCCAGTAGTAACTAAATAATTACATTTTATAGTCCCTAAAACATCCATACCATTTGAGGATATCGTTGTTTTAATAGTGTTGTTAAATAAAAACATATAATTTTGCGTTATATTTGATAACTTGAAATATAGATTATCATCTGGAGAATTAAATTTAATATCAAATGTTTTCAATACTACATCTAATGCGTTTATTTTTTTCATAGAAAAAGATGGAAAACCCTCTGATTTTATTTGAATTGATTCATTAAACTCTGAGCCACTTGTTGAGATAGCCATTCGTACAATAGAACCAATCAAAAAATTATATGCGGAATCGGCAATGCTAAACGTTACATTATCATTTGTTAAATTAAAATATAAATCTAATATTTTCAAAACTAACCCAGATGCGTTTATCTTTTTTATACAAAATGATGGATACTCTAGCCCTATGATTTGAATGGAGTCATTAACTGTTAATTTAGAATTTCCAGGAGTAAATATATCAGTACCTATAACCACTCTTCCACTGTTATATACAATACTTGTTCCATTATCAACCCAACTACTTATACTTTCAAAATCTACAACTTCCCAATTTCCAGTCGTTGGATATGTTATTCCAGATGTAGGGCTATACTTAATAATACCAGCTTTTTTGTATGGAGTCATAGTTGTTACTGTTCTTGTAAGAGAATACTGTATTGATATATTAGACAGAATTAATGAATTATATATACTAATATTTCCTATATTTTTAACCATAGTTACCGATGTTTGAGTTAATGTAACTGTATAAGAACCGTTTAACAATTGGATCGGCCCACCGTTTATACTGACAGATGAACCTTCTTCAAAAAATATTTCATATATATTTGGTTTAGAAACATCATAACTAATATTTATTATTTTTTCAGTTATAGGATTACCGACAGGAGTATGAATCTTGTCATATTTTATAATAACACATCCACAACCCCCATCACCACCATATCCAGCAAAACCACCGCCTCCTCCACCTGATCCTGTTCCTTGTCCTCCTTTACCTCCAACCTCAGTAACATTGTCACCATTCTCTCCGAGTGTATAGCAAGTTGCTCCGCCTTGGCCTGGTACTTGGTTACTATTAGAACAACCTCCTCCTCCTCCACCACCTCGGCCTCCATCACCCGGATGTGTATAATATGAGCCTCCTCCTCCACCAGCCGCCCAATAAACACCATTTATATTAATACCCTCACCACCTTTGCCCGGACTCCCTGCTGCCAACCAAGCTTCTCGTGTAAAATAATTAATATTACTTGCATTATTACCAACTTGGCCTACACCACCACCACCTCCAGATAGAATATTATTAGGTAAAACCAAAGATTGAGGCGATGCTGATCCTCCGTTTCTACCATTATATAAATATGCTGACGATAATATTGTACCTTTTGAAGATGCAACGACTCCACCACCTTGTAGTTGTGATGATAAAGAAGAAGACCCTCCAGCACTCCCTCCTGAACCAGAGCCACCTGAAGTACCATTATTTCCTTGAGACCAAGCAATATAAGATGTAGAACCGCCTCCTAGGCACATAGCCCCAAATGCTTCTGTTGGGCTTCCAGATTCATTTGAAAGGGCACTGCCTCCTTTACCTACTTTTATTATATGAGATCCTGATGGAATTAAAGCACTAAGAGTATATATAACAGCTCCGCCACCTCCTCCTCCTCCTGCTTGTCGATCGCCAGCACCACCACCGCCAACCATTAAAACACTGCAATGCGTCTGCTCTGTTAATGTAAATGTATGAAATTCTTGGGGTGATGTTGTATTATTTAGATATATAAATGTTTCTTGTATTGCTGGCGTTATTATCGGTTCGTAAGACATTAGAGGATAACTAATAACTGGATAAAAACCTGTATTTATTCTATCTACAATATTTAATGTATTATTAGCTATCCCTATAATCGTTCCTGAATTTATAGGAGTAGCACTTACCAAAGGAACATTATTTACTTTATACGAACTACCAGTAGGTATATTTATATCTCCATTAACTTCTAATTTATTTGTTAGGGGAGTTGAAAATGTTATACCAATTCCTACATTACCAGACTTTTTATGATAAACATTATTTCCGTCCTCGTCCCATATATCTAACGATTTATTTGCTTTAACCAAAGCACTTGCGGCCGTTCCAGATGCTCCACTAATCGCAATAGCCATAGTGGGTAGCGTAGTACTATTAAGATATAATAAATCGCTTGTTATTGTTGTTGTTACTGTTGTTAATGCTGCTACAGAAGACTCTAAAGCTATGATAGATGCCTCCATTTCTCCAATAGATGCCTCTATTTCTCCAATAGTAGTATCTAAACCACCTACACTTGTTTGTAATTGTGATATATTTACTTCGGCTCTTTCCACAATTCCATATAATCCTGGATTAAAAATATTAATACCATATATAGCCAAATGGATCGGATCAGGAATACCTACTATAGCAGATAAAATACCTGTATCGCTTGTAGATATTTTATTTTCAAGTTCTTCAAATCGTTCTTCGTATTCGGTTAAACCGATCGCTCCTATATAAGACATTCTATTATTAGACTATATTATTTAACTCTCGTTTGGAGACATTGCCGACAGTACCATTAATTTGTATAGGAACATGCCTATTCGCACATGTATATTTATTGGCTACTTGAATTTTATATTTAACAGGTATGTCTTCAAAATCGCAGTCTTGGATTAAATTGTCATATTTCAAGATTAATATATCATACTTTTCTTTTGTTATCTCGTCATCTATACATTCTATATCTTGGGATAATATCATAAATTGTTGAGATAACTTTTTGAATAGTTCAAATTTTTCAGATGGTTTTATAGAATTATTCAATGACATTATAAGAACACTCAGGGCATTAACTATGATATTTGGGATTTTAACAGAATTAGCATCCTGACTGATACTATTTATAATACACATAGTAGAACTTGTTAATACAAGAGGTATATTAAAACAAAACTTAATAAAAGACCAGTAAGAACAAGCATTAGTACATAACAGAGTCATCGCTTCACATTTATCTAATAGTTTATTTTTGTTTATCATCTATTATAGAAAAATAATTTAATATTTATTTAGAGGGAGTATTTGCATTACCCAATAGTTTATAATTTTCATTAGTTCTGCCAAGCAATCGTACATTTTGTTTGGGAGTACCCAGAATATTTTTTATACTTTTTGAATTATTTTTATAAGGAATATATGTCATTTGGTGCATCTCTATATTATATAAACATTTTATTATTAGATTTTTTTTATTCTATAATAATTTTAATCTTTTCATTGAAAATAAGAAGGCTAAATATATTTGATTTAAAATTGAATATATTGACTTTAAAGTCTTATCTACATCATCTAATTCATAAAAATTAAATTGGACTACCATAATATAATCAGGGGAATCAATTATATTTTCGCCTCTTTCATTTGTCAGTTTAAAAACAACGCTATTCACTTGTTTATTTTCTATCTTGTAATTGAATGAATTGCCTCCGTCTTCGTTATTATATTTAATCACTTGATGAGGTAAAACATCGGCCTTTGATTTCCAAAAAATTATATTGCTAAATAATTGTTTATTTCCGTTTATATATGCAAGGTTTTCAATATTGCTATAATAATAACTAATATTATCTGTTCTTACGATTATCTTATTATAATCTACTAAATTGATTAAATTTGTAGTCATTCCTGATGTCGTTATTTCATAATTAGTATCATTTTTTAATCCTATAATTTGCCCTATATTTATTGGTTTAATATGAACGCTAAATGACAATGGTAGTGTTATCCCAAATGGTAGAGTAATTTGTTTTTTGAATGTATATGTATTTTGAGGCTCGTTATAAATTATTTCTATTGATAAAGCATCAGCATAAGTTCCAAAAAATGTATGTAATGTATGACTTATTGGTATTATATTATTACCTAAAAGTTTTTTAAATTCTACAATCAAAGATTTTACTGAATAGTTGCCATTGGGTATATATAATTGAGTAATATGTATATTATCCACAACTATCTCAAAATGATTATTTGTATTATTAATATTATACATACTATTAAGCATATCAAAGGATAAAACATTTAATTCCATATACTCATTTTTCATACAAGATAATATACCATCTGGGTAATCAATTGTAAATTCATATATAGGTTCTGTTATCTGTCTATTAGCACTCGATATAAATGAGGTTATACTTCTTGTTTTCATCATTTCGCTCTATTAAATAACAGATATATTTATCCTAATAGGATTGGTTTGTATTTATATTATTAAGAGAGCCATATTCTAATAAAGACGGTTCTTTCTCTGATATTTTAAGAATGATTACAAACTCATCATCTTTTATAAATCCTGTTCTTCTCGTTATATCATAATCTAATGAAAGTACAATTCTATTAATCGTTTGTGAGTTTATTTCTAATTTAATATCATTGGGTAAAAATCTATCTTTTGTCGCTATGTCAATTATTTTCCCTGTATAGAAATTTGTTGATGAATTTTTAGCGTTAATAATTGATTTTGAACCTATTTCGTGAATTCGTATAACAATCGGTTTTTCTACATATACATCTGTATCTCCCATATCTCTTTTTTGGATTGTAAATTGTCTATCACATACAGATAATATAGCGTTTTCGTCAATTTCTATAGTTTCATCCAAATCCCATGCATATTTATAAACACGGCATCCTGATTTAGCCATCTTAGCCCGAGCGGTAGCATATATACCATAATCTATTAGGGCAGTACCTTCAGCAACCGATGTCCCACCTGTAAATGATATTGTAGGAGCGGATGTATATCCTGCACCTATGTTCGTTATATTAACTCCAACAACTACACCGTTGGATACAATTGCGGTGGCTGCGGCAGCAGTTGTCGGAGAGCCTCCTGAAAAATTCACAGCACTTCCATTGACATATCCTGTTCCTCCTTTTGTAATAAATATATCATATATATATCTTGTTAGAGTAATAGCTCCTAATGTTCCTGCATAGATACCAAGACCGAATCCTTGTTTTTCATTTGACGCTCTTACTAATGAAACAGTAGGTTTTGTAATGTACTTAGAGCCGGGATTTGATATAGTAAGACTTGTTACTGGGCCTCCCATAACAACTGGATCGCAAATTGCATTTACTGTAAAAGTCGCATTATAAAATGAAGCAGATGGCGGCGTTAAATAATTTGATCCAAAATTAGTCATAATAATATGAGTTACTTGACCGCCTGTAACGAAAGCCGTTCCTGCCGCCTGAATGCCTCCAGCACTTGGAGGAGCAAAATATACTAATGGTACAGACAAATAGCCGGAACCTCCGAAACTAACATTAACGCTTACAACGCTTGTTTTTGTAAGAACAGCCGTTACTACTGCTCCTCCTGTACCTGAAATAAAAACGCTTGGGATTTCTGTATAAATGCCTCCAGTTAATATTTGAATAGCTGATATGCCATCATAGGCTGGCTGAGGAGTTATTGATACAACAGGCTGAGCTGTATAATTAGCCCCTTCATTTATTAGATTTATACTTGTTAAATCTAAATTATATTCATTATCTGTAATTGCTTCAGCTGTCGCTCCGCCGCCTCCTCCTCCTCCTGTAAAAGAAATTGTAGGAGGGAATAAATACCAATAGCCTTTTTCAGTTAAAATTATATCTGTTAAAACACCAGAAGAATTTACCTCCTCTAATCTGGCATTTTTGCTATATAATTGAATGTATTTATCAATTTTAGGTTTTATAAATCTTTCTTTGCTTAGCATATCTATTATATGAATATAAAAAAATTAATCTATCTCCTCCATTTTTTTTTCATTTTTTACTTGGTTAATATGACTTTCTATAGAAATGTTTAATATCCAATCTTCAACCTCAGGATATAATATTCTCGCTTGTCTAAAAAGCATATCTTTATCTAAATCATATACATCAAAATCTTTTACTTTTTTATCTTCCATTTATTCTTTACGGAGATTTTTTTTTTGAATTTACAACCGTTAATACACTATCAAGATTACTTAAAAATCGTTTTTCACTGCCTGTAGTATCTATAATAAGCGAACCGAAAGGTTTAGCGGTTGCGTGGTCATATAGTTCCTCAAATTGTTTTATATCTATTACATTACTTACTTCTTCATATATATCTTCAAGAATTACTTTTTTATTTTTGAAACTCGCTAATTGGAATACAGAGCAATTTAAGCGTATATTTTTAGGAACTGCTCGTATAGATTGAACTAAAATAGCAAAACATATTCCAACATGTCTATTTTTTATCATCGCATTCGTAAGAACTGATTTTGTTTTTTTATTAAAAGCATCACTACCGAGAAGGTCATCTAAAATTATTATGTTAAGTTTCGGTAGTTCGTGTTTAAAATCTTTTGGGTGTATATAATCATACTCTTCTAATAAGTTAAATATTTCAGGGTTTTCATCATATAATCTATCTAATTTATTTTCAGGAGTTTTGATGAATTTCAAGTAGTATATCTTATATAGTAAATACTTATCATATTCTTTCTTTTCAGCCTTTATATCATCTATTATATTTAATAGTAAAGAATCGCTATAATCATCGTGAGCATCTTTCGTCATATCAAGACTGTCTAATGATTGATATATTTCGTTTGCCTGAATTGTCGGAGAAATTAAATGTGTTCTTAGTTTATATTCAGTTGCATCTTTCATAATTTTGTTTTTCTCATAGTGTTTTATCATTTGACATATTGTATAGGTTTTTCCTGAACCACGGCTACCAATATTTAACATATTCCAATAAAATCTCGGACATTTTCCACAACTACATTGGGGGTAGTTCAATTTGTCAAATTTTAACTTGTTATTGAACCCTTCCAATTTTTTTTCTATAATCATACTACTAATTAAAAATATTATTTATTAATAGATAAGGAGATGAATATAATAGCGACTAACTATTCTTTAGATAATATTATTATTAGACAAGGCAAAGAGAAAAAAAGACCATCATTTGCTTCTGTGTTTGAAAAGTTAAATAAACGATCAGCAAATATGAACCGTATGACACCAATGAATAACATATTAACTAACGAGCAACTTTTTCGCTATTATTTAAAGGAGACAGATCCAAAATTACGAGTTTCAGATGATGTTGAAGAAGAAGATGACTTAAAAAAAACATTAAACGATTACATCACTAATAAATCGTTAAAGATGACAACCCAAAACCAAAATAAAACTACACAGGCTGATATAATAGATGTTGGTGATGATGGTTATAATGACATAGATGTTGGTGATGATGGTTATAATGACCCTGAAATATTTAACTTATTAGAAACCACTCAACCCGAAACCACTCAACCCGAAACCACTCAACCTAAATTAGAAAATAGGATTATAACGCAAGATGAAAGATTTTTTAATCAGGGACAAGATTTAAATGATTTTTTATATAATCTTCGTCTTGAAAAAGATTTCTCTATTGCTGACAATTTTCAGTTCAATGAAAGAGATTCAATATTAAGACACGGTACAGACATAGTTTCAAGGATAGGACAACAGGCTTATAATCTTGGTTTAAATAGCGGAATAGATACCAGCGATTTTTTATCAAACATAGTAAAGGATACAGATAAAAAAAGCAAATCATTACAGGAAAGTTTAAGAGAAGCAGGTATTGATTTTAGGGTTATTCCATATTCTTATTTAGAGTCTCCTGCAAAATCTGGTAAAAAAGATTTGTTTCTTGAAAATATAGATAAAAATCACCCAGAGACTAATTATAACGCCTCAACCGCAATACAATCAGTTTATAAAGGACATTTAGCGAGAAAAAAGACAGAGGAAAAAAGAATTATGAATTATGCTGATAATACTATAGCCTTATCTAAAGAATCGGAAGAAACAAAAGAATCTAAACCAAAACGAGGGAGACCTGTGGGTTCTTGGGGAGCTAAAAGGAGAGAACTTATAGAAGAAGAAGGAATTATGAAAAAAGGAGCATCAACCCACCTTCAAGCAGTTTATAAAGGACATTTAGCGAGAAACAAGGTTAAAGGATTAGTTATAGATGAAGGAAAAAAATCTAAAGCATCAACCACAATTCAAGCAGTTTATAAAGGACATTTAGCGAGAAAAAAGGCTAAAGGATTGGGGACAGAAGCTTTTGTTTAATTATATAATAAAAATTATAATTTTTTTTTTTATCTACATATTATAGATAATAATATAATGGAATTTGCGAATAGTTTTCCGAAAAATCTGAGTTATAATATAAAAACTTTGTCAGGATTTTCAAAATCAACTTGTGTTCTAAATATTGATAGAACTGGAACTATCTACAACGGCGATACTGTAAGAGTAAAATTACCAGCTAATACAATAGTTGATTTACGGACGTTTTCTATGTATTTTAAAGGGGTTGCATCGGCAACTACCGGAAAAGTTCATTTTCCTCGTCTATCAAGTTCATTAATTAAGAGTTTAGAGGTGTATGTAAATGGGACTCAAATTGAAAATATTCAATCATATAATATTTTATATAATAAACTGTACGACCTTGATGGCGGGGGTGTAGATCAGACTACTAAGCGTTTTCTTGAAAATTCAGACCCATCTGTCAGTTATGAATATGCTGCAAATTCAGAAGTAAATACTGGAGGGACTCCTGTTGCGAACACTCTATTAGCTACAGGAAGCGATAGTAAGAAAATGATGATAAACAACTGGCTCGGTTTCATTTCTAGTTGCAATGCTGCATGCATAGACACCAACGATCTGAATTCGGTAGAGATCGCGATAACTTTTGATTCTGAAAAAGTTCTATGGTCTTCAGCTGCTTCGGTAGCCAATGCTGATCCTGCCATTACTGGGGCAAAATATGAAATACAAGATTTAAAATTTACAATTTCAAAAATAGTATTCAACGATCCATTATATTATAATATTAAAGCAGCTAAGCTATTATCATCAGGTCTAACAATTGGGTATCAAACATATATAACCAGTAAATTAGCTGCTTTCACAAAATCCTCTTCTGTAAATGCTTTGACTACTGTTAATAGCACATCTCTTGATCAGCTTATATGTTGTCTTCAGCCCGGAAACATCGTTATTGCACCTCTCCAATTAGCAACCGCCAACAGCACTACTGGAGCTAAAACTTTTAATGAGGTATTTGCTCTAACAGGAGGAGGTCAAACGGCAGCCGCTTCGGTAGCCCTACAGCCTCATTGCGTTGGAGATTTATATAACCAATCTTATTATTTCCGTTCAAATGCAACTGGTATAACATATAGCTCTATAGAAATCAATAATACTCCTTTAATGCCGCAGCCTTTAGATGATGCGCAGATCTATAATGAGAATTTGATATCGCTTGGCAATTTAAATCAAGATATGTCAACAGGTATCCACCCGGGGTGTAATTGTATTGCAAATTTTAACAAATATTATTTTGCACATATTGTGTCATTAGAAAATATTCAACAGGGGGATTTCTACAAATCGGGATTAGATGGACGCTCTTCAGCTCTAAATATAGCGTGGAAGACACAATTCACTGGAACTTCAACCGAAACATTTACTCCTTATATATTTGCGAAAACTACTCGTATAATGGTAGTAAATGAGGGTCATAGTATTACGGTTGTTGTATAATAACAATATAATATATATTAATTATTTTTATTTTATTATCATATTATAGATATGGATATTAGTAATTATCAAAGAAAATTATTTGATGTAATTGATAGAAATTATTTATTAAATGGTCAAGAAGGGAAACCTCACGATGATGGTGTTATTATCCAAAATTATACAAACAAAATACAAGCGAATAGTTATGCTAACTATCCTCATAAAAGTTATTCACAACTGGATGGATTTACCAATTTAGGTACATTTGGGAAGGCTAATTCGCAACCATCTAAATTACCTAAACCAACTATAAATTGCACACCAAGAAAAAATGATACTTCAAGTAGATTTAATTATGCTTTTGATAAACAAATTGATAATAGATATATTGATGTATCAGGGCAATATATACCGAGCAATAAATTAAGAGAAATTCATAATAGCGGCATTCAATTATGTTATCAAAATAGAATTATACCAGATAATAGTGAATTTTTACAACTTTCTAAAAGACTTGCAAATATTTTAGGATCTGATAATACTTTTAAATTATCAAAAAGTGATTTGAAATATAAAATTAAAAATAAGAAACTAACAAGAAAAGAACTTACAGAATTAGTATCAAAAGACGCTAAAGTATTTCAAAATAATAATGGGATTTTAGGAATACCCAATATATCTCCTCAACAAATACCTAATTTACCTTCTATAACATCAACACTTAGAAAACCATTAAATTTCAATCAGACTGATGGTTTTAATGACCCTGAATTTAAACCTCGCAAAAAACTAAAAAATCAAATTGAACCATTATTTATAATTTAATAAAAAAAAATATATCTGTTTATTATAGAACAGATATAATATCCAATGAGTACTAATATACCTAAAAAACAATATCCGATGAGTACTAATATACCTAAAAAACAATTAACAACAGAACAAAAGAATAAAAAAAACGAAATAGCACGAGAAAAAAAATTAAGAGATAAGGAAGATTTGATACAATTACAACAGAGTGAAGAACCTAAAACAATTGAAGATGATAGTGATGTTTATGATGATAAATCTATTGAAGATGATGTCGTGGAAGAAAGTCCTGAAGAAATACGGAAAAGAGAAATTGCTGAAAAACGAAGGGCTTCATTAGCAATAGCCAGAAGCAAAATTAAACCAAGATCACTAATAACAAAAGAAAAAGACGAAGAGATAGCAATGATTAGAGAAGAGAACGAAAAACTAAAATATGAAACACAGAAAGCAAAAGAGGTAAAACCAAAGATAATAAAAAATTATATAATTGAGGATACAACTCCTAAACATAAGTTAAAAAAAAAAGAACCATCTATAGATTATTTAGAAGAGCAATCATACGCAGAACAGTTAAAAATAAGATTGAGAAGAGATGGTTTTGAACGAATTATGAGAGAGACTTTTATGTAGTCATTTTTTTATTTATTATAGATAGAATGGAAGTAATAATAAAATTAAGCGATAGACCTGATAAAAGATATATGGCGGTATTTTATGATAAGGATAACAAAGTAAAAACGACGCATTTTGGATATGCTATAACTGATGATAAGGGGATTAAAAAATATGGTAGTACTTATATAGACCATAAGAACGATACTTTAAAAGAGGCGTATATTGCTAGACATAAAGTGAATGAAGATTTTTCAGATTATATGTCTTCTGGTTCATTAAGTCGCTATATACTATGGGAAAAAAAGAGTTTAAGAGAAGCTATAAATAATTTTAAAAGAAGATTTAGATTAGAATAATTAGTCCCTCTGGACTGCCCGACTTGTGAGGGCTTATGCGGTTATTGCTTTATAATCAGTTTCATTACATAACCAATTTTTTTTTATAGGAGACCAACGCAAGGATTTATATTTTAATTTAAATATATCTTTATCTTCGTATTCTATATGTACTGGATATGATTTATATTTTTTGAGTTCTTCGGGCAAAGGATTATTTAAATCAGCTATAAAATACCAGTTTTTATTTAGACTATCCCATTTTGCACCAAGTGCTTTTACTATGTCTTTATCATCAAAAGGAACTAAAAGGTTATATTTAGTATTATTAGTATTATTAGACATTATCCGCTTAATTTATACGGAGAAAAAAAAAATGCGTCAAAGAACAAATTAAATAAAAATTGATTGTTTTTATATTTTAAAAAGTATATAAAGATTTTCTCAGTATATAATAGATAATATGTCTATTAATTTAGAGAAGCAACCCAGAGGAGCGTTAAAACTTTTGACTGATGAGGAAAAGAATGAACGAAGACGAATTCTACACCGAGAATATATGGCGAACAGAAGAAAACAAGACCCAGAGTTTGCCGCTAAACAAAGAGAGTGTGTGATGAATAACTATAAAAAATTAAGGGAAAACCCTGAAATAGTTGAAAAACAAAGGGAGTATTTTAAGAACTACCAAAGAAAAATGAAAAGTGAGTATAATGAAATGAAAAAGAAAACTTTGGAGGAAAACTGAAAATACCGCTAAAATTATTTTTTTATAAAAATTGATTATATTTTTTATATTTTAAAAACTATATAAGAAATTATTTTCTATATATATAATAGAACTATAAAAGATAATCTATGGATAGGTTAAGTATGAAATCCAAAGCACCAAAAGTTCCTAAAAGCATAAAGGATAAATTATTTAAATATGGCGTTAATTTACCAACTAAAGGAAGCACTAACGCATATAAAAATATATTGATAGAAAAGAACCTAACCGAAAAAGGATATATATCATACTTAAAAGATATTACCGCTAAACTCAAAAAGAAAGAGGACGCTAAAATTAAGAAAATAGAAATTCAAACTAAAAAAGTTATTGAAAAAGAAGAAGTATCTAAAAAAGTTAATTTGAGAAATAAAATTGCCCCATCAAGAATAAACAAAGTATTAAAACAAAATATTAAACAAAGAAATCAATTATTTAATATGTCGCCTACTGATAGTTCATTTAAATCTTATCAAAAGTATTCAGTTAAAAATACTATACCAAGAAAAACTAAAATTATTGAGGGTACTTATTTTGAAGGTGATATAGAAAAAACTGATTATAAAAAAATAAATATTGATATTAATGAAGATGATGTAAGAAAAGCTTTAAATTATTATAAAGTTTATGAATATCTAAAAACAAAAAAAGGTTTTAAGGTATGGGTTTCACTTGAAATTAATGCTATAAATAATGGGGAAGATACCATTTTACATGCTTCAAGCAGATCAAGTGTTATATATACTGATACTGATATTAATACACTTATCAAACAACTTATTATTTGTTTTAATAAGTTAAGCGAAAAAAATTATATTACATTATACAAATTAAATAAAATAGATATACATATTGCAAAAGTAAAAGCTTTAACAGCATCATCTTATATTGAACTACCTGATAAAATTGCTAATAAGAAAGCAGTAATTAATATTAAAAATGAAGATAATTTATGTTTTCTTTATTCTGTATTATGTGGATTGAAGACACCAGAGAAAGACGCTAATCGTGTTTCTAAATATAAAGATAGATTAAATGAATTGAAATATAAACCCGAGGATATGCCTATGGATATTAACAAAATTATTCATTTTGAAAATAGAAACGAATTGAGAATAAATGTTTATGGTTTAGAAGGAAATAAATATGAAATAGTTCCATTATATGTTAGTTCAAATAGAACAAAAGAAGAATACCCATTAATTCAATTGCTATATTATAAACCAGTAGGAACAAACGGGCATTATTGTTATATTAAAGATTTTAATAGATTGACAAGTTCCCACACAACAAATCACCATAAAACACTAGTATGTCCTATTTGTTGCGAGTTTGTATCAAAAGGAAATAGTGCTAAATGTACTATGGATAAACACATTAAATATTGTATTTCAGGGCAAAAGGTAGAAATGCCGAAAGAAGAAGAAAAAATAAAGTTTAAAAACGACGATAAAAAAAATGTATGTCCTATTCGTATATATGGTGATTTTGAAACATTAAATGATGTATCTATGAAGCATAATAGCAAAAATGGAAAAACTACATTTAAAACAGGACATAAGCCCGCTTCTTTCAAAATAATTATTGTAAGTGATATATATATTAATGGTTATAATAAAGTAGATGATTATTATATTAAAACATATAGCAATCACGGGTTGGATAGTGCTAAAATATTTATTAAAATAATTAGTAAATTAGAAAATGAATTAAGTAATATTATATATGATTACCAGAAAAACAATAAAGATATTAAATATAATAATAAAATACCTATCTTCTTTCATAATCTAAACTATGATAAAAATGTATTCTTTACATCTCTTGTAGATTGGTATAATAAAAAAGATAATATAAAAGTAAATATTTTACCTAACAACACGCAAAACTTTAAATCATTTAGTGTTGGAAAATTAAACTTTTTAGATAGTCTGAGTTTTATGGCTTCTGGATTGGCTAAATTAATAGAAAATGTACCAGATGATAATAAAATATTTCTAAAAAATATAGCAGGTAATGATGATGTTTTTGAGTTGATGAAGAAAAAAGGACAATTCCCTTATGAGTGGTTTAACGATATTGCAAAATTAGATTTACCTATTAAAGATTTGAAAAGAGAATATTTTGATAATGAACTAACACTATCAAAGCTAAATGATAAAGAGTGGGAAGATATATTATATATTATTGATAAATTAAATATTACAACATTTAAAGAATATCACGATTTCTATTTGAATATAGATGTTTATGGGTTGGCTGATGTGTTTGAGAACTTCCGTAAAACTACTCTTGAATATTATAAATTAGAACCTTGTAATTATGTCGGAGCTCCAAGTCTTGCTTGGGATGCTATGCTCTTAATGACCGGTGTTGAATTAGATTTATTAAATGATAGTGATATGTATCTATTTTTTGAGAGGGGAATTCGTGGAGGTCAATCCGTTATTTTTGAAAAATACGCAGAGGCAAATAATAAATATATGGACGAATATGATGAAGATATTGAAACTTCTTATATTTCATATTTAGATGCTAATAATTTATACGGACACGCTATGAGCCGCCCTCTTCCTTATAAAGATTTTAAATGGATTGATTGTATTTCTATTGATACAATTATGAATTATGATGAAAATAGCGATATTGGATATACTCTTGAAATAGATTTAGAATATCCAAAAGAACTACACGATTTACACAACGATTATCCTTTGGCTTGTGAGAGATTTAAACCAAAAGGTAGTCTATGTGAAAAATTATGCGGTACTTTTTACGATAAGAAAGATTATGTAATTGATATTAGAAATCTAAAATTTTATTTACAGAAGGGTTTAATATTAAAAAAAATAAATCGTGTTGTAGAATATAAACAGAAGCGATGGTTAAAAGATTATATAGATTTAAATACTTGTCTAAGAACAAAAGCCAAAAATGATTTTGAAAAAGATTATTTTAAACTTATGAATAATTCAGTATTTGGAAAGACTATGGAAAATGTAAGGGGTAGAGTTCAAATTGAATGTTGCTTTAATGATGAAAGACAGGAACACTTACAATCAAAAGTAAATCATAAAAACACTACACCATATCATAATGGAGATGATACATTTTCGCTTATTGAATTAAGCAAAAAAATAGTAAAACTGGATAAACCGATTTATGCAGGATTTACTATTTTAGATTTATCAAAGCTTCATATGTACGATTTCCATTATAACATTATGAAGCCTAAATATGGTGATAATATAAAATTATTAATGACAGATACAGATAGTTTTGTATATCATATTAAAACGGATGATTTTTATGAAGATATGAAAGGAATGAAAGAGCATTATGATATGAGTGAATACTCTGTAGAAAGCGGATTATATGACGCTGAAAATAAAAAAGTTATTGGAAAGTTTAAAGATGAATCTCCTAATGAAGTTATTGAATGTTTTGTAGGGATTAGGAGCAAGTGCTATTCATTCCAGACTAAAAAAAATATTGTTAAAAAGGCTAAGGGAGTTAATAAGGTTGTTGTAAAGGAAAAGATTAATTTTGATGATTATAAAAATTGCGTTCTATATGATGTACCAAAAAATGTAGAAATAAATGCTATTAGAACTAAGAATATGACTAACTTTTCCATAACACAAAATAAACTTGCCTTATCAAACAAGGACGATAAAAGAGTTTGGGATAATACAAAATCAACCGCTTGGGGACATTTTAGAAATGAGTGAGGACGACTAAAAAAATTGTAAAAAGTAGGAAAAATATTTTATATGAAGTGTGTAAGAAAAATGACTGCGAAATGGTCGTAGAAAATTATTTTTTATTTTTGTTAAATATTACGAGCGGAATGCTGGGAGATATTAACGAATTTTTT
>Ga0209443_1000955_pt1 | contig 18772 bp, 15 predicted proteins | sample LauGreBMM110DCMD_2_FD_187571 | JGI IMG/M metagenome (GOLD analysis project Ga0209443, IMG submission 187571) | Freshwater lake microbial communities from Lake Michigan, USA - Su13.BD.MM110.DCMD (SPAdes) (version 2) | ecosystem: Environmental > Aquatic > Freshwater > Lake | place: Lake Michigan... | reverse complement strand
ACTCCAAGACGCTGTCGCGACGCCGTCGGCCCCGTGCGGAGTCCGCGAGGTCTTGGAGTGCGTGTGGCTTGCCACCGCTTTTCGTCCGCCGGACGTGGCAACGGACTTCTGGGCAGCTCAACCTCTCGACCGTTCGACCGCTCCCCGCCAAAGCGGCAGCTCCGCTCTGCTTCGCCGCCGCACTCCAAGACGCTGTCGCGACGCCGTCGGCCCCGTGCGGAGTCCGCGAGGTCTTGGAGTGCGTGTGGCTTGCCACCGCTTTTCGTCCGCCGGACGTGGCAACGGACTTCTGGGCAGCTCAACCTCTCAACCTCTCGACATCTCAACCGATCCCCAGCGTAAGCGGCGGCTCCGCGCCCGCTGTGCCGCGCGTGCTGCGGGATGCTGACGCGCCCGTTCCGTCAGTGGACCGAAGCATCGTTGCATCACCCTCCGTCGGCGTGCCCGGATCCGCCGCCTCCTTCCGTCACCGGCCTCAGCGCGCGAGCGCGGCCGCGTCCTTCGGACCGCCCCGCAAGCGGCTCGGCGGCTCCAGGTAGCGGAAGGCGTTGCTCGGGTTGTCGTTGTCGTAGGCGTAGGCGTCGCGGTGCTTGAGGAAGTGTTTCACCTGGTCGACCGGGATGGCGAAGCCGAGGCCCTCGCCGAAGGTGAGCTTCATGTTGGTCACGCCGACGACCTCGCCGCGGAGGTTGAACAAAGGGCCGCCGGAGTTGCCGGGGTTGATCTGCGCCGTGGTCTGGAGGAAGAGGTCGCCCTGCATCTGGCGCGATGTCGTGCTGAGGATGCCCTCGGTGACCGTCCGTTCCAAGCCGAGGGGGCTACCGATCGCGAACACCCGGTCGCCCTGGGAGAGCAGGTCGGTGTCGCCGAGCAGCAGGCGCTTGAACTTCGGGGCGTCCTTGTCGTCGACCTTCAACAACGTGAGGTCGGCGAACTTGTTCATCGCGACGATGCGGACGTCCTTGTAGCTCTTGCGGTCCAGTTGGCCGGCCTTCAGGTGGTAGACCTCGATGGATAGCTTGGTCTCGCCCTCGATGACGTGGAAGTTGGTGATCAGGTGGCCGTCCTCGTTGATGAAGAACCCGCTGCCGAGGCCGCTCGGGGTGCGCACCTGGACCACGCCTTCGCCGAGCAGGTCGACCCAATCCTTCACCGGACGCTCGGCCAAGGTGCCGGCGGCGACCGAGAACAAGCTGCCGGCCGCTTCTTGGGCCAGGACCGGTGCGGGGACCGGAGCCGTGGCCGGCTTCGGTGCGCCCTTGACCGGGGCCGCGCTCTCGTCGTCGCCGCGCACGACCTTCACGATCTGGTTCCGAGGCACCGAGAGCACGGTGTAGCCGACATCGAGCACGACCATGTCCTTCTTCTCCGTGAGGATCTTGCCGCTCACGGACGCCTTGTCCTTCAGCTGCAACGTGTCCGTCGCGGCGATGGCGGGCAGGGCGACCGAAGCGGCGAGCAGTGCGGGGAACAACAGCGAGCGCATGGAAGGGACGCTAGGCCCGGTCCGACCTGCCTGCAAGCGGCGGCGTCGCGGCGGCGACGGCGGTTTTGTGGTCGCTTCGTGGCCGGGCCAACGGTTGCATCCGCGGGTCCATGCCCGACCAATCTGTCGTCCTGCGCCGATGGGTGCCCGTCCTCCTCTGGGCGGGGCTGATCTTCTGGGGATCGACGGACGCGTTGTCGGTGCCGCACACGTCGCGGTTCTTGAAGCCGTTCCTGTTGTGGATCGATCCGCGACTCGGCGCGGAAACCGTCGCGGCCGTGCAGATCGCCATCCGCAAGGCCGGCCATATGTGCGAATACGCGGTGCTGGCGGTGCTCGTCTGGCGGGCGTCGAACGGAGCTGGCCTGGGCCGCGTCCGTCCTTGGCCGGCGCGACTGGCGTGGACGACCTGGGCCTCGGCCGTCGCGTACGCGGTGAGCGATGAGTTCCACCAATCGTTCGTGCCGAGCCGTGAAGGTTCTCCGCGCGATGTCGCTATCGACGCCGTCGGCGCGGCGCTCGCGGTCGGGATGGTCTGGTGCGTCGGCCGGATCCGGCGGCGATGGCGATGAGCCGACCGGTCGCGCCGCGAACCGACTTAGTGATATAACGGAATTGTCCTATCGTCGTCGGATGTGGCCTTCTTGGGCGAACCATGAAACGCCCGCTGCTCTTGCCCGCCTTGCTCATCGCGGCCGGGATCATGGGAGCGGAGCTGTCCGGCGGCTCGTGGCAGGTGGCAGCGGTGGCGAGCGTCGTCGCGTGGCTCGCGGCGTTGTGGCCGCCCGCCAGGACCATCGCGTTGGGCGCGGGATTCTTCGCCGTCGGTCGGCTCGCGATGCTCTTGGCCCAAGCGTCGCTCGCGCCGCACGACCTGCGACGCATCTCGGGAACGGATCCGGAGATCGTGACCCTCCGCGGCACGATCCTTGAGACGCCGACCCTCCGGTTGGTGGAGCGGAAGGGGATCCTCGCGGGCCGGACCTTGGTGCGCGTCGGCGTGACGGCGTTGCGGCGCGGCGATAGGTGGCAACCCGCCATCGGCGATGTCGCGGTGGGCACGGCGGGAGTGCTGTCGGCGGAGTTCTTCCGGACCCAGCGCATCGAGGTCACCGGTGTGCTGCGCCTGCCGCCCGGGCCGGTCGCGGAAGGGCTCTTCGACTACCGCGCGGCACTGCGGCTCCGCGGTGTGTGGAGGACGCTGCTGGCGGAAGGTCCGGCGGATTGGCGGCCCGCGCCGGATGCGGTCGCCGCAGCGCCGTGGAGCGAGCGTTTCCTCCCGTGGGCGCAGGCGATGCTCTCCCGCGGTCTGCCCGACGACGAAGCGACGCGGCTGCTCGCGGCGATGGCGCTCGGATGGAAGACGCCGCTCACGGGCGAGGTCGACGACGTGTTCATGCAGTCGGGGACGATGCACGTCTTCGCGATCTCAGGGCTGCACATCGCGTTGATCGCCGGCCTGCTGGTGCGATTGTTGCGTTTGGCGCGGCTCTCCCGGGCCTGGTGCGGGGTGGTGGCGGTGCCGCTCATCTGGGCGTACGTCGGCGCGACCGGTTGGCAACCCTCGGCGATCCGGTCGGCCATCATGAGCACGGTGGTGGTCGGAGGCTGGGCGCTGGAACGTCCGAGCGACCTGGTGAACTCGCTGGCCGCCGCAGCGATCGCGGTGCTGCTGTGGGACCCGGGCCAGCTCTTCCAGGCGGGGTTCCAGTTGTCGTTCGGCGTGGTGGCCGGGCTCGCGCTGCTGGTGCCGCGGTTGGAACCGGTCTTCCTGCGATGGCTCCGGCTTGATGCGGATCCGTTCTTGCCGGACGAGCTGCGTCCCGGATGGCGACGACGGCTCGACCTGCCGCTGCGTTGGCTGGCGCTCTCGATGGCGACGTGCGTCGGCGCCTTCGTCACGTCGTTGCCGTTGACGTGGCACCACTTCCATCTGCTCAACCCGGTGAGCTTGATCGCCAACCTCGTCGTCGTCCCGCTCTCCAGTTTCGCGTTGGCGGCGAATTTCGCGTCGCTGGTGACCGGGCCGTGGTGGGCTTGGCTGGGCGAGGTCTTCAATGCCAGCGCGTGGGTGTGGATGAAGGGCATGATCGCGCTGAGCCGCATCGCGACCGAGATCCCGGGCGGCCATTGGTATGTGGCGTCACCGGCGTGGGCATGGTGGGTCCCTTACTACGCGCTGCTCATCGGCATCGTGACCGGACGGATCTTCCGACCGGCAGAAGTCCGGTGGTGGGGATGCGTCACGGCCATCTGGCTCGGGGCGGCATCGGTGGCGTGGATGGTCCGCCAAGGCGAGGCGCGGATCACCGTGTTCGGCGGAGGCGAGGCCGTCCTCGTGGATGCCCCGTGGCACGCGGAGGACATCCTGCTGGATGCCGGGGACCTGCGCTCCGGCGACGGGCTGGTCGTGCCGTTCCTCCATGTGAACGGGTTCGACCGGTTGCCGTTCTTCGCGGCGACGCGCGGCGATGTCCGGCATCTCGGCGGCGCACCGTCCGTCGTCGCGATGTTCTTGCCGCGGTGCGTGGTCTTCGGTCCCGAGAACATGCGGTCGAGACAACTTGGCGAGTTGCGGCGGACGTCGGCCGCCTTGGGGCTCCTGTCGCGCATCGTCGCGTCCGGCGAACGGGTTGCCGGCTGGGAGGTGCTGCATCCGGTGGCAGGCGACCGTTTCGCGAAGCTCGACGACAACGGGTTGGTGCTGGTGCGGGAGATCGGGGGCCTCCGCGTGTTGTGGCTCGCGGACCTCGGCCGTGAAGGTCAGCGGAACTTGCTCGGACGGGGCGATGCGAGGGCTGATGTCGTGATGGGCGGGATGCCGTCCGACGGCGCGCCGTTGGGCGACCCTCTGCTTTCGGTCACCGGGGCTCGCCTGGTCGTCTTCGCTTCAGGCGAACGGACGACCCCTGCACGGACGAAGGAAGCCGTGCGGCGGCGGTTTACGGAGCGCGATGTGCCGGTGATCTTCACCGCCGACAGCGGCGCGGTGACCTTGCGCATCCGGGACGGCGTGTGCGAAGCCGTCGCGATGGACGGCACCCGGATCCGTGTGGTGTCCGCTGGCCGCGATCCCAGAGCTGCCGGTGCGCCGGACGGTCAGGGCTTGGGCCGGTAAGTACCGCCTGAGCCGGACCCGGGAGCCGTCTTCGGCGAGAGGGCCGGTGCGTTCGTGTCCGGAGACCGGATGCTCGCGACGAAGCAAGCTCGGGTGCGGCTCAGCCGACGCGGCGGTATGCGACGTGGTTGGTCGGTATCCCTTTGGAGGTGAAGCCCCGTTCGAAATCCGTCTTCAGGTCCAGCAAACCGGGCGGTTCCGGGACGCGCACGAACCCCGCGTCGGCGTCGAACACGTGCTCCATCTGGGCAAAGTAGCTCCGCTCGTCGGTGCGAAGGTAGATCGCTCCGTCCGGTGCGAGCGCGCGGTGGACGAGGCGGGTGAAGGCTTCGTCGACCAAGCGGTTCTTCCAATGTCGGCGCTTGGGCCACGGATCAGGAAAGTAGACGTGGATCGCGCTGAGCGATCCGGGAGGGACCATCCACTCCAGCACGTAGGCGGCTTCCAGGCGAAGGCCGCGGAGATTGCTGAGACCGGCGCGGCGGCCCTTGCGGTCGATCTTCTTCAGCCGGCCGAGCAGGCGTTCCACGCCGAGGATGTTGCACCCGGGGTGGAGGGCGGCGTGCTGCGCGATGAAGGATCCGTCGCCCGCGCCGAGCTCGAGTTCGACGGGGTTGGTGTTCCCGAAGATCGCGGCCAGGTCGAGCCGCTGCATGATGTCCGGGCGGAGCAGGAGCGCTCCTTCGGGCGGGAGCGCGGCCGGGGCCGGGGCTGTCGTCGGTGCGGGAGGAGTAGCGGGCAGGTCCATCGTCGTGGAGCCGAGTGAAGCGCAGTCCTACTGTCCGGCACAACCAAACGCGGTGACGCCGGAGGCCGACGTCGATCCAGCGCCTCGCGCATCTTGGCGGACCGATCGCCGCCGGATCCCTCGGCCATGGGTCCGCGGGCCGCGAAATCGACGTCCTCCACGCGCTCGGGGATCCCTTTCACGAACCGGGATCATGTCCCGACCGCCGACTTCTTCCGCCGACTTCCGCGTTCCTAGGTCGAGATCGTCGGAGTTCCTGATGGCGGGTGGATCGGCCGACGTGGCCGCGCTTCGGACGAGACGGGTCGGTCGCCGGTCCGCGGGCACGGTTCAGTCGCGGCGGGTGAAAGGGGCCTTCAACGCCTCGTGTCCGCCTTCGACCAGCTCCTCGCCCACGTCGGACAGGACCTTCACCTGTCGCTTCACCGTGCGGACGGAGCGCCGCGCCAAGCCGAGCAGGCCGCTCGGGGTGATGAGCAGCGCGCCCATCGTCGCCAGCGCGAGCATGGGGTTGAACGACCGCATCGTGCGCATCGTCCGCCACACCTCGCCGACCGGCTGTTCGGCCGGCTCGCGGACGCGATGCAGCAGGTTCGTGACGAGCAGGCAGCCGAGCAGCGAGAGGCCGAAGACGACATGGAAGTCCCGGATCGGTTGGCCGAGGAACTCGCCGAGGTGGTCGGGGATGCGTCCGAGCAGCCAGCCGCCGAGCGCCGGACCGAGCGCGGTCAGCAGGCTCGTCAGCGCGAAGAACGTCGAGACGTAGGCCGCGCGGCGCTCAGCCGGGACGAGCTTCACCATCAGGTTGAACTGGCAGAGCTGCAGGCCCGCCGTCGTCGCGCCGATGACGAAGTAGCTCGCGTAGAGATGCAGCTTCCAGGTCGGGCCGGCGAGCGACCACGCCGCCAGCGCCACCAACGACCACACGGTCGCGGCCACCAGGAGCACCGGTTTGCTGCCGAAGCGGTCCGCCAGCATCCCCCAGCCCTTCAAGGTCAGGATGCCGCCGAGGCTCCCCGTGGTGGTGAGCTTCAGCACGTCGCCCACCGAAAGCCCGGGACCGTCCATGAGGAACACCGTGTAGAACGGCATCCCGATGTTCAGCAGCAACCCCCAGAGCCCGATGAACGCGATGAGCCAAAGGTAGTTCGTGTCGCGGGACACCGCCCGCAGGTCGTCGAGGGCGAGGACACGGGCCGACCTGGCCGTGACGCTGGCGGGGAACCTCATCCGCGTGAGGAAGAAGAGCCCGACCAATCGCGAGGCGCCTGCGGCGGCGAAGATCCAACCGAAGGTGGCCAGCGAACGGCCGCCGCGGTCGGCCATGTGGCCGGCGAACATCACCATCAGCAGCGTCCACGCGCCGAAGAGCAGGTTGCGGCGGCCGAAATACCGGCCGCTGATGCGCTCGGGCACCACCTCCGCGATCGCCGTGGACCACGTGACGCTGCCGATGCTGTTCGCGAGCGTCGCCACCAGCAGCAGGCCTCCGAAGGCGAGGTCCTGCCCGGAACTCAGCCACGGCAGGAACGACACCAAGCCCCATGGAAGAGCGCTGAAGATGAAGCTCAGGCACATGATCTGGTAGGTCGAGAAGGCGCGCCGGAGCGCGGCCGTGACCACCGGTTGCGCGAAGTTGCAGAGGTGCGGCAGCGCCGCGGCGAGGCCGATGGCCTGCGGTCCCCAACCGAGGACGGAGACCGCGAACGCGATGACGAACGCGAAGTTCGGCATCGTGAGGTTCAGCATGGGCACGCTGAAACACGCCTCGATGGTCGAGTATTTCAGCGTGAGCAGCAGGTCACGATGGCGTGGGCGGTTCACCTGGCGGGTCGGATCGACTCAAAAAGAAGGTTGCCGAGGGCGGTATGGGTTCCGCGAGCGCGGCACCCATCCGCTCAAAAAGGGGGTTGCCCAAGCATGGACGCCGAGATGAGCGGGATGACGCGGCAGGAAGAGCCGGCCAAGAAGCGGGGCCGATATGCGCGCTCCAGCGACGGCACCGTTCCGTTCCTTCGGGGCACCTGCTCCAGCGATGCCGAAACCATCGACCGCGGGATCACTGGTCGCGAAAAGGATCCTTGCTGATCGCGCTCCGGTGCCGCGGCGGCCGCGGGTCCTCTCACTCGAGCGCCTCACGCATCTTGGCGAACCAATCACCGCCCGATTCCTTCGCCACGGGTTTGCTGGCCGCGACGTCGACGTCTTCCACGCACTCGGGCGGGATCTCTTTCAGGAAAGGCGACGGATGGCAGGGCAGCAACTGGCCGTAGCGCTTGCGGCCGGAACAGTGCGAGAGCCGGAGCGTCTGTCGCGCGCGGGTGATGGCGACATAGAAGAGCCGGCGCTCCTCGTCCATCGTGCCTTCGACCTTCGAGCGCGAATGCGGCAGCAGACCGTCCTCCAGCCCGACGAGATGGACGTGCGGGTACTCGAGCCCTTTGGCGGCGTGGACGGTGATGAGCGTGACCGCGTCGCCGGCTTCCTTGTCCGCCTCGCGTTCGTGGTCGAGCGTGAGCTCCTCGAGGAACTCGTCGAGGCGCTTCTGCGGATGGCGGCTGATCCGGACGGCGGCCGGCGGCGCGGCAGCGGCAGCGGGCCGCTTCACGGTGAGCCCGAGCGCCTCGTCCTGGTCGTCGAGCGCGAGGTCGGTCGCGACGACGGGCGCGGCGGAGTCCGGCCCTGTCCGGCGCGCGGCCGGGCCTTCGGGGTCGTCGAGCGTCTCGATGAGCTCGCGGATGTTCTTGATCCGGTTCTCCGCGGCCTCCGGCGTCTTCTCGACACGCTGGAGGTCGACGATGTAGCCGGTCTTCTGGAGCCATTCCTCCGCCCAGCGGCCGAGCGAGAAGGCCCCGTCGGTGAGCAGCGGCGCGCGGGTCTCCTCGATGAAGCGCAGGAACTCGCGCATGGATCCGGCGGTGCGCCCTTGGAACCCCGCCTGCACGTCCGTGTGCCGCAGGGTGGCGAAGACGCTGCAGTTGCGCGCGTGGCTGGCCTCGAGCACGCGTTCCATGGTCACGTCGCTCAGGCCGCGGGCGGGCGTGTTCGCGATGCGGAGCAGCGCGATGTCGTCGTGCGGGTTGAGGAAGGTCTTGAGGTAGGCGAGGAAATCGCGGACCTCGCGGCGGTCGAAGTAGCTCTGCCCGCCGATGAGGTGGTAGCGGATCTTGGCCTTGCGCAGCGCGGTCTCCAGCGGTCGCGCCTGTTGGTTGGTGCGGAAGAGGATCGCCTGGTCGCCCCAGGGCACGCGGCGCGCGAGCCGGTCGTACTCGATGTTCTCGGCGACGACCCGGGCCTCCTCCTCATCGTGCTCGAAGCACTGCATCAGCAGCTTCTCGCCGTCGCCCTTGGCGGACCACAGGTTCTTCCCGCGGCGCTGGACGTTGTTCTTGATCACCGCGTTCGCCGAGTTGAGGATGTGGTTCGTCGAGCGGTAGTTCTGTTCCAGCTTGATGACCTTGACCTCGGGGAAGTGCTTCTCCAGGTCGAGGATGTTGGCCACCTCGGCACCGCGCCAGCCGTAGATCGACTGGTCGTCGTCGCCCACGACGCAGAGGTTGCGCGATTCCTTCGTCAACGAATGGACGAGCTCGAACTGGGATGCGTTGGTGTCCTGGTACTCGTCGACCATCACGTAGCGGAAGCGGTCGCGGCAGGCCTCCAAGGCGTCCGGATGCTCGCGGAAGAGCCGGATCGTGAGCAGGATCAGGTCGTCGAAATCCACCGCGTTGCAGGCGTGGAGCGCGGATTCGTAGCGCTTGGCGACGTGCTCGGCGAGGGCGCGCACGCCCGGGTCCTCGAACGCCCCGCCGCGCGAGCCGCCGTTCTTGAACTTGCTCAGCATCGCCAGGATCGCGCCGGGATCGGTCTTCTCGCCCTTGGCGGAGATGGCCGAGAGGATCTTCTTCATCGCCGCCAACTGGTCGCCCTGGTCGTAGATCACGAAGCTGCGCTTGTAGCCGAGCTTCTCGATGTGCTGGCGCAGGATCCGCATGCACAACGAATGGAAGGTGCAGACGGTCGGGCGCTCGGGTTTGGAGCCGTCCTCGCCGCGGGGCTGCTTGGGCACGAGCTCGTTCACCCGCTCCTGCATCTCGCGCGCGGCCTTGTTGGTGAAGGTGACGGCCAGGATCTGTCCGGTCGGGATGCCGCGCTTCACCATGTGCGCGATGCGGTGGGTGATGACGCGCGTCTTGCCGGTGCCGGCGCCCGCGAGGATGAGCACCGGGCCGCGGTGGGTGACCACGGCCTGGCGTTGCTCGGGGTTCAGCGTGTCCAGATCCAGCACAGGGCCGCGGAGGATGGGCGCGGGGGGCGCCGGGTCAAGCGGTCAGCAAGAGCCCGCCCGGCCGGCCACCGGACGCAGGACGCCCATGGATAGCGGGAGGAAGCGGACCGCCGTTCACCAAGCGCGCTCGATGCTCCGGCGCTGCCAGAGGAACTCGAACATGTTGCCCTCGTGCGGCTGGTCCCACGAGATCTTCATGGTCGAGACCGGGCCGATGTTCAGCCGCTCGATGTGCGGGTAGGCCTCGAGCTGCTCGATGAAGGCCGGATCCTTGGTGATGGCCGTGCAGGCCAGCGTGTAGCCGATCTGGCCGAGCATGTCGGCCTGCGCGCAGGTCACGACGCTGGCGTACGGGCAGAGGAACTCCTTGTTGGCCAGCGGATGCGCGAAGGAATCGCAGCGCACGATGGTCGGGCGCATGTAGGTCCCGCCCTCGAAGACGGCCTTGCGCGGTCCGGTGCGATGCTGGGCGGTGGCATCTTCGGCGCCGGGGGTCTTCAGGCCTTCCTCGATCTGGTTGTCGATGAAGTCGGCCATCTTGAGGTTGGCGAAACCGGACAACCGTGCGTTCTCGTCGTCGGGCCGCGTGGGCTCCACCGGGCCCAGCTTCTGCGCGAGCGCTTCGGCGATCTCCGCGGCGTAGCGGGGCACGACGATGGCCGAGGCGTTGATGCAGGAACGTCCCCCGTTGTCGCTGATGGCGCTGACCATCACGTCGATGTGCTCGCGCCAGTTCTCGATCTGGTCCTCGCCGATGAGGATCTTGCTCCAACCCGGCCCGTGCAACTGGATGGCCGGGTTGTTGGCATATTGCGCGGTGGTGGACTTGTCACCGAAGATGAGCGCCCGTCCGCAGTTGCTGAGGATGGTCGCCGCGCCGTCGTGGTCGGTCGCGTAGAACCCGAACGCCTCCGAAGGCACGCCCGCGGCGATGAACGCCTGGATCAACCGGTAAGGCGTCCACGGCTCTTCTCTGCCGGGCTTGATGACGACCGGCGTCTTGAGCGCGATGGCGGGGATCCAGAGCGAGTTCACCGCGGGCGAATTGCTCGGCATCACGAGGCCGAGCGCCGAAGCGGTGGGGAAGAAGCTGAGCTTGGTGCCGAACTGCTCGCCGTAGCCCCGGTCGAGGACCGAGAGATCGAGGCCGCGCGACAGGCCGTTGAGCACCTCGACGAGGTTCGTGAGGGCGTAGTGCAGCTTGGCCATGTTGCGCCGGACCATCACGTGCGGCAGGCCCGAGGTCCCGCTGAGCGTCTCGACATACTGCTGCGGGGTCTGCGTGTGGCCGCGGTCGCCGAACGGCAGCGTGCCGCCCAAGAAGAGCTCGCCCGCCTTGGACGACAGCTCGATGAGCTGGGCGACGGTGAACTGCTTCAGCGCGGCGCGCGATGACGCGATCTTCGCGAGGTCGCGCTTCACGATGCCGCCGTTGACGGTGGAGACGAGAGCCCTCACCTCGCCCGTGCGGTGGTCCTTGACCTCGATCTTCTCGAGGGATTCGTAGTTGCGGCCGAGGCGGAGGACCGGGAGATGCGGGATGCTGTCGGATGTGGACATGGCGGCGATTTCGTTGGCAACCGAAAGTGATACGCCTGCGTAGCAATGCCAAATAAAAGTTTCATCGCCGGCCCGACCGGAGGCGGGCCGGCTCCCGTCCCGGTGACACGGGACAGTTTGCCGTTCCCCGACCTGCCCGGGTCCGTATGCTCGCGCGCATGAAGCGCTACGACCTTTTCCTGGATGGCAAGTCCGTCCCCGCTGCCGACGGCAGGACCTTCCGCACCACCGATCCTGCCGACGCCCGCGTGGCCGTCGCCGAGTACGCGCTCGGGGGCGCGGCCGATGCGGCCGCGGCGGTCGCCGCGGCGAAGGCGGCCTTCCCCAAGTGGGCCGCCCAGACGTCGGTCGCGCGCGGACGCATCCTCGCCAAGGCCTCGCAGCTCGTGGAGGCGCGCAAGGGCGAGCTCTCCGAACTGCTCGTGCACGAGGAGGGCAAGACGCTCGCCGAAGCCACCGGCGAGGTGCAGCGCGCGGCGGATATCCTCCGTTTCTACGGCGGCCTCGGCTACCAGCTCGGCGGCCAGACCATCCCGCACGACCTGCCGGGCAACCTGATGTTCACGCGCCGCGAACCGCTCGGCGTCGTCGGCCTCATCACCCCGTGGAACTTCCCCATCGCCATCCCGGCCTGGAAGATGGCCCCGGCGCTCGTCTGCGGGAACACCGTGGTGCTCAAGCCCGCGTCGCAAGCGCCGGCGATGGCGCTCGAGCTCGCGAAGCTCCTTGCCGAGGCCGGCCTGCCCGCCGGCGTCCTCAACGTCGTCACCGGCGACGGTCGCCCCTTCGCCGCGGAACTCGCCGCCAACCCGGCGGTGCAAGGCGTCAGCTTCACCGGATCCACCGCCGTCGGCAGGAGCATCTACCAGGCGCTCGCGCCGCGGATGGTCCGCGCCCAGATGGAGATGGGCGGCAAGAACCCCACGATCGTCCTCGCGGACGCGGACCTCGACCTCGCCGCGACGCTCGTGGCGCGCGCCGGGTTCGGTCTCACGGGACAAGCCTGTACCGCGACCAGCCGCGTCATCGTCGAGCGCCCCGTGCTCGCCGCTTTCACCGAGAAGCTGATCGCGCAGGCGAAGGGCTGGAAGGTCGGCCCGGGCCTCGCCGCCGGCGTGCAGATGGGACCCGCCGTCAGCGAGGCCGAGCTCCAAGGCAACCTCGACTACCTGCAGATCGCCCGGAGCGAGGGCGCGAAACTGCTCTGGGGCGGTGAGCGCCTCACCGAAGGCGACCTCGCGCACGGTTGGTTCATGCAACCGGCCGTGATCGGTGACGTGACCCCGTCGATGCGGATCGCCCGTGAAGAGGTCTTCGGCCCCGTGGTCGCGGTGATCGCGGTGGATTCCTTCGACGAGGCCCTCGCGGTCGCGAACAGCGTGGACGTCGGCTTGAGCGCGAGCTTGGTGACCCGCGATTTCAAGAAGGCGATGCTCTACGCCGAGCGCATCGAGGCGGGCGTGGTGAAGGTGAACCAGATCAGCACCGGCCTCGCGCTGCAGGCGCCCTTCGGCGGTGTGAAGAGCAGCAGCACCGACTCGTTCCGCGAGCAGGGCGTCGCCGCGCTCGACTTCTACACCCGCAGCAAGACGGTGTATCTCGACTACTCGGCGTAGGCGGGAGCGGGGAGCTCTGCTCCTCGCTCCAGTGGATGGAAGTTTTGCCGGTGCAGGCGCAATGGGCGCGCCCGTCCCGTCTGTCATCGCGTCCTTCCATCTTATGGATGCCAGCCGAAGAGGCTTGTCCTCCAGCGGATGACAGGCCGGACTCCGCCCCGCATGCACCTGACCTCGTTGTCCCTGTCCTTGGCCGTCTGCGTCGCCGTGACGGCTGGATGAGAACGGGACCCGTGCCCCCATCTTTGCGCTGCGCGGTTCCAGCCACTTCGTGGCCAGCACGGTCATCACCGCGCTGTCCGTCGGACGCTGTCGCGTGGCGGGAACCACGAACGCCAACGGAGTCTTCGCCGGCGGCAGGCTCCGACTCGATGCCGACGGAACGGTGGAACGGACCTTCCAGAGGTCCAGTCCCTAAAATCGAGTGGCGGGGGTGGACGACCTCGTCGTGCAGCCGGCCGGCCGGACCCGAGCTTCAAAGGCGTGGCCATCGGCCCTGCCCACCTCCGACAGGCTTCGTCGTCGCGGAGCGTGGCGGACGGAGGCCGGGCCCGCTCACGGTGGTTCCATGCGACCGGGGAGCCGGGAAGGCCCACCCTGTCGGCCCGACCGGGACCGCCTCGGCCTCCGCCAAGCTTCCGCAAGTCCCGCCTTGCTTCGCGCTTCGGGCGCCGGGCAAGGTTCGGGCCGATTTTCAAACGGAAAAAACCTATGGTTGAACTCATCGGCAATCTGCTCGTCGCCCAATCCGGCGGCCCCACCGCGGTCATCAACGCCTCCGTCGCCGGCGTCATCACCGAGGCCGGACGCCACGATTTCATCGAGAACATCTACGGTGGGCTCAACGGCATCCACGGAATCCTCAACGAGGATCTCGTCGACCTGAACGACGAGAAGGCCAAGTCGATCGAAGGTCTGCGGCACACGCCGGCAGCGGCGCTCGGCACCTGCCGCTACAAGATCGACTTCAAGAAGAAGGCCGCCAAGGCCGCGCAGGACATGGACCGCCTCTTCGAGGTCTTCGCCGCGCACAACATCCGCTACTTCTTCTACGCCGGCGGCAACGATTCGCAGGACACCGCCCACAAGATCCACGAGGAGGCCGTCAAGCGCGGTTATGACATGCGCGTGAACGGCGTGCCCAAGACGATCGACAACGATCTGCCGCACACCGACCACTGCCCGGGCTACGGATCGGTCGTCAAATACAACTGCGCCACCGTCATGGAGGTCGGCCTCGACGTGGGCTCCATGGCCACGGACGACGGCTCCTGCTGCATCGTCGAGGTGATGGGTCGCGCCGCCGGCTGGATCGCCGCCGGGACCGTCCTCGCCAAGCAGGGCAACCCGGCGAACCCGCCCCACATCATCCTCCTGCCCGAGATCGCCCTCGACGAGGTGGCGTTCCTCGACAAGGTCAAAGCGACCGTCGCCGAGCAGAAGCACTGCATCGTCGTCGTCGGCGAAGGCCTCAAGAACGCCGCCGGCGAGGAGATCGGCGCGGACAAGAGCCGGCTCGACGCCTTCGGCCACGCGGTGCTTTCCGGCGCGGCCGACGCGCTCGCGACCATCGTCCAGGGCAAGCTCAACCTGAAGACCCGCACCGTGAAGCTCGGCTACGCGCAGCGCGCCGCCGCCCACTTCGCGAGCCAGACCGATGCCGACGAGGCCTACGCCTGCGGCCAGGCCGCCGTGCGCGCCGCGGTGGACGGCAAGTCCGGCTTCATGCCGAAGATCGTCCGCCTCAGCAGCAGCCCCTACAAGTGGACGATCGGCCTCCACCCGCTCTCCGAGGTGGCCAACGTCGAGCACTTCATCCCGCGCGATTGGATCAGCGAGGACGGCATGATGCCGAACGAGAAGTTCGTCGAGTACGCCGCGCCGCTCATCGTCGGCGAGGTCAAGGTGCCGACGTTGAACGGCCTGCCCCACTACGTCGTGCTCGAGAAGAGCCCCGTGGACAAGCTGCTCGCGCCCCGCGCCTGAACGGCGGTCCCTTTCTTTTCTGGCGCCGGACGACCCTTCGTCCGGCGCTTTTTTTTGGACCGGCCCCTGCGTTCCCTTCCCTTCTCCCGGTTCCACATCCCGCGCCCTTGCCATTGGCATTCCGCCGCGCCCTGTCCATACTCGCCACATGGATTGGCTCACTGACCCCGATGTCTGGATCGGACTCTTCACGCTCACGTTGTTGGAGATCGTCCTCGGCATCGACAACCTCATCTTCATCTCGATCCTCAGCGGCAAGCTGCCCAAGGAACAGCAGGCGCAGGCCCGCAAGGTCGGCCTCGCTCTCGCGCTGGTCACGCGCGTCCTGCTGCTTTGCTCGCTCGCGTGGGTCATGAAGCTCGACAAGCCCTTCTGGGAGTCCGCGCTCTTCGGTCATGTGTTCTCTTTGTCGGGCAAGGACATGATCCTGCTGCTCGGAGGTCTGTTCCTGGTCTTCAAGAGCACCCGCGAGATCCACGAGAAGATCGAGGGCGCCCACGAGGACCACGTGGTGAAGAAGGTGCCGAGCTTCAACGCCGCCATCGTGCAGATCCTCCTGCTCGACATCGTCTTCTCGCTCGATTCGGTCATCACCGCCGTCGGCATGGCCAACCGCATCGGCGTCATGATCACCGCCGTCGTGTTCGCGATGGTGGTGATGCTCCTCTTCGTCGAGCACATCAGCACCTTCGTCGACCGTCATCCGTCGATCAAGATGCTGGCGCTCTCGTTCCTCATCCTCATCGGCACCATGCTGATCGCCGAGGGCTGCCATCAGCACGTGCCCAAGGGCTACATCTACTTCGCCATGGCGTTCTCCGCGGTCGTCGAGATGCTCAACATCAAGACCCGGACGAAGGTGGCGGCGAAGGCGTGACGCGCGGGCCGGGCCGGGCCGTGGCGTTGCTGGGCCGCGGCACGCCGCGGCGACGTCTGACAGGCACGGTGCCCGGGCGATCTCCGGCGCATCCCTCGCGGAGGCCTTCCGTGAGAAGTCGTTCGTCCCTGCCGGCGGTTTGCTCTAGCGTCGACGCCCATGACGATCGCTGAACTGCACGCCGACGAGGACCTCCGCCGCCACGAGTTCCCCGTCGTCGCCGCCAAGACCTTCCTCGGCCACGCCGCCGTCGCCCCGTTGCCGCGCCGCGTGGCCGATGCGGTGAAGGCCCGTGCCGAGGCCGCCGTCACCGCGGACCAGGAAGCTTCGCTGCCGCCCAACTATGTCGCCGACACCCGCCGTCTGGTCGCCGACGTGCTGCAGGCGCAGCCGGACGAGATCGCCTTCGTCGGGCCCACGTCGCTCGCCCTCAGCTACGTCGCCGCCGGCATGCCCTGGAAGCGCGGCCACAACGTGCTCATCTACCACGACGACTACCCGTCGAACGTCTATCCATGGATGGCCCTGGCCGATCGCGGCGTCGAAGTGCGCCTGATGAACATCCGCGAGCTGGGCAAGATCCGCATGGTCGACGTCCAGGGCCAGGTGGACGAGAACACCAAGCTCGTCGCGCTCGCGAGCTGCCACTTCGTCACGGGTTGGCGGGTCAACGTCGATGCGCTCGGCAAGTGGCTCCATCAGCGCGGGATCCTCTTCTGCCTCGACGCCATCCAGACGCTCGGCGCGTTCCCCACGTCGGTGGAGCACGTCGATTTCCTCGCGGCCGACACGCACAAGTGGATGCTCGGTCCTTGCGCCGCCGGCGTGCTCTACGTCCGCAAAGCCGTCCAGGCCCGGCTCGCGCCCATCGTCCACGGATGGCACAACGTCCGTTCGCCGGGATTTCTCTCGCAGGAATCCATCGACTTCCGCGACGACGCGCGACGCTACGAGGTCGGGTCGCACAACCTGCTCGGGCTCGCCGGGCTCCGTGCCGCGTTCGCGCTGGTGGAGGAGGTCGGCATCCGGAACATCGCCGCCGAGCTCGTCCGCAAGCGCGAATGGCTCGTGCCCGCGCTCCAGGCGAAGGGCTGCGAGGTGCTCCAGCCGCAGATGCCCCCCGAGAACGCCGGTGGCATCACCAGCTTCGCCGTGCCCGGCGCCGACATGGCCGCGCTGCATCGCCGGCTCGCCGACGCGGACATCGTCACCTCGCTCCGCGGCACGCGGGACGGACGCCATTGGATCCGCCTCAGCCCGCATTACTACAACACCGACGCGGAGCTGCACCGCGTGCTCGAGCACCTCGGTTGAACCGGCGCGACCGGTCGGTGCCGCGTAAACGCTCTTCCGCGGCGGCGGTCTGGCCGCTAAGGTGGCCGGACGTATGCAGCCAACGAACGACCTTCGTGTCGTCAGCAACCGCCGTCTGACGGCGCCCGCCGTGCTCAAGACCGAGCTCCCGATGGGCGAGCAGGCCAACGCCACCGTGGTCGGCGGCCGTGCCACCGTTCAGCGCATCCTGCGTCGTGAGGACCCGCGCCTGCTCGTGGTGATCGGGCCGTGCTCGATCCACGACCCCGAGAGCGCGATGGAGTACGCCCGGCGCCTGCTGGCGCTCCGGCCCGAGGTGGAGGACCAGATCTTCCTCGTGATGCGCGTCTATTTCGAGAAGCCGCGCACCACCATCGGATGGAAGGGCCTGATCAACGACCCGCACCTCGACGGCAGCTATGACGTCGACACCGGGATCCGCACCGCGCGCAAGCTGCTCACCCAGATCAACGTGGCCGGCCTTCCCGCCGCCACCGAGTTCCTAGACCCCATCGTCCCGCAGTTCATCGCCGACCTCGTCAGCTGGGCCGCCATCGGCGCCCGGACGACCGAGAGCCAGACCCATCGCGAGATGGCGAGCGGCCTCTCGATGCCGGTCGGGTTCAAGAACGGCACCGACGGCTCGCTGCAGATCGCGCTCGACGCCATGCATTCGGCCAAGAACCCGCATCATTTCCTGGGAATCGACCAGGACGGCGCGGTCTCGGTCGTCCGCACCACCGGCAACACCGACGGCCATGTCGTCCTGCGCGGCGGACGTCTGGGCACGAACTACCACGCATCGAGCATCGCCGACGCGGCGGCCCAGCTGAAGAAGGCCGGCCTGCCCGACGGCTTGATGGTCGATTGCTCGCACGCCAACTCCAGCAAGCAGCACGCGAAGCAGGAGGAGGTCTGGATGGATCTCGTCTCCCAACGCATCGAGGGCAGCGATCCGCTCATCGGTGTGATGATCGAGAGCCACCTCTCCGACGGCAACCAGCCGATCCCGAAGGACCTCTCGCAGCTCCGGTACGGCGTCTCCCTCACCGATGCTTGCCTTGGTTGGGAGGCGACGGAGCGCATGCTCCGCCACGGTGCGGAGCGGCTGCGCGCCGAGAAGCGCCCGCTCGCCACGGCCTGAGCGGCCCGTTATGGCGGACGACCCGCAGCTCCGGAGCTTCCTCGTCGCAGCGGGGTTGGTCGTGGCCGCGGTCGTCCTCCTCGTGGCCTTCTGGAAGATCACCCAGTCGCTGCTGAAGCTCTGCTTCTGGGCCGCGGTGCTGGCGGTCATCGTGGCCGCCATCGCTTGGCTGCTCGCCCACGAGGGCATCATCCCTTCCTGGGCGCCACCCGCCCCGGTCAAGACCACTCCGGTCATCCGGACGGTCGTCTCCTCGGGCGTCCGGTCAGCCGTCCCTCAGGTCCCGCAGTAGGTCTGGTAGACGCGGCCGTCGGACACGGGTGGAGCGCTGAACTCCGGAAGGTGCCGTTCGTAGGCGAACGGCTTCGCGAGCACGGCGACGAGTCTCTCCAGCACGCTGAGGTCGCCGCCCATCGTCGCGGCGGCGAGCGCCTCCTCGACCTTGTGGTTGCGCGGGATGAACGCGGGATTCGTCCGGCGCATCAGGTCGAGCGCGTCGGCGAGGCCCCGCGGTTGGCGGGCGAGCCGTTCCTGCCAGCGCGTGCGCCATGCCTGGAAGTTCCTGCCCGCGGCGAGATCGGCATCGGTCATCGTTTCGCCGGAGAGGTCGCGGAAGGTGTTGGTGAAGTCCGCTC
>Ga0209443_1000954_pt1 | contig 18799 bp, 13 predicted proteins | sample LauGreBMM110DCMD_2_FD_187571 | JGI IMG/M metagenome (GOLD analysis project Ga0209443, IMG submission 187571) | Freshwater lake microbial communities from Lake Michigan, USA - Su13.BD.MM110.DCMD (SPAdes) (version 2) | ecosystem: Environmental > Aquatic > Freshwater > Lake | place: Lake Michigan... | reverse complement strand
CGAGGTTTATGGAGTTTCAGCTCCAATTAAGAAGATTAGTGCTGGAGTCTATGAAATAGAGGTAGAGGGGAATACGAACCAGTACCATTACAAGAGTGGAAAGCTGGAAAAAATAGTCGTTGAAAGCCCGATAAAGAACTATAAAGTAATGCGGGTCAAGTAATTTTTTAGTGAATACTAATTTTCCGTGCCAAGTCCATTAGCCGATTGGAATAGCCTGATTCGTTATCGTACCATGCCACTACTTTGATCATATTTCCTTTGGTTGAGGTCAAGGCCTCATCCAGAATTGCCGAATGGGTATTGCCTAAAATATCCATAGATACGATCGGATCAGATTCAATTTGCAGGTAGCCTTTTAAATTTGAAGCGGCAGCCTTTTTGAATGCTTCATTGACTTGGAGGGCAGTAACTTCTCGCGTAACCGTCACAATCAAATCGGTCAATGAGCCGTCTGGTACGGGTACACGCATGGCGGAAGCTTCTATTTTTGCCGCGAGAGCTGGAAGCACACGGTCCAAGGCTTTACCCGCATTGGTGGAGGTGGGGATGATGGAATAGGCTGCTGCTCGGGCTCTTCGTAGATCCTTGTGCGGGGCATCGTGTAGGTTTTGATCGTTGGTGTAGGAGTGTACTGTTGAAGCAAAGCCATTCAAAATTCCGAAATTTTCATCCAGTACTTTTACCAGCGGGGCAAGGCAGTTGGTGGTGCAGGAGGCATTGGAAACGATGGTTTCTTCTCCTGAAAGCACTTCATCATTCACTCCGAGAACCACCATGGGTATGGATGCCTCTTGAGAGGGTGCGGAAATAATTACTTTTTTTGCTCCTGCATGGAGGTGTTTTTCAGCATCTTTTTTTAAGGTAAACCGTCCAGTACACTCAAAAACTAGGTCAATGTTGAGTTTTTTCCAAGGGAGATTTTCTGGATTCGATTCAGAGAAGAGCGCAATTTTCTGGTCGTTGACCTGTAAAAGCTGTGGGGAGTGGCTGATGATGGCATCAAATTTCCCATGTATCGAATCGTACTTTAGCAAGTGAGCGATGGCTGCAGGATCAGCTAAATCGTTGATGGCTACCAAATTGAACTCCGGATTTTTGAGGAGAAGCTTGGCGGTATAGCGACCAATTCTTCCAAATCCATTGATGGCTACGCGAAGGGCTGGAACAGTTGCGGGCATGAGTTTAATTTGAAGTGAATTTACAGAAAATGTCGTTCTACAGGTAAAGTAAATTTTTACTGCTTTGGTTCAGAAGATTAGGGAAGGATTGAAAAGAAATTTTCTAGCCACTTTGGGAATATAAGCTCAAGCGGCTATATTTGCACAACCTTTGAAAAAGCCACTTTTTTGTGGGTCAAATGGTCCGTTCGTCTAGGGGTTAGGACGTATCCCTTTCACGGATAAAACACGGGTTCGATTCCCGTACGGACTACAAAAGTGCAGCTTAAGGGTACTTTTAAATTTTATTTTTCTTAAGGTCCGTTCGTCTAGGGGTTAGGACGTATCCCTTTCACGGATAAAACACGGGTTCGATTCCCGTACGGACTACAATTTGTCACCCTAATTGTAAAATTTTATTTTGAACTTAGGAGTGAATGAAAAAAATCCCGGCCAGATGGCTGGGATTTTTTGTTTTAACTGCTTTTTAACTTGATGCACCCTTCGTGTAATTTAACCCCATCACTCGTTTAGGAACTATATTTTTTATATTTTCAAGCAGTTAATTCATACGAACCCATGCCCAAAATAAATTCTTCGCTCCAATTTTTAGGGATCTTTTCGATCCTTTTCATCGCGGTATTCTCAGCTTGCAAAGAGAAAGAACCTGTTGACCTACGAATCACCACACTTACCAAAGAAGAGATCGCAATTCAAGCCGAGGCGGCAAGAAATTCCATCACCCCAATTCTCGCTGAGGGATTGAAAATGGAGGTTTGGGGAGTTGATTCCTTAGTTAAAGATCCAATTGCCATCCATGTGGCTGACGATGGATCTATCTACTACACCCGTTCACCAAGAAGAAACAATGCCGAATTTGACATCAGAGGGCATCAGGATTGGGAAATCCGATCCATTGCTTTGCAAACCATTGAAGACAAGCGAAACTTCCTCCGGACGGAACTTTCACCCGAGCGATCTGCTCAAAACGAATGGCTTGCCGATTTGAATGGAGATGGCTCCCACGATTGGAAGGACATGTTGGAAGAACGGAATGAGGTCTTCCAACTTAAGGATACCGATGGGGACGGGATGGCCGATTGGGGTCAAAAGCAGGTGTATGACTTCCACGAGGAGGTGACCGATGTGGCTGGGGGTGTGATGAAAACAGAAGATGCCCTTTATGTGGCAGCAGGACCAGACATGTGGCGCCTCATGGATAGCAATGGAGATGGCCTTATGGATGAGAAAAAATCACTTTCTCATGGCTATGGGATTCATATTGGTTTTGGTGCACACGGCATGTCAGGAGTAGAAATGGGACCTGATGGCAGAATTTATTGGGGTATTGGAGACATCGGTTTTAATGGAAAAGGAGACGATGGTACGGAATACAACCACTCCAATAATGGTGTCATTGCTCGATCCAATCCGGATGGAAGTGATTTCGAAATTTTTGCAGGGGGACTACGGAATACCCACGAGTTTGTCTTTGATCAGCACACCAACTTGATCTCTGTAGACAATGACGGGGATCATGCGGGTGAAAAAGAGCGCTTGGTATACATTACCCGTGGTTCGGATTCAGGTTGGCGGATCAACTGGCAGTTTGGTAAATACCGAGACCCCAACAACAATACCTACAAGGTGTGGATGGACGAAAAGATGTTTCTTCCGCGATGGGAGGGACAGGCTACCTTCATTACTCCTCCCTTGCTCAACTACGTGAGTGGACCTACAGGGATGGCCTTTAATCCGGGTGCGGGTTTAGGTGAGCGTTGGAAAGATCACTTCTTTGTGGTGGAATTTGTAGGTAGCCAAGCAAGTTCTGGCTTACACGCCTTTCAATTGCAAGCCAAAGGAGCTTCTTTTGAATTGACAAAAACGGAAAAGATCATCGGGAACTTTTTACCTACTGGAATTGATTTTGCCCCTGATGGCTCCTTATTTATGGCGGATTGGGTCACTGGATGGAGCGATAAAGGGTACGGGCGCATCTGGAAATTGACAGATGAAACGGCTAAAGGCTGGGCAATTCAAAAACAAACTGAAGCTGAAATTAAGGCAGATTACAAGAAATTATCCGAAGCTGACTTGAAGTCAAAATTATACTTCGAAGACCTTCGTATCCGAAGAAAGGCTCAATTTGAGTTGGTCAAGCGTGGCAAAAAAGGAGCTGATCAGTTTAATCTAGTCATCCAAGACAAGAGCAACCAATTGGCCCGTATCCACGGAATCTTAGGATTGAGCCAATTGGCGAGGTTAGATGATAAAAACTATGCCAAGCCACTTGTCGCGTTATTGAAAGACGCTGATCCCGAGATCCGCGCTCAAGCTGCCAAATGGCTGGGAGATATTCGTTACAAAGAGGCAAGCAAGGAATTGATTGCGAATCTGACCCATGAAAATGCACGCGTCAGATTTTTCAGTGCAGAAGCTTTGGGAAGAGCGAAGGATGCAACTGCAATCCAGCCCTTGATTCAATTGTTGGCTTCGAATAATGACGAAGATGCGTTTTTACGTCATGGGGTATCCTATGCCTTATCTCAAATCGGGCAAGCAGCCCCATTGGCAGCGCTATCCACTCATCCTTCCAAGGCAGTGAGAATGGGAGCAGTCATCGCCTTAAGACGCTTGGCATCACCTGAGCTAGCGAAGTTCCTGGGTGATGCAGAAGAAGCTATCGTCACGGAAGTTGCCCGAGCCATTCACGATGACTTATCCGTGCCTGCTGCGATGCCTAAATTGGCAGCGCTATTGGCAAGTACTCCTTTTACCAACGAACCGTTGATTCGGCGCGTGATCAGTGCGAATCAGCGCCTGGGCAAGGAAGAAAATCTAAACTATGTGCTTGGCTTCTTGGCTAAGCCAGGGGTTTCAGAAGCATTAAAAAAGGAATCCTTAGCGACGCTTGGTACTTGGGCTAGCCCTTCGGTATTGGATCGTGTGGATGGAAGGTACCGAGGAGAAGTGACGCGTGATCCTGCCCTTGTTAAACAAAAAGTGTCTGCTACACTAGAGATGCAGGCAAAGAGTTCAGTGGTTGAACTGAGACGTGAATCCATCAAGGCCATGGGCAAATTGGGGATGGTAGAGATGGCAGAACTCTTGTTTGGCAAATTGAAAACAGATCCTTCTCAGGCGGTAAAAGTGGAAGCACTTAATTCCTTGGTGGTGATGAATGCATCCAACCTAAGTGATGCCATCTCCTATGCGATGCGTGATGTATCCGAAGGGGTGCGCGTAGCTGGTCTAGGGTTGATCGCGCAAACATCCCTTCCAAATAACCAAAAGGTGCCTTTGCTACTGGAAATTTTAAAGAAAAGAACCTTGGCAGAGCAGCAAACTGCCTTACTTACTCTGGGAACCTTAGAAGGAAGCAAGGATTTTCCGGAGTGGACCACTATTTTGAGTGATTTTAAAGCAGGTAAACTTCCAGAGGGCACTTGGATAGAACTTGAGGAAGCAGTGCTAGCAACTGGTTCCGCCTCCTTAAAAGCGAGTTACGAAACCCTTTTAGATGAAAAGGCAGGGGGGGAACCGTGGAAGAAATATGTGGGGGCACTTGCACCTGGAAATGTTGAAAAAGGGAGAAATATCTTCTATCAAAATCAAACCGCTCAGTGTATTCGCTGCCATGCCTACGGCGATATGGGTGGTAATGCAGGTCCTGCTTTGGATAATATAGGCAAGATTCTATCCAAAGAGGAGCTGTTGGTAGCACTCGTGGACCCAAGCAAGCGGCTTTCTCCAGGTTACGGAAACATTACAGTCAATCTGGTAGGTGGAAGTAAAATCGCAGGGATTCTATTGGAGGAAAAGAAGGATAGCTATTGGGTACAAGTAGGAACTGAGAAGAAGGAAATATCCAAAAAAGATGTGACCTCTTCAAGCATGGCTGCCTCGAGCATGCCTCCGATGGGTGGACTTTTGAGTAAGCGTGAGATTCGGGATTTGGTTTCCTACCTCAGCACCATGAATCGTACTGAATGAAAAAAATAGGGATATATCTAGCGCTTTTTTTAGGGCTTTTGCTAATCTCTTCCCCCTTCCTATTAATTTATTGGGGTAGAGGAATGTTGCATGATTCAGATGTTCCACAACGGGAGGAATTAATCCCTTCGGCAGCTGTCCAAAAGATATTGGCCATTTTTCCTCATCCCGATGATGAGGTGACGGTAGCAGGTACGGTGATGGGCCTCAAGGCAGCAGGGCATGAGGTAACCTTGGTCTGCTTGACTCGAGGCGAGAAGGGCAATGCCGCTCAAATTGCTTCCGAGGAAGAGCTAGCACACCTGCGAACGGCAGAGATGCAGCGAAGTGCAGAACTATTGGGTGTAAATCAATTGATCCAGCTAGATTATGCCGATGGGGGTATCAGTGCCCTAGGAATGGATAGCTTGAAGTCGGTGGTATATGCCTTGATTCAAAAGAATAAGCCCAATGTCTTACTTTCTTATGATTCCAAGGTGGGTCTTTATGGGCATTCGGATCACCAGCTTACTGGAAAGGCAGTGGAGGAGGTATTTCTTGGATACCGTGGTACTACTGATTTTGCACCCAAGCAGTTGTTTCAGGTAACCTTAAGTAAAAAACAGATTGAGGTAGCGCTAAAGCTATCGGCAGGTTTTCAGAAAAATTACCCAAAAGATCCTGAAAAAGGACTTCCTACTCCGGATTTTTCAATAGGGACGCAAGCCTATTTTTCTCGAACCTTGAAAGTGATGCAGGCCCACCAAACTCAGAAAAAAGTGCTCCAGGATCTAATGCCTTATCACGATCAGGTACCCCAGTGGATTTACTCCAGGATATTTGATCGGGAATATTTTAGGGAAGTGCGCTAAAAAAAACCTTACAAGAACCCTAATTTTTCTCGGACACGATTCAGTAGAGGAAGTGCAATTAATCGTGCCTTCGCTTCGCCTTCCAGCAATCGTTTTTCAATTTCCTCAGGATGGTTCATAAAGAAATCAAACTGCTCTCTCTCTTTGGCATAGCGAGTTACAAGCAAGTCGAAAAGTTCTTTTTTGGCATGTCCATAGCCAAAATTTCCTGCAAGGTACTGCGCTCTTAAGGAATGGGTTTGTGTTGGAGTAGCCATCAAACTATATAATTTGAAGACCGTACAAGTATCTGGATCTTTGGGTTCTTCCAGAGGAGTGCTGTCTGTAATTATGGCATTCACATTTTTTTTCAGCTCCTTGTCAGACAAGAAAATATCCAAGATGTTTTGGTAGGATTTGCTCATTTTCTGGCCATCTGTACCTGGAATAGTCATCACATCTACGGCTATACGAGCTTCTGGAAGTGTCAGGATATCTTCTTCCATCAAATGGTTGAAGGTGCTCGCAAGATCCCTTGCCATTTCTAGGTGTTGAAGTTGATCTTTTCCAACAGGAACTAGATCTGCAGAATACAGCAAAATGTCTGCAGCCATCAGCACTGGGTAGGTAAATAAGCCTGCATTCACATCGGCAAGACGAGATGCTTTATCTTTGAAGCTGTGCGCATTCGCAAGCATCGGGAAGGGGGCAAAGCAATTGAGGTACCAATTGAGTTCCGCTACCTCAGGAATCCTCGATTGTCTGTAAAAAACTGTTTTTTCAATATCTAAACCAAAGGCTAACCAGGCAGCAGCCACTGCTAAGGTATTCTGCTTGCGCGTTGCTCCATCCTTTTGGCTGGTAAGCGAATGAAAATCCGCAATAAAGATGAAAGATTCCTCCTTGCTATTCTGTTCAATCAATTGAATAGCAGGAACTATTGCGCCTAAAATATTTCCTAGGTGGGGTCTTCCTGAGCTCTGAATACCTGTTAATACTCTTGCCATTTGTTCAATTTTGATGCAAATTAACTAAATCAGGCTACATAACTGCCATATTTTTTTGTTACTTGCAGTCATGATTCGACTGATTTTCTTTCTTTTTTCTGGAGTTTTATTGGGATTTCATAGCTATGCGCAGCAGCAAGATGTGGCAAAGTTGGTCTGGAAAGTTAACCGCATTGACTTAGGAACGATTTTGGAGGAACAGGGACTTCATTCCGTTGCATTTGAGTACACCCTAAGTCAAGGAACTATCTTCGCAATCCAAGAAATCCTAACCGATTGCGGATGTACCACGGTTTCTTTTCCCAAAGACTCCATTGCCCTGGGGCAGTCAGAAAAAATTCAGGTTAATTTTGACCCGAGTTCTGCATCTGGCTTTTTTTCAAAGTTGGTGCTAGTAAAGGGCAATAAAGGGCAGATTCAAGATTCCCTTTACATTGAAGGAATTGCAATTCCTTATCCTTCCAATCTGGATCGCAACTATCCTGTGAAGTTGGGTTCTCTAGGCTTTCGGATGAAAAAGGTAAACATGGGTGATGTATTTGATAATGAGCCCAAAGTGAAGTTTTTGGAATTTTTTAATTTCGGATCACAGCCCTTAGAAAAGAAGAGTTTATCCGTTAAGGCACCCTCATTTATAGCGATAGAACAGGTACAGGAATTTGTTAGACCGAAGGAGCGAGGGCTGTTGAAGATTACCTATTCTGCTAATCAACGACCTGAACTTGGGGCTGTAGCTGATCAAATTCAAATTAACTGGGAAAACTTAGAAGTCATTGAGTTGACCATTCTTGCAGACCTGTTTGACTATTTTGCTCCGATTTCAAAAAGTGACCTGGAGAAAGTTCCGCAGCTATTCCTTGCGCAGAAAGTGATTGATTTGGGAGAGATTTCAGCCAATGCCGTACAGCGGCAAGTAGTTATGATCTCTAATTTGGGGAAGGAGGAATTGGAAATCAGAGAAATTCAAGAGAACTGTTCTTGTTTAGTTATTGATTATCCAAAAACTACTCTGTTACCGGGCGAAAAAATGGAGTTGAATTTGGTTTTCGATCCCATTGGTCGGAAGGGTATTGACCAGCGAAATATTTACATTTTCTCAAATGACCCGGTTAATCCAGTTCAATTGCTTGTTTTGAAGAGCCTGATTGATTAGTTGCTCAATTGAATTTTTTTCTTTCATTTGATTCAACTAATACTTTTCTATAATTTATTTAATCTATTGATTACTAATTTACTAACAATAAAATGTGTGCCTATCCATTTCCGAAATTTGCAACTGCTTTAGGTTTGGTTTTAAGTCTTCAGGCAGGATTCTCCTCAGGTAGCTGGGCCCAGAATGTTCCCTATTCAGGTGAGCGAATCGTGGTGGTTGCTGATGGAAATGAACATGGCAAGGGAGATTGGGCAGCAACGCCATTGTCTTTGGCTTTGGTGGCAGCAAAGGAAATCCAAGATCAGGTGGTGGTCTATGCTTTCAGTAGCCATACCTGGGGTTCTAACAAAACTGATGCAGGGGCTGACTCCCAGATGCGAGAAAGTGCTTTTTTGGGTTCTCGGAATTTTGGATTTAAAAAGACAAAGTTTATCGAAGCGGTCAATGCACCAAACTATGCAATCATCGAAATTACCTCTCAAATCAATAAAAGTTCAGCCAAAAATCCTTTGGTAATTCTTGCTGCTGGTCCAATTGATATTATCGGCACAGCTTTAGGCGAGGCAGATTCTACAAAGCTCAAGCATGTTCGCATCATTTCTCATTCCATCTGGGATCAACAGCATGCGGATAGCCCTGAGGAAGGGGAAACACATAAAGGTTGGACCTGGGAGAAGCTTCGAGAAAGTTATGCCGGAAAAGGACTAGAATTGATCGCTTTACCTGAATTAGATGAAGAAAGTTTTAAGGGACCTTTAAGTGCGTATTCTTGGTTAACGAATTCTTCGAAAAAAGAGCCGAAACCTTTTGAAAAGGGATCTTGGCAATGGCTCTACAGTCGTATTGAAGCTGCAAAAAGTGGAGAAGAAGTCAATCCGTCGGATGTACGGTTGCTGCTCTATTTACTCACAGGTAAGTCGAATACCGGTATACCGGACTTGCGTGAGTTGCTAGAGAATCCGACTAAATGGAACTAAAAAAGAGAGCCCCGAATTTAATCGGGGCTCTCTTTTTTATAAGTTGATTCCAGGTAATTCCCTTATTTGAATGCTGGAATTCCAGTAATCTCGTTCCCTAATATAAGCAGGTGAATGTCATGCGTACCCTCATAGGTAAGCACTGATTCCAAATTCATCATGTGTCTCATGATGGGATATTCTCCAGTAATGCCCATGCCCCCATGGATTTGACGCGCCTCGCGGGCAATGTTAATCGCCATTTCCACATTATTTCTTTTGGCCATGGAGATGTGAACGGTTTGGGCTTTGCCTTCGTTCATCATCTTGCCGACTTTCCATGCCAAGAGCTGTGCCTTGGTGATTTCGGTGAGCATTTCAGCTAGTTTTTTCTGGGTCAATTGGAAGCCAGCAATAGGCTTTCCGAATTGAATTCGCTCAGCAGCATATCTGCGTGCAGATTCATAGCAGTCCATCGCAGCACCGATAGCACCCCATGCGATGCCAAAACGAGCGGAATCCAGACACATCATAGGAGCTCCCAATCCAGATTTATTAGGCAATAGGTTTTCTTTAGGAACCTTTACGTTGTCAAATACTAACTCACCGGTACATGATGCTCGAAGTGACCATTTGTTGTGTGTTTCGGGAGTGGTAAATCCTTCCATTCCGCGCTCCACGATCAGGCCATGAATTCTTCCTTCTTCATTTTTGGCCCATACCACTGCAATGTCAGCTTTGGGGGAGTTGGAGATCCACATTTTAGCTCCATTGAGCAAGTAATGGTCGCCCATATCTTTGTAATTGGTTACCATACCACTTGGGTTGGAACCGTGGTCTGGCTCGGTGAGTCCGAAGCAACCTAAAAGTTCACCAGAAGCGAGTCTTGGCAAGTATTTTTTTCGCTGCTCCTCGGAGCCAAACTTGTAGATCGGGTACATCACCAAGGATCCTTGCACGGAGGCAGTGGACCGCATGCCTGAATCGCCACGCTCAATCTCTTGCATGATCAGGCCGTAGGAGATGTAATCCAAACCGCCGCAACCGTATTCGACCGGGAGCTGTGGACCGAAGGCACCTACTTCGCCAAATTTTTTGACGATTTCATACGGAAAATGAGCCTTTTGAGACCAATCTTCGATGTATGGAGATATTTCTTTTTTGACAAAATCACGGATAGATGAGCGGATCAACTTTTGTTCTTCGGTCAACAAGTCGTCCAGATCTAGAAAATCTACTCCTTCAAAAAGGTCTTGTTTTAATGATTTTTGGATTGCCGTGGCCTCCATGTTTTATTTGGTTTATATCGAGGAATACTTCAATTTTGTTCGTACTGCACTTCCTTAATTCGTTGTGAAATTAAACAGAAGGAGCTAAAAAAACCACCTTTTTTAAAATAATCCGATGCCTGATTCCCAAATAGACCCAAAGATTTTAGCCAAGATTGACCTTCTTCAAGAAAAATTCAAAGCCTCAGGCCAAGACATGCTTTCCTACTTGGAAGGCCTGCTGTATTCAGATTACCTTACCTACTGGGAGTACATCAATTTGGATATCTTACTTTCTTTGCAGCAGCCAAAGACGAGTTTTAAGGATGAGAAGATCTTCATTATCTACCATCAAATTACCGAACTTTATTTTAAACTTATTGTTTCAGAATTGGAACAAATCGCAGAACAGAAACCACTTTCCGAAGAATTTTTTAAAGCCAGACTGGAGCGGGTATTGATGTATTTTGATCATTTGGTCAGTTCCTTCGCCATGATGTGGAAGGGGATGGAGAAAGATCAATTTTTAAAGTTTAGAATGTCTCTTCTACCATCCTCAGGATTTCAAAGTGCACAGTTTCGAGAGATTGAACTGATGTCTACCGATGCTTGGAATCTGGTGACAGTGACTAGGCGAACTCAGTTCGGACCCAAGTCTTCGGCAGAAGAGCTATTTGAAAAGCTGTACTGGCAACAAGGCGCCATCGAATTGGCTACCGGTCAAAAAACTCTAACCTTGAAAAATTTTGAAAGCAAGTATCGAAAAGGCTTGGTGGAATTGATTGAAAACTTCCGAAGTAAAAACCTTTGGAAAAGGTACACTGAGTTGGATAATCCTTCCGAGGATTTGCGGGAGTTGATGCGTCAATTTGATTTAAAAGCGAATGTATTTTGGCCTTTGGCGCATTACAAGTCTGCCGTCCGATACCTACAGCGTGACCCGGTGGATATTGCTGCTACTGGAGGCACCAACTGGCAGAAGTACCTACCTCCTCGCTTTCAGAAGGTTATTTTTTTCCCTGAGTTGTGGACGGATTCCGAAAAAGAGGACTGGGGTAAGGGCTGGGTCGTGAAGGAGATCTTTGGTGAAGAAATTCAAAAGGGTGAAGATTTAAAATAATAAATTCTTAATAGTCTAATCCGAACCTTATTGTCTTGTTTTCTTAGCTTTAACACAGTTAAAAAAATAAGTAATGAAGAATCCTCGACTCCTTGTACTAGGCCTTCTATTTTTGACCCAAGTGACTATAAGTCTGGGTCAAAATGGGAAGATTGACCGAATGGCCTTCGGTTCCTGCAATCGCCAAGATGCTCCTCAGCCTCTTTGGAAGCCCATTTTAGCAGATCATCCAGACTTATGGATTTGGATGGGAGACAATATCTATGGGGATTCACCTGTGATGGATACCCTCCGTGCCAAGTATGCAAGGCAGAATGCCAACCCAGATTACCAGCTCTTGAAAGCAAGTACCCCAATCATTGGCGTTTGGGATGACCATGATTATGGTATCAACGATGGAGATAAGCGCTTTGCGCAAAAAAAAGAATCCCGGGACCTGATGTTTGATTTTTTGGGAATGCCTGCCGATGCGTTAGAGCGGCGTAGAGAAGGTGGGTACTCTGCGCATACCTATGGGACTGGGGACCAACAGGTGAAGGTAATTCTGCTTGATGGTCGCTACTTCAGAGACACACTCAGCCGGTTAGATCGGCAGTACCAAGTTAATCTTACCGGTCAGATGTTGGGCGATGCGCAATGGAAATGGCTGGAGCAGGAATTAAATACAAGTACTGCGCGGGTCAACTTTATTGTATCTGGAGTTCAATTCCTTCCTACGGAGCATGTCTATGAAAAATGGGCAAATTTTCCCAAGGAAAGAGAAAAATTACTGGACCTAATTGCCCGATCTGGAGCGCAAACTCCTATTTTGATGAGTGGAGACAGACACATTTCTGAGATCATGAAGTTGGAAGACACTCGATTTCCCGGAGGGTTAATTGAGATCACAGCAAGTGGATTGACGCATACCTGGGCAGGGATAGCTGAAGAAAAAAATAGCTTCCGCGTAAGTGAGTTGATTGCTAAGCTCAACTATGGCATGGCAAGTTTTGATTGGGCTAAGAATCAAATCCTTCTTGAAATAAAGGGTGAAAATGGGAGCGTTTATGCCAAGCAAATGATTCAATTATCTAAAAACAAGTAATTATCCAGCTCATGTTTAAAAGAAGAGATTTTATTAAAAGCTTAGGCTTAACCACAGCTGCTTACTTTGCACTAGGTAAAGATGCATTAGCAGAAGTTCAAAAAAACCAAGCAGCAGCAAGCTTTCCTGGATTTTATCCAATACGGATCCGCGGAAAAGTTTTTTCCGGGGGGAAAGGCGTTTCTAATGTGGTGGTGTCCGATGGTCGGGTGGTGGTACAAACCAATGCAAGCGGTGAATACGAACTAATTTCAGGTTCAGACCGTGAATTTGTTTTCGTTTCCCAACCCTCAGGCTTTGAAATAAAAAAATTACCAAATGGCTCCTCCTCGATTTTCAAACAAATCGAAAAAACAGGAAAGGACCTTTCGTTGAATTTTGAGTTGGTACGAGCCGGATCATCGGATGAAAACCACCATTTTTTGCTTTTATCGGATACTCAAATTCAAAATGAGTACGAGGCAAATCAATTGTTGACTGTGTCTGTACCCGACGTCGTCAAAACCATTCAATCCTTGAATGATCCCAATGCCTTTGGAATTGGTTGTGGGGATTTGGTTTTTGATAAACTGGAGCTTTTCAAGGAGTACAACCAATCCATTCAAGCATATAACCTTCCATTTTTTCAGGTAATAGGCAATCATGACATGGATTTTGGTGTACGGTCGGATGCGTGGACTGGAACTACCTTCAAAGGACATTTTGGTCCAACTTATTACTCTTGGAATAGGGGAGAAATCCACTACGTGGTGTTAGATGATGTTTTTTATCTAGGTGCAGGAACTAAATACATCGGGCATTTGCCTGAGGAGCAATTGGCTTGGTTGGAGCAGGACCTTTCTTTTGTGGAAAAGGGTCGGACTGTGGTTATTTCTCTCCACATCCCAACTTATACTGGAGCAGTAACTCGCTATCCCAAAAATGATACGCTTGGAGGAACTGTCAGCAATAGAGAACATTTGTATCGAATGTTGGAAGGATATCAGGCACATATTCTTTCGGGTCACACCCATTTTAATGACAACATGATCCAAGGCAATATTTACGAACACTGCCATGGAACAGTTTGCGGGGCCTGGTGGTCAGGTCCAATTTGCCACGATGGTACACCTTCTGGTTATGCAGTCTATGAGGCTGCTGGTTCTGAACTTCGTTGGAAATACAAAGGAACAGGAATGGACATCACCGAGCAATTCCGTCTTTACCCCAAAGGATATCAAACCGATTTCCCGGATCATTTCTCTTTGAATTGCTGGAATTATGATCCCAAATGGGAAATTTCCTGGTATGAAAATGGGATTAAGGTGGGAGCACCTAAAAAAATAGTAGCGGTAGACCCTTGGAGCGTCGAATTGCATACGGGACCAACGCTCCCCCAAAGAAGAACTTGGGTTGAGCCCCAATTGACCGATCACTTATTTTTCTTTCAACCCAATTCAACCGAAAATCTAGTGGTAGAGGTGAAAGACCGATTTGGAAATAAGTATACGAAGAGAATATAAGTTCTCTTCGTATCTTTTTTTACCAAGCGATTCCGTAGTCGTCACCATAATTACTAGCTCCGCCCCAGAAGCTGCCATGCTTCCAATCAATCCAGATAGCGGTTAGGGGGCCAGAAGTTTTGTTCCAAAACTCCATGCTGTAGCCTCGCTTCAACAAGTCTCTGCGAACCCATTCAGGAGTGTCCTCTCTTAGCGTAATCGCTCCAGGTCGAATCTCATGATCACCAAAGCTACTTTGCATCTGGTAAGAGTTGAAGTTTGGAGCCTCTACTGCTTCTTGCACGTTCATGTCAAATTCCACCACGTTTAAAAAGAATTGCAATAAGTTTTGATCCTGAGAATCACCTCCCTGCACTGCAAAGGCAAGGTAGGGTTTTCCGTCCTTCAGAGCCATGCTTGGGGTGAGAGTTACCCGGGGTCTTTTCCCTGGCTCCGGCAGATTGTAAGGATTCAAGGTCTCGTCTAGTACAAAGCTTTGCATACGCTGGGAGAGCCCCACACCTGTATTGCCTGCAATCACGGCAGGTATCCACCCTCCAGAAGGTGTCACAGAGACTACCCAACCTTCTGCATCTGCTGCCTCCACGGTGGTAGTTCCTCTTTGAAAGTTTTCGATATAGCTTTCAGTAACTTCAGCGGGGGTCAAGGAAGCTGTAGCCTCTGATTTTTTAGTAAGTAGGTTTAAGTAAGGATTACTTCCTCCTTGAAATGGATAAGGATCTCCTGCACCGATTGTAGGGTTGTTGACCGATTCGATCAACTTGGCTCTTTCTTTAGCATATTCTTTGGAGAGCAGGCCTTTCATAGGCGATTGAACAAAGGCCGGATCTCCGTAGTAGAAGTCCCGATCTGCAAAGGCAAGGCTCATGGCCTGGTAGACGGTGTGAATGTAGGGAGTGGAGTTGTAGCCCATGGATTTGAGGTCAAAATTCTCCAGGATGTTGAGCGACTGTAGTAGGGCAGGACCCTGGGTCCATTCCTGCATTTTGTACACGTCAATGCCTCGGTAGTTGACCTGAAGGGGCTCCTCAATTTTCACCTTCCAGTTGGCTAGATCCGCCTCCGTAAATAATCCTCCTTGCTCCCGTGTACCGCGGACAATTTCTTTAGCAATATCTCCCTTATAAAAACGATCATAGGCCGCATAGATGGCTTCTTTCCGTGATTTTTTAGCCTTCAATGCAGCACGTTCGGCTTCCACCAGTTTGAGTAGCATTTGGTACAGGTCCTGCTGAATGAAGATTTCCCCGGCCTCTGGAGCCTCTCTTTTTTCACCCAGGTGGGGGAGGAATACTTTCTTGGAATAGGGCCATTCCTTTATTTTGGATTTGTTGCTCTCGATGGCATTGGCCGTTTGTGCTTCGATGGGATAGCCCAAGGCAAGGTCCATGGCGGGCTGAAGTACTTGTTCCAAACTTAGGGTTCCAAACTCGGCCAGCATGGTCATAATTCCTCCAGGGGTACCTGGGGTAGTGGCGGCTAAAGGGCCAAATTGAGGAGGATAGTCCATTCCTTGACCCTTGTAAAAATCTACCGTAGCACCGGTTGGGGCTACACCCATGGCATTGATGGCAACTACTTTTTTAGTGTTTGGATTGTAGATCAACGCCTGCGTTTCTCCTCCCCAGGAAAGCACATCCCACATGGTGGATGTGGCGGCGATCATGGCACAGGCTGCATCAACTGCATTCCCACCTTTTTGAAAGATCATGGACCCAGCGGTAGCAGCAAGTGGCTTGCCAGTGATGGCTACCCATTTTTTACCGTGAAGAATAGGGCGGTTGTTGGGTGTAGTGCCAGCACCTAAACCAGGTAGACCTTGGGAGGATGCTGAAAATGACCATAAAAGACAAAAGAAGAAAGCCAATTTTTTCATATGCGAAAAGAAAGAAGAGTGTGAAATGAATTCCAATCAGGAGGGTTATAGCTTGGATTTATAACAGAAGGTCTTGCCTTAAGTTATCAACTTATGCAATCAATATAATTGGAATTTAGGCAGCTATACAAACTTATTTGCACCAATGGTATTATTCTTATGTAGTTTTCTTTTGGTATAGCTTCTTTCAAATATGCTACAGGGGGTGTGTGGAGTAGGCGTGATAAGCCCCTTTTAGCGGATTAATCAAGTTTTGAACTTACCTACACCATTCGAGGTTAATAGATGGGCATTTATCCCAAATTCCCGTATATTTGCCTATTCGGACTCTTTTCCGATGGCTTTTCTTCTCAAAAAATCACCTCAGCTTGAATTTTAATTCGTTTAATTTTGAGTCCTCTCTACAAGAAGGGCTTGATGCCATGGGTTTTGATACCCCAACCCCCATCCAGGAAATGGCGATTCCTGTTATTTTAGCTGGAAAAGACTTGATTGCCTGCGCACAAACAGGTACAGGTAAAACCGCCGCTTTTGTGTTGCCCATCCTAAATAAAATCACAAAATCTGGGACTAGCTCACTCAATACTTTGATTTTGGCCCCTACACGTGAGCTTGCCATTCAGATCGACCAACAGATTCAAGGTTTTTCCTATTTCTTGGGTGTAAGTTCAGTACCCATCTATGGTGGTGGAGATGGCATCGTCTGGGAGCAACAGAAGAAGGCCCTAGAAACAGGTGCCGAAATCGTGGTGGCTACACCAGGTCGTCTAATTGCCTTGTTGGCAGGTGGAAAAATTGATTTAAGCACCCTTGAGCACTTGGTTTTGGATGAAGCTGACCGCATGATGGACATGGGCTTTTCGGATGATATATTGAAAATTATCAATTACCTACCTCAAAACCGTCAGACGATCCTTTTTTCTGCAACTATGCCTCCAAAAATTCGTCAGTTCAGCATGAAAATTCTGAATAAGCCGGAGGAAATCTCTATTGCGATTGGTAAAACTGCTGCTGGGGTGACCCAATCCATGTATTCGGTGTATGATACTCAAAAGGAAGAATTGGTTCGTTACATTCTTTCTCAGAAAAATTACGAGGCAGTCATCGTTTTTTGTTCGACCAAGGATAAGGTTAAGGCCTTGCATAAGACCTTAAGAAAGAGCTTTGATATGGAAGCTTTCCACTCCGATTTGGAGCAAGTGGAGCGCGAAAAAATAATGTCGGCTTTCAAAAACAGGAAAGTTAAAATCCTGGTTGGTACGGATATCATCTCGCGAGGCATTGATGTGGTCGGCATTGAGCTAATCATCAACTACGATACTCCTGGTGATCCGGAAGATTACGTGCACCGCGTAGGCCGTACGGCAAGAGCAGATGCGAAAGGAGAGGCCATTACCTTTGTGAACCCTAAAGATCAGCCCAAGTTTGTGCGTATCGAGCAGTTGATAGGTATGTCAGTTACGAAGAATCCGCTTCCAGCTCAAATGGAAAAAGGACCTACTTTCGTTGGTGAAAAAGTCAAAGAAACAGCTCCTACTTCAGCAACTTCAACTTCCTCTCTAAAAAAGAAGAAGAAGAAAAAGAAGTCTCCTGCATCTTCTTCCTCTTTATCCCCTAGACCTTATGCCGAGCGCGCTACCGAACCTGTACCGGTGGTGGGAGTTTCGGAGCAAGAGGCTAGTGCAAGCAAATACGGGCAGCGAAAAAATGTGATCGAGCCTTAAAACCTCGCTTTCCTTCACTTCTTACTATTTTTTATCCTACGCATCCATTTGCCAAAAAGCTGAACTGATTTTGGGATGAGGTGAATTTCCATTTAGACTGTTTTAATTTAAGCCAATATGAATACCAAAGACCTTAATCAACTGATTCAAAGAGATTTATCCAAATTAATTGAGGAGTTGAAAGCCTATTCAGATGAGCGTAATCTCTGGTGCATTGACCAAGGGATTAACAATTCTGCTGGCAACTTGACGCTTCATCTGATTGGCAACGTGAAGCAGTTTTTTGGATTGGACTTGGTTGGTATCGCGTTTGAGCGAGATAGAGATAGTGAATTTGTACCGAGCCTGCTCACGAGAGACCACCTACTCCAAGAGTTGGAGGAGCTCAAAAAGATTTTAGAGCAAGCCCTGGTACCCATGGACCCCAATAAACTAGGTGATCAATCCATACATTCTTTCCTCGGCCATTCCATGACAGTAGGATATTTTTTAATTCACCTCTATGGTCATTTTAACTACCACCTCGGTCAAATAAATTACCACCGCCGCCTTTTAGATAAGGAATAGAGGTTTCTTAAGAAATCTTTTTGTCCAAGGTATACACCAGCCTGGAAATAGGATCCTTATGTTTGCCAAACTTTTTTTTGCTTGTATACTAGGGTGCATTGTGAGAGTCCCTTTCGAATTTATACGTTGTATTTCGACTAGGCTTAAAGGTTTTTAATCCTTCTGAAGTAGAAATACATACACAAGCTACTAGTGGCGGTCAGAAAATGCCACAGCGCATGTCCTTGCCAGATGGAGAGTGGATCACAATTCACTTTGGCCACATCCAAGGTGCGAACTTGTATTGCAATGGCCAACAGCACAAAGCTCAGAATAAGAAGAAGTGGGCTTCGTTGGGAACGGTATTGAACGAAATTACCAATGCCGAGCAGGAGTAATACGAAAAATAAAGAAGGCAGTAAAATAGCACTCGGAATTTGCAAGGCGAGTGGAAGAAATGCCGCAATGAGTAAAAGCATTCCTAGGACTAACCCAACCTGAATTTGTTTTGATAGCGCCTTTTTAACAAGTATCTGAACCATCCCGATGCAAATTAGGCTGAGCGTAAGTCCATAGGTGG